>Ga0210394_10001959_pt1 | contig 30249 bp, 29 predicted proteins | sample IncBWC12MmetaG_FD_160121 | JGI IMG/M metagenome (GOLD analysis project Ga0210394, IMG submission 160121) | Forest soil microbial communities from Barre Woods Harvard Forest LTER site, Petersham, Massachusetts, United States - Inc-BW-C-12-M | ecosystem: Environmental > Terrestrial > Soil >... | reverse complement strand
AGCCGCCTCAGGGCAGCCGCGTCCAGGTCTCCTGGAAAGTCGAGATGTGATCCCAGGAGTAGCTGCGGTTCGGCCACACCAGGTAATGCATGGTGATGAGCTTGTCATCGCGCAGGAACCCGGCCCCACCGGCAGGGTGCCGTACTCGTACAGCGTGGTGCTGAAGGTAACCGGGACGACGTTGTCGAGCGCTTCCTTGCGTGGGGCGGCGCTGACCCAGCCGATGAGCTCGTGATCGTTGGCGGCCGCCGGGCCCGAGCTGGGTGACAGTTTGCCTCGGATCTGACCGGAAAGCGGATCGATGGAGCTGATCTCGATGATCAGTCCGTCCACCGCATTGGTCCACCTGCCGATCAGCCGCCCCTGCACCGCGGGCTCCACGGCCTGGGCGCGCCGGGAGTAGTCGGGTGTGGCGTAGGCGGCGGCGCTGAGCGCGCAGGCACCGAGGAACATCGTGATCGGCCTGGTCATGGGTAGCCCTCATCCGGCGCGGCGCAGTGCCCCGCCGCCACAACTCAAGCTACCCCCGCAGGATGCGCGGCACATGTGCCGGGCGGCCCGGCAGCGTGCCCATGACTTCCGGCCTATTTGCAGCGTCGCGAGGGCGTGCCATGCTCGCGCCGGAGGTCACGGCATGCCTGCGTCGCGACTGATCGGCATCATCGCAGTCGTGACGTGGCTGATGGTCGGGCTTCCCGCGCTGCTGTATCACGCCACCACCGGACACTCCGACTGGCGCTGGCTCGGGGTGTTCGCCGCGTTCGGCGCGCTGTTCGCGCTCGATCTGCGTCGTCCGCACCTGCTGCTGCTCGCGACCGCGGCGGCGGCGGCGCTGTCACTGGTGCCGCTGCGCTGCAATGGTTACGAAGGCGCGTTGCTCGCGCTCATCGCCATGCAGCTCGGCACGCGCGTCACTCCTGCCGCCGGGATCGCGTGGATCCTCGCGCAGACCGCGCTGCTCGGCGTGGCCGATGCGCTGCAGTTCAGCAGCCGCAGCGCCTGGCTGCTGGTGCCGCCCTATCTGGGCTTTCAGCTGGTGGCGTTCTTCGTGTTCCACGCCATGAGGCGCGAGACGGCGGCACGCGCCGCGCTCGCCGCCAGCAATGCGGAGTTGCGCGCGGTCGGGCAGATCCTCGCCGACAGCGGCCGCATGGCGGAGCGGCTGCGCATCGCGCAGGAACTGCACGACGCCCTGGGCCATCACCTGACGGCGCTGTCGCTGAACCTGGAAGCCGCCCTGCAACTCACCCAGGGCGCGGCGCACGCCAGCGTCGCCACGGCCCAGGGCCTGGCGCGACGGCTGCTGAACGACGTGCCCGAGATCGTTGCCGCGTCACGCAGCCGCGACGGCATCAACCTGGCCGAAGCCCTGCAGGCGCTGGTGAGCGCGGTGCCCCGGCCGCGCATCCATCTCGACATCCCCGACGGGCTGAGCACTCCCGATCCCGAGCGCGCACACACCCTGCTGCGCTGCGCGCAGGAGATGATCACCAATGCGGCGCGCCACGCCAACGCCGACAACCTGTGGATCCGCGTGCGCTGCGAAGGCGAGGCCATCCGCATCGAAGCCCGTGATGACGGCCGCGGCCACGACGGCGCGGACGACGGCTTCGGCATTCGCGGCATGCGCGAGCGCGTGACGCAGGCGGGCGGTGAGCTGCGCGTGATCACCCAGCCCGGGCAGGGGTTCGAGATCACGGCGCTGCTGCCGCTGCGCAGCGGCGCGGCATGATCAGAGTCCTGATCGCCGACGATCAGACGCTCGTCCGCCAGGGCATCCGCACCCTGCTGCAGATGGACGGCGACGTCGCGGTCGTCGGCGAGACCGCCGACGGTGCCGAAACGGTCGCCGCAGTGAGGTCGACGCCGGTCGATGTGCTGTTGCTGGACATCCGCATGCCGGGCAAGGACGGTATCGAGGTGCTGCGCACCCTGGCAGCGGCGGGCGCGCTGCCGCCAACGCTGATCCTCACCACCTTCGACGACAGCGACGTGGTCCTTGACGGCATCCGCGCCGGCGCGCGCGGTTTCCTGCTCAAGGACGTCTCCTATCAGCAGCTGCTCGCCGCGATCCGCGCCGTCGCCAATGGCGCCACGGTATTCCAGCCCGCGGTAACCGAGCGCCTGCTGCGTGTCGGCAGCACGTTGCGCCTCGATGCGCAAATGCCGCGTGAGAGCCTTACCGGGCGCGAGACCGAGGTCGTACGGCTGATGGCGGGCGGCTACAGCAATCGCGAGATCGCCGTGGCCCTCGGTACGGCCGAGGGCACGGTGAAGAATCACGTCTCCAGCATCCTCGCCAAGTTCGGGGTGCGCGACCGCACGCGCGCGGTGCTCAAGGCCCTCGAGGCGGGGATGCTCGGCGCTCCGGGCGGCGGCACGCAGTGAGGCAGCGAGCCGGCGCGTCGCCAGCTCGTTATTTCAGGCACACCGCCTCGACGTTGTTGCCGTCCGGATCGAACAGGAAAGCGGCGTAATACTTCGGGGCGTAGTCCTTGCGCGGACCCGGCGCGCCGTTGTCGCGACCGCCTGCCGCCAGGCCCTGGCGATGAAAGCGATCGACCGCCGCGTGGTCGGGAGCGTCGAAGGCGAGGTGCACCAGCGAATGGGCGAGCTGCGCATCAGCATAGAGCCACAGCGAGTAGCTGCCCGGAGCGCCGAAGGCGACCGTCGATTGCTCCTGAAAAGTCAGCTCGTATCCCAGCGGGCGCAGCGCCGCGCTGTAGAAGTGCACGCTGGCGTCCAGGTCCTTCACCTTCAGCCCGACATGATGGAACACCACGCACTCTCCTTATCCGCGCCGCCGCAGCGGCGATGCTACGCGCGGGGCGCCGTCGATGCTACGCACGGGGCGCCGCCGATGCCACGCGCGGGCATACCCCACCGCGAGCGCCGCCTCGGCTAGAATGCGCTGCCGCGCGGCGTGCTGCAGGAGGGGCCGGTGAGCTTCAAAGAACTGCTGGAGAGCTGGCGCGAGCGCGCGGCCGCGCCGCGCGCGGCGCAGACCTACGCGGTGCGCCTGCCGGTCGATGACGCTGCGCGCCTCGCCGCGCTCGCCGACATGTTCCCGGGGCGCACCCCCGATCAGCTGATCAGCGAGCTGCTGGGCGTGGCGCTGAGCGAGGTTGCGGCGGCGATGCCGTACGTGGCTGGCAAGCGGGTCATCTCGACCGATGAGCAGGGCGACCCGCTGTACGAGGATGTCGGGCCGACGCCGCGCTTCATGGAGCTCGCCCGCGCGCACCGCCGGCAGCTCGCGGCGGCCGCGGGCACCGCCGCGCCGCGGCGCACCCGGGCACCGCGCAGGAAGTCGCCGCGCGCCCGTGGCAGGAGGTGAGGCATGCCCTCGTTCGATGCCGTCTCGGAGCTCAATGGCCACGAGGTCGCCAACGCCGTTGATCAGGCGAATCGCGAGCTGTCGCAGCGTTTCGATTTCAAGGACAGCGGCGCGCGCTTCGAGCTGCAGGACTTCAGCGTCACGCTGCACGCGCAGGTGGATTTTCAGCTCAAGCAGATGCTGGAGATACTCAAGCTGCGCCTCGCCAAGCGCGGCGTCGACCTGGTATGCCTCGAGGTGAAGGAGCCGCAGACGACGCTCGCCACCGCGCAACAGGAAGTGGTGCTGCGACACGGAATTGACGCCGACACCGGCAGGAAAATCGCACGCCTCGTCAAGGACTCGAAGCTCAAGGTGCAGCCGAGCCTGATGGGCGACAAGGTGCGCGTCAGCGGCAAGCAGCGCGACGAGCTGCAGGCAGCCATGTCGCTGCTGCGCGGCGCGAAGCTCGAAGTGCCGTTGCAGTTCACGAACTTCCGCGACTGACCCGCGCGATCGTCCGGCACAGGCTCTCGGTGGCGTCGAGCACGCTGGGACCCAGGCGGCTGAGTCCCTGGTCCTCGAACGCCACGACGCGGCCGCCGCGTACCGCGGCGAGGCTGCCGAAGCGCTGCCAGTCAGCCACCCAGGCCGCGCTTTCTCCGGGCGGCGAGGCCGCGACGATGATGTCGGGATTGCGCGCGATGATCGCCTCGGTGTCGACCAGCGGCGCAGGCTCGGGCAGGTCGGCGAACACGTTGCGCGCACCGCACAGCTCGAGCGCATCGCTCATCAGGTGTTTGCCGCCGATGGTGTACACGGGGCGGTTCCACACCTGCAACAGCACCGTGGGACGCCTGCCGTCCGCGCCAGCGCCATAGGTGCGTGCCAGGGAGGCCAGGCGCTCTTCGAGCGCATGCGCAGCCCGCTCGGCCGCTGCCTCGGTGCCGGCCAGCACCCCCAGCCGCCGCAGCGACGCCGGCAGGTCGGCAAGCCTCACCACCTGCTGTTGATAAAGAGGCATGCCGAGCGCGGCAATCCTGGCGCGTTGCGCGGGATTCCCGCCGGCGGGCCAGGCGACGACCACATCGGGCTCGAGGGCCACCAGACGCTCCATGTCGATCGTGGCCACATCGCCAATGCGCGGCACGGCGCGCGCGGCGGGCGGCTCGTCCGAATACTCGACGGTGGCGATCACCTCGGGCCCCGCTCCCGCGGCGAACAACATCTCGGTCACGCCCGGAGCGAGGCTCACGATCCGCAGCGGCGCGGCGCGCACCCGGACCGTTCGGCCCAAATCGTCACTCACCGCGCGGGCGGCCCCCGGCGGTGCCGCGGCCCCGCGAGCCGCCAGCGCGCCGGCCGCCAGGACGATCCCGAGGATGATGGCTCTGAGGATGGACACGCGGTGCGCTGCGCTTAGACCCTGGGCGGAGCGCATGATGACACGATCGCGACGGTGCGCTCGCGCAGGAGGACGCGGCTGGCGCTGCGGGCGCGGGTGCGGCGGCCGCGTTTACAACAGCGCAGCGATCAGCTGCTGGACTTCGGTCAGCTTGTAGGGTTTGGCGAGAAAGTGCCGCGCCGGCCCCGACGCCAGCACCGCCGCATCCTGCGGAGCCGCAGACGTCAACAGCACCGGAAGCGCCGGCTGGTGCTGCGCCACCCAGCGGGCCAGGCCGTGGCCGTCGAGCGGGCCCGGCATGTAGACATCCGAGAACACGAAGTCCACGCGTGCACCGGAAGAGAGCACGCTGATCGCCTCCGCGGCGTCCCCTGCTTCGATGACGCGGTAGCCGGCTTCGCGCAGGTACACGGCCGCCGTGCAGCGCGTGAGGAAGTGATCCTCGACGATCAGCAGGACTGGTTTGTCCTGCCGCGCCTCAGGTTGTTCTGACTGCTCCCCGACCATGGTCCATCCGTGCATTCAGGTCCTGCTTCCTGCGGCACGCCGCCGGCGCGCTGCGCGGCGCCGCTCGAGCAGCAATTGGATACGCGCCACCACGTCCTGTGTCCGATAGGGTTTTTTTACCGGCCCTTCATCGCACAGCTCGCGTGATTTCTCGGCCGCGCTGTCGATCCCGGAGGTGAGGATAACATCAATTTCCGGGTGGTCCTTGCGCAGGCGTCGCGCGAGAGCGAAACCGTCAGCGGCGCCGCGCAGCCGTACCTCGGTAAAGACCACGTCCAGCCGCGAGCCGGCCTCGAGCAGCGTCCACAGGTCATCCGCCACGATGCCTTCGATCACTTTATAACCGCAATCGCGCAGCACTTCGGCGATGGTCATGCGCACGAGCACGTCGGGCTCGAGAACCATGATCAGCGGCGCGGCGTCGGTCCTGCCGCCGCGCTTCGTTGAACCCGTCCGCCTTCCCACGACCACGCTCACGCTCCATGGCGCTCTCGAGCCGCCGCCGGTGCCTGCGGTCATTGTCGCGATGCACCGCGGTCGCGTCAGTGGCGTTAGGTCCGATATTCCGGTAGGACAAAAGGACTTCGCGCGGCGCAGGCCCGCGCGTATTACCGGCCCGAGCACAGCGCGAGCACGCGCGCCCGCAGCAGCTCCGGCGTAGCCTCGTGCGCGGCAACCGCCGGACCTGCGGCAATACGGATGCGCCCCGACAGGCTGTGCAGCAGCGCTGCCCAGCGCCCGGCGCCGCGGTGGCTGAAGAGCGAGCCCCACAATCCCGACAGCGCGAGCGGCACCACGGGCACGGGGGTCTGCGCGAGGATGCGCATGAGACCGGGGCGAAACTCAGCGATCTCGCCGTCGGTGGTGAGCCGCCCCTCCGGAAAGATGCATACCAGCTCGCCCGCGGCCAGCTCGCGGGCCACGGTGGCGAAGGCGTGCTCGTAGACTTCGCGGTCCTCCTTCGCCGGGGCGATCGGTACGGCCTTCATGCCGCGCGCCAGCATGTTGATCAGCGGCGCCCGGAAGATGGCATTCTCCATGACGAAGCGGATCGGACGGCGGCAGGCTGCGGAGATCACCAGCGCGTCCACCAGACTCACGTGGTTGCACACCAGCAGCGCCGCGCCACGCTCGGGGATGTTCTCCAGACCGCGCTCATCGAGCCGGTAGAGCGTGTGCACCAGCAGCCAGGCGACGAAACGCAGCAGGAACTCCGGCACCAGCGAGTAGATGTAGGCGGCGACGCCGGCGTTGAGCAGCGCCGCGAGCAGCAGCAGCTGCGGCACGCTCGCCCCCGTGGCGAGTACCGCCGCGCCGAGGAGCGCCGCCGCCACCATGAACAGGGCGTTGAGGCAGCTGTTGGCTGCGAGCACTCGCGCCAGCGCCGCGGGGGGCGCGCGCTGTTGCACCATGGCGTACAGCGGCACGATGTAAAGTCCGCCGCAGCAGCCGACGGCGGCGAGATCCCCGAGCAGCCGCCACGCGTGCGGCAGCGCCAGGAAGTGCCGCACGTCGAGCGGCTGCGCCGCCGCGGAGGCCGGCGCGGCCCAGGCCAGATCCGCGCCGAACAGCGTAAGTCCGAGCGAGGCGAATGGCACCAGCCCGATCTCGACCTTGCGGCCCGAGAGCCGCTCGCACAGCAGCGCGCCGCTGCCGAGCGCGGCGGCGAGTACCAGCAGCATCAGACTGTACACGCGCTCGTCCGCGTTGAGGACGAAGCGGCACAACGCCGGCAGCTGCGCCAGCAGCAGCGCACCGTAGAACCAGAACCACGAAATCCCCAGCAGCGACTGAAAGATGGTGCGCGATTCGCGCGCCGCGCTGAGGATGGCGCGGGTGGATACCCACGGGTTCCAGTCGATCGCCAGAGCGGGCGCCGCCGGCGGCAGGCGCGGGATGAGCAGCGCGGCGAACAACCCGGTGAGCGCCAGCGCGCCGAGCACCACGCCCTCCCGTGCTTCGCCGCCACTGCCGGCGAGCAGGCCGGCGCCGATGGTGCCGAGGAGGATGGCAACGCAGGTGCCGCTCTCCACCAGCGCGTTGCCGCCGATGAGCTCCGCGGAGCGCAACACCTGCGGCAAGAGGCCGTACTTGGCGGGCGCAAAGAACGTCGCGTGCACCCCCATGAGGAACAGCGTCAGCAGCAGCAGCGCCAGCTCGTGAGCGGCAAAGCCGTAGGCGGCGAGCGCGACGATGCCGAGCTCCGCGGCCTTCACCGCCTGCAGCACGCGCGTGCGGTCGCAGCGGTCGGCGAGCTGGCCGGCAAGGCCCGAGAACAGCACGAACGGCAGGATGAACAGGCCGCCGGCGAGATTCGCCAGCAGCTGCGCGTCGATGCGCGCGTAGTGCGCGCCCTGGTAGGTGGCGGCGAGCACCACCAGGGTCCGCAACAGGTTGTCGTTGCAGGCGCCGAGCGCCTGCGTGACAAAGAAGGGCAGGAAGCGCCGCTCGCGCAGCAAGCCGAACTGGCCCGATCCGCCCATGCGTGCGCCGTACCCTGCGAGCCGCAACCCCCGGGAGCGGATACTAGCAAGCCGCGCGCGCCGAGCTCGCGCCGCGCAGCGGTCAGGCGGCAGCCCGGCCGCGATGCTCGCCGGCGGCACTCTCCAGCACGCGCGCTACGGCGTGCACCGTAGCGGCGATGCGCACCGCGCTCTGCACCGCCTCGCGCGTCAGCCCGTGCTGGCGCAGCTGCCGCTCGTGCGAAGCCACGCAGGTGCCGCAGCCGTTGATGGCCGAGACCGCGAGCGCCAGCAGCTCGAAATCCGCCTTGGAGATGCCGGGGCTGCCGATGGCATTCATGCGCAGGCGCGCCGGCAGCTTCGCATACTCCGCGTCCTCCACCAGGTGCAGGAAGCGGTAGTAGACGTTGTTCATCGTCATGAGGGCGGCGGCCGCGTGGGCCGCGTTCACGTGCGCCGCATCCAGGTGCTGCGCGGCGAGGGTCTGCAGGGCGCGGGTGAAGTCCGGGTTGCGCGAGGCGCTGGCGCTCGCAAGTGCCACCGCCCAGATCTGCCGCTCGTTCAGATCGGGGGCCCCGGCGGGGCTCAGCACCGTGCCCAGGTTCAACTGCAGGTCGCGCGCGTAGCCCGGCAGCGACTCGCGGATGCTCTCGAGGGTCATCATCTCAGGCCGCCTTCAGGGTCTGTTCGCCCTTCTGCCAGTTGCACGGGCACAGCTCGTCGGTCTGCAGCGCATCGAGCACGCGCAGCACTTCCTGCGGGCTCCTGCCGACGTTGAGGTCGGTGACGTACACGAAGCGGATCACCCCCTGGGGATCGACGATGAAGGTCGCCCGCTGTGCCACCCCGGCCTCGGGGTCGAGGATGCCGAGGGCAGTGGCGAGCTCACGCTTCACGTCCGCCAGCATCGGGAACGGCAGCGCGCGCAGCTCCTCCTTTTCCCGGCGCCAGGCGAGGTGGACGTACTCGCTGTCGATGCTCACGCCGAGCAGCTGCGTGTCGCGGGCGCGAAACTCCTGGTCGAGCCTGCCGAAGGCGGCGATCTCGGTGGGGCAGACGAAGGTGAAATCCTTGGGCCAGAAGAACACCACCTGCCACTGGCCGGGGAAGCTCTGCCGGGTGAAGGACTGAAACGCGCTGTTGGCGTCGTTGGAGACGACGCCGGTGAGCGCAAACTGCGGGAACTGCTGACCGACGCTTAACATGTGACCAGGACTCCTGTGAACTCGCCCGCGCAGCGGCAACCCACAGGGGGGCCGTTCCGCGGAACGCAGGCATCATGGCGTTCCCGCCCTCATCACTCCAATCGATTGATTGTATCTTTCCGATAGATGCCATATATCTAGGGCATGGAGCTCAAGCTCAAGGACCTGCGCTATCTGGTGGCGGTGGCCGACCTGCGCCACTTCGGCCGCGCCGCAGCGCGCTGCTTCGTCAGCCAGCCGACGCTGTCGGCGCAGCTGAAGAAGCTGGAGCAGTCCCTGGGCGTGCAGCTGATCGAGCGCGCGCCCAACAACGTCTCCCTCACCGCGGCCGGCGAGGAGATCGTGGCGCGCGCCCGGCGCATCATCGAGGCGAGCGACGAGGTGGTGACGCTCGCGCGCACGCAGCGCGACCCGCTCGCCGGACGGCTGCGCCTGGCGCTGCTACCGACCATCGGACCGTACCTGCTGCCGCGCATCGCGCCGCTCATCCGCCGCGCCCTGCCGCGGCTGGAGCTGCGGCTGTACGAGTTCCAGACGGCCGCGATGCTGGAGAAACTGCAGGGCGGGGAGCTCGATCTCGGCCTCCTCGCCCTGCCGGTCGAGCTCGTCGGGCTGCAGACGCGCGAGCTGTACCGCGAGCCCTTCCTGGTGGCGCTGCCGGAACGCCATGCGCTCGCCGCACAGCCCACGGTGCGCGTCGCCGACCTCAAGGGCGAGAGCCTGCTGCTACTCGAGGACGGTCATTGCCTGCGTGATCAGGCGCTGGAGGTCTGCAGCCGCGCCGGCGTGCGCGAGCAGCAGGACTTTCGTGCCACGAGTCTCGAGACGCTGCGCCAGATGGTGGCCACCGGGGCCGGCGTGACGCTGCTGCCGGAGCTCGCCGGGCGCGGCGCCTACCGCAGCGCCCGCGGGGTGGTGCTGCGCCCCTTCGCCAGGCCCGCCCCGGTGCGCCACGTCGGCGCGGTATGGCGCAAGAGCAGCGCGCGCGGCGCGGCGATCGATGCGCTGTGCACGCTGATCGCGGAACATGCGCTGTGAGCGCGCCGGCCGCTGCCGCCCTGCCGGCGCCGCCGCAGCCCCTGAGCTTCGCGGCGCGCGACGGCCGCGCGCTCGCCGGCCTGCTGCTGGCGGCGGCCAGCCCGCGCGGTGCGATGCTGGTGAACGGCGCGACCGGATTCAAGCGCGAGTTCTACCTCAAATTCGCGGCGTACTGCGCCGGGCGCGGCTATCACACGCTGCTGCACGACTATCGCGGCATCGGTGCCTCGGCCGGCACGCCGCTCGAGCGCGACACCGCGCGCATGAGCGACTGGGGGCGGCTCGACATGCCCGCCGCGCTCGCGGCGCTCGGCGCGCGCTGCCCCGGGCTGCCGCTAGTGACGCTCGGTCACAGCGTCGGCGGACAGCTGATCGGCTGCATGCCCAACCAGGCACGCGCCCGCGCCCACGTGATGATCGCGACCTCGACCGGCTACTGGCGCCGCCAGCGCGTGCCGTTTCGTTACCAGGCGCTCATCTTCTGGAAGGTGTACGGGCCGCTGATGCTGCGGCGGCGCGGCTACGTGCCGCGCGGAATCGTGTGGACGGGCGAATCACTGCCGCGCGCGGTGTTCCTGCAGTGGCGGCGCTGGTGCCTGAGCGCTGCGCCGTTTGGCTCGCGGCTGGACGCAGACATGCACGATGAGGAGTTCGCGGCGGTGCGTGCGCCGGTGCTCGCCTGGGGCTTCAGCGACGACCCGATCGCAACGCCCGCGGCCATCGAGGCGCTGCTGGGTAGTTATCCCAACGCGCAGATCGAGCGGCGCTGCAGCCGCCCGGCGGAGCTCGGGGTGCGTCGCATCGGCCATCACGGATTCTTCGCCGAGCGTCATCGCGACTCACTCTGGCGCGGGGCGCTCGACTGGATCGATGCGCACTGCGGATAGAGCGGGTGCCGCGAGCGCGGCCGACGCACCCGCGCGCGTGCGGCGCGCGAGCGCGATAGCGCCAAGCACCACCACGCCGCCGGCGATCTGCACCGGCGCCAGGCGCTCGTGCAACAGCAGCCAGGCGTAGGCGGCCGCGGCGATCACCTGCGCGTACAACCCGATCGCACCGAAGGTTGCCGGCAGGTGGGCGAGCGCATAGGCGATCAGGCTCTGGCCGAGCACCTGCGCCGAGAGCGCGCAGCCGATGAGCAGCCACCAGCCGTGCGCGCTGTCGGGCAGGAACTTCTGCGCCAGCGCCAGCGGCAGCAACAGCACGCTGAACACCAGCGTGGAAGCGAACATGACGATGCCGGTGCCGTGGCGCACGCGCACTCGCGACACCACCAGGATGTACCCCGCATAGAAACAGGCGGTACCGAGCCCCAGCGCATCGCCGAGCAACGCGTGCCGGCCGCCGCCGAGCTTGGGCGTGAGTATCAGCAGCATGCCGGCGAAGGCCGCGACGAGCGCCAGCAGGAATCCGAGCCGCGGCCGCTCGCCCCACCACGCCCAGGCAAACAGCGTCACCAGCATCGGCGCACAGTTCGCCTCCAGGGTGGAAGCGGCGATCGAGGTGAGCAGCAGCGAGGAGTGCCACAGCGCGAGATCGCCGGCGAAGAACACCCCCGCCCAGAACAGCAGCGGATCGCGCAGACTGGCCGGCGCCGCTGCGGCGCCGCCCCGCGGACGCGCCGCACGCCGCTCGAGCAGCGCCCACAGCGCCAGCGGCGGCAGCGCGAGACAGCCGCGCCAGAAAGCGGTCGCGGTCGGCCCGGTCTCCGACAGGCGCACGAAAATGCCCGAGCTGCCGATCGCGAGCGCGCCGGCCAGCAGCGCCAGCAGAGCGGGGATGTCCGAACGGCGGGCGTGATCTGACATGCGCGGCTAGTCTGGCATAATTGCCGCGCGCGCTCGCTGCGCGCCGCGAGGACTCCATGCGATCTACCGCCGCGTTCCTTGCCGCCTGCCTGATGACGCTCGGCTGCGCCGCGGCGCCCGCCCCGGCGGGTGCACTCAGCGCGCAGGAGGCGTGGATCCGCGCCACGCCGGGGAGCGCTGTGGCCGCCGCCTACCTGACGCTGCACAACGGCAGCACGCAGCCGGTGGTGGTGGTGGGCGTGCGCTCGCCGGCCGCCGGTGCGGCAATGATTCACGAGAGCTCGCTCGTCAATGGCAAGTCCAGCATGCGTCCGCACGAGCGGCTGCGCATCGGCGCCGGCGAGACCGTGCGGCTCGCGCCCGGCGGACTGCATATCATGCTGCAGAGTCTGAACCGCACCCTGGCGGCCGAGGACGAGGTGCCGCTGGTGCTGCTGCTCGAAGGCGGCGCTACTCTCGAAGTCATCGCGCGCGTGCGGCTGCTCGGCCAGGAGTAAGTTCGATCTCCACCGACTCACCGCGTGATCACATCACGCCGTACGATCGCTTCGCCTGGAGCGATGTGCAGATCGAAGCGGCGCTCGCGAGCGGCGCGCAGCAACGCCAGTTGCGTGCCTACTTCGGCGCCGCCGAGTACCGCGCCCTCAGCACCCTCGCCCGGGGCGCCCAGGCGGTGCCGGTGGCCGCGCGCGCGCCGCGCGTGCTCATCGTGCCGGGCATCATGGGCTCGCAGCTCGGACTGCGCCGCCCGGCGCCGCTGCCGGCCGACATCGTGTGGCTCGACCCGCTCGACATCCAGCTCGGGCGCCTGGCGGCGCTCGCCGTGCCCGGTCCGCCGATCGTGCCGCTCGGCGTGGTGCTGTTCTCGTATCTGCGCCTCAAGCTGTTCCTGCGCGGCCACGGCTTCGCGGTGCAGTTCCACGACTACGACTGGCGGCTGCCGGTCGCGGAGTTAGGCGGCGCGCTGGCGGCGCGTTTGCGCTCGCTGGCAGGCGCACGCGTGGCGCTGGTGGCGCACAGCATGGGTGGACTGGTGAGCCGCGCGGCGCTCGCGCATCCGGGCACGCAGCACGTCGAGCGGGTGGTGCTGCTCGGCACCCCCAACAGCGGCTCGTTCGCCGCCGTGCAGGCGCTGCGCGGCACCTACGCCGTGGTGCGCAAGGTCGCGCGCCTGGCGCTGCACGCCTCGGCCGAGGAGCTGGCCAACGGCACCTTCAGCAGCTTTCCCAGCCTGTACGACCTGCTGCCGTGGGGCGAGTGCGCCGGCCGGCTCGACCTGTTCGATGTGCGCGCCTGGCCGCGCGGCGGACCCCGGCCGCGTGCCGCGCTGCTGCAGGCGGCGCGCGCGGCGCACGCGCAGCTGGCGCCCGCCGACCGGCGCTTCGCGGTGATCGCCGGCGTCGGCCAGGAAACCGTCACGGCGGTGACCCGCCGCAACGACGACTTCATCTACACCCTGACGCGCCATGGCGACGGCACCGTGCCGCTGGCGAGCGCGCAGCTGCCGGGCGCGACGCACGTCTACGCCCGCAGCGCGCACAGCGAGCTGACGCGCGACCGCCAGGTCGCGGCGGCGGTCGTGGATCTTCTGCGCCACGGCACCACCGCGCGCCTGCCGCGCCGCTGGCACAGCGCCAGCCGCGCCCGCACGCAGGTGAGCGACCGGCGGTTGCGGGCGAGCCATACGCACAAGGTGAACTGGGCGGCGCTCACGCCCAGGGAACGGCGGCTGTTTCTCGAGAATCTCAACGAGCCGCCGCGATTTCGCCTGCGGGTGCCGCGGCGGCGGCGCCGCGCATAGCGCTCAGGCGAACTCGCGCGCGATCGCCTCGCGCAGCCGCGCATCGGGCAGCCGGCCGCGGCCGCGCCGGTTCATGCCGCGAGCCTCACACCAGCGCGGCGTCGGTGTCAGCGACGCTCGCGCCGCCCGCTTCGACGATCCGCGCCAGCGCCAGCGTGCCCGGCAGCACCTGCGCGGCGTAGAACGCCGCGGTGCGGATCTTGGCGGCGTAGAACTCGTGCTCCGCGCCGCCGCGCTTGGCCGCGGCGAGCGCCGCCGAGCGCGCCAGCAGCCAGCCGCCGGCGACGTAGCCGCACAGTTTCAGGTACGGCACCGAGACGGCCATGCCGGTCTCGACGCGGGTCGTGAGCGCGCCGAGCAGCGACTGCGTCGACTTGCGCAGCAAACGCACCGCCTCGAGCGCCGACTTGCCGATCGCGGCCACGGTCGCATCAGCGGTCTCGAGCCCCTGCAGCTCGCGTTCCATGTCATCGAGCAGCGCGGCCATGGCCGCGCCGCGGTCGCGGGCGAGCTTGCGACCGATAAGATCGTTCGACTGGATGCCGGTGGTACCCTCGTAGATGGTGGTGATGCGCACATCGCGCAGGTACTGCGCCGCCCCGGTCTCCTCGATGAAGCCCATGCCGCCGTGCACCTGCACGCCGATGGTGGCGACCTCGTTGCCAATCTCGGTGCACCAGCCCTTGACGATCGGCGTCAGCAGCTCACCGCGGGACTGCGCGCCGCGGCGCGCACCATCCGGGCCGTACTGCGCCAGATCGAACTGCAAGGCGGCGTAGAGCGTGAGCGCGCGCGCAGCCTCGGTCTGCGACTTCATCAGGAGGAGCATGCGCTTCACGTCCGGGTGATGGATGATCGCCGCGGGACCCTGCGCCCCCGGCGGCTTGCCCTGCACGCGGGTGCGGGCCCATTCGACGGCGCGCTGGAAGGCGCGCTCGCCCACCGCATAGCCCTCGCTGCCCACCGACAGCCGGGCGCTGTTCATCATGATGAACATGTATTCCAGACCGCGGCCCGGCTCGCCCACGATCCAGGCGTGGGCGCCGCTCTTGTCGCCGAATGCCAGCACGCAGGTCGGGCTCGCGTGGATGCCGAGCTTGTGCTCGATGGAAAGGCAGCGCACCTCGTTGCGCGCGCCGAGCGAGCCGTCGGCATTCACCAGCACCTTCGGCACGACGAACAGCGAGATGCCCTTGACCCCGCTCGGCGCTCCTTCGATGCGCCCGAGCACCATGTGGATGGTGTTGGACGTGAGATCGTGGTCGCCCCAGGTGATGAAGATCTTCTGCCCGAACAGGCGGTAGTGATCGCCTTCGGGCACCGCGCGCGTGCGCACCTGGCCGAGATCCGAGCCGGCCTGCGGCTCGGTGAGCACCATGGTGCCGGTCCACTCGCCGCGCACCATCTTCGGCAGAAACAGCGCCTTCTGCGCGGGCGACCCGCACAGATCCAGCGCGTGCGCGGCGCCGTGCGTCAGCATCGGCCCGAGCTTGAAGGCGAGATTGGCCGAGCCCCAGAACTCCGCCACCGCGCTCGACAGCACGCGCGGGGCGCACTGGCCGCCGAACTCGGGCTGCGCGCCGAGTGCCGGCCAGCCGCCGTCGACGAACTGGCGGTAGGCATCGCGAAAGCCCGGCGCGGTCAGGACACCCTCGGGGGTCCAGCGCGCCCCGCTGACATCGCCCGGACGGTTGAGGGGGTCGAGTACGTTTTCGGCGAAGCGTGCGGCTTCCTCGAGCACCGACTGCGCGAGCTCGTCGGAGTAATCGGCCAGCTCCGGCGCCGCCGCGAGACGTCCGGCTGCGAGCAGCTCCTCGAGCACAAAACGCATTTCACGTACGGGAGCACGGTACATCGGTCGACACCTCGCTGTTAGTGTGCGCTCGCCTCGCGCGCACGCTTAGGCGCTGCGGCCGTGCGCCCCGGGACCGGCAGCGCGAGCGCGGGCACGATGTTGGCGGCGAGAAAGTCCACGAACTGCTGCACGCGGGCGTCGGACTCGAGCGCCGCCGGGTAGAGCGCGTACAGCGCCGCCGCGGGCGGCACCGCCCAGTCCGCGAGCACCGCCTTCAGCCGCCCGGTGGCAAGCCCCTGCCGGCAAAGGAACTCCGGCAGCAGCCCAATGCCGAGCCCGGCGGCGGTCGCCGCGTGCAGCACCGCCGGGTCATCGACCGCGAGTTTCGGAGTGAGCGGCACCTCGGCCCGCTGCGCGCCGCGCGCGAGCTGCAGGCGAAACTCCGGCAGCTGCGCCGCATCGGGGGTGAGCAGATCGTGCGTACGCAGCTCGTCGGGACGCTGCGGAGTGCCGCGCTGCTGCAGGTAGGTGGGCGTTGCACACAGCAGAGCCGGCGGGGCGCCGAGCAGCCGCCTGAGGATCGTGGCCTCGGCCGGCAGCCGCGTGCTGATCGCCACCTCCCATTCGGCGCCGGCGAGCTGCTCCGCGTCGAGCGCCACCTCCAGCGGCACCTGCGCGAACGCTTCGAGGAAACGCGGCACGAGCGGCGACAGCAGCACGCGTCCGTAGGTGGGATCGGCCACCACGCGCAGCGGCTTGCCCTGCGGGGATTGCAGCCTGGCGATGGCGCTGCGCGCGGCGTCCGCCTCCTCGCCGACGCGCCGCGCGTGTGGATACAGCAGCCGGCCCGCCGCGGTGAGCGCGATGCGTCGCGTGGTGCGCTCGAGCACGCGCACCCCGAGGGTGCGCTCGAGGTCCGCGACCGCGCGGCTGACTGCAGCCTTCGGCACCCCGAGAGCGCGCGCGGCCGCCGAGAAGCCTTTGAGATCCACGACCTTGGCGAGCATCGCAAGCTGGGCGGGCGTCCAGATCAGGTTCATGTGAGCCCCAATAGCTCGTGCAGGGAACGACATTGTTTCACCCGAGAGGCAGGTGCACCAGACCCCCCGGGACTAGAATTACCGCCCACCTCGCGACGGAAGGACAGGCCATGAAGCTCTCCATGCATGCGTTTTCGGTCGAGCTCTTCAGCAACGCGCTCGGCAATCTCTCCTGGATTCTCGAGAAGGGCGCGAACAACGCCGCCCAGCGCAAGATCGAGCCGTCGGTGCTGCTCGGCGCGCGCCTGGCCCCGGACATGCTGCCGCTGACGCGGCAGGTGCAGATTGCGTGTGACATCGCCAAGAATTCCCTCGCGCGGCTCGCCGCACAGGAGCCGGCGCGCTTCGAAGACAACGAGAGCTCGTTCGAGGAGCTGCGCACGCGCATCGCCCGCACGCTCGATGTGCTGAAGAGCGTGCCCGCGAGCGCGCTGGAGGGATCCGAGGCGCGTCCCGTCAAGGTGCCCGCCCGCGATCGCACCCTCGAGTTCAAGAGTGGACTGGAATTCCTGCAGCGCTTTGCGATCCCCAACGTGTTCTTCCACGTGACGACCGCCTACAACATCCTGCGCCACAACGGCGTCGATCTCGGCAAGCGCGACTACCTCGCCGCGGGACGCGATCAGTAGACGGCGCGGCCGGACATATGACAAATGGCGGCGGGTAACTGTCGCCTTTTTGCGAACAGAACGCGAGCGCGATCACGGCGCGCCGGGAGGCGGGCTGCCACGCTGAACCTGCCATCTCGCTGAAGGACGGGCAATCTTCTTGCCACACAAAGCTACGGCCGCGCGGCCCTCTGCTGCCAAGACTGCGGGCACCGAGCTCGGTACCGACATCGGTGCGCTCACGGTCCAGGCGCTCGGCCAGCAGCTGCGCGAGGTTCTGCCCACGCGCCGCCTGCATTCGGTGTCGCTGTGCGATTCTCAGGCGAACGTCCTGTGGCTGAGTGAAGGGGCGTTAGGTCCCGATGAGCACGCCCTGGTGGTCGAAGCGCTCGAGCTGCTGTCCACCGAGACCTCACTTCCGTGTCACGAGATGGGCCTCGACGACGGCCGCCTGGCACTGTTCCTGCCGGTGCGCACGCCGACCGCCGACCTGGTGGGAATCGCGATGATTCTCGCCGACGGCAAGGCGGTCGGCGACGATACGCTCGAGCGCATGGCCGCAACGCCGGTGCGCGCCATCATGCTGCGCCTGGCGGTGCTGTTGAAACCCGCTGCGCTGCGTAGCGCCGCTGCTGCATCCGTACCGCTGGAGCTCGGGGAACCCGCAGCGGCCCGGGCCGCGCCGACAGATATGAGTCCCGCGGAAGTGAACGACGTCCTCGAGTTCGAGTTGCTGCCGAACGAGATGCCGGCGCCGGCCGCCCGCCGGGCCGAGCGCGCCTCCGCCGCTGCCGCCGCGACGCGGCCGGCCTCCGGGCGGGGCACTGCCGCGACCACCTCCGACATGATGAACCTCGAATTTGTCGACCTGCCCGTGATCGACGAATCGGCCGCCTCCGATCTCGCGCCCGCCGGCGTAATGCCGGTTGCGGACCCCGTCATCCCCGCGACCAAAGCCGCCGCGCCCGTCGCGACGCCGGTGGCAACGGCCGCCGCGGCGCCGGAACACCAGCCGGCCACGACGCGTGTGACGACCCCCGCGCCTGCGGCGCCGGTGGCATCGCCGCCAGCGGCCAGCGATCCGAACCTGCTGCTGGAAGTGCTGCCCTTTGCGAAACTGCGCGCCGGCGGCCAGACGCGACGCTTCCAGGTGATCGCGCGCATGTCGCCCGGTCAGCGCGACCCGGCGGCGCTCGACGCACTGGTGCTGCAGCGCCTGGTGGCGTGGCTCGCCGCACACCGGGCGGCCTGGAACTCGCAACCGACCAGCTTTACCGTCAACCTCTCGATCTCGACGCTGGAAGACGAGCGCTTCGTGCAGAAGCTCGCCGCCGCGCTCAACTCCCACGGTATCGGCGCCGAGACGATCGGCTTCGAGATCACCGAGGCGCTGTGCACCCAGCACCGCGCCCAGGTCGAACGCTTCATCAGCCAGTGCGAGAAGATCGGCGCCTGGGTGCTGATCGATGACTTCTCGTTCGATGCGCAGGTGCTGCCACTCCTGCGCTCCAAGGCGCTGCGCATGGTGAAGCTCAGTGCGAAGCTCAGCTCCTCGGCGCTGAAGGACAAACTCTCGCAGGCGATGGTGGTCGCGACCGTACAGGCGGCCAAGGTGCTCGGCATCCACTGTGCGGCGAAGAAGGTCGACTCGCAGGCGGCGCTGCAGTGGCTCACGGCGATCGGCTGCGACTTCGCGCAGGGCGCGGCGCTCGCCGGGCCACAGTCGCTGGAGTCTCTGGCCGGCTCTCCGGATCCGACCGGGCTCACCGCGCTGCTGCCGCCGAGCTGATTCCTTAGAATTCAATAACTTGATCATACGATCGCCCGGGCGCTCACCCGCGCGGGGCGGCGCTGCCGCGCGTGCGACGAAGCGAGGGGGTGGTGCGCCGCCCGGGCGGCCGACGCGCCAACGGATACCCTAAGCTTCAATGGGGTGCCGCCGCTCATGAAGATGCTGACGCTCGAGCAATTCCGTTCCAACCGCAACATGCTGTTCTGGGGCCTGCACACGGCCGGCTGGGCGGCCTACGGGCTGACGCAGTACTTCGGCGCACTGCTGTACGAGAAGCCCTCGAGCTACGCGCGCGTGATCGCGGTCTCGGCGATCGCCGGTTTCGTGCTGTCGATGCCGATGCGCTACATCTACCGGCGGCTGTGGAGCCGTTCCCCGCGCGCCCGCTTTCTCGGGGTGCTGGCGACCTGCTACATCACGGCGCTGGCGCTGCGCATCGTCATCAATCTTTCATACAAGGCGTTCATCGACCCGGACTGGCAGCCGCAGACGCTGTTCGAGCTGTTCGGCGGCACGCTGTCGACCACCTACCTGCTGGTGTGCTGGAGCGTGCTGTACTTTGGCATCAAATTCTACGAGTCGCAGCGCAAGCAGGAGGAGGCGATGCTCAAAGCGGTCGCGCTGGCGCAGCAGGCGCAGCTGAAAATGCTGCGCTACCAGCTCAACCCGCATTTTCTGTTCAACACCCTGAACGCCATCTCCACGCTGATCCTCGACAACCAGAACCGCACCGCGAACCACGCGGTGACGCGGCTGTCAGAGTTCCTGCGCTACACGCTCGACCAGGACCCGATGAAGAAGGTCACGCTGCGCCAGGAGATCGAGGCGCTCAATCTGTATCTCGGCACCGAACGGCTGCGCTTCGGCGAGCGCTTGCGCCTCGAGTACGCCGTGGAAGAGACGGCGCTCGACGCGCTGGTGCCGAGCCTGCTGCTGCAGCCGCTGCTCGAGAACTCGCTGAAGTACGCGGTGTCGGCACGCGAGCAAGGCGGCATGGTGCGCATCGAGGGTCGCGCCCGCGAGGGGTTGCTGGAGCTTTCGGTGATCGACGATGGCCCAGGCCTGCGTGAAGGCGCGGTGCCGGGCGAGCGGCGCGGCGTCGGCCTCGCCAACACACGCGAGCGGCTGAGCGTGCTGTACGGCGAGAACTGCCGCTTCGCGGTGCTCAATTCGCAGCCGGGACTGCGCGTGGAGATGGCGCTGCCGCTCGAGACCGCGCCGGCGGGCGCGGAGGCGGCCGCGGCCCGCGCGGCAACGCCGCCGCGCGTCTCCGGCGGGGTGCACGCGTGAAGATCCGTACCCTCATCGTCGATGACGAGGTGCTCTCGCGCCGCGGCGTGGAGATCCGCCTGCGGCACGAGTCCGACTTCGAGATCGTGGCGCAGTGCGCCAACGGGCGCGAGGCGCTCGCGGCGATGCAGCAGTACAAGCCGGACCTGGTATTCCTCGACATCCAGATGCCGGGGATGTCCGGCTTCGAGGTGCTGGCGCACCTGCCGCAGGAGTCGCTGCCGCTGGTGGTGTTCGTCACCGCCTACGATCAGTACGCTATCCAGGCCTTCGAAGCGCGTGCCATCGATTACCTGCTGAAGCCGATCGACGATGCGCGTTTCGACGCCGCGCTGCTGCGCGTGCGCGAGCACGTGCGTGCCAAGAGCGCCGCCGCGCAGCGCGACCGCCTGATGCAGATCATTGCCGAGATCACCGGCTGCGGGCAGCTGGCGCTCGAGGAGCTGCTGGTGCAGGGTCGCAAGGCCATCGACGGGCTGCGACCGGAGGTGCTGCCGATCCGCCAGGGTCGCGAGACCGTGCGGCTGCCGGTGGCCTCGATCGAATGGATCGACGCGGCCGGAGATTACATGTGCATCCACGCCGGCGGCAACACCCACATTCTGCGCGGCACGATGAAGGAGCTCGAAGAGATTCTCGACCCGAAGCTGTTCCAGCGCGTGCACCGCTCCACCATCGTGAACCTGCGACTGGTGAAGAGCCTGCGCGCCCACATGAACGGCGAATATTTCCTCACGCTCCAGGGCGGCCACGAGCTCAAGCTGTCGCGAACCTATCGCGACAAGGTGGAGTATTTCCTCAGCGGCTCGCCCGGCTGAGAACGTGATGCAGTTCCCGCCGCCGTTTTCCGCGCCCGGCATTTGTGATCCACGTCACGAAGTCGGCGAACCCGCCTCGATCTGTGAGCCATCGCGACGCCGCTGACCGCGGGCGTTGCTTAGATATGTCTCTATATGGAAGCCGCCTCTCGCCCTTCGCTGGAGCTGCTCCCGGATCTGCCGGTCGAGGAGCCGCTGGATAACGCTGCGACGCGCCGGGAGCCGGCGGCGCCGCCCGGCGCGGCCGCGGCCGAGACTTCCGCCAAGCCCGCGCCGGCGGCCAGGGATCCCGAACAGACCGGCCTGAATTTCGTCGATCCGGAAATGTTTCTCGCCCCGGGCCAGGAGCCCTCGGCGATCCCGGTCGCCGCGGCCGCCGCCAGCGCGAAGGCTGCCGAGCCGCTCGAGCTGGTCCTCGAGGATCCGGTCGTCGACGACATGCTGAGCGCGCCACCGGCTCCCGCGGCGACCGCCGCGGTGGCAGCACCGGCCGCGCCGCCCGCGGCCCCGGCAGCGGCGCGCAGCGCTCCCTCTCAGGCGGCACGCAGTGCGACGCCGGCCAACGATGCTACGGCGGCCAGCTCCGAGGCGGCGCGCGCGGCGGCGCGTGTGCCCATTGCCAAGACCGGCTCGCTGAGCGCGGCGGCCACCAAACTGGCGGCCGCAACCGCTGCGAGCCGCGCGAAGCCCGCGGTGCCGCCCATCGCGCGGCCGGCAGCGGCCGCAGCGAAAGCTGCGGCCCCCACCCTGGCAAGCTGGGCGCAGGCGCGTGCCAGCGCCGCGAAGTCGGCCACGCCCCCCGCCGCAGCGACCGCCGTCGCCCCGGGCGCGAGCGCACCGCCAGCGCCGCGCGCCACCCCCGCTCCAGCCGCGGCGGCCGCCGTCCGGCCGAGTGCACCGCCGAAGACCGCCCCACCGACGTCCGCAGCCGCGGGCGCGGCACCGGCCGTGCCATCCGCCGCGCCGATGGACCGCGATTTCATTGCACGCAATCAGGTCGTTGAGCGCTACCTCTCAGGAAGATTGCCGCTGAAGGGTGCCACCGATTTCGAGCGCTTCTGCCACGACAACCCGCAACTGCTCGATGAGATCGGTCTGCCCGAGCGCGTCAACGCGGGGCTGCGTCTGCTCGAGGCGAGCGGCAAGCCCGAGCCGTGGCAGGAAGCTCCGCGCCCGCCGTGGCAGAAGCCGCAGGTCACGTTGGCGCTCGCCGCCGCATCGCTGCTACTTGCGGTGGCGCTGGTCATCGTCGCCACCGGCAGCGCGGCCAAGAATCATCGCATCGCGGCGCTGCAGAAGCAGGCGAGCGAACGCGCACTCGACCCGGCCACCAGCACGCGCGAGATCCGCCTGCTGCCGAGCCGCTCGGGCGCTTCCAACTCGCCGGCCATCATCATCGGCGGCGGCACCACACAGCTTGCGGACTTCAGGATCGACGAATCGCGCTCGCCGTACCATGCGTTCCGCGTCACCATCGATCGCATTGACCAGGGCCGCGTCGCGGTCCTCGGCAACCTCGCGAAGGATTCCAACGGCCACCTGCGCCTTGCGCTCAACAGCTCCGCGCTCGGGCCGGGCAATTACCAGCTCACCCTCGAGGGCCTCGACTGGCGCGGCGAGCCGCAGCCGGATTCGTGGGTCACCATCGGTATCGCACGCTGAGCGCCGCCCCGGCGCCCATGATTCACGCCCGCAGCGAGGTGAGCGGCGGCTGATTGACGACGCTCCTCGTGGCGAGCCAGCCGCCCATGGCCACCAGCAGCGCGCCACCCGTCACGCCCTCGACGCACGGCAGCCACTCGAAGGTGTAGTGCAGATCGAGCCAGTGGGTGGTGAGGAAATAGGCCGCCACCGAGGCGCCGACCACCGCGATCAGCCCCGAGAGACTGCCGAGCGTCAGGAACTCCGCCAGCACCCCCTGCATGACGGTGCCGCGGCTCGCGCCGAGCGTGCGCAGCATCGCGCTCTCGTAGCGGCGCTCGTCGCGGCTCGACTGCACCGCCGCCAGCAGCACCGTGAGCCCCGCGAACAGGGTGAACACGAACACGCTCTGCACGGCGAGCGCCGCCTTGTCGAGCACCGCGCGCACCTGCCCGAGCAGCTCCTCGATGTCGAAGATCGACACGCTCGGGAAGCGGTGCGCCAGGGCGGCGAGCGAGCGCGCGGAGCCCGGCGTGAAATAGGCGCTCGTCATGTAGGTGCCGGCGGTGCCCTCCAGCACGCCCGGTACGAACACGATGAAGAAGTTGGGCTGGAAGGTATCCCATTTCACCTTGCGGATGGAGGCGACCGTGACCTCGCGCGTCTCGCCGGCTATGTCGAAAGTGAGGCGGTCGCCGACCTTGACGCCGAGCGCCTGCTGGAACTCGCTGGCGAGCGACACCAGCGGCTTGCCGAAGTCGGCGCTGGACCACCAGCGCCCGGCGATGATGCGGTTGTCGGGCCCGAGCTCCGCCGCCCAGGTGAGATTCTGCTCGCGGGTGGCGAAGCTCTCCTCGCCGCTGTGCGCCTTGCCGCCGCTGTCGACGGCGCGGCCGTTGATGGCGGTCAGCCGGCCGCGGATCATCGGCAGCACGCGCGTGGTACGTGCGCCCTGCGCCGCCAGGAACTGCACGAAATCCGCGCGCGCCTGCGGCGGGATGTTGACGAAGAAGTAGTTGGGGAGATTGGCGGGCAGCGTGCGCCGCCAGTCGCTGTCCAGGTCACCACGCAGGATCGACAGCAACAGCAGCACCATGATGCCGCTGCCGAAGGCTACGAGCTGCACGACACTCTCGGCCCGACGCCGGCTGAGGTTCGCAACGCCGAAGCGCCACGCCACGCCGACGCGCCCGCGCAGCCGCCCGGCACCGGCCACCAGCAGCAGCCCCGCAACGGTGAGCGCCAGCACGAAGCACGTCAGGCCCGCGATGAAGTACAGGAACATCCGTGCTTCCGGCACCACCCAGTAGATGAGCAACAGCACCACCGCCACCGCCGGGCCGAACGCCAGCAACACCAGCATGGGCGGCGGTCCGACGTCGCGCCGCAGGACGCGCAGCGCCGGCACGCGCGCCAGCTGCAGCAGCGGCGGCAGCGCAAAGCCGGCCAGCACCGCGACGGCCGTCACCAAGCCCATGGCGAGCGGCACGAGGCTTGCCGGCGGCAGCTCGGTGACGGTAAGCAGCCCGCGGATGGTGCGCAGCAGCCATTCCTGCGCGAGAAAGCCGAGCACCGCACCGCCCGCCGCTGCGAGCAGCGCGAGCGCGAGCAGCTGCAGCACCGCCAGCGCCAGGGTGAAAGCGCGCGCGGCGCCGAGCGTCTTGAGCAACGCCACCGTATCCAGGTGCCGGTACACGTAGCGGCGCGCCGCCATCGCTACGGCGATCGCGCACAGCAGTACGCTCACCAGGCTCGCCAGGCTCAGGAAGCGTCCGGCACGGTCCACGGCGTTGCGCACCTGGGGACTCGCATCGGTGATGTCGCGCAGCCGCTCGCCCGGCCGCTTGTGGGCGGCGAGCCATGCCTTGAAGGCATCGATGCGCGCGCGCTCGCCGGCGAACAGGCCACCATAGCTCACGCGGCTGCCCGGCTGAATGAGCCGCGTGGCCGGCAGGTCTGCCGCGTTCATGAGGAGTGCCGGGGCCAGCTCGGCGAAAGTGCCGCCCTGGTCGGGGCTCGAGATCAGCGCACGCGCCACGCGAAAGCTCGCCGCGCCGATCGACAGCTGCCCGCCGACACGGCCACCCACGGCGGCGAGCAGCTTCGAGTCGGGCCATACCTCGCCCGGTGCGGGAATACCCACGGCCGGCCGGCCGCGGCCGAAGGGCTCGTCCGCCACCAACACCCGCCCACGCAACGGATAGCCGGCGGTCACCGCGGCGATGTTGGTGAGCTGGTCGGCATCACCGTTGAACACTACCGACAGCAGGTGCGTGTTGCGCGCGCTGTGCAGACCACGGCGGGCGGCCTCGAGGAAGTACTCCTCGCCGAGCGGCTGCGGCGAGCCGAGGCGTATGTCCGCCGCCAGCACGCTGCTCGCCTGCAGGGCCACCGCGGCGCTGATGCGGCTCACCAGGAAGCCGACACCGGTGAGAGCCGCCACCGCCACGGTGAGCGCAAGCAGCAGCACGCCGAGCTCGCCGGAGCGCCACTCGCGCAACAGCATGCGCAGCGCCAGCCGCAGCACCTTCATGGCGCGCGCCCAGCCTTCATAATACGCGTCCCGCCTCCATCCGGACCACGCGCGCGCAGCGCGCCGCGAGCTCGCGGTCGTGCGTCACCAGCACCAGCGTGGTGTGGGCGCTGGCATTGAGCTCGAACAGCAGCTCGCCGACGCGCGCACCGGTGACGGTGTCGAGGTTGCCGGTCGGCTCGTCGGCAAACAACACCGCCGGACGTGTCACGAACGCGCGGGCAATCGCCACGCGCTGCTGCTCGCCGCCCGAAAGCTGCCGCGGGTAGTGCCCGGTTCGCTCGCGCAGTCCCACGCCGGCGAGGGTTTGCGCGGCGGTGCGCCGCGCGTCCGCGCGGCCGGCCAACTCGAGCGGCAGCATCACGTTCTCGAGCGCGGTCAGCGCCGGAATCAGGTGAAACGACTGGAAGACGAAGCCGACGCGCTGCGCGCGCAGGCGCGCCCGGCCGTCCTCGTCGAGTTGCGTCAGATCCTGGCCATCGAGCAGCACGCGCCCGCTGCTGGGCACGTCGAGCCCGGCCAGCAGCGCGAGCAACGTCGATTTGCCGGCGCCCGACGGCCCGCTGACTGCCACCGATTCCCCGCCGCCGATGGTGAGTGAGACGTCAGCGACGATGGTCAGCAGTCCTTCCGGACTGCTAACCTGCTTGCAGAGGTCTTCAGCCTTGAGAACGTGGTTACGAGTCACCGGCGGCTGGGCGCTGGGCATCGGATTGCTACTCATCGCGCTCCAGAGCGCGGTGGCCTCCGCGCGTACGATCCTTGTGTTCGGCGACAGCCTGAGCGCCGCCTATGGAATCCCGCCGCAACAGGGTTGGGTCGCGCTGCTCACGCAGCGACTCGAGTCACAAGGTTACGGGTACCGGATCGTCAACGCCAGCGTGAGCGGCGAGACTACCAGCGGCGGCCGCGAGCGGCTGCCGCGCGCGTTGCAGCTGCACCAGCCGGCGATCGTCGTCCTGGAGCTGGGCGGAAACGACGGCCTGCGAGGCCTGCCCGTAGAGGAGATGCGCGCCAATCTCGCCGCGATGGTGCAGCTGGCGCAGGCGGCCGGGGCACGCGTGCTGCTGGTCGGCATGCGCATCCCCCCCAACTACGGGCCGCGTTACAGCGAAGGGTTCGCCCGCGTATTCCCCGAGGTCGCAAGTCAATATCATGTGCCGCTCGTGCCGTTCCTGCTGCAGAACGTGGCACTGGATCCGGAGCGGATGCAACAGGACAGCGTGCACCCCAACGCCCGCGGCGAGCCGCCGGTACTGGAAAACGTCTGGCCGTACCTGCTGCCGCTGCTCAAGAAGAATGCGCAGCCGGGGGGATCCTGATGGACAGAATCTGGCTCAAGTCCTATCCGCCGCAGGTGCCGGCAGAGGTCGATCCGACGCAGCTGCGTTCCCTGAAGCAGCTACTCGAGGAGGCGTGCGCGCGCTATCCGGAGCGGGTGGCGTTCGTGCAGATGGGAACCGAGCTCACCTTCCGGCGGCTCGAGGAGCTCAGCGGTGCATTCGCGGCCTGGCTGCAGCACGCCGGTTTCTCAAAGGGCGATCGCATCGCCATCATGCTGCCGAACACGCTGCAGTACCCGGTAGCGATGTTCGGCGCGCTGCGCGCCGGGCTGATCGTGGTCAACACCAACCCGCTGTATACCGCACCGGAGCTAGAGCATCAGCTCACCGACTCGGGCGCCACGGCGATCTTGGTGCTGGAGAATTTCGCCCACGTGCTGCAGAAGGTGCTGGCGCGCACCAGCGTCAAGCGGGTGCTGGTGACCGCGGCCGGCGACCTGCTGCGCTTTCCGAAATCATACATCGTCAACTTCGTCGTGCGTCATGTGCGCAAGCAGGTGCCCGCGTGGCACATCGCGGGTGCGCTGCCGTTCACCGCCGCACTGCGCGAGGGGCGCAAGCTGCCGCTGACGCCGGTGGAGCTGGGTGCGGACGACCTTGCATTCCTGCAGTACACCGGCGGGACCACCGGCGTGGCGAAGGGCGCGATGCTGTCGCACGGCAACGTGAGCACCAACGTCCTGCAAGCGGAAGCCTGGCTCGGCAAGTCATTTCGCGATCTCGCCGGAGTGCTGATCACCGCCATCCCGCTGTACCACATATTCGCGCTGTCGGCGAACTGCATGCTGTTCGCGCGTCTCGGCTGGAAGAACGTGCTCATCATCAACCCGCGCGATCTGCCAGCGCTGATTGCCGACATCAAACGCTATCCACCCAATTTCATCAGCGGCGTCAACACCCTGTTCAACGCCATGCTACACGCGCCCGGGTTCAGCCAGATCGACTTCAGCAAGCTCAGAGTGACTCTCGGCGGCGGTATGGCGGTACAGGCAACCGTCGCCGAGCGCTGGAAAGAGGCGACCGGCAACGTGCTCACGCAGGCCTGGGGTCTCACCGAGACCTCGCCAGCCGCCTGCATCAATCCCAACAACGAGCCGTTCAACGGCTCGATCGGCCTGCCGATCCCGTCCACGGAGATCGCCATCAAAGACGACGCCGACAACGACCTGCCGATCGGCCAGATCGGGGAAATCTGCGTGCGCGGACCGCAGGTGATGAAGGGCTACTGGAACCGCCCCGACGAGACCGCCAAAGTCATGCTGCCAGGCGGCTGGCTGCGAACGGGCGACGTCGGGCGCATGGATGCGCGCGGCTTCGTCTATATCGAGGATCGCAAGAAGGACATGATTCTCGTGTCGGGATTCAACGTGTACCCGAACGAGGTTGAGGCAGTCGCCGCCAGCTGTGCAGGAATTCTCGAGGCCGCGGCGGTAGCCCAACCCAACGAGCACTCGGGAGAAGTCGTTGCGCTATTCGTAGTCCGCAAGGACCCGACGCTCACCGAGCAGCAGATCATGGACTGGTGCCGCAAATCGCTGGCCGGGTACAAGGTCCCCAAGCACATTTACTTCAGGACGGAGCTCCCGAAGACGAATGTGGGGAAGATATTGAGAAGAGCCTTGAGAGACCAACTAACTAAAACTTAAGTCACAAGCTCTATGGTGATGGGCCCGACCGTTGCTTAGACGCAATGTAGGCGTAAGTGTGTATACCTGCGCGAACCGTTCCGTTCGCGACCCTTCTAGTCGTAGCGTGTGCCCGTCTTGATTCTAACCAGTCGTTTACGGTTCGCAGAAAAGTTCGTCCCTGCGCCTGCGTAAACATTTGGAACGCTTTTACGTGTTCACGTGCAAGATCAGGTACCTCAGCAAATCGTTCGATTAGAGGCGACGGATTTCCAGTTCCGCTCATGTTCTGACGGACAGTGCTAAGAAGTGTCGACAAAGCCTGCGCGGCATGCTGCAGAACAAGTGGATTGCTTGCCGAGATTACAGCAACGTCGCTAGCTGGCTTATATAGGCCTTTTTTCCTCGAAGGAACGACCAGCTGCACTGCTTTTAAGCGACGTGCCACTGCCGCGGCATTCCTTCGCACCTTTTGACGTCTGACCAGGGCTTCTACGCTCGGAGTAGGGCCAACCAGGCGCACGGGTTTTGGTCGACCTGCAGTGTCCAAGTAGCGGCGATCTCGATGCCAAGCATCGAGAACGAGAGAGGCGGCAACTAGACCGCCACACTCTTCCTTCTGATCCTTGCGAGCTCTGAGTTCCGCGCGTTCGAGCGATTTAATGCAAACGGGTAACAGATCTTTTTCGCGTATTCCGGCCCTCAGCATTAGCTCAAATATGGCGACTAGAATATTTGAATAGTCCAATTCCAGTCGTTTCGACAGCTTATTACTCATACTAAGTTCCTTGACGCGAAGAGGACGCTACTGAGCGCTTTCTTTTCTTAGCGTGATCTTCCGCAAGCAGAACCGTTACTGTAAATGAATAGGTTGACACTCGTCGTTTGTGCGGTACCGTCACTTGTCTGCCAAGAGAGTGTGCGAGTCCGTCGAGCATCGATTGCGCGCTTGAAGCACACCGCTCTCGCACGATCGCTAGATCAACCTCCGTTTCAGCAGGAATGCTAAGTCGACGTACCGCCTTGGAAACGCCCGCCGCACCTGCATCGGAAGCGATTTTCAAGCCATCAACCAACGCAGGCAAAACGGGCGATAGAAATGCAAAATCGTACCTTCCATGAAGCGGCGGCGAAGGGCGCAATTGAACGCTTCCGGCAGCGTCGCCAATGGCACCAATCTTGCGTAGTTCATCCAATACTGCCCGGTGCGTTACGTCTCCTCCATATTTTCTGACAAGGTTGACAAACGAGATGTCTGTCCCGGAGATCGGTAGGCGCCGGGGATGACCTGCTTTGGTCCGGAACCGCCGGTCCGTGCGCCAACCATCAATGACTTTTTCTATCGCTGTCAGACTTGAGCGAGCCGTGTCGAAGCCGTTGCCACCAAGGAGCCGCTTTACGTCTGCCCTGGATAAACCCGTCTGAGCCGCCACTCTTGACCGATTTACGCGTCCGTTGCGAAGTCTGGACATGTCGGCGGCCGCGTGGACGAAGGCAAAACTCGCGAGCTCGGCAAACCGCTTAGGAGTCATTCCGCGCGGTAGGAGAACTAGGGCTAACTCCGCCAGTAGGGCCTGCAGTGCTCCAGCACGTCGCGCAGCATTCGAAGCCGGACTTGCGCGACGGTTTCTGCGAAGCGAGTAATTCGCAGCCATTTAACTCATGATCTTGCGCGTCACCTGGTGAGCCCAAGAACGGCTGATGCTTGAGATTCCGTCAAACGAATATCTCAACGCCGATGATCGTGCCATCGGCAGCTAGGCTTCTAGCCGAGTTTCGAGGGCGTTTGTGCACAAACGCCTCTTAAATGAGGCCGAAGGCCTCGGGGTGAGCACCCCTACTGTGCTACGAAGCCGCCTTGGCGACGGTGGCGGAGTAACCTCTGCTCAGCCGGGCGGCTTGCCGAGTCTGCTAACCCCCGCCGCTTATCCCGTCGGCATGCGTGCCGCCACCACTGATACCGCTGGCCGCGGTACCGCCACCGCTGATGCCGCTGGCTCCAGTGCCACCGCCGCTGATTCCGCTTGCTTTAGTACCGCCACCGCTGATGCCACTGGTACCGCCACCGCTGATGCCGCTGGTACCGCCACCGCTGATGCCGCTGGTACCGCCACCGCTGATGCCACTGGTACCGCCACCGCTGATGCCACTGGTACCGCCACCGCTGATGCCACTGGTACCGCCACAGCTGATGCCGCTCGTACCGCACCGCCTGATCACGC
>Ga0210394_10001958_pt1 | contig 30254 bp, 30 predicted proteins | sample IncBWC12MmetaG_FD_160121 | JGI IMG/M metagenome (GOLD analysis project Ga0210394, IMG submission 160121) | Forest soil microbial communities from Barre Woods Harvard Forest LTER site, Petersham, Massachusetts, United States - Inc-BW-C-12-M | ecosystem: Environmental > Terrestrial > Soil >... | reverse complement strand
GATGTATTTGAACTCATCCAGTGGCTCGCGCGGAACATCGGGGTCTGCGAGCACCGACCAGTCTTCTGACCACCGATTGAACGCAATTGCAGGGCGGTCGGATGTGTCGGCGCTGACGCGTATGGATGTAAGGCTTAGGAGAGCGAGCGCGCCGGCGAGGTGTGCGAGTTTAGAGAGGGCGACTAGCCGATGGGGCGTACCAACCCTGACGTTTCGTGTCGTTTCGTGAGGCGGCACGGACGATATATTTTGATATTCGCAAGCCGATCGGCGGAGCTCGCCTGTGCGGCAAGTGTGTGATCCGGCGATCTCTGGAGCTCACCGCACCTGATGAAACGCCTTACGCAATTCGCTGACGAACAACTTGGGCTGCTCGAACGCAGCGAAATGACCGCCTTTGGGGACATCGTTCCAATAGAAGAGCTTCGAGTACGTTCGCTCGCCCCACACCCTCGGTGGCGTGAACATTTCGCCTTTGAATACGCTCACGGCAACCGGCAGATCGAGCGGCATTCGGCCAAAATCATTCCGGAAGCTCTCGAAGTAGAGCCGCGCCGAGGATGCGGCGGTGTCGGTGAACCAATAGAGGCTGATGTCATCGAGCATCGCGTCGATGCCGAGGGCATCTTCGGGATTGCCGTGATTGTCGGTCCATCCCTGAAACTTCTCGTAGATCCACATCCCCTGCCCGACGGGCGAGTCGGCGAGACCGTATCCCAGTGTTTGCGGACGGGTCCCCTGGATAGAGGCATAACCCGAGGCGTCGGCCGCATACTTGCCCAGTTGAGCGAGCGCCGCCTGTTCCGCGGCCGTATACCCACCGGGTGGTGGTGGTGGCGGCGGAAAGAGAATCGGAAGATTCAGATGAACGGCGGCCAGTCCCGAGGGTTGCTGCTTGGCCATCCAACTCGTCACACCGGCTCCCCAATCACCACCTTGGGCGACGTAATGGTTGTAACCGAGCCGATGCATCAGGACCCCCCAGGCCTCGGCGATGCGCGGAAGACGCCACCCCGGTTCGGTCGGTTTGTCCGAAAAGCCGAATCCAGGAAGCGAGGGGATTACGACGTGAAAGGCGTCATCGGGCTTGCCGCCATCGGCCGTCGGTTCGACCAACGGAGCGATGACCTTCAAAAACTCAACGACCGATCCGGGCCAGCCGTGAGTGATAATGATGGGGAGCGCGCCCGGGTGCTTCGATCGGACGTGGATGAAGTATATTCCGAGGCCATCAAGTTGTGTCCGAAACTGTGGCAGGGCATTCAGTGAACGCTCAAGACGGCGCCAGTCGTAGCGAGTGCGCCAGTATTCGACGAGTGCCTGCGCTTTCGCGAGAGGTACACCCTGGGACCAATCCGTTACGGGCTCCTTGTCCGGCCAGCGGGTGTTCGCCAATCGCCGGTTGAGATCCTCCACTGCGGCAGCGGGCACGTGAACCTCGAAGGGTGTCACGGCTTTGGTCGCCGGCGGGAGCAGGAGCTGCGCGACGTTGTCAGTACCTGCATGGGTGATTGACGGGACCGACTCCGCGGACAAGAGCGCGACCCCACTGGATGCCGCAGCTGCACGCAGGAATTTGCGGCGAGAGCTGACGGGCGCCTCTGCTTTTGCCTTCTTCTCCGTATCGTCCGAAGGGATGTCGGAACTCAGTCTGTCCACAGTCACTCCAGCGGGATTCAGGCCGTGTCCACCAGCACGATTTCAGCGTCATCAATTGCCGTGATAATGATTCCGGGTTCACCCGCAATCGCGATGCCGTCGCGCTCTTCGACCTGTTGGTCATTCACCATGACTCTTCCTCGTGCAGGAACGAGATAGCCGTATCGGGTCGGGGCGAGGTGATATACAAGGCGTTGCCCCGCTTCGGCAGTGGCACCCAATACCCGCGCGTCGGCCTGAATTCGCAACGCGTCCACGTCTTCGGGAAATCCGCTCGCGAGCGGCACGAGCCGACCTGAGCGCTGCATGCCATCGAAGGGTCGAGTAGCCCAGTACGGATCGAGTCCACACCGGCGGGGCAGGAGCCAGATCTGGAAGAGTCTCAGGCGCGCGTCAGTGTCGTTGTATTCGGAGTGCCGAATGCCACGGCCGGCGGTGATCGCCTGCACGTTTCCCGCCCGAATCTCGCCCACACCACCAGAGTTGTCTTCGTGTTGAAGGACGCCTTCGCGCACATAGGTGACGATCTCCATGTCGCGGTGCCCGTGCAGTGGAAAACCGCTGTGCGGGGCGATCTCGTCGTCGTTCCAGACCACGAGGCTCCCCAGCCGCGCATGGGCCGGATTGCCCTGGCTGTCGACAGCGAAGTGGTGCCGAGCTTTTAGCCAGTCGTGATGGCCACCTCCCAAGGTGTCCAGGGCTCGAACCTGCAGCATCGTTGTCTCCGCGCCGGATCGGACCGGGCTTTGACCGCCAGGTCCTTGAGCGGAGAAGCCTAGTGCTGCAACAGTTCTTTATTTAGACCTCAATTTGGAGAAGACTATTGCCGCATTTAGAATAATTGATCGGTTGCCCTCCGCGAGGCTCATACCCCATGGACGCCTTTAAAGACCTGAACAACCTCTACTTCTTTGCCAAGGTTGTTGACTGCGGCAGCTATACGGCCGCTGCGGAGACGCTTGGCATGCAAAACTCAAAGCTCAGTCGTCGGATCGGGGCGCTGGAGAAGGAACTCGGCGTGCGCCTGCTCAATCGCACGACGCGCAAGCTCTCGCTCACCGAAGCGGGCAAGACGCTCCACCGCCACTGTGTCGCGCTGATTGCCGAAGCGGAGGCCGCAAAGGATGCAATCAACCAGACGCTGTCTTCCCCTCGAGGGCTGGTTCGAGTTAGCTGCCCCACCGGACTGCTTCAAGGCGGCGTTGCCGATATCCTCGCGCAATATCTCGCCACGCACCCCGAAGTTCAGGTCGCACTTGAGGCGACCAATCGGCGAGTCGACGTCGTCGACGAGGGCGTTGACATCGCCATTCGGGTGCGGTTGCCTCCGCTCGACGAATCCGACCTGGCCATGCGGTCATTCGGTCCGTCGGACATGATTCTGGTGGGTAGTCCCGCGCTCGTAGCCGCTTATGGACACCCCCAAACGATCACGGACATCGCGCGCATGCCGACGCTATCGACGGGCACACTCGGGAAAGCGCAGACGTGGCATTTTGTCGACGGCGACTCAACACCAGCCGAACTGGTTCACAACCCCCGCCTGAGCGCCAACGACTTTTACACTGTGCGTCGCGCCGCGCTGCGCGGAGTGGGTGTAGCGCGCCTGCCCGCATTACTTGCCAGAGATGACTTGTCGAGAGGGACGCTGGTTCGGCTCCTGCCGTCGTTGAGCTCTCGGTCGGGCGTTGTGCATGCCGTGTTCCCATCAAGGCGCGGCCTGGTTCCCGCGGTGCGCTCGCTCCTCGATGCGCTTTCGGAGGGCTTCGTTGCTAATCCGTGGTTCGGCGATGGCTGCCCGGCAGCGGCCGTTTAGCTGCCGAATTGAACGACTCTGGCGAAGAAATACCGGCGATTCAGCCGCTTGAACGCATCCGTGGGGTATGAGTTGGAGGCCATTATTCTAACTACGACAAAAGTCTTCTCCAGATTGAGGACTAAATAAAGGGCTGTTGCAGCACTACGCTCTCCGCGCATGGGCCTTGGCCTCAGCGCAAGCCGGATCCGGCGAGGAGAGAACGATTGATGCGGCGTGTCGCGTATGTGGTACTCGCGGTCGCGGTGCTCTCGTCTGCGATGTCGCGCACAGCGATCGCTCAAACACGTTCGATCGCGCTTCCAGGTCTACGTGCCTTTCCGGAAAGCCTCACGTCAACATCTGACGGAACCTTGTTCATTGGGCGCCTGGGTGACGGGGGCATCGTCCGCGCAAATGCTCGAAGCGGTGAGGTTGCGGTATTTGTTGCACCCGGCGCATCAGAATCACGATCCATCTCAGGGGTGTTCGCAGACCAGAGGGCGAACACGCTCTGGGCGTGCTCGAACGACCTGAGCGAGTTGGGAGGGCCTTCAGGTAGCGGTGACAGTCGCAGCGCGCTGAAGGCTTTTGATCTTAGAACAGGCGCCGCGAAACGCAGCGTCCCACTGCCAGGCGCTCACGCCTTTTGCAATGACATTGCTGTCGATGCCCGCGGCGCGCTCTACGTTACCGACAGCGCTGCCCCGAACATTCTCAGGTTGCCTGCGGGGGCTTCGACGTTCGAGGTATTTGCCTCCAGCCCGCAGTTCTCACCGCCCGAACGGGGTATCGGGCTTGATGGGATTGCCTTTGGCAGCGATGGCAACGTCTATGTAACCACCTACACGGCAGGTGGACTCTTTCGCGTGGATGTCAAAGGGGGAAGGGCAGAGGGTGTGACGGAGCTGCACGGCCGGGTGCCTCTGACCCGCCCGGATGCGCTGCGATCGTTAGGCGAACACAGCTTCCTTCTGATCGAGGGATCCGGAAGCTTGGATCGTGTGACCGTCGCTGGCGATGCGTTTGCGGCGGTACCCATTCGTGCAGGGTTCCGAGAGCCGACGTCGGTCACGCAAGTGGAATCCACCGCGTGGGTGAGTGAGGGTCAATTGGCGTTCTTCTTCGACCCCGCAAAAATGCAGTCGTCGCCCTCTCTGCCCTTTCGGATCTACGCCGTCCCGTTAGTGGGAGATCAGGCCCCGTGAGGTTCCAGTACATGTCCTACCTAAGAGCTTTGAGCGCCCTGTCTGCGGCCTTGTGTGTCACGCAGGTCTTGCACGCGGAATCAACGGCGTACCCGACAGTCTCAGATGCTCGGCTCGAGCACCCGGACGCTGGCGATTGGCTCATGTATCGGCGCACGTACGACGGTTCAGGCTTCAGTCCGTTGAAGGCGATCACGCGAGCCAACATCCAAAGGCTATCGCTGGCCTGGTCTTTGAGTACCGATTTAGTCGAAGCCCACGAAACCACGCCGATTGTCAATCAAGGGCGAATGTTTATAACAACGCCGGGTAATAACGTCATTGCACTTGATGCCAAGACCGGTACTCAGCTTTGGCGGTACGTGCGCACGTATCCGGCCGACCTGTTTCAACTGCACCCGACAAATCGCGGTGTTGCTCTTTACGGTGACCGCGTTTACATGGCGACCACTGATTGCTCCCTCGTTGCCCTAGAGGCCTCGTCCGGCAAGGAGGTTTGGACGGTGGCGATCGATGACTATAAAACGGGCTGTTACTCGACGCTGGCACCGCTTGCTGTGCGTGGCAAGATCATCGTCGGCTATTCGGGTGGCGAATTTGGCGTTCGAGGATCAGTGAGCGCCTTCGACGCGGTCACCGGAAAGCGAGTTTGGCGAACGTACACGGTGCCCGCTCCAGACGAAACCGCGGGGCGGACATGGACAGGAGACAACTACAAACGCGGCGGTGGATCGATCTGGATCACTGGTGTCTATGATCCGGCTTCAAACACGACTTACTGGGGTACCGGCAATCCGTCCCCTTGGGTAGCCGATAATCGCCCCGGCGACAATCTTTACACTGATTCGACGCTTGCGCTTGATGCCGACACCGGCAGGATTAAGAGCTATCACCAGTACACCCCGCACGACAGCTGGGACTGGGATGAAGTATCGGCACCCCTCCTAATTGACACGGAGGTCGACGGAAAGCTCGTCAAGACCGCAACCCACGCAGGCCGAAATGGCTACCTGTGGATCCTGGATCGCAATCACGATCAGCTCAGGTTCCTGCATGCGTTCCCGTTCTCCAATAACAACGTATTTGAGTCGATCGATTCGAAGACCGGTCGGCCGGTGGTCGATGAATCCAAGCGTCCCGGTGCCCAACAAAGCGCCGGATTCTGTCCCAGCATTGGCGGCGGCAAGGACTGGCCGCCAGAGGCGTGGAGCCCACAGACAAAACTCCTCTATGTCCCGGCCAACAACAACATCTGTGCTTTCTTGCCAAAAGGTGCGGTTCCAAAGCCTGACGCAAAGGGATTTTACGTGGGGTATGAAGTGGACGACATCTTTGGGTCAGTCCGTACCGGTCCCGGCGCCTTGGATCACTTAGGGGAGCTTCAGGCCTGGGATCTAAACACCGGGAAGCGAGTTTGGCAGCACAACTTCAAGACCATCTTTTGGGCGCCCCTCTTGGTCACGGGCGGCGACATAGTCTTCGCAGGCGGGACCCCCGATCGACAGTTCAGAGCGTTCGACGCTCGCACGGGTGATCAGCTATGGAGCTACCCCGCGCCATCGGGAGTAATTGGAATTCCAAGCTCATTTGAGGTCGAGGGCGAACAGTACATCGCTGTCACTTCCGGCTGGGGTCTCGACGCCCAGGGTGTCCAGAACGGCATCGACAAGATCCAGGGCACTAAGACGGTCGTCCCGAAGGGCGGCACGATCCTGGTGTTCAAGCTTCAATGACGCGCGCTTGCCGTGAAACTCGGTGTCGCCGCGCGCGGAGCGGCCGGCGCATTACGAGGCGGGCGCGCCTGAAGGTGCAAGGACGCAATCGGGTCGCGCAGGAGTTGCGATCGCGAGCGAACCAAACGGGTGCAACCACAGCTTAGCGCTGTGATGGTACCGCTTTGCGGATGTGGCCGGCACAGGAGATGGAAATGCGAGAGGATTCCCCACTCACCCACTCGGTCATGACGTCTCGTCGCGGACTGCTTGCCTTAGCGGCTGGCGGGGCGCTGAGCGCGGCGATCGGGGGTCGACCTGCGTTCGCTCAGCTAGACGCGGCCAAGCTGCCACAGGCGAGCGATGTTGTCGCACCGTTCTCGTTTTCAGTGCCACAAAGCGCAATTGACGACCTCAAACGCCGTCTGGGGTCTACGCGGTGGCCGGAGCGGGAAACTGTTGGCGACTGGTCGCAGGGCGTTCCCTTGGAGAAAGCGCGCGCTTTGATTGCCTATTGGCGCGATAGGTACGACGTGCGCAGGTTCGAGACTCGCGTCAACGCCTTCCCGCAATACCGCACGCGGGTCGACGGACTCGGTATTCATTTCATTCACGTGCGGTCACCCAACCCCAATGCGCTGCCGATCATTCTCACGCATGGATGGCCAGGATCGTTTGTGGAGTTCATGGAGACTATCGGGCCGCTCAGCGATCCCGCGCGCTTCGGCGGGCGAGCGGAAGACGCATTCCATGTGGTGGTGCCGTCGCTCCCGGGGTTCGCGTTTTCGGATAAGCCGACCGAGGCAGGTTGGGACCTAAATCGGATCGCCCGCGCCTGGGCAACACTGATGCAACGCCTTGGCTACAACCGCTGGGTTGCGCAGGGTGGCGACTGGGGCGCAGGCGTGACGCACGCCCTGGCACATCAGCGGCCTCAGGGGCTGATCGCAGCCCACGTGAACTGGCAATTTGTATTCCCGGCGAAACTTCCCGAGCACCCCACACCTGCGGAACGCAGGGCGATTGACCGTGCGTCGTGGTTCGGCAGCGACCAGAGCGGCTATTTCCGCGAGCAAGGAACGCGCCCGCAGACCATAGGCTACGCGCTAGCCGATTCGGCCGCAGGTCAAGCGCTGTGGATCTACGAGAAGTTCCAGGCTTGGACCGACAATCACGGCAATCCCGAAGACGAGCTCAAGATCGACGCGATGCTTGATGACATCAGCCTGCATTGGTTCACCGATAGCGCCGCATCTTCTGCTCGCATTTACTGGGAGAGCACCCGCGCCGGTTTGGCAGGCTTTTCCGGGGGGCGAATCGAACTGCCAATGGCAGCGTCGATCTTTCCGCACGAGATATTCTGCCCGCCGAAGGCATGGGCCGAGGCCCTGTGGCCAAATCTGTCTTATTGGAACGAAGTCGACAAAGGCGGTCATTTCGCCGCGTTCGAGCAACCAGCGCTGTTCACTGAGGAGCTGCGCAAGGCCTTCAGGTCGCAGCGCGCCTAGCGTTGCAACCCATTGAGAGGAGTCCGTGCCCATGTCTGCGAAAGTCGGCCTCGACGCTCTTTTGACGCCCGAGAACTGCGTCTTGCTGCTTATAGACCACCAACCCTTCCAGTTGGCAAACGTAAACAGTCACGAGCCCACGATGGTGATCAACAACGCGACAGCTTTAGCCAAGACCGCGAAGGTGTACGGCATTCCGACCATCCTCACCACGGTCAACGAAGAGCGCGGCGGTGCTATTTTCAAGCAGATCCAGGCAGTCTTTCCGGATCATAGGACCATCAATCGCACTTTCATCAACTCCTGGGAAGACCGCCGGGTTGTTGAGGCAGTGAGAAACACGGGTAGGAAGAAAGTGGTCATGGCCGCTCTCTGGACAGAGATGTGTCTTGCAATGCCGGCCATCCATGCAATCGGCGATGGGTACGACGTCTACGTCGTCACCGACGCCTCCGGCGGCGTCTCTCCTGAGGCACACGATATGGGGATTCGCCGCGTCCAGGCTGCCGGGGCCCAACCCGTTACCTGGCTTGGCATGGCAGGAGAGCTTCAGCGTGACTGGGCGCGCACGGAGCACCTCGGAGAAGTCGCTCAGATCTTCATCGACCATGCCGGTGCTACTGGATCTGCGTTCCTGTGGGAGATGCAGTTGCTCCGTGCCTCCCAGGGCAAGGCCGCATAGAGCACGCCGGCCGACGCCGCTAACACAAAACTCGTTAAGGAAGATCGATGAAATCTGCCAGCGAACTGCTTGAGGCCTACCTGAACAACGTTGCGACACCGAAGGTCTCAGCGTCTCAGTTTGCTGAGGATGGCGTGCTCGAGCTGCCGTGGGTCAAGGCCTACGCCCGCGGACCCGCCGAAGTCGAAAAACTGCTAGCCGGTATGCTCGCCAAAGTGCCGGACTTTCGTTTCAAGAATCTGATCTACTTTATTCAAACCCCTGACAAGGTAGCCGCGGAATATCACGTCGAAGCTCAGGTGCTCGCTACCGGTAAGATGTATCGGCAGACGTACGCCGGCGTACTGCACGCCGAGAACGGCAAGATAAAATTGCTCCACGAGACTCTCAACACCTTAGTGGCGTCAGAAGCCTTTTCCAAGGACTAAGGTGTGCCGCTCGGTCTTTGCCAGACGGCAATCGCCCGTCGCGACGAGGCGATCGTGCGCGTTCTCCCGAAGCAGTTCTCTCTGCCGCTGGAAACCTGGATCACCATGCACGAGGACCTGCGCAACAGTCCACGCTGCAGGGTCACCTTCGAGGCTCTGGTGGAGGGTCTGCAGCGCCATATCGGCTAGTTGGAGCGAACGTGGGCTTATCGGCACCGAGTTCTGCCACTTGTCGCCGGCCGTTGGAGTGAACAGAGGTACCGGTTGAGCAGCTTCCGGGCAACCCGTTTGGCACACCAGTGGCACCCCGTTCCGGACTCGCCCGTGTGTAGACCTCTAAGCTCCGACTTACCGAGCCTCGGCAGCTGGTCGTGAGCTAATCACCGCGACCACGCTGCGGGCGAGTTTCTTAAGTTCAGTCCTCGGGGTACCCGAGCGGGCGCGAATGGCAAGCGTGTGCAGCGCGGCGGACGCCAGCATGCCAAGTGCAACGGGATCGGCATCCGCGTTCAATTCGCCTCTCACCTGCGCAGTGCGGATGCGCGCCTCGAAGGCTTTATCGAGCCTTTGAAGTCCCTTGGCGAGCGAATCCCGAATAACCGAATCCTCCACGGCTTCGGTAGTCGCTGTTCCGATCGCAAAACAGCCTCGAGGCCGGCCTTCACCCGCGAAATACATTGACAAGGCCTTCTCATACACGCGCATCAGCGCATCATCGAGCGGGATATCGTCGCGGAGCGCCTCACGCATCCCGACGGAAGCCAGGTGCCAATAATGGTGGAGCGCCTTCAAGTAGAGCGCCTGCTTGTCCCCAAACGCCGCGTAAAGACTAGGGCGGTTCATGCCGGTGGCCTCAGAAATCGCGTCCAACGACGTACCGGAGTAACCGGCCTTCCAAAAGCATCCCATGGCCTGCGTCAGCGCGCGGTCCGGATCGTACGCGCGAGGCCGTCCGCGGCGTTTCGGTTCCTTCGTCACTTATTTGTACCAGTTCGCATTTAATGATTGACTGAAGACCTCTCGTGAGGTATTTTCATACGAAGCGGTACAAAACACAAGTTTGGGAGCTTCGGCGCACTTGAATCGGATTTTATCGCGGTGAATCCGGCCGGCTTTGGAGGCTTATCGCACCGCAAGTTAACAGGAGTCGAGAAATGAGCACTATTCGCAAAGCCATGCTGGCCAACTTACTTCTTGCCGCGAGCGCACTCGTGGCACCGACACTCGCTTCGGCGGCCAACGACAGCTCTGACGTGGCGCCTCCCGCGCCACGCGTCGAGCCGGTTGCGTCGCGTGTAGGTTATGTCTGGGCACCAGGATACTGGGAGTGGAACGGTCGTGCCTACAAATGGGTTTCTGGAGCTTACATCTACGAACGGCGGGGCGCTCACTGGGTTGCCGATCGTTGGGAGCAGGTCGGCCCCCACTGGCAACACGTGCACGGACATTGGGAGCAGGGAGATCACCAGACACTTGCGAAGGAATGAATCGGCGAATGTTTAGATTGAGATCTGGATTGAGATTTGTATGAGTGGCACAGACGCGTCGTCGAGAGGGAAGCCCGCCGCGTTTGTGGCCATACCAAGTCCGCTTGAGCTTAATAGCGCGCAAACGGACGCCGACCCCTATACACGGAACCACGGGTATTAGACCGGCTTGGCGCCATATAGCAGGGCGGTGCGCCAGGTCAGGAGCGGTAGTTCAGGATCTCGATCTCATTACGATCGGATCGGGGACTAGATTGAGTGGCCGGGGCCCGTCGCCCCTGTGCGTTGCCCCGGCCTTTGACGTTGGCGAATGCAGCGCATCGAAATGGGCGCGTACCTCGGCTGGATCGGAGGGTCGTAATGCAGCGGTCATCTGCCGAGTCTGGCCTCGGCTGGTTAGCCTGAGGCTCGAATTCAGCTTCAGGGAGCGGCCGCCACCGCTGACTCGACCGACAAATAACGTTCGAGTTTGTCCAGCGAGCCGGCCCAGCCCCGTTCGTGGCTATTGCGGGAAATCTCGGTCTGCAGCCGCTCGTGGGTGAAAATGAGCTCCGTCCCGATATCGATTGGCCTGAGATCGATTGCGACGCGAGACTCCCCGTCGCGCTCATCGGGTTCACCTCCGATTGTCCATTGCCAGGTCATGACCAAGCGTTTCGAATCTACGACCTCGAGACACTCGCCGCTGGCCTCGTGCTCGGTTCCGTCGAGCAGGCGAAACCGTACCCGGAAGCGGCCTCCGACCCGTGCATCGATATCGGCGCTCAGAACGGGACCCGCGTCAGGCCCCCACCAGCGGGCAATGCCCTCCGGAGTGCTCAGGGCTCGGAACACGATCGCTGGCCGCGCCCCGATTCGGCGCACTAGCGTGAAGCTGGTCATCGACCTTTCCTGCTCGTTTTAGCCTCTTCACTTTCGGCATACTTGGCAAGACGATCGAGGCGAGGCGACCAGAAGCGTTCGTAGCGACGTAACCAGTCCAGTGGGCTTCTCATGGGGTCAGGCCGCAGCCGCACCGTGACGGTACGCCCCTGCTTCCAGCGGGTGATGAGACCGGCATCCTCAAGAACATCCAAGTGCTTCATTACCCCCGGCAACGTTATCGCGAATGGCTTCGCAAGTTCGCTGATAGATACGCCGTCTTCCCGTTCGAGCCGGTCGAGTATCGCCCGGCGGGTCTGATCGACCAAAGCCGCAAAGGTGCGATTGAGCTGGGGGTCACCATACTTCACCATACAGAAAAGAGTGTGGTGCCCCATACTCCAGTTGTCAACGTGGAGCACGCGGGCGCTCAAGGTGAGAACAAGCGCCCCGCAGGCTTGACAGAATGGCGGCGGCTCTTTGATAGTGCACCATACGGTGAAGTATAATCGGGTAGTGTATGGTCCGCGTCTGACGCCCGCGCGCAAGCGTGACGGCTCCTCTCCCTTGATCCGGTGGGGGAGCTAAAGTCGACTCGAGCTGCTCCGCTCACCACACTCTTCATGCAGCATTCCCGGTCAGACTAGCCCTGGCCGACGAGCTCTCCGCCGCAGACGCGCGCGCAAGTCCACCGCGCACAATGCACCAAGTGCTGCCGCATTGTGGATCGTGCCACGGTGCTGCGAGCTCGAACCATTGGGGAAGCTTTCCCGGCGCTGCGATGCATCGGGTGAGAGCGATGACCGCGGCTACCATCGTAAGCCGGTCCAGGAAAGACCCTAAGTACGCCGAAGTCCCGTCCCCACGGCCTTCGTGGTATTGGAACAACGCGCATAAAGGACTCCCGGATGACTCAGGTTCACTGAAACCGCACTATTAAGTGAAGTGTCCGTACGGCACTCCGGCTGTCAACTCGGAGTTACCGCTTAAGTTTGTAGCGGCAAGCACACATTTTGCACTTGACAGACAAGCCGATGATCAATAATAGTTTACCGACCGGTGAAGTAAGACAAGCGATCATCTCTTTTACGGCAAATTGCGCAACGGCCATAAGGAAGCTTCGATCTTGCGATTGCTGGATCACATTGCGCAATGCACCGACCCGTTCCTGGTACGCCAGAACTGTGGCGATGTTTGGCGACTCACGGGCGCCGCCGATTTTTCCGCAGCCGTTGCGCGTTGCCCTTTGCGGTACGTTCTCGCGGACGAACTCGTTCGTGCATGCGTTGAGCTTGCATACTCCGAGGGAGATGAGTTGTCCGGGTGCCTGGATCTCGTGCACCTGCCCGCCGAACGACTTTGGGTTGAGTGGAGCGAGCCGGCGCGGCGTGAAGCGCTCGAGTGCGTGCTCCCTGAGTGTGTGTCGCCCCAGGATACGGGTCTCGCGCGCTCGGGGGTTCTGATCTGCGCCGCGCTAGATGGGCGCTCGGGGAGCCTGCGCACCTTCTTTTTGCCAAGCGTTGAGCCTCGTGAGCCGATGGCGGCGGCGTTGGAGACGCTGCTGGACCTGGACGGCGGCGGCGCAGCGGGGCCGCCGGAGACGGTTCTGAAGGGCGGCGCGATTAGCGTTTGCGATCCGCAGAACGAGTGCGTGAACGAGTTGCTCCGATGCGCACGCTTCCGTCTCGATTCTGCCTGGCAGCGCTACTACGGAAGCGTGCTCTCAGATCCCTTAGACCCCGTGCTGGGTGCGCGATTAACCCGTGACCTGATCTCGAGCGTTGCCTTGGACATTCCGATGCTGCTCGCGCTGTTCCTGCTAATGACCGTCCGCGCGGATCTGGTGCAAACAGCCGTCAATCCTGATCGTCTGAATCGCAAGCGCGCGGCGTTCGGGCGGCCGCCATTGCTCGCGCATGTGGAGGTGTCGACCCCACTGGTAGTACGGGCCGCGTACCGAAGTGCAGGACACCCGATCGCAGTGCGAAGCGGGCCGCGGTTTCACCACGTGCGCGGCCACATCGTGCGCCGACGCAATGCTGTGTATTGGCGTGGACCGCATTGGCGCGGCCACCTGCGCCTGGGACAGGTGCGCAGCCGCACGGTCGAGTTGCGGCTGCACTGAGATGGAGCTTAAGTGATTAAAAAAAAGAATTATGAACAGGTAATCAGCATCGCTGCGGTGCGAGTCGACCCTGGCGTCGCGTTGCCGAGGTTGGTGTTGCCGATCCGATCTCGCACTTTTAGATAGGGGAGAGAACATGATAAAGAGTCGGAGTTTGCAACAGGCGGTGCGCTTCGCGCTGGCTACGGTCACGGCCGCAGCCGGGGTCTCAGCGCTGCACGCCCAGGAAGCACCGGCGCCCGCGACCACCGCAGCGCCCATCGAAGAGGTGGTCGTCACCGGGTCGCGTCTACAGACGCCGAACGAACTCTCGATCAGCCCGATCACCACGGTGTCGGCGACCGACATCCAGGCGACCGGTCTGACCCGCGTTGAGGACGTCCTCAATAACCTGCCCCAGGTCTTCGCGTCCATGAACTCCACCACGTCGAACGGTGCAGATGGTACGGCCACGGTTGACCTGCGCGGCCTGGGACAACAGCGCACCCTGGTGCTGGTAGACAGTCTGCGCCTGGGTCCGGGCTCGGCGAGCAACGGGCGCAACTACTCGGATCTCAACCAGATCCCCGCCGCGCTCATCGAGCGCGTTGAGGTGCTCACCGGCGGTGCATCAGCGGTCTATGGCGCCGACGCGGTCGCGGGCGTAGTGAACTTCATTCTCAACACGCACTTTGAGGGCATCAAGGTCGACGCGGGCTACAACTTCTACCAGCACAACAACGACAACCAGGCGGGTGTGGACTCGCTCGTCACCGCCGCCGGGGATGCGCTGCCCTCCAGCAATGTCAACGTGGGGTTCGCCAAGAACGCCGCGGTCCTCATGGGTTCTAACTTCGCCGACAACAAAGGCAACGCCACCGCCTACATCACCTATGACAATCAGGGTGCCGCGCTGCAGAGCAAGTTCGATTACAGCGCTTGTGCGATTTCACCGGTAAGCGCTACACAACTGGGGTGCGTGGGCTCCGGGACGACCGCCAAGAATGGCGCGGGCGGACACTTCTACGCTTCGACCGCCAACGGCCACAGCTTCATCCACCATACGGTGGATGGCCTGACGGGCCAGTTCCGACCCCTCAACAGCGGCGACGACTATAACTACGGTCCACTGAACTACTACCAAACCCCGAACGTGCGCTGGACCGCCGGCGCGTTCGTAAACTACGACATCAATTCGCACATCAACGTGTTCATGAACGTCATGTACATGAACAATTCCTCGCAGGCGCAGGTCGCACCGAGCGGCGACTTCTTCCAGAATTCGTTTGTCCCGTGCGCCGATCCGCTGCTGACCGCGCAGGAGCGCGCGACGCTGTGCACCGCATCGAACCTTGCCGCGCAGGGCAATCCGTACGAGACCTACAACGGGGTGAATTACCCCGGTCTTAACATGGTCATCGGACGCCGCAACGTCGAAGGCGGACCGCGCATCGCGACCTTCATCAATGACTCCATCCGCGAGGTCGTCGGTGCGAAGGGCGACTTTGGGGATGCGCAGCAGGCGTGGACGTACAACGTTACCGCCCAGCACAGCAACGTGGACAGCCAAAACGGCAATCTGAACTTCCTCAGTAACAACAACATTGACCAGGCGCTGAATGTGCTGCCGAGCCCCACCGGGCCGGTGTGCGGCGGACCCTCCTCGCCGGTGAATAACGGGCCGCTCGTGGGCCAGGGCACGGGGTTCACTCCCAACTCAAAGTGCGCACCCTGGAACGTGTGGGTTCCCAACGGCGTAACGCCCCAGGCACTCGCTTTCATGTCGGTCCCGCTGCTCGAGACCGGTAACGTCGAGGAATACGTCGCGGACGCCTCGGTCACGGGCGACCTGGGCAAGTACGGCGTCAAGCTTCCCTGGGCCGATTCGGGGCTGCAGGCGAACTTCGGTGCGGAATGGCGCTCGGAGTATTCGAATCTGCTTCCGGACGAACTCAGCCAGCAGGGCTCCGCCGCCGGTAGCGGCGGTCCGGCGCCGCCGATCGCTGGCAGTTTCCACGTGAAGGAATTATTCACCGAATTGCGTCTGCCGATCGCTCAGCACCAGTTCCTCGCCGAGGATCTTTCGCTGGATGCCGGCTACCGCTACTCCAAGTACAGCGAGGGCTTTGACACCAACACGTACAAGATCGGCGCGGAGTGGGCGCCGATACGTGATGTTCGCTTCCGTGGCGGCTACCAGCGCGCCGTGCGTGCGCCGAACATCGGCGAGCTGTACACCCCGCAGGCGGTTGGCTTGGACGGTTCGATTGATCCGTGCGCCGCGCCCAAGGCAACCGCGACGACGCTGACCAACGGCACGACGCTCGCACAGTGCGAGCTCACCGGTGTCACAAAGGCCCAGTTCGGCAACATCGCTCCGGACCCGGCCAACCAGTACAACGGCCTGCTCGGCGGAAATCCGAACCTGCAACCGGAAAAGGCCGATTCGTACACGATCGGCTGGATAGTCACGCCGCGCTTCTTGCCGAACTTTACCTGGTCGGTCGATTACTTCAACATCAAGATCGAGAATGTGATCGGCTCCATCGGGGGCAACACCATCCTCCTGGACTGTATCGCCGGCGGGTTGTTCTGTAACGATATACACCGCGACGCCGGGGGATCTCTGTGGCGCACCCAGAACGGCTACGTGACCGATCTCAACCTTAACGAAGGCCAGCTGAAGACTCAGGGCTTCGACGTCCAAGGCACGTACCGCGTGCCCCTCAACAAACTGGGGTCGCTGCTATTCTCGCTGCAAGGAACAAAGACGAAGCAGTTGCAGACGACGCCCGTGGCCAACGGTCCCTCGTACGACTGCATCGGGTTATTCGGCGCCACCTGCGGTGCCGGCAACCCGAAGTGGCGTTCGGTACTCAATACCACCTGGTCGACGCCGTGGGACGGACTCGACCTCAATGTGCGCTGGCGTTATTACGGTGCGGACGAGTCCGAGCAGACGAGCCAGAATTCGTTCCTCGCGGGGACCCCGTACCTGCCGCTGGCTCACATCCCGGCCTACAGCTACTTTGACCTGTCGGCGACGTTCAATGTCGCGAAGAACGTCAGACTGCAACTGGGTGTTAACAACATTACCGACAAGGTTCCGCCGCTCGTGGTCGGGGCTGACTGCTCCACCAGCACTCCCAACTCGTCCGGCGCGAACTGCAACGGTAACACGTTCCCTGGAGTCTACGACTCGATGGGACGGTACCTGTTCGCCCACATCACAGCGCAGTTTTAGGGAGCGCTGCGCAGGGATTCGCCCGTGACAGGCCGGCCCTGCGCGCACAGCACAGGGGCCGGTTGGGCGAGGTACCCGCTACTGCGGCATCCGGCGAGATTCCAACGCCGGCGGGGTTGCAGTTGAAAATCTCGCCTCGGCGGCCTTGCAGGTACAGGTCAGGCCGCATTACACGCTCTTGGCATCTTGAGACGAGCTGCGACTAGGCGAGGCCTCTATTGAAAGCGCAATAAGTCTGCTGGGCTGATCCGCAAAATGCCCCTTATGTGCGGCGAACCCCTGAAGGGGTAAAGAAACTCGTTGACAGACTACTGCGGTAGAGCGCGCGGTTGCTGGACAATTCCCCGTGTAGCCGCAGCAGGCCGCGATTTACCGCTCTACCGAAGTTGCCGCTTCCTTGGCCCGTCGAATTCATAGCCTCCGAGTTCAATTCGCGTTTCGGTCTCCATCTCGTTCACGCAAAAGCCGATCTTCTCAAGTATTTTGGCGACGCTCCGCCAAGCTGCGGCGCCCGCGGACCGGACCAGTCCGACTCGGTGACTAGAATGGCCCGAGGCCCAACGTTAAACCGATAAACCGTGTGCGGAAGCTCGGAGTCTCTCCCTCTTTTGAAGCGGTACACGTCACTCCTTTGTCACGGTTGGGCAGGCGCAGACGTGCAAGAATTCCTTTAGCGGCCGCGCGGGAACGAGGCGCAGCGCGACTTTCACCATCGGACCCAGGGATCCGTCGACCTATGCGAGTGCTATCCAGCGGAAAGCTTAAGGCGTTTCAGCTCGCGGGAATGACCGGCAGCCTCAGGCATGCGGCCCACTTGCTCGCCATTAGCCCTTCAGCAGTGAGCGCGCGAGTGAGATCGCTGGAAAACGATCTCGGTATTCGACTATTCCATCGAGACAGTGGAAAACTGACTTTGACCGAGGCGGGGGCGACTTACATTCGTGAGGTCGAGGCCACCTTCGTGAGCTTCGATATGGCCACCCGGGATCTGTGCACCCGATTTGCAAAGATGACTGGCGCACCTCCCGAGAGTCCGGATCGTCAGAGGAACGTCGCGGCTGCCTTTGCTTTGTCTTCCGAGCGCGGTCGTGTGCCGGGCTAGGATTGGGCGTGATGGCCCTTCGGTCTATCTGCCCGTCGGACGCTGTCGAACGCAGAGAGTCTAGCTACCTGGAGCCAATCGCTATATGAACCAACTGTGCCACGGAGAATTCCTATGGCTCTCGATCATTACGTGACGCTCGGCCGTTCGGGCCTACGCGTCAGCCCATTGTGCCTTGGTGCGATGACGTTCGGTGAAGATCTCGGCTGGGGCTCCTCCGTCGAGGAATCGCAGCAGATCATGGACCGCTTCATCGCGGCCGGCGGCAACTTCATCGACACGGCGAACTTCTACACGAAGAGCCACTCGGAGAAGATCATCGGCGACCACTTAGGCCGTGACCCGGCTAAGCGCGACCGCCTGGTGATCGCGACCAAGTTCAGTGGCAATCTGTATCCGGGCGATCCGAACGGGGGCGGCTCGGGCCGCAAGTCGGTGGTTAACGCGTGCGAGCACTCGCTGCGCCGCCTGCAGACCGACTACATCGACCTGTACTGGCTGCACAACTGGGACGTCAATACGCCAATCGAGGAAACGATGGCGGCGTTGGAGGACCTTGTGCGTTCGGGAAAAGTCCGCTATGTCGGCGTCTCGGACACGCCGGCGTGGAAGGTCGCGCAGGCGAACGTGATAGCACAATTCCGCGGCTGGTCGCCGTTCATCGGTCTTCAGATCGAGTACTCGTTGCTTGAGCGCTCGGTTGAGCAGGAACTTGTACCGATGGCGCAGGAGCTGGGGCTCGGCATCACGCCTTGGTCGCCGCTTAAAAGCGGGGTGCTGTCAGGCAAGTACACGCGCTCGTCGGCGAGCCGGGTCAAGGCCGATCGCTCGGCCTTCATAGGGGCGTTTCTCAACGAGAGGGCATACACGCTCGTCGAGGAGCTCGAGATCATCGCGAAGGCGCACGACAGCACGGTCGCGCGGGTCGCGCTGGCCTGGGTGCGGTCGCGACCGGGCGTAAGCTCGACCATCATCGGCGCCCGGCGGCTGAGCCAGCTAGAGGACAACCTGAAGTCACTTGAGCTGATGTTGACGGCCGCCGAGTTCGCGCACCTCGACTCGCTGACAAAGCCTACGTTCGGGTTCCCACAAAACATGCAGCCGATGTTCCCTGCGCTCCACAACGGCGGAACGATGGTCAACGGTGTCCATGCGCAGCCGTCGCCGTTCGTCCTCGAGAAGACCGACAGACCGTACTAACGAGGTACGGCGCTGAGGGAATATTTGCCGCCGGCGTTGACGCGCCACCCGCATCTGCGTGTCTCGCGATCGTGCTCGACGCACCCGACGTTCCGTGTCGCCCAGATAGGAGTGCCGGGGACACGACGCAGGAGATTCTGGGCTCCGCCCGGGTAACGCATCGATTTCGTGTGCCTCGATTGCACACAGCATGCGTAGCCCTGCACGTGAGTGCCTTGACCCACGGACTCCCGCATTTTTTCAAACATGTAATCAATGCCACCACTGGCATCCCACATGTCGCAGAAACGCTCGCGCCAGGCCATGGACGTTGTGGTCATTCTCAGGAAACCGTCTAGCTAACGCTCGCCTGCTGGTGGGGCCTAGGGTTGTGGACGGCGGGCCGCCAGCGAACGCCCTGGACGGCTTCCGGGGGCCCTCCGGGCGCATCGAGCCGAGCGTACGGATGTCCGACTACAGATCGAAGCGGCGGGTTGGGTCACAATTACTTGTCCCCGGCGCTAAATCGAAAAGGAGGGCGCCACCGTGAAAGCCATACAGATGCATGGGTACGGAGGTGTAGATCAGCTCCGGTATGAGGATGTGGCGGCGCCGACGGCCGGCTCTGGTGAGGTCCTTGTCAAGGTCGCGGCAACAAGCGTGAATCCTATCGATTTGAAGATACGCCGCGGAGATTTGAAGGGAATGCTGACTCTTCACTTTCCCGTTATCCCGGGGCGCGACGTCGCGGGTGAGGTCGTCGCGGTCGGTGCCGGTGTGTCCAATTTCAAGCCGGGCCAAAAGGTGATGGCACTGACAAATCGCACCTATGCTGAACTCGTGGTCGTTCCGAGCGCCGCGTTGGCCACGGTTCCGGACGGGCTCGAGTTGCAACAGGCCGGCGCTCTACCGCTTGTGACCACCACAGGGGCCGCGCTGATCGAGCACGTGGGGCCACACAGCGGCCAGACGGTCCTGGTAACGGGAGCGCTCGGAGGGGTTGGGCGGACTGCGGTGTATGTCGCCACCGAGCGCGGTGCACGGGTAATAGCCGGAGTGCGCGAACGGCAGAAGAGGCAGGCTCAGGCGCTGGGGGCCCATCAAGTCATCGCTATCGACTCGGACTCCGAGATCCATTCCCTTCCTGATCTGGATGCAATCGCCGACACGGTGGATGGAGAGGTGATCGGCAAGCTGATTACGAAGTTGAAGCGAGGAGGAGTTTTGGGCTCGACCTTGGGGAAACCCAAAGCGGCAGAAGGAAAAGATATCCGGGTCGAGGCCTTCAGCGTCCAGCCGAACCCGAGTGTGCTCGCCAGATTGGCCGAGGCAGTGCGCAAAGGCAATCTCAATATCCCCGTCGTTAAGACATTCAAGCTCAGCGAGGCGGCCGCCGCGCAGAAGCTCGCGGAGGAGGGCAAGGCTGAGGGAAAAATAGTGCTCATGCCGTAGGGCAACCGCCACGAAGCCCTCCCGCCGCAACGACCGCCCGTTCGGCAAATCGCTCTCGTCGGGCTCAGGGATGAGTCGGGGTGATGCCCTGCAGTTGCCGAAGCGGATTCAGCGGAGCAAGCGGTATGAGTTCGAAGCTCATCAGGTGCGCCCGGCCGAGCGGCAGCTTCTCGAGCATGTCGTGCGCGGCAGCCGGGTCGGTTACGTTCAGGAGGAACGCGACGCCGCTTCGGCCTTGAAGCGAGAACCATTGATCGATCTTGCCATCGAGATAGAGCTTCACCGTTTCGCGGATTTCGTTCGGCAGGATTGACCGCACCGCTGCGGGATCGACTCCGCGGTTGATGGTTCCGATCGCAAGGATGCGGGTGGTGGGCGTCAGCGGATTCGTCGGTTCGGCCGAGCTGGCTCCGAGAGGAGGGAGGCTCGCAAGTGCCGCTGCCATGGTGATGGCTAGGCTCAATTTCATATTCATGCTCCTTGAAACGTCGTTCGTTGCTTGTTTCGCCTCCGGCGGCCACCAGGCGATGTATGCGCAGCACCTTCGCGCGATCCAGGATTTCCGACGGTGGCGCTCCGCGCCGGGCTTCGGTCGAAATGTCGGCCCAAGCGGTCCTGGAACGGGTCACGCATAAAGAGGCACCCGGTTGCGTCCTAGGCGGGGTTTACGGTGCGCAGGAACTTCACGAGCTGGTCACTGACCTTGCCAGAGGCTTCGTGTTGCACCCAGTGGCCCACATTGTCGATTTCGAGATTCCCCACGAGGCCGGGAAGGCCGGCGCGGAGTTTTTCGACGGGTGGATAGAGCACCTCCAAGCCGTCCGCCTTCCCCGCAATGAAAAAAGAAGGCTGGGTGATCCTCGCGTCTTTCCAAGCACCCGACAAATTGAAATAAGCTTCCGCGGCGCGGTAGTAATTCAGGCCACCGTGAAAGCCGGTACGCTGGAATTCGGTGATGTTATGAGCGACGTAATCTGGTTCCACCCAGGAGGGCAACGGCCCGGGAGCCGGACGATAGAGGCTTCGTGCAGGATCCAGGGGGCTCCACCGCTTGTCGGCTGGAGCAGAACCCGATGCCCAATACAGAACTCCCGGAATGGTGACTGCGGCGTCAGCCCAAATCTGATCGGCGTCCGGTCGGATCTGTTCGAACATGTAGAAATCCTTTTCGTGGCCGGACTTCCGCATGCGCTCGAAGGGGCTGACATCCCCACGCGGAACGTAAGGCACGCTCAGGCAGAACACCGCTGTAAATCGATCAGGGCGCATCAGCACAGCGTCCCACGCATGAGCCGCACCCCAGTCATGGCCCACGAGAACGGCGCTGGCAATACTAAGCGCATCGAGCAGACCAACTAGGTCACCGGCCGTATAGAGCGGCGTGTACAGGGTTGCGTCCGCCGGAGCTGAGCTGCGGCCATAGCCGCGCATATCTGGAGCAATTGCTCGATATCCGGCTGACGCGATGGCTTTCATCTGTCGGCGCCAGGTATAGGAAGTATCCGGAAACCCGTGGCAGAAAAGAACGGCTGGCCCTTCCCCTTGCTCAGTTACGTGCAAGGAGATGCCATTGCTAGCGATGTCATACGCCTTGAGCAGGGGGCCGTCGACTGCTGTAAAACTTTCCGCTCGAGCCATTCGACCCAGTAGCAGGCCGGCAGCAACGGCAGTCCCGCCCGCGAGGAAAGTGCGGCGGGAAATAGCTGACATAGGAATCACATACTTCGTGTTCGTCTGCATGTGTCTACTCCTACGAGTTTCGATTGGGGCCGGCTGAGAAAAAATCGGGCGTGCAGCTACCGATGCAAGTGCTCCTTCGCGCGATTGAGGATTTCCGATGACACTTCGGGGTCCGCTACGATACGAGCCAACGTCATGGCGCCGATCATCGTGGAGAGGACGAGGATGGCAGCGCTGCGCGCTTGCTCTCGGTCGGGCGCGTCGCCGGCGAGCGTGACAAAGACTTTCTCGAGGAGCTCCGTCGCCGCGGCCTTTGTCTCTTTCCCGGAGCGGGCGATCTCGCTCCCCAGCGCGGCGAAGGGGCAGATGGGCGTCGGGGAGTCGCGGTGGGATTTGGATAGGTAGCCGTCGATGACGGCGTTGAGGCCACCCTTCGCGATGCGCCGACCGATGGTCGCGATCGTCTTGTCGCCCGCCGCGGAGAGGGCTTCAGAGACCAGGTGCTCCTTGTTGCGGAAATGCCGGTAGAAACCGCCGTGGGTCAGGCCCGCTGCCGCCATCATATCGGCGAGACTCGCTTCCACGATTCCGGTGCGCCGGATGAGATCTGCGGCGGCGGCCACAATCGCTTCGCGTGTCTGCGCGGCTTCCAGCTTCGACTTTCTCAACGGCAGATCCTGATTCTGACAGCGCAACCGCGCCTTCGAGAGCTTTAGATGATACTCGACATCCGCGAAGATGTCATATAGCATCTAAAAAACTGCTTGCGGATGAGCGGCGACGATCGTGGTAGATCATGGGAAGTGATGAGAGAGGCACGTCGAGTGAGCCGGATCCGCACCCCCTCGATGCGGTGATCTGGCGGGCGCTTACTGGCGTTCAGGAGAATTTCGCCGAGGGCGATGAGCGGGCCCGCCGTTATCCGGCGGCCGTCGCGCCGTTCGCTGCGACGAGGGACACGGAGCCAGCCTCATTCGAGTCGCTCCTGGCTTTGGTGAGCAGCGATGACCAGGTTGCGTTATTCACGACCGAAGAGGTCGAGCCTCCGCCCGCGTTCTTGGTGACCCGAGCAGACTGCGTCGACCAGATGGTCTTGGACGATACCGGCGGGCGCGCGGTGCACCTTTCGGCTCCGATGGTCGCACTTGGCGTCGCCGATGTTCCCGAGATGCTCGCGCTCGCGAGGGTGACCCAATCCGGACCCTTTGGTCCCCGGACTGTCGAGCTTGGCGACTACATCGGAATTCGCCAGCGAGGCGTGTTGGTCGCCATGGCCGGCGAGCGCATGCGTATCGCCGGATTCACCGAGATCAGCGCGGTCTGCGTGGAAGCTGCGTATCGGGGACACGGCTTCGCAGTTGCCCTTGTCGGATCGCTCGTCTCATCGATTGCAGGGCGGGGCGAATTCCCGTTCTTGCATGTCTTCAGTTCGAACCAGGCGGCTATCGCGCTCTACCTCAAGCTGGGTTTTGTGCTTCGAAGGCGGATGCATTTCGCTGCGCTCGCACGAGCGGAAGCTGAGGCGAACTCCGGACATTCCCAACACATCGGAAAATAAGGACGCGAGTAGTCGAAGAATTCTTGTCACTCGAAGCGACTGATGATCGGCCGCTACGCAAGCGTTTTGAGCACGCCGGTCTGCCGCGAAGCTGGTCGTGCAGGGGAATCTTCGGACCAGCGACGTCATGCAACGCGCCATTACACGCGTTGGCCGTCACGTCCGAGGATCCGGGCGCGACCATGCGCTCGCCTTCATCGTGCGCCTCCGGGATCAAGCGGCAGCCATATCTCCACGAGCCCCGGCCGGTTACGGAATCGAAATGTTCCCCATACAACTCGTAATGCGGTGCGTCCGCCACCACCCACCCCGATTCTGGCAGCCACTTATTCCAGATCGTTGCCCAGGTGCTTCGGATGGCCGAGATGTGATCGCGATGGGTAAACACGGCATACTCCTGCGCCGGAATTCTCACCCGGCTCCAATCCGGCGAAACTCGCGAGAAGTCCGCCACCTCGACTCCGCACGTGTAGTCAAAATTCCCATCGTCATCAAAGTTGCACATCACGCCATAAGCCGTCCTGCCCACCTGCCCAGAAACACTCCCCAGGTGCGGCACGAACTTCTGCCACTGCGCCGGAATCCCTGCACTGCTCTCGCAGCTATACCGTGCGCCCATACCCGCGATCAGCAACACGCGGCCCTTTTCCATGCGAGCCTCAACCCTTTCCAAGAGTCTCTCCTGCATTTTCATCGCCTCGATGACTCGAATGTTTTTCAGACTTCCTTGCGCCCGTACCGCCTCCGATGTCAGCCCAAACTGCTCACGAAAGGCCCGCGTGAACGCCTCGTGCGAACCATATCCCGCGCGGAGCGCGACATTCAGAATGTCCGGGGAGCCGTCCGCCAAGGCTCGTGCCGCCTCGGTTAACCGGCGCCCGCGCACGTACCGCATGATCGGACACCCCATGGTGACCGCAAACACCCTCGACATGTGATACACCGACACGCAGCCAGCGTCCGCAATCTCTTCGAGCGTTAAATCGTGGGTCAGGTGGCTCTCAATAAACCACAACGCCCGGCTCACTGGAGTCGCACTTACTGCATCCATCTTTAGCCTCGTCTACGAAGCCAACATATCCGAATCGCCCGGTCTCCCGCTTGATCGCCGTTGCTGTTCTGCGTCGCCCCTGCCATCGCACCCGCAGGGAGCCAATTTGTCACCGCAGCGAGGACGAGATTCGCAAGCAGGGTGGTTCGCTCGCAGGCCGGCGCGCCCAAGCCGAAATCCGCAAATCCGGCCGGATAAGGACGGGGGTAGCTACTGTCCGCCGGGCAAGCTCCAAACATCCAGCACGCCGCTAGTGGCGTGATCATTGGCGTTGCCTTCGGGGAGAATAATCTCGCCCTGCAGGACGATGGGGCTGTTCCAATGGCCGGCGCCACACGGCAGCGTAGCGATGTGTTTGCCCGAAGCCGCCTCATACACGTTCAGTCCGCCCTCGCGCGCGTAGACGAATAGCAGCTCGTCGGCCTCAAGCGGACTGGTGCCGCTGGTGCCATTTTTCCATTTTTCCTGCAGCTGGCTATTTTCCACCTGCCAAGCTGCAGTGCCGCCGTTATCGGCGGCGAACATCCAGGTTTGGCCGTCGCGTTTCCATACCGCCGGCTGCGTGAACAGATCCGTACCGCTGGGAGTGGAAGCGATTTGCAGTTCGTGATCCTTGTGGGAAGCGGCGCCGGCGACGGCCTTGCGGCTGAGCAGGCGGACCTTGCCATCCTTGCCGCTTTGGGCGATCAAGTCGCCGCCGAGCAGCACGGGCGAGGTCGAGCCCAGGTCGAGATCACGAGCATTCAGTGCCGCGGTATCGGCCGGAGTGTAGTTGCCCAGCATTTTCGTGGCGCTGGCATCGATCTCGATGAGCGAATCGCCCCAGTCCGTCGTGCCGTTCCAGTCGCCGTTGCCGGTGGCGATGAAGATGTCGCCGTTGGCCGGATCGATCACAGCGCCCGCACGCCCCCAGATGGCCGATTTGGTTTGCGGGCAGGAATCAGGCGCAAGCAGCCCGGTGCGGTTGCTGCACAGCGAGTTCCAAACTCGCAGGAGCTCGCCGGAGTTGCCGTCGAGAATGGCGACATGCCCCTGGTAGGGCGACCGGTCGCCGAGGTAGCCCGCCGTAACGGCAATCACATGCCCCTGGAAGAACTTCAGCGGCGAAGCGATCTTCTCTCGCTGCGGCAGCTCGGTGATGGAGCTGCGCCAGACAGGCTGCCCGTCGCTGACGGCAAGCTTTTGGATATAGCCGTCGGGCGAGGCGGCATAGATGGATTTCCGATCAGGATCTGCCACGGGGGTGGAATTGGTGATCTGGCTCGTGCCCGCGAGCGCGTGGTAGCTCGGCGGCGTGTATTCCCACAAAATGCCGCCGCCATTGGCATCGAGCGCCAGCGTTTTACCGTAGGTGGTGGTGACGAAGATGGAATTGTGGCGGGCGCCGTGGACGGTGACGCCCTGCAGGTAAATAGCGCTGCTATCCACGGTGCCAGCCAGCTTTATCTGCCGACGTGCGAGTTGGGCGACGTTGCCAGCAGTGATGCCGGTGGGACTCGGGTTGGCGCTGGTGCTTTGCACATTGCCGCCAAACATGGGCCAGTCCTGCGGCGGCAAGCTTTGGGCGAAGGCCGCGACGGCCACGCTCGCGCCAAGCAGCAGGGAAATCACAAGCGGGTATCGCATGCCGAAAGTATCCCACCAACCAGCCGTATGGACTGCTGTGCGCGCGCGACCGGACCGAGCGGCGATTGCCTATACTCCTCAGACCTTCCCGCACGAAATCCGAGGCTGTCGTGTCACGTCAAACCGCATGGCCCTGCTCCCGTCGACGCTTCCTTGAGCTGAGCGTGCTCTCCGGCACTGCTGCGGTACTACCTTACCCCGCCCGTGCGGGTGATAGCCCCGGGCCTGTCATCACCAAGCCCATTCCTGCGACCGGCGAGAAGATCCCGGTGATGGGGATCGGCACCAATCAATTCGGGCGTATGCCCTACGACGACGTGCGCGCGATCCTGCAACGCATGCATCAGCTCGGGGGCACAGTCATCGACACCGCGGCGCAATACGGTGAGAGCGAGGTGCAGATCGGCAAGGCGCTCACCGAACTCAATCTCACCACTAAGATGTTCATTGCGACGAAGCTCAACGCTCCTGGTGGTTCTGGCGATGGGGTCGGGGGGCTACCCAGCTTCGAGCGCTCAGTCCAGCGGCTGCAGAAGGTGGACCTGCTATTCATCCATTTCGTCGACAGCGTGGAGGCGATGATGCCCCTGGTCACCGATCTCAAGAAGCAGGGCAAGGTGCGCTACATTGGCATCACGTCCATACGCTCGTCGCAGTACCCGCAGCTGCTGGAGTATATGCGCAAGTATCCGATGGACTTCCTGCAGGTGAACTACTCGCTTGGTGATCGGTCGGCGGAGGCCGAAATCCTGCCGCTCGCGCAAGAGCGCAAGATCGCCGTTATGGCGGCGGTGCCACTGGGTGGGGGTCGCAACCTCCTGATCAAGCAGACCGGCGATCGGCAGCTCCCATCGTGGACCGCCCAGTTCGGTATTGCGAGCTGGAGCCAGTTCTTTCTGAAGTACGTGATATCACACCCCGCGATCAGCTGCGCCATTCCCGGTTCCAGCAAGCTCGAGCACCTCGAGGACAACCAAGCGGCCGGACACGGCCACCTGCCGGACACGGAAGCGCGCCGGAAAATGGAGGCTCTCTGGGCGCAGATCTCCTAGGCGAGCGTGCATATCCGCGTCCGCGAAGCCCATGCACACGCTGTGCGAGTCGAATCCGTCGAGGCAGAGCTCGGGTTCCGCAGGATCCTTGGCGCAAAACTCGGCGTATCATGCACCGCTCTTCTGGTTGCGCCCGAGCATGTTCAGGCGCGCTCACTCAGGAACGTCCACACGCAACGGAGAGAGTCCATGGCGAGCAAACCGAATATTGTCTTAGTTCACGGCGCGTGGGGCGACGGCTCGCACTGGCGCCATGTCATTCCGGCCTTGCACAACAAAGGCTATCGCGTGCGAGCGGTGCAGAACCCGCTCACCTCACTCCCGGAGGATATTGATCGGACGACGAAGTTCGCGGAGGCGCAACCCGGTCCGACACTGCTCGTGGGTCACTCCTACGGCGGTGCCGTGATTACCGGGGCAGGCCATGTCCCGAACGTCATCGGGCTCGTCTACGTCGCCGCCTTCGCACCCGATGCGGGCGAGAGTCTCGGCAGCATCGGAGCGCTGCGCGCGCCACCGGCGGGTGCTGCGAGTGTGCAACCCGATAAGTATGGTTTTCTGTGGATCGATCCGGACAAGTTCCATGAGAGCTTTTGTCAGGATCTGGACGAGGAGCAGGCGCTGGTGATGGCGCTAACGCAAAAACCGATCGCTGCCCGCTGTTTTGGGGATCAATCCGGACCGCCGGCTTGGAAGAACAAGCCCAGCTGGTATCAGATCTCTGCGAACGACCGGATGATCCCGCCAGAGACCGAGACGTTCATGGCGGAACGGATCCGACCGCGCAAGACGATTACCCTGCAGGCAAGTCACGCATCGTTGGCCTCTCAGGGTGAGGCCATTGTGAGCCTCATCGAGGAAGCCAGTACCGCCCTCATGTGAGGGCGGCGCAGCACTCGGGATCCACCGGATCGCTGAGATCCGGTGGCTCCCGCGGACAGCTCGACATTTCTACCTGCGGAGGCTTGATCTTTTGCGATCAGACAAGGCGTTGTTCGGGCTGCGAGGACCGGCGCCGTTCCGATCGTCACTTGCCGGCGCGGTAGATCTCCTTACCGGCTGAATTCAGCATCGTGATAGCCGGCGTTCCGGTCGCATCGACGCCAATACGAATGCGTGGATGACCCTGCACGTCCGAAATCACCAGTTGCGCGTCATGGTCTTCGTCGAGCAGTGCGAGGCGTTGAACACCCTGGCTTGACTCATCCACCGGCTTATAGGGGCGACGATCGAAGACCTCGAAACCGGCGTGCCAGTGTGCGCCATCAGGGCTCTCCTGCTTGATGATCCTCACTCCGTCGGTCAGCTGGTATGTGTAGTCAAACGTCATGTTGGCGACATCCTCGTCGCGAAGCTTCGTAAGAACTAAGCCGCCGGTCTCCTGACCGTTCACGTCATAGAACACCAGCCCCGCTGCGTCGTGGATGCTGCGCTTGTACAGCTTGCCGCGGATCTCAACGTCAGGGAAACGAGCGCTGTTGGCAATGATGAAACGGGTCTTCCCACTGGCATCGACCACATTGATACGTTGCACAGTCAGCGTGTCGAATGTGGTGGGCGCCTGAGGCGCGAGTGTCTTGGCCTCCGCAACGGGCAATGGGAGATAGGGTTTGACGAACAAGCCCCACACCCCGAGGGTGAGAAATGCGAGCAGCCACTGGGTCAAACGCGGCGCCGAGCGAGGGGAAGCGATCATGTTGGGCACCTTTCCGTGGAGGAGCATCCAGTTTACGATCCGAGGTGAGACCGGGCTACAAGATCCCGGCCTCGGCGAAAGTGTTGCGGTGACTCACACGAGAGCTCAACATTTTTTGCGGCACGGGGTGCTCTGGGTCTGGCGCGTTCGCGCGAGTCGCGTCTGCCAAGAATGTCTGTGCGCGACTCGATTCCTCGTTTATCCCGAGTGAGAGAGGCGGCTGCCTGCGCGCTATGAGTACCACCCCTGCCGCCACTAGCACAGTTAAGGGTATTGTTGTAGTGCGCCGGACGGATGATCTAGACGTAAGCGTTTGCCTACGGATCCTCAGGTTCGCTCGCGTGTTAGCTGTGCCACCGAGTTGTTCTGCAGGCCCCCGGACGGCACCAGCTGTTATGATCTAAAGATACGGATCCGCCGTTAGCGCGCCGCATCAATCCATCCGCTTTACAAGACAGACGCTACCAACAGACTCAATTGCGCCCGCGCACTGCTTCTAGAGGGCTACAGTGATCTTTCTTCCCGTGTGCGCGCAGGAACGCCATCGGAGCGAATCTTTAACTCCGGTAGCCTTAACCGGCCATCCCGATCTCTCGCCGCTGGCTTAGTCTTAGTTGCTTGCTTTGTTGATTGCCAATCTAAGTTCGCGCCCAATCGTCAGCCTACTGGGATGGGGGCTTGCGCTTACGCTCGCGTCTGTCGCGCAGGCCGACGCGGTGAGACTTGACGTCGGCTACGGGCAGGGAGTCGAGCTTTACGCCATCGCGCTCCAGCTAGATCGCAGCTCACCCGTGCATCGATACGATATATGGACTCTTACCACCCACGTGGATTTTGGAATCAGTGACTTCGAAGGTCAGCACTCCGATTCGCATGGCAAATCTACGCGCGCGCTCAGCGCAGTTGGGAAGCTGCGGTGGCAACGCGAACCCGCCACGGCGCTGCGGCCTTTTTTCGAAGTCGGGCTCGGCCTCGGTGGGTTTTCGCAGACCACAATTGCCGGAGTTCGTCATTTGGGTGGGGGATTTGAGTTCACGGAGGTTTTGCGCAGCGGCGTACGCTTCGGGCAGCGTGGACAGTTCGAGGTCGCGCTCTTAGGGCAGCACTTCTCCAATGCCGGACTCAATCGTCCGAACGAGGGGATAACCTACGCAGGCGCATCAATCGCTT
>Ga0210394_10001957_pt1 | contig 30280 bp, 30 predicted proteins | sample IncBWC12MmetaG_FD_160121 | JGI IMG/M metagenome (GOLD analysis project Ga0210394, IMG submission 160121) | Forest soil microbial communities from Barre Woods Harvard Forest LTER site, Petersham, Massachusetts, United States - Inc-BW-C-12-M | ecosystem: Environmental > Terrestrial > Soil >... | reverse complement strand
AGCGGCCCTGCTTGCGCTCGCCGTCGATCAGTTGCTGGCGCTGATCGAAGCAGGCCTGGGCGCCCGCCATCGTGCGCGCACGGCCCTGGGCGCGGCCGGCATCTCAGTGCTGGTGGCCGCGACGCTTTTGCCCTCACTGGCGCGGCCGCCTTCGACCTATGTCGTCGGCGCCAAGACCTTTGCCGAGCAATACGTGCTCTCGGCCCTGATCGCGCAGCGGCTGCGCGCCGCCGGGCTTTCCGCCACGACGCGCGAAGGGCTCGGCTCCAACGTGATTTTCCAGGCGCTGGCAAGCGGCGACATCGACGTCTATGTCGATTACTCCGGCACCTTGTGGGCCAATCAGTTTCACCACAACGAAATCAAGCCGCGCGGCGAGGTGCTCGGCGAATTGAAGACGATGCTGGCGCGGCAAGGCGTCACGCTTTTTGGCGAACTCGGATTCGAGAATGCCTATGCGCTGGTGATGCCGAAGAAGCGCGCCGAGGCGCTTCATATCAAAACCATCGCGGACCTCGCCTCCCGCGCCCCTACCATGTCGGTCGCGGCCGATTATGAATTCTTCTCCCGGCCCGAATGGGCAGGCATTCGCCAGGGCTATGGGTTGAATTTTCGCAATCAACGCCAGATGCAGCCGGATTTCATGTATGCGGCGGCAGCTTCCGGCGAGGTCGATGTGATCGCGGGCTACACCAGCGACGGGTTGATCGCAAAATACGATCTTGTCGTTCTCGACGACGTCAAACACGCCATCCCGCCTTACGACGCTGTTCTCTTGATCGCCCCGAAACGCGCCGATGATCGGGCGCTGCGAGAGGCGCTGCAACCCCTGCTCGGCCGCATCGATATAGCGGCGATGCGCGAGGCCAACCTGCGCGCCGCCGGCGGCGATCGCAGCGCCTCGCCGGACGAAGTCGCGCGCTGGCTTTGGGCTAAATCAGGCAGTCAATAGCGCGACGAACGCGCGATGGAGGGGGTCCATCGCGCGTCGGCGTTTTGGTCAGAACTCGTTGTGGTGCATGCGGGTCGGGGCGCACCTATAGTCGTTGCGGTCGTCCCATCCGCCGCGCACCCGCCAGGCGCTCCAGCTCAGATAGTCGGTTTCCCTGTTGTAGGGATTGCCAGCTTCGTAACCGGCGCAAGCACCGGTCTCTGCGTCGTAGGCACTGAGAGCCGGACCGGCCCTGTGTTGCGCGAAGGCGGGTACTGCCAGTGCGGCATAGGCGACGGCAGCGACCCCGAGAAGCGAGAATTTGGTCATGGTCGTTCTCCTCTGGTGATCGTCCTGGCAAGCGCCGGAGCATGATCCGGAAAACGAGGGGCGGCTTTTTCGCCGCGACAAAGGCAAATGCGACTAATGCAAAGCACCGGCCGCGATGACCATGCTCAAGCAAATACCAAAACGCCGGCCCTGCTCGTCGCCATTCCGGTTTCTCGTTCGCCGGCACACCGGCGCTGAAGGGAGACGAACCGGTCGATGTGAGGAGTCTACGCCCGCCATTTCGGGGCCCCACTAAAGAAACATTTATTGAAGCTTAAAGTATTTTTTAAAATCGCTTCGCCTAGGAACAAAATGCAGCCCACTCGGCCACGTCGCCACGGCCATGGTTAAGGCAAGTCCGGCGCGGCGGGTGTCCAGGCGCCTTGATGGCGGCCGGCCGCTATCCGCACCCCGCAACGAGCCGGCCGCCGGCCCGCTCGTCTATCCCGGATATAACGGGCAAGGGGCTCGGGAGCGGGATTGCCCCAACGGCGGTCCGCGAGCCAAATCTTGTCGCCGCGATGCCTTGCTTATGCCACAAGCCGCGCGGGATTAAGGTATCAAGCGGGCAATGTATCGCCCGCGCCGCGACTCGTTAGGCAAACAGGCCTCGCATTGCGAAGGTTTTTTGACGGAAGGCGCAAGGTCATTTTTTTGCCCTACTGAATCAACATGATTTTCATGCGGTGAATTTGGTTGACGCGTACTCCGCGGTAAATTTCGCGACAGGAATTTCAGACGGGGGGCGAGTGAATCCTGCAGCGAGAGCGCAATGGATACGCTTTACGAATTGCTTGGGGCTCTTCCACACGATGACGCCGAAAGCCTGAGGGCCGCGTTTCGCAGAGCCGTCAAAGGCGCACATCCCGACATCAGGCCGGGCGATCCGGATGCCGCGGTGAGATTCCGGCAGATCGTCCGCGCCAACGAGATTCTCTGCGACCGGGACCAGCGCGCGGCGTACGACCATCTGCTGGCGCTCGCGCACATCGAGAAGGACCCGGCGGTGGCCCATCCGATCGCCGCGAAAATTCACAAGATGGCTTCCGGTGTGCTCGCGCTGGCGACCGCCTCGATCGTGACCGTCGTCGGTTATCTGCTGTTCGTGCATATGTCGATGGCACTCGTTGCCCCCGTCGTCAGCCTTGCGGCCACCAACAATTCTCTGGGCAATAGCGATCTCACGACGCGGCTTTCGGCCAGCATCGCCGCCGTCAGCCCGGCCGACGGGCCGGACCCCGCCACGGTTAGCGCCTTTTTGGCAAGGGCCGAGATCACCGCCGCGGGCGCGACGACGGCGGCCAACGCCGCGCCTTCGGCCGAGCCGGAAAACACCTCGTCATTCGCCATGGCGCTTCCCGATCCGGCGCCCGATTATGCGAACCTCTTTCACGCGCGCGGCTCCTCGGCCCTCGGCAGCGGCGACGTGAACGGCGCGATTGCCGATCCCGAGCCGGTGGTGCAGCTCAGCCCGAAGTTCCTGGCGACCTATGTCGACCGGGGCATACTTTTCTTTCGCGAGAAAAAGGACGAGCCGGTCTTCCGCGACCTTTCGGCTGTAAAACGCACCGAAAAGCCGGCGCATCCGAAGTCCATGCTCGCCGCAGCCGTAAGGATCCACCCCGACGCCCCGCCGAAGGCCGTGCCGTTGCCGCAGCCGCGAACCGCACCGCGCCCTTTCGTGCAGCCGCCGTCATTCGCCTCGGCTGGATTTCAGTAAAAGCGAAAGCGGTCTTTAGTTGAGCGATGTCGGAAAACAAGAGGCCGCCTCGAACCGGCGGCCTCCGTAGCACGGTGACCCTGCCTTCTCACCAGCAGGGACGACACCAGCACCGGTATGGGCCACAGGCTCTGACAAAGCCCGGGCCGCACCAGCGGCCCCAACCCCGGCAAGCCGCCTCATGCACCGGCGAGAAGTTTCTCGCAGCGCTTGGAATTGCGCTCGCGGGGGCGGTGGTAGCGGCGTAGGCCGACCAAACCGTTGAATTCACCAAAAGAATTGTTGCTGCCGCAATAACCGTAAAAATCAATTTGCGCATGGGCTCTCCTGGGTTCGGATGATGTCCCCGGCAGATTTTAAACACAGACCGCCGTTGGCGGAAAGAGGTTCGTTCTTCCGCTGAGCCAGCCTGAATGAAGCCGACACGGCGGCGCCTCGCGTCCGGTCGATGATCGCCTTTCGTGCGGCTTCCGCCGTCAAATTTTCCGGGCCTCATTCGCCGAGCAGTTTTGCGGAGGCCAGATCGGCCGCGGCGCGGGGGTCTCCCTTGGCTTCATAGGTAAGTCCGCGCGTCTTCAACGCCCTGCCATTGTGGGGGTTGAGGCGGACCGCGTTGTCGAGATCCACCGTTGCGTGGAGGTAGTCGTCCTTCTTGAAATAGGCGAAACCCCGCTCGGCATAATAATCCGACATCGCGATGTCCTTGCCGAGACGTTCGCTGCCGCCGGCCACCGTCGCGTCCGCACTGGGCCCGAGTTTGATGGCCTCGCTGCACTCCTTGATGGCTTGATCGTAATCCTTCTTGAAATTGTAGATGGAGCAGCGGTTGAAGAAGGCGTCCGCATATTTCTTGTCGGCCTTCAGCGCCTCGGCGAAGTCCGCAAGCGCGAGGTCATCGTCCTGCTTCACCCGCCGCTCGACACCGCGCGAGAGATACTGGCGCGCCAGCGCGTGTCCCGTGTAGCGCTTGGATTTGATGGCGCGCGTGCAGGCGTCGATCGCTACCTCGCCGGATTCGCTGATGCACGTCTTGGCGTCATCGGCAGAGCGAACCTCAGGCGTCCCGGCCAACAGCAGCGCCCCAACCGCCGGCATGCAGGCACCAAGTCCCTTGAACCCCCTTCGCATGGCCCCTCCCCTCCGGATTGTTTCCTCCCAGATCGGCCGCAAGAATAGCACGGTAGACGCGCGCGGAAAGCAGGAATGATCCAGTACCGCGTTGCGAGGCGACCCTATGCGGTCAACCCAGGCCGATACGCGTCCTCAATTCCGGTTTCTGGGTGAGGACATCGACCAGCCAATGTACGCCTCGTTCGGCAGAGGCCAGGGCATCGGCTGGCGAAGGGTAGGTAACGCCCGAATAGTACTGTACAGGCGTCCATTGCCCGGCATCTTCGACGTCCCGCCGAAACTCCTCAAACCCGTAGCTGCCGTCTTGCCTGGAAAAGAAATCCACGCATCTGTCGTGCTCGGGATTTTCGATGCTGACAAAAACGACCCATGATTTGTCGATGCGCGTGGACATGAAGCTTTCTTCTCATCGTCGGGCACAGGCCTAGCTGCGCAGGCCCGGCGCCTCGTGGCCGGAGCGCGCGACATATTCGGTGTAGCCGCCGCCATATTGGTGGATGCCTTCCGGCGTCAGCTCCAGCACGCGGTTCGACAGGGCCGCCAGAAAATGCCGGTCGTGGGACACGAACAGCATGGTGCCCTCATATTGCGAGAGTGCTGTGATCAGCATCTCCTTGGTCGCCATGTCTAGATGGTTGGTGGGCTCGTCCAGCACCAGGAAGTTCGGCGGATCGAACAGCATGATCGCCATCACAAGCCGCGCCTTTTCGCCGCCCGAGAGCACCCGGCACCGCTTCTCGATGTCGTCGCCGGAAAAGCCGAAGCAGCCGGCCAACGCGCGCAGGCTACCCTGGCCGGCTTGCGGAAAGGCATCCTCCAGCGACTGAAACACCGTGCGCTCGCCGTCGAGCAGGTCCATGGCGTGCTGGGCGAAGTAGCCCATTTTCACGCTGCCCCCCAACGCCACCGTGCCGTCGTCCGGCTCCGCCGAGCCTGCCACCAGCTTCAACAGCGTGGACTTGCCTGCGCCGTTGACCCCCATCACGCACCAGCGCTCCCTGCGGCGGACCATGAAATCGAGGCCGTCATAGATGACGCGGCTGCCATAGGCCTTCTGCACCCGCTTCAGGCTCACGACATCCTCGCCGGAGCGCGGCGCCGGCAGAAAATCAAAGGCCACCGTCTGGCGGCGCCGTGGCGGCTCGACCCGCTCGATCTTCTCCAGCTTCTTCACCCGGCTCTGCACCTGGGCTGCATGCGAGGCGCGCGCCTTGAAGCGCTCGATGAACTTGATTTCCTTGGCCAGCATGGCCTGCTGGCGCTCGAACTGGGCCTGCTGCTGTTTCTCGGAAAGCGCCCGCTGGGCCTCGTAGAATTCGTAATTGCCGGAATAGGTCGTCAACGACCCGCCGTCGATTTCCACGACCTTGTTGATGATCCGGTTCATGAACTCGCGGTCGTGTGAGGTCATCATCAGCGCGCCGTCATAGCCTTTGAGAAATTGCTCGAGCCAGATCAGGCTTTCGAGGTCGAGGTGGTTGCTCGGTTCGTCGAGCAGCATGACATCGGGACGCATCAAGAGGATGCGCGCCAGCGCCACGCGCATCTTCCAGCCGCCCGAGAGCGCGCCGACGTCGCCGTCCATCATCTCCTGGCTGAAGGAAAGTCCCGCCAGCACCTCACGCGCGCGGCCCTCCAGCGCATAGCCGTCGAGTTCCTCGAAGCGGTGCTGGACCTCGCCATACTGGACGATGATCTCTTCCATCTCATGGGCGCGATCCGGATCGGCCATCGCGGCCTCCAGCGCCTTCAATTCGAAGGCGACCGCAGCGACAGGCCCCGCGCCGTCCATCACCTCCGCGACCGCGCTGCGGCCACTCATCTCGCCGACATCCTGGCTGAAATAGCCGATGGTGATGCCGCGATCGGTCGAGACCTGCCCCTCGTCCGGTTGCTCCTGCCCCGTGATCATCCGGAACAGCGTCGTCTTGCCGGCGCCGTTGGGGCCGACGAGGCCCGCCTTCTCGCCCTTCTGAAGCGCTGCTTGAGCCTCGATGAACAGGATCTGATGGCCGATTTGCTTGGAGATGTTATCGAGACGGATCATGCGTCGCTTGAGGTCCAGGAAAAGAGTTTTCGGGCCGCTCTTAGGCGATCTGGATGCGGAGTGGAAGAGCGGTGACGCGATTGCCCGCCCTTCTCCCGCCTCAACCGCCGGCCTATATGGGGCGGTGGCAGGCCGATTAAAACCGCCGAGAGGAGCCCAACATGCAATCTCGTATCAATCTTTCGGCCATCGTCCTGCTCGCCATGCTTGCGTCCGTCGGCAGCGCGCTGGCACAAACCGGCGAATTCGCCAATCAACCCCCGGGATCGGTCGTCCATCGGGGTTATGCGCTGCAGGACTGGTGGCAGAGCCAGCGAAACGGTGCGCGCGAGCAAGCGCCGTCGGCTGAAACCATGCAAGCACCGGTCGTCTTGTTGCCGTCGCAGCCGGACTCCAATCTCGCGAGACCAAGAAGCGTCAAGACAACCAAAAAAATGACGGCGAACAGCCATGTTCAGCCGAAGCAGCCACAGCCACAATGAGGCCGAGGATGGCTGATGTCGGCTGACCGGACGCTTCGATCACCAGCCTTTGTTCAAAGAACATACATTCGCTTCGCTGCGGAAAGCGCGGACGTGCAGCCCGACCGATCGCCCTTGGTGTCAAGCCGCTTGGCGCGCGCCATGTTTGCGGAGAATTTTTCCCGCAGGCGATCCTGGGCCCGTTTGACCGATTCCTGCGTCGGTTGGTGCTCAATTTGTGCGGCGACCGACTGCGGCCCCGTTAATCCTGCAAGCGGATTTCCCGCGGAGTCGCGGATGGCCTTCTCGAATTGCGCAATGTCGGCACTGCACGGACCCGCGTGCGCGGCCGAAATATTCAAGCAAACCGTTGAGCAAACGATGAGCGCCTTTACGGTTCGAAATTTCGTCATCATTACCACTCCCTGACATCGAGCCAATTCCGGAGAGAGTCTGTCGATGCAGATCGAATCTTTCAAGGGTGCCCAGCTACTTCAGTTCGGTAATCACAGCGCTCGCCGCATCGCGCACCAGAAGCTCGGTATGAATGCGGTCGCGCCGGTTGAACCGGATATCGCCGGACTTGTACTCGTTCACGACGATTTTGCCGTTGGGCTCGGTCGATTGCAGCGCCGAATCTTCGAGGTAGACGACCACGACGTCCTTGTCGTGGAAATGCATTGGCGTGGGTTCGCCCAGATTCCAGCGATAGCGCCAGACGACGACGCGGTCGTTCTCCAGCAGCTTCTCGATATGCGGCCGCGGATAGGCATTGGGATAGCCGGAATTGTTGGGAAGCGGCGCGACGGGGTGATTCTTCAGGTCGATGACGATGGTGCGGGCTCCGCCATGGCCCGCGGTCTCGCCGGCATGACCGAACACGGCATTGCCGTTGGCAAAGGAAATCGCGACGAAATCATCACGCATCGCAGGCATCGCGGAGGTCGTGTCGAAGACCCTGACGCGCTCGTTGTCGATCACGGCAGGCGCCGTATCTGCGCCGAGGGCCGGCACCGCCCATGCACTCAACATAGCCGCGAGGGCGATCATCCAGCGCTTTTGCATTTTATTTTTTCTTTCGATTTGTTGTGGCGTTTTAATCGCGCTTGAAGCGATAGTTGAAGCGGTCGCCATCGGCGACGATAAATCCCGCGGTCGGCGCCGGGAAATGCACCGGCAGGATCAGCGTGTCGGTTCCGGCGACGGAGCCGAAAAATTTCCGCCGCGATACCGCCGATTGTTTCGGGTCCCAGTCGGGCTTGGACGACCATTCCACCTCGCGGCACTGGATCGCATGGTGCATGAGATCGCCGGCCACCACCGCCCGCCTGCCCCTGGAGTGAACGTTCACGCAGCAATGGCAGGGCGAATGCCCGGGCGTCGGCGTCAGCGTGATGGTGTCGTCGAGCGCATAGTCGTCATCGACCAGGAGCGCCTGGCCGGCTTCGACAACAGGCAGGCAATTGTCGCGAAAAACCGTGCCGGGCGGGTTGTTGCCCTTTTTGTGCTCTTCCTCCCACACCGCATATTCGCGTTTGTGAAAGACATATTTTGCGTTCGGAAAGGTCGGCACCCAGCGGCCGTCGCGCAAACTGGTGTTCCAGCCGGTGTGGTCGATGTGGAGATGGGTGCAGAAGACGTAATCGACCTGGTCGAAGCCGATGCCTAGCGCAAACAGCTCGTTGCGCCAGCGCTCCTTGCCGGGAAAATCGAACGGCGGCGGATGCCCCTTGTCTTCGCCGGTGCAGGTATCGACCAGAATAGTGTAGCGCGGCGTACGCACCACGAAGGTCTGGTAGGTGATGACGATCTTGGCTTCCGCTTCGTCCCATACCTCCGGCTCCATCGACGGCAGGTGACGACGGAAGGTCGCTTCTTCATAGGCCGGAAAGAAATCCTGCGGCCGCCGCCAGGGCCCTTCGCGTTCGATCACCGCATCGATGGTGACGTCGCCGATCCTGATCTGCTTCATGCCGCTTGCTCCGAAAATTGCCGGGGCGAACGTAGCGGCGGCTTGATGCCGGTTCAAGCGAGCGGGCCAGCACAGCTCGGTGATAGCTCGGCGAAAAACTGGACCTAGTGTGGCGGTTCAAAAGTCCGCATCATTGTTGCCGCGAGTTCGTCATGCGGACTTTTGAACCAAAGCCACACTAGATCAATAGGTTTGCTAGTGTCCTTTCGATTCCGAAGTTCGTAAATGTGGGGCCGCAAGACGATACGAACTTCGGAATCGGGACACTAGCCTGTGGCTGCCGCCGGCTCGTCCTCGACGTCTTCCCAGTCAGCCCTTAGGCCGCGATTGAGCAACCGCAGCGGGCGGATGACGAGCCGCTCGAGTTCGTACTGGTTCTGCTTCTCGACGAACCTGACCGCAACGCCGGACGCAGAAGCCCTGACGACGCGGCCGACGCAGGCTCCGATGGCCAGCGGCGTTCCCACCTCGAGCTCGACCTGAGCCGAGACCGCTGCTCCCGTGACCGACATGTCGATGACGAAGCACTCGTGGACGCCGCCGTCGGCCAAAGTCAGCGTCGTATGCGACTTGGCCGGGATCACGCGCGGATTCTTCCTCAAATCGATGATTTCAGGATCCTTCTGCTTCTCCTCAAGCCAGGTCAGCTTGTTCGCGATCCTCTCGCGCGTGGCATAGGTCACGTCGAGTTCGAGCAGGAAGCAGCCGGGCTTGGTATCGCTGATGCGGCCATCCAGTTTGCCGAAATCGCGGAAGTACGACGTAAGGTAGTCGCCGACCTTGCCGACCACGGGCACGTCGACGATCATCCGGTATGGCGAAACGCGATTGGTGCGACAGGAGAACGTACGCAGTTTCCCTTCCGGATCGTACCAGTTGGGAAGGGTGTAATGCCCGTCCAGGGCAACGTTCACCCCGCGCTGCTTGAGAAACCTTTCGGTCGACACGAGAAATCCCCTGGGGAAGGTCGTTAAAAGCCGCGCTTTGATAGGCCATGCGAATTAATGAAGGCGCTGCACCGAATACCTTTCGGCGCTTATCCCTATCAAATCTCTACGAATTTCAGCTTATGGTCGCAGCCACGTCAGCGGCTCGCGGCAAGGTGGTAGCTTTACGGGGTGGTAGCGGGAAACCTACGACCGGGACGCGAGGCGGTCTTGGGCCCGATCCGCCAGGAGAATGAAATGAAGCCCGTGGTGCTTAGCCTGCGGCCGCAGCCGCCAGTCCGCTCGACACCGGCGGCGTCGCATCGGGACGAAGCCTTCGCGCGGCCGCCATATGCGGCGGCATGGACCGGATGATGAGCCGGTCGAGATCGCTCTGTCTCCGCTTCTCAGCGAACTTGACGGCAAATCCCGTATCGAAAAGCCTGATGACGCGGCCGGCGCAGGCCCCAACGGCCAGCGCCGTTCCAATTGGCGGCTGCAGTTCAGCCGATATCGCGGCGCCGCCGACCGACATGTCGATGATCAAGCATTGGTGGATGGCGCCGTCGGCCAAGGTCAGCGTCGAATGCGAATTTTCCGGAACGACGCGGGCACCCTCCTTCCTCAATTCAGGAATGGCGGGATCCTTCAGCTTCTCTTCCAGCCAGGTGAGTTTGTTGGCGAGCCTTTCACGCGTGGCGTCACTCACATCGAGTTCGATCAGAAAGGAGCGGGCCTTGGTGTCGATGATGTGGCCATTGAGCTTGCCGAATTCCCGGAAATAGGACGTCAGATGGTTGCCGACCTTGCCGACGATTGGCACGTCAACCATCATTTGGTACGGGGAAACGCGACTGGTGCGGCAGGTGAAGGTGCGGAGCTTGCCACTGGAGTCATACCAGTTGGGCAGCGTGTATTGCCCCGCCACCGCGACGGTGACCGCGCCCTGCTTGAGAGGCAATTCGGTTGACACAACAGATTCCCTCGAGAAACCGGTAACATTTACCTCCTAATGGAATCAATTTAACGAGGGAAGCGGCAGGGGGTACCTATCGTCATTTAACCTTATTAAAGTCTGGCAAACTCACATCGCTTTTCTGTCTCGAAGGACGATGGAGAATCGCCACGCCGACCAAGGTGCAACTCCGACGAGAAGTTGGCGCCATGGACTAAACTTGGCGTTTAAAGTCCCTGGATCAAGCCCGCGTCGATCAGCATGCGGTTGAAGTGGCGCGCTTCCGCGCCATCCCCGCAGGCATAGAACACGCCGTGACATCGCAGCATGATCTCTTTCTGCTCGGCAAAGGACGGGTCAAGCGGGATGCCGGCGGCCTCCTGGATCACCAACGGCAGGTAGGGCCCGTCGATCGTGTCCATGACGGCGGGACTTTTGACCGGCTCGAAGTTGATGGCGTCGATGGCGTAATAGGTCGCGTAATAACGCGGGTCGTAGTTCTCCAGTTTCTTGCCGATACCGGCTTCGTCGAGATCCGGATCGAGCAGATGCGGGGAGAATTCCGGCTGATGGTCGCCATAGCGCACGATCAGGAACGGCGCGCCCGGAAACCGCTTCTTCAGTGAGGCGACAAAGCCGGCATAATCCTGCGCGCTCATCGCCTGCCGCCGCAGATATTCATCGATCGTCGGCGCATTGCCCTGGTCGCGCCAGGCGGGCATCAGGTCGGGACGAAACCGCGTTTCCCACGGGAAATGATTGGCGGCGAGATAGACGAACATGAAGAACGGCGAGACCGGCGAACGCTGCGACATCAGGCCCAGCGCCTTGTCGTAGAAGAAGCTGTCGGGCTCGACGTCCTTGGCGCCGAGATCCTCCGCGTCGTAGAACTGCTGAATACCGGTGGTGAGCTGGAAGCTGCGCGCGCTCATGAACGCGCCGAACGCCGGATAGAGCGAGACCGCGTCATAGCCGCAGCGCCGCAAGGCCAGCGGCAGCCCGCGCGCGACCCGGCCCGAGGCGATGCGCGTCACGAAATAGGCGAAGCGGCCGAACGAGCGCGAGGAGAGCCCCGCCAGCACGTTATATTCAGTGAACCAACTCGGGCCGCCATTGCTCTCGGCGAGGAATTTGCGCTCCACCCCGTCGAAGGATTTGAAATGGCCGCCATAGCCTGACGGCACCTTCACGCCGTCGGCCTGCCGGATATCGAAACTGGACTCGTCGTGAACGAGGATGATGTTCGGCCGCCGCGTGGCGGGATGGCAGGCGTCGACCAGCGGCACCTTCAGGTGATCATTTGCGGCCGCGTCGGATTCCATGAAGCCATATTGGATGAAGTCCGACACCGCGGTGACGCCGGAGCGGGAAAATTTCGACAGGTACCCGTCGTCGAAATAGCCGCGCCAGGCTTCGTCCGGAAAGGAGAGGGAAAATCCAGCGAGGGCGGCGAGACAGGCGAGCCCGCACGCGAGCGAGGGCAGCCGGCGAATGCGAAAGGGATCGAGCCACCACAGCGCATACATCAAGGGCAGCGTGACCAGCGCCGCCGAGATCACCGACCAGCGCAGGTTTGGAAAGATCGTGAACAGGAAGGCCGCGGTGTCGCGGTCGATCACCATCAGGTCGACGAAATTCGCGGTCATCTGCACGATGTCGTGCTTGAGGCGCGACAGCAGGATCAGCACCACGACCAGTGTCAGCGACAATGCGCCCGACAGCGCCGGCCGCCGCAGCAGCGCGATCCAGAAGAAATTCAGAATTCCCCACGACAGCAGAAAGCAAAGGCGTGCGGCGAAATCGGCCTCGGTCGCAAACATCAAACCGAATGCGGCCAGATGAGGTGCGGCGACCGCAAGCCACCGCCAGATGCCGACAGCGGCAAGGCCTACCGGGGCAGAGGTCGCACTGGGTCCGGGATTGGACGGGATCGCCATGGGACTCAATCGGCGCCCGGCAGAACTGGAGTCTTGGCTGGCGAGTGCCAGCAGACGCAAAGCACACAGCCCCGGGCCCCTGCACTGTGTCATAAAAACGTAATGCAATTGTCACCCTTAGGCAACAAAGGGCTACCGCAGGTTGCTCAGCGGGCTACTTATTGCGCTGCGGTGTCAGGCGGGGATCAGGACTTCCGGGGGCGTTTGGCGATGCCGTCGATGAAGAGGTCGACGCAATCCACGCGAACGGCCTCGGCAGGCCGACGACATTCAGAGCTGCCGGCCTTGCAGGAGTTCAAGATAACGCGCCGCCGATCGTTGCACGGCGTGCGCGCCGCCGGACATGACCTGCCGGCCGGGAAAGGCCCCGTAAATCCGATCGAACGGCCACGGCTTCAAGGTGTCGGCGATGCGGCGCACGGTTTCCGCCGAAAGCGGCATCATGTTCGGATAGCTCCACAGAAACGAGACCCGGGTCAAATCTGCCGCCACCTGCACGATATCGCCGCTTAGAAGCGCGCCGCCATGGGCAGCGCCTTCGGCCCAATGCAGCACCGTCCCGCCGGCGAAATGACCGCCGAGCCGCAACAGGGTCAGGCCTTCCGCGATCGCAAGCGTCTCGCCCTCCCAATGCCTGATGGACGGATCGCCACGCATGACCCATTTGGCGTCGGCCGCGTGCAAATGGACCGGACAACTGAAGGCGCGCGCCCAGTCCTGCATGCACGTATAATAATGCGGGTGCGAGATCGCGATCGCCTTGAGCCCGCCCAAGGCGCGCACCAGTGCTTGCGTCGCTTCGTCCAAAAGCGCGATGCAGTCCCAGAGAATATTGCCATGCGGCGTCCGCAACAATAGCGCGCGCTGGCCGATGCCAAATCCCGGATGGGTATGGAGCTCGAAGAGATCGGCTTCCAACTGCCGCCACGCGTTGACGTGTCCCATGGCGAGCTTTGCCATCGTCGTCCACGCCTGCCCGCCGCGCGGCACGAACTGCCGCTCGTCTTCGCAGATCGGACAATGTTGAGGCGGCTCCGGCGTATCCGGATAGGAGGTGCCGCAGGTATTACAGATGTGAAATGGCATCGCATGTTTCCCGTTCGCTGGTGACGGCGGCGAAAAACGCCGCCCCCTCATGCCCGCGGCGTCAGGCCGAGACGCCTGGCGACGATCTTGTCGACCATCCGTTTCGGCAACGCCTCGACGATGAACTGCTGGATCGGATCGGGCACGATCTGGTAGCGGACTTTGGGGTGGGCGGTGGTGAGCGCGTTGTGAATCCGTTCGGCCACCCGCTCCGCCGGCAGTCCCTTCTCGCCGAGCTGCAACATGAATTTCCGAATCCGTTCCAGCGCCGGAAAGAACGGCGAGTTCCGGTAGACGGAAACATCGACTTCCTCGGCTTTGGCCCAGATCGGCGTCTTCACCGCGCCCGGCGCAACGATGACGACATCGATGCCGAACAGCATCAATTCGCGGCGCAGGCTTTCGGACAGTCCCTCGATCGCATGCTTGGAGGTGCAATAGGGCGACACCAGCGGATTGCCGTTTTTTCCGGCAAGGGAGCTCACCATCACGATCCGGCCCTTCGGGCCCCGCAGCGATGAATCCACGCCAAGCAACGGAGCGAACGCCTGGGTCGCGATGACAGCCCCGATCACATTGACGTCCATCTGGCGGCGGAATTCGCTGACGGCAAGTTCGAGCGCCGGTCCCGCAACCGCGATGCCGGCATTGTTCACAAGTCCGGCCAATGTCTCGCCTGACAGCGCGGCACGAACCTCGCGTGCGGCGGCAAGCACCGCGGCCTCGTCGGTGACGTCAAATGACAACGCGGTGAAATTTGCGCCAAACTCGCTGCACAAACGTTGCGCATCTTGCGCTTTACGAACGCTGCCGAATACGCGGAATCCACGCGCCAACAGCAGTTTGGCGGTAGCCCAGCCGATGCCCGTCGATGCTCCGGTGATGACGACAGATCGCATGGCTAGCCCCCTCTTCCGACGCGCGACGACAGTCTTTAGACCAAACGGGACCAAACGCAATCCGTTGCCCGGATGACAGCGCTGGATGCGTTGCGCCACATCAAGCAGATTCGTCCGCCGTTGACAGCCCGTTAGATGTAACTAGTATGGTTACACCATGGAGTCCTGTGATGAGCGCGAACAGCCGGCTGACGATCGCCACTCATATCCTGTCCTTCATGGCGCTGGCCGAGAGACGGCGGCCGGATCCGCCGACATCCGAATTGATCGCCAATAGCGTCAACACCAATCCGGTGGTGATCCGCCGCATGCTTGGCATGCTGCGAAGGAGTGGGCTCGTCAAGAGCCGCCGCGGAGCAAATGCAGGCTGGACGCTGGCCAGGAAGCCGGAAGCGATCACCCTGCTCGATATCTACAAGGCGGTCGAGGAAGGCCCGTTGTTCGGCCTGCACGCCGCGCCCCCGAACCAGAAATGCCCGATCGGACGCGGCGTCCAGCCGGTCCTCAAGAAAGTCTATGGCGCGTTGGACGAGCAGCTCAGGCGGCAGCTGTCGAAGACCACCGTCATTCAGGTGCTCTCGGAAACCATCGACTGATCATGGAGCTGTGAAGGCCATCGCATCGGCCAGGTGCGGGTCGTCTCGCGAACCCAAATGTAACAATATTAGTTACAAAAGACTTCAGGAGGCAAAATTGGACAAGCGTCTGCTCGTATTGGCATTAGGCACCTTCGCGATCGGCACCGACAACTACGTGGTGGCGGGGATTCTCCCGCGCGTCGCGCAGTCCCTCGAGGTGAGCATCGCCGCCGCCGGCCAGCTCATCACGGTTTATTCCCTTGCCTATGCGCTGCTGACCCCGGTCATGGCGACACTGACGGCGCACTGGCCGCGTCGGCGCGTTCTCCTCTGCGGTCTCGCCGTGTTCGTGGCAGGCAATATCCTGACCGCGACGCAAGCTACCTTCGAATTCGTGCTGCTGGGCCGCGCGGTTGCTGGGCTCGGCGGCGCAATGTTCACGCCCAATGCCGGTGCCACCGCGGCGGCCCTGGTGACACCCGAGCGGCGCGGCCATGCGCTCGCCATCGTGGTGGCCGGCTTAAGCTCCGCAACGGCGCTGGGCGCCCCGATCGGAACGTTGGTCGGCAGCTTCGGCGATTGGCGCACGACCATGTGGCTCGTCGCGTGTCTCGGAGGGCTGGCGGCAATTGGCGTCCCCGCCGTGCTGCCCCATGTGCCGGCGCCGCCGGCGCTCGGTCTGCGCGAACGCCTGGCGCCGCTGGGTGATGCGCGCGTCGCCGCGACACTCGCGACGACACTGCTGTTCATGTTCGGCGTCTTTCTGGTCTACGCCTATTTTAGCGTCGTCTTCGATCGCGCCACCAACGGCGACGGCATGCGGATTGCGGCGTTGATGTCGAGTTGGGGTATCGGCGCCACCCTGGGCAGCCTGGGTGCCGGCAGCCTCACCGATCGATTTGGCAGCCGCCGCGTCATCAACACCGCGATCGTCATCGTGACGCTCGACTTCGCCTTCATGCCCTTCGCCAGCGCGACCATGGCCGGAGCCCTCGCCGCCCTTATCCTATGGGGGATTTGCGGCTGGGCCCTCGTCGTTGCGCAGCAGCACCGGCTGGTCGGCATCGCCCCGGCACTCTCTCCGATCCTCCTGGCGCTCAACGCTGCCGCGATTTACCTCGCGATTTCGGCATCGGGCGCCGCAGGCGCGCTCATCATGCGAGGCCTCGACCCGCACGATCTGCCGTTTCTCAGCACGGCGTTGATCCTCGCCAGCGTCCTTGCCGCCGAACTCGCCCATCGGCTTATCCAGCGCCGCAAACCCGAGCTCTGGTGAGGGGTTCATTCGGTATCATCGGGGCCGTTCCTGCACAGTAAACGATCATCACGGCGCATCCCCCGGTGCGGTTGACAAACCTCGTCGGTGTTCTCGCCGGTAATGTTGAACGACATTGAGATGAAATCCACGAGGACCACCAGCCGACGCCGGTCGATGCTCCGACGACGACAGATCGCATGCTGGCCGCCGCTTCCGATTGGCGCGGAAGTCTTGTAACGTGAATGGCGACCAACGCAATCGACAGGCGGGCTGGTTGAACATTGTTGAGTAGTGAACGCGAGCAGACCTGAACCATGCCGTCCAAGCATCCGGCCGATCCGCTGCAGCGATTTCCGGTTTTCCGCACCTCCGATACCGAGGAATTCAGGCATGCGCTATTGACCCGGTTCGGCGCCAGCCAGGCCGTCGTGAAGGATCCGGCGCGTTTTCGGGCACTGGGAAATCTGGTTCAGCTGCAAAACATCGGCCTCGTCTACGGCAACAGCAGCACGGGCGCTTCAGCCGAATACCCGGAAGCCGACCGCTTTCGCCTGCTGACGGCAGTGAGCGGCAAGGGCCATGCAGCGATCGGAAAGAACGCGGTTGCGCTCGATGCGGATCAATCCTGCATCGTCTCGCCGGGTCAAAAGGTAACCCTGGCCGCCGAAGCGAGCCACGAGTGGTTCAACCTGCGCATCGACCCCGGCGCGTTCGAACGCAAGCTGGCCTACCTTCTGGGCGCACGGCCGAGCGGCAGGCTGGAGTTCGCCCCCGCTGTCGACAGAAACTCATCGCGCTTTCGGCAGCTCTGGCGGCTGATCCGGTTCCTTTCCGAACAGCTCGACACAACGTCCGAACCGCTTCCGCCCTTGGTGCTTCGCGAACTCGAACAAGCGGTTCTGGTCGCTTTCCTGTGCGTCAATCCACATACCTTCAGCCATCTGCTGGAGCGTGAAGCCAACGAAACCGTTCCCTCGCATGTGCGGCGGACGGAAGAGTTCATCGAGGCAAATTGGGATCAGGCGATCAGAATCGAAGACCTGGTGGAAGCGACCGGCGTCGGCGCGCGCGCGATCTTCAAGGCGTTCCAGCGAACCCGCGGATATTCGCCGATGGCTTTCGCCCGATCCACCCGGCTCAAGCAGGCCCGCAAGATCCTTTCATTGGGTTCGCCGAAAACATCCGTCACCTCCGTCGCCTTTATCTGCGGCTTCGGCAATCTCGGCCATTTCGCGCGGGATTATCGGCAAGCCTTCGGCGAGCTTCCCTCGGCAACGCTGGCGCGCGCCACGCGGCGGGCTTGAGGCCGGCGCCGCCGCAACGCTTTGGCCGACTGCCTCGAAGCGACGTTTGTGCGCCTCCCCTTCGGCCGGTAACACTCTTGCTCGCCCGTCATCAACACTTCGATCGATTTCGAAGCATGGAATACGGTTTTCATGCCATGATGGTGTTGTGCAACCGGAGGAGATCGATGGCCAAAGAAGTGATCCGCGTCGAACCCCTGACGACTTACCTGGAACGGGTGAAGGCGCCCGCCTGCGTCGCCACGCGACATGGCGATACGGTCTATGTGTCGGGGCTTCCGCCTTTCGATCCCGAGACCGGCAAGGTCGTCAATGCGCCGATCGAGCGTCAAACCGAACTGGTGCTGGAGCAGTTGAAGCTCTGCGTGGAAACCGCGGGCTCCTCGCTCGATCAAGTCCTCAAATGCAATGTCTATTGCACCTCGGCCGACAAGTTCGCCGCCGTCAACGCGATCTATGACCGGTATTTCCCGACTAACCCGCCGGCGCGGATTTTCGTCTGCGTCCCGCAATGGTTCGGCCCGTTCGATATCGAGATCGACTGCATCGCGGCGGTGTAGGGTGCACTCATCCTGTCGTTGCCGGGCTTGACCCGGCAACCCATCACGCTTCAAGATTCTTCATCGATGGACGCCCGGATCAAGTCCGGGCATGACGAAATCGGGCAAGCCCTCGTTCTTCGTCTTATCCACCAGCGCGCCCTCCTTGATCAGCGAGAACCGGCTTCTCGCAATCGCGCCACTCTAAACGCGGACCCGGCCCAAAACGCGACGAAAAACGGCCAACTGCCAATCGCATTTGAGCTTGACCATAACTTATCTGTTATATAACATATAAGTTATGATAAACGTGCAACGCTCCGCCCGCCTCGATGCGACCTTCCTGGCCCTCGCCGATCCCACGCGACGGGCGATCCTGGCCCGCCTCACTAAAGGCGAAGCCACCGTGACGGAACTCGCAAAACCCTTCGATATGAGCCAGCCCGCTATTTCGCGGCACCTGAAGATGCTGGAAGGCGCGGGCCTGATCAGCCGAAGGGCCGACGGCACGCGCCGCCACTGCCGGCTGGCCGATAGCGGGCTCGACAACATCGATCAATGGCTAACGATGCTGCGCAGGGCGCTGGAGAAGAACTACGAGAGGCTCGATGAGCTTTTGGAGACAATGGCTTCAAAAAGAGGAGAGAAGTAACATGAGTAGACTGACGCTGAAGACCGAGGGCGACCGTTTCGTTGTCATAACCCGTCGCTTTGCGGCGCCTCCGGAAGCCGTGTACCGCGCTCACACCGATGCAGCGCTGATGCAACGTTGGATGCTGGGTCCGGAAGGAATGACGATGCCGGTCTGCATCAGCGAGCCGAAGCCGGGCGGCCACATCCGTTGCGAGTGGAAGATGCCAGGCGGTGGAGGATTTTACCTCACCGGCGAATATCTGGAGCTGGAGCCCTTTAGCCGTATCGTTCATGTCGAACGCATGTTTCTGCCCGATCCGACGCCTGACAATCACGTCGAAACCCGCTTCGAAAAAGACAGTCAGGGAACCCTGATGACGATGCGGATGACGCTCCCTGATGCCGAGACCCGCACAAATATGCTCGCCACCGGCATGGAACACGGCATGGAAGCGAGCTACGCGCGGCTCGACAAGCTTGCGATGCCCTAAAAATTCAAAAGCGGTGCAACGCGATCTATGCGCGCGCTACTTCCCGGACAATCCGCCGGCGCGCATCTTCGTCTGCGTGCCGCAATGGTTCGGCCCGTTCGATATCGAGATCGACTGCATCGCAGCGGTGTAGGTGAGACGCAACCCCTGTCGTTGCCGGGCTTGACCCGGCAACCCATCACGCTTCAAGATTCTTCATCGATGGATGCCCGGATCAAGTCCGGGCATGACGAAATCGGGCAAGCCCTAATTCTTCGTCTTGTCCACCAGCGCGCCCTTCTTGATCCACGGCATCATGTCGCGAAGCTTGGCGCCGATTTCCTCGATCGGGTGCTCGGCGAGTTTCGCCCGCGTTGCCTTGAACGAGGTCTGGTTGACCTTGTTCTCCAGCATCCAGTCGCGGGCGAACTTGCCGCCCTGGATGTCGGCCAAGACCTTGCGCATCTCCTTCTTGGTCTCTTCCGTGATGATGCGCGGGCCGGTGACGTATTCGCCGTATTCGGCGGTGTTGGAGATCGAGTAGTTCATGTTGGCGATGCCGCCTTCGTAGATCAGGTCGACGATCAGCTTCACCTCGTGGAGGCATTCGAAGTACGCCATCTCCGGCGCGTAGCCGGCTTCTACCAGCGTCTCGTAGCCGCCCTTGATCAATTCGACGAGCCCGCCGCAGAGCACCACCTGTTCGCCGAACAGGTCGGTTTCGCATTCTTCCTTGAACGTGGTCTCGATGATGCCGGCGCGACCGCCGCCGATCGCGGAAGCGTAGCTCAAGCCCAGATCATGGGCGTTGCCCGAAACATCCTTGGCGATCGCGATCAAACAGGGCACGCCGCCGCCGCGCTGATATTCCGAGCGAACGGTATGGCCGGGGCCTTTCGGGGCAATCATCAGCACGTCGAGATCGGCGCGCGGGTCGAGCAGGTTGAAGTGCACGTTGAGGCCGTGGGCGAACACCAGCGCCGCGCCCTTCTTCATGTTGTCGGCGAGGTGCTCGCGGTAGATGTCGCCCTGCAACTCGTCGGGCGTAAGCATCATCACGAGGTCGGCCCATTTGGCGGCGTCCGCAACTTCCATCACCTTGAAGCCGGCGGCTTCGGCCTTCTTGGCCGAGGCCGAGCCCTTGCGCAGCGCGATCGCCACTTCCTTGACGCCGGAATCCTTCAGGTTCAGCGCATGGGCGTGGCCCTGGCTGCCATAGCCGACGATGACAACCTTCTTGCCCTTGATCAGGTTCAGGTCGGCGTCGCGATCGTAATAAACACGCATGTTGGTTTCCTCGGGTAAAGGGGCCGCAAACCGGCCCTGGGATCAGGCTTTCAGGTGGATACCGCCGGGCGGGCGCCTCGAATTTCCGGCCCGGTCTAAACCTTTTTCACGCTCAGGGTAAACCCTCTTCTCGCATGGTTTTTTGCCCTCTCATGCGTCCATGAAGACCGGATAGAGCGAGGCCAGCAGCAAGACGGCCATGGCGATATTGAAGGCCCGCACGGCCGCGGGCGAGGTCAAAAAGGAGCGCAGCGAACTGCCGAACAGCGTCCAGACCAATGACGACAACGCGGCCATGACGAACATCAGCGCGGACTGTATGGCGATATTCCACGGAAAGCCGGCCACGGTCGAATAGGCGGTAATGATACCGATCGCCATCACCCAGCCCTTGACGTTGACCCACTGAAACAGCACCGCAGCCAAGAACGTCATCGGGCCACGCTGGTTGTCCTGCCCCGGCGTAACCGATCCGGACATCGCGATGACAACGGCCAAATAGATCAGATACGCGGTGCCGACATATTTCAGGATCGTCTGCAGCACCGGATAGGCGACGAAGATGGCCCCCAGGCCGAGACCCACGGACGCGACCATCAGCGAGACCCCGATCGCAATGCCCGCGATATGCGGGAGGCTGCGGCGGAAGCCGTAAGTCAGCCCCGACGACAGCACCATGATGTTGTTGGGTCCCGGCGTAAACGCCATGACCGCGCCGAAAACCACAAAGGCTGCGAAAAGCGAGTGCGACATCGTCAAGCTCCCACGGCCTTGGGAAGCGCCTGCGCGCGTTTCGACAACAGCATCACGGCGATGCCGCCGACCACGGTGAGCATGCCGGCGAGCCGAAGCTGCCCAAAGGTTTCGCCGAACACGACGCTGGAGGCGGCCGAGCCGACGAACGGCACCAGCAGCGCGAACGGCACCACTTGCGCTGCGGTGTAATCGCGCAGCAGCCGGCCCCAGAGCCAGTAGGCGACACAGGTGGAGATTCCGCCGATGAAGAGCATGCAGAGGAGAGCTGTGGGCGACAGGTGCGACAGCGCGTGCCATGTCGGCTGCACGCCGTCACTGACAACCGTCAGCGCGAGCAGCGGCACCGCGGCGACCAGACAAAGCCAGGTGGCGAGATCGAACATCGGTACGTCCCCTGCCCGCCGCAACAGGAGATTTCCGGCGGCAAAGCTGATCGGGGAGATCATCAGCACCGCAAAGGCCGAGACGCTGAAATCGAAACCGACGGTGCCGCAGATCATCAGGAGGCCGACCGCGGCAATACCGATGCCGACCGCTTGCATCCGCGTCGGAATCTCGCCAAACGCCAGCGCCGCAAACGCCACCGTGAACAGCGCCTGGCTCTGCACGATCACGCTGGTGAGCCCGACCGGAACGCCCCGCGCGATGCCGTAAGCCTGCGCCAGAAACTGGCCGAGAAACAGCGTGAAGCTGATCGCAATCAGGATCGGCCAGGAAACCTTCGGCCGCGGCACGACCATGCACGGGGCGGCGGCAATCGTGAACCTCAGCGCCGTCATCAGCTCGGGCGGCAGCTCGTTCAGCGCGATCCGGCTTGCGATAAAGGCAAGTCCCCAGATCACCGCGACCAGGACGGCAAGGCAGACGTCGGCGGGTTTCATTGTTGATTTTCTAGCTCTGCTCGCCGTGTTTCGGTTTCCGCAGCAGATAGGTGCCGTGCAGCGGCGCGTGATAATCGACCGAGGTCAGCACGAAGCCGGCATCAAGCAGCATGCGCTCGATCACCCAGCCGAACGTCGAATATTCGTCGCGCATGTGGGTGACGACGCTGTCGCGGTCGAAGTCGTGGTTCTTGATGCTGAAGTCGGCCCATTCGTCGACATCGCGTTCCGCGCCATCGGGAACGGACACGAACACGATGTCGCGCAGGTAGAAACTTGCGCCGGGTTTCAGCGCGGCGAAAATCCGCGACAGCGCCACGGCTTTCCAGAAATCCGGCAAATGATGCAGCGTGAATTCGCTAACGATGAGATCGTAGCTGTTGGGCTGGTAGGCAAAGCTCAACAGCCCCGCCGACTGGGTACGGATCGCGACCTTGCGGTCGCGGGCACAGATTTGCGCGAGCGCCAGCATGGCCGGCGAAATATCGATCGCATCGACCTCGGCGCCCATCAGCGCGGCCTCGCAAGCCAGCACGCCATTGCCGCAACCGATATCGGCAAGCCGCCATCCAGCCTTGACGCCCAGCATGGCGAGCGCGGCGCGCGCGCGCAGGTCGCTGTCATCGTGCCGGTCGTAGATGGCGGCGACCGCCGAATCCAGCCCGAGCCGCCGCCGTTGGTTATAGTACCAGTCGCGCGCCAGCATGGCTCACATCCCCTCAGGCCCCCGCCCGATCGCGGCAACGCCCGTGCGCGAAACCTCGACCAGGCCGAGCGGGCGCATCAGATCGACGAACTGGTTGATCTTGGCGGAATTGCCGGTGATCTCGAACACGAAACTTTCGGTGGTGGCGTCGATCACCCGCGCCCGAAAGGCTTCCGCGAGCCGCAGCGACTCGACGCGATGATCGCCGGTGCTGCGCACCTTCACCATCGCCAGTTCACGCTCGATCGAGCGCCCGGAGAGCGTCATGTCGACGACGCGATAAACCGGCACCATGCGGTCGAGCTGGTGCTTGATCTGCTCGATCACCATCGGCGTGCCGGTCGTGACGATGGTGATGCGGGAGAGATGTTTCTGGCTTTCGGTCTCGGAGACGGTGAGGCTCTCGATGTTGTAGCCGCGCCCCGAGAACAGCCCGATCACGCGGGCGAGCACGCCCGGCTCGTTCTGCACCAGCACCGACAACGTGTGGGTTTCGCTCGGAACGTGGCGCTCGTCCATGAAGTAGGCGGATGCGGGCTGGTTCATTGCTGTTCTCTGGTTTGGGCGGCGTTGGCCGTTTTGTCGTCATTGCCGGGCTTGACCCGGCAATCCATCCTCTTCGCAAAACGCATTTCATGAGGTGCGATGGATGCGCGGATCAAGTCCGCGCATGACACCGCAGCTATGGCGAGGCCGTGCGAGTATTCCAACTTCATGCCATCACCTTTTCGGCGACGTCATCCGTCACCCACTTTCGAAACAGATCGAAATCGATATTGCTGCCACTCAGAACGAGCCCGACGCGTTTTCCCCGAAGTCTCGCCTTTTCCTGCAGGGCTGCTGCGAGCGCGGCGGCGCCGGCGCCTTCGGTGAGGTTATGGGTGTCGGTCCAGTAGGCGCGCATCGCCAGCGCAATCTCGGCATCGGTGACCTGCACGATGCGGGAGGCGCCCTTGCGGATGATGGCAAGCGCGTCTTCGTCCGGAACGCGGGTCGCCATGCCGTCGGCGCGGGTGTTGCTGGAATTGGTGCTCACGACCATGCCGGCCGCGAACGACAGCGCGTAGGACGGCGCTTCCGTCGATTGCACGCCGACGATTTCGGTTTTCAGGCCGAGCAGGTCGCGCGCCAGGATGCAGCCCGAGATGCCCGAGCCCTGCCCGATCGGCACATAGAGGATGTCGAGATCGGGCGCCTTTGCGAACAGTTCGAGCGCATAGGTCGCAACCCCCAACACCAGGTCGGGGTGAAAGGAGGGCACGAGTTCAAGCCCGTCCCGAATGGCGTGGCGGCCCGCCTCTTCGCGGGCGATCTGGAAATCGGTGCCGTGCTCGACGAGCGTGGCGCCGAAAGCCCGCATCGCGCGGTTCTTTTCGACCGAGTTGCCGAGAGGCACGTAGATCGTGGCCGGCACGCCATAGCGGCTCGCTGCAAAAGCGAGGCTCTGGCCGTGATTGCCTGTCGTCGCCGAGATGATGCCGGCCGTACCTGGGCGCTCGCGCTTGAGACGCTCGAGATAGATCAGCCCGCCACGCACCTTGAAGGCGCCGATCGGCGTGTGGTTCTCGTGCTTGACGATCACGGCCGTGCCAAGTCGCATCGCAAGCAGCGGCCAGGCATGCGCCGGCGTCGGCGGCACCGCCGCGCCAACGATGCCGTGGGCACGTTCGAGTTCGTCGAAGTTAAACATGTTGGCCCCTCTCTCCGTCATACCCGCGAAAGCGGGGATCCAGTATTCCAGAAACGTCTGAGCAGAATTGAGAAGCCGCGGCGTACTGGATCGTCCGGTCCCGTCTACGCCAAGGCTTCGCCGGGCCACGAGCTCGCTCGGCCGCCGAAGCTTCTGCGAAGGCGGCAAGCCGGACGATGACGGCGGAGTCTGTGAGTTGGTTCGCGATCTCTGCCATCATCACACCAGCGCCTTGCCGCTCGCAAAAGCTTCCGCCGTGGCTTCGTCGTTGGCTTCCGCCGGCAACAGCATCTCGTTATGCGCCTTGCCCGATGGAATCATCGGGAAGCAATTTTCCAGCGCCGCGACCCGGCAATCGAACAGCACCGGACGCTTGACCTTGATCATCTCCTTGATCGCGCCGTCGAGGTCGCCGGGCTTGATCGCCTGGAGGCCGACGCAGCCATAAGCATCGGCCAGCTTGACGAAATCCGGCAGCGCTTCCGAATAGGAGTGCGACAGGCGGTTGCCGTGCAGCAACTGCTGCCACTGCCGCACCATGCCCATATACTGGTTGTTCAGGATGAAGATCTTGATCGGTAGCTCATGCTGGACCGCCGTCGACATTTCCTGAATCGTCATCTGCACCGAGGCGTCGCCCGCGATGTCGATGACGAGGCTATCCGGGTGCGCCACCTGCACGCCGAGCGCTGCGGGCAGGCCATATCCCATGGTGCCGAGACCGCCCGACGTCATCCAGCGATGCGGCTCCTCGAAGCCGAAGAACTGCGCCGCCCACATCTGGTGCTGGCCGACTTCGGTGGTGATGTAGGTGTCCTTGCCGCGCGTGTTCTCGAACAGTTTCTGGATCGCGAACTGCGGCAGGATGACGTCGTTGTTTTTCTTGTAGGACAGCGAATTGCGCGCGCGCCATTTCGCGATTCCCGCCCACCAGGCCTTGATGTCCGGCTTTTTCGCTTCCGCCTTGAACACCTGCAGAAGATCGCCGAGCACGTTGGCGGCATCCCCAATGATCGGAACGTCGACGCGGATGTTCTTGTTGATCGAGGACGGGTCGATATCGATGTGGATTTTCTTCGAGCCCGGCGAGAACGCATCCGTGCGCCCGGTGATGCGGTCGTCGAAGCGCGCGCCGACGCACAGCATGACGTCGCAATCATGCATCGCCATGTTGGCCTCGTAAGTGCCGTGCATGCCGAGCATGCCGAGCCAGTTCTTGCCTGACGCAGGATAAGCGCCCAGCCCCATCAGGGTCGAGGTGATCGGGAATCCCGTGACCTCGACCAGCTCGCGCAACAGTTTTGAGGCCTCGCGGCCGGCATTGATGACGCCGCCGCCTGAATAGATCACCGGACGCTTGGCGGAAGCCAGCAGCGCCACCGCTTTGCGAATCTGCGTCGCGTCGCCCTTGACGCGCGGCGCGTAAGACACATGCACGTCGGATTTGCGCGGCGGATGATAGGTGCCGGTTGCAAACTGCACGTCCTTGGGCACGTCGACCACCACCGGTCCCGGACGCCCGGTGCTCGCGACGTAGAATGCCTCGTGCAGTACTTTCGCCAGATCGTTGACACTGCGCACCAGCCAGTTGTGCTTGGTGCAGGGCCGCGTGATGCCGACGGTGTCGCATTCCTGGAACGCGTCGTTGCCGATCAGATGGGTCGGCACCTGTCCGGTGATGCAGACCAGCGGTATAGAATCCATCAGCGCGTCGGTCAGCGGCGTCACCATGTTGGTGGCGCCCGGCCCTGAGGTGACCAGCACGACGCCCGGCTTGCCGGTCGAGCGCGCATAGCCCTCGGCGGCGTGGCCGGCGCCCTGCTCGTGCCGGACCAGGATGTGCTCGACCTCGCTCTGCTGGAAAATCTCGTCATAGATCGGAAGCACTGCGCCGCCGGGATAGCCGAAAATGTGTTTGACGCCATGATCGATCAGCGCGCGCACGATCATCGCGGCGCCGGTCATCTGGTTCGGATCGTGGCTCTGGTCACTCATGACGTATTCCTTGGCTGGCTCCGGATGCGCTGTTCTGGCGCGGCGTTTTCGGGTTTGAGGCGTCTGGCTTCAGGCTTGTGGTTTGGGAAATAAAAAAGGACCCGAAGAGGGCCCTGGCGCACCGTCCGAATTTGGATGGCATCTAGCCATCCCCGGCGGCGCGCCTGGGTACGACTACGATAATAAGGAGTTTGGTAATAATATTACGCATAAGGCGGCTCGGACTTCCCAAAGGTTGCGCGAACATACTGTCCGAGGGCCGAAAGTCAAGCCGCCAACAGCCGATTGCGCTGAAATAGACTTTAGCGGGGTTCGCAGCTTTCGGCGAGGGTGAATTTTGCGTTTGCAGGCATGCGGGCCACGTCGCTTTCCGTCATGGCCGGGCGTAGCCGTTCGAAGAACGGCGTCGCTTCCGCTCGCCTATGCCCGGCCATCCACGTCTTTGCTACGCCGGAAAAGTAAGACGTGGATGCCCGGCACGAGGCCGGGCATGACGACCTAGCAAGAGCTCGCGCAGACTTGGTCCACCCACACCTCCGCCGCCTCCGGCTTCACCCATTCAAACTCCGGCAACTGGTGCCGGAACCAGGTGAACTGCCGCTTGGCATAATGGCGGGTGTCGGCGCGGCCGACCTCGGATGCCTCTTCCAATGTAAGCTTGCCTGCAAGATGCGCGATCAGCGCCGGCACGCCATGCGCCTTCATCGCCGGCAACAGGGGATCGAGGTTTCGCGCAGCCAATGCCGCGACCTCTTCGAGCGCACCGGCCTTCAGCATCGCCTCGAACCGCGCATCGATGCGCGCATAGAGAACCTCGCGCTCGGGCGCGAGAAACAGCGCGCGATAGGTTCCCGCAGGCAATAGCGGCGGCAGGCCTTCGCGATGCCAATCGGTGAGCGAGCGCCCGGTGGCCTCGACCACCTCCAGCGCACGCGCGATCCGGGTGCGATCGCGCGGCTTCAATCGCTCGGCGGAGACTGCATCGCGCCGCCCAAGCTCCGCATGAAGCGCCTCGACGCCGTCGCGCTCCAGCCGCGCACGAACGGCCTCGCGTATTTCAGACGGGATCGGCGGCACCGCCGAGAGCCCGCGCGTCAGCGCCTTGAAGTAAAGCCCGGAGCCGCCGACAAAGATCGGCAAGCGCTTCTCGGCCCGGGCTTGTCCGAGCACGGCCGTGGCATCCGCGACCCAGGCGCCTGCGGAAAAATTCACCGCCGCATCGACATGGCCATAGAGCCGATGTGGAACTTCAGCTTCTTCGTCAGCCGTCGGCCGCGCTGTGATCACCTTGAGGTCGCGATAGACCTGCATGGAATCGGCATTGACGATGATACCGCCGGTTTTTCGCGCAAGCGAAAGCGCCAAGGCCGACTTGCCGCTGGCGGTCGGCCCTGCGATAAGCACGGCATTGTTGGCGTCGATATCGTGGGCTCGCGAATTCATGTCCTTTGTCGTCACGCTGATCTGCAATCCGGCCAATCCCGCGCTCGATAGCACGGTGCTCGACGGCGCGCGCGCCATTCTTCCCTTAGCCCAGCCCGCGCAATGGCTGTTCGACGAGGTCGCCGCCGACATCCCCTTCGGCGACGGCAGCGAGGAGGTAGGCCTCATCGCGCATCGCCTGCGCGAGGCACGCGGCGATCTGCCCATCGATATTGTGGTGCAGCCTCAGGCCGCCCGGCGCAAGAAGCTTTTTCTGGCCGACATGGATTCCACCATGATCGGCCAGGAATGCATCGACGAACTCGCCGATTTTGTCGGATTAAAAACGCACGTCGCCGCCATTACTGATCGCGCCATGCGCGGCGAAATTGAATTTGAATCCGCGCTACGCGAGCGCGTGGCCCTGCTTAAGGGATTATCGGTCGATGTGATCGACAAGGTCATCAGGGAGCGCATCACGCTTACGCCCGGCGGGCGCGAACTGGTCGCGACCATGCGCGCGCATGGCGGATGGACCTGTCTGATCTCCGGCGGCTTCACGCTGTTCACGAAAGTGATCGCCGAGAGAATCGGCTTCCAGGAAAACCGCGGCAACGAGTTGATCGTGCGCGACGGCAAACTGACCGGCGAAGTGAAGGAACCGATTCTCGGCCGCGCCGCCAAGCTCGCGACGCTGGGGGAACTTCGCGAAGCCTTCGACCTCGACAACATCGACACACTTGTTGCGGGCGACGGCGCCAACGACCTCGGCATGATTCAGGAAGCCGGCCTCGGCGTCGCCTTCCATGCCAAACCGGCGGTCGCCGCAGGAGCCGCCGCGCGCATCGACTACGGCGATCTCACCGCGTTGCTTTATGCGCAGGGATATCGGCGCGAGGAGTTTGTGGGCGATTGACTTTCGTCGTCCCTGCGAAAACGAGGACGACTTAGCGCACAGCCGCATCCACAAACTCGGCCGTCATGCCCGGACTTGATCCGGGCATCCATCAATCTCTTGAAGATCGTTTTGAGATGGATCGCCGGGTCAAGCCCGGCGATGACACCGAACTACTGCACGCTCAGCGCGACGAAGCGCAGTTCGCCGTCGGCGTTCGACACCAGGAGCAGCACGGACTTCTTGCCGTCCTTTTTCAACTGCTCGACACGCTTTTTGATCTCGGCGGCATTGCTGACCGCCTCCTGCGCCACCTCGACAATGACCTCGCCCGGGGCAAGCCGCTTTTCGGCAGCGTCCGAAGTACCGTCGACGCTGGTGATGACGACGCCCTTGACGCTGTCCTTGATCTTGTAGCGGCTGCGCAGGTCCTTGCTCAGATTGGCGAGGTCGAGGCCGAGCGCCTTTTGGGTGACCGGCTTCTCCGGTTCCGGCGCCGATTTGGCGGAAGCCGGCTGCGGCTTGTCGTTGTCCTCCAGCCGCCCGAGCGTGACGCGCTTGGTCTGCTCGTCGCCCTTGCGGATGATGATGACATCGACTTCCTTGCCGACGGCGGTGTCGGCGACGACGCGCGACAGATCCTTCGGCTCCTTGATATCCTTGCCGTCGAACTTGACGACGACGTCGCCGGGTTCGATGCCGGCGGGTTTCGCCGGGCCCTTGTCGTCAACGCCTGCGATCAACGCACCGCGGGCCGGCTTGATGTTGAGGCTTTCGGCGATCTCGTCGGTGACCTGCTGAATGCGAACCCCCAGCCAGCCGCGGCGCAATTCGCCGAACTGCCGGAGCTGATCGACCACGCCGGCCACCGTCTTGGAGGGCACCGCAAAGCCGATACCGATCGAGCCGCCGGTCGGCGAGATGATCAGCGTGTTGACGCCGATCACTTCGCCATCGAGGTTGAACAGCGGACCGCCGGAATTGCCGCGATTGATGGCCGCATCGGTCTGGATGTAATTGTCGTAGGGACCCGAGGAGATGTCGCGGTTGCGCGCCGAGACGATACCGGCGGTCACCGTGCCGCCGAGGCTGAACGGGTTGCCGATCGCGATCACCCATTCGCCGAGCCGCAGCTTGTCGGAATCGCCGAACTTCACCGCGATCAGCGGTTTCACCGGCTTGAATTTCAACACGGCAAGATCGGTCTTCTTGTCGACGCCGACCAGTTCGGCCTTGATCTTGGTGCCGTCGTTCAGGATGACGTTGATCTCATCGGCATCGGCAATGACGTGATTGTTGGTCACGACAACTCCCGCCGGATCGACGATGAAGCCCGAACCCAGCGAATTGGTCTTGTGCGGCTGCATATCGCCGCTCCGCGGGCCGCCCGGGCCGCGCCGGTTCTTGAAGAAATCGTCGAAGAATTCCTCAAAGGGCGAGCCCGGCGGCAACTGCGGCGTGACTCCCTTGC
>Ga0210394_10001956_pt1 | contig 30281 bp, 22 predicted proteins | sample IncBWC12MmetaG_FD_160121 | JGI IMG/M metagenome (GOLD analysis project Ga0210394, IMG submission 160121) | Forest soil microbial communities from Barre Woods Harvard Forest LTER site, Petersham, Massachusetts, United States - Inc-BW-C-12-M | ecosystem: Environmental > Terrestrial > Soil >... | reverse complement strand
GAGCTGGTCGAGGGGGATGGAATTTTCGCCGCCGTAGTTGGTTACGTAGTGGAGCTTGTTGTCGGCGATCCAGTAGTCGGTGATGGCGTAGACGGTGCCGTCTTTCAGGAATAGCACCACTTCGCTATCGCTCGAGGAGGCGCTGCCGCCGCCACCGCCGGTTTCTTCGGGCGGAGCTGAGGGGCCCCAGTAGCGGCTGGGATTAAACTCGTTGGAGACGGTGCTGTCGTCGGTGGTGGCGTTGTAGATCTGATTGCCGTAGTAGCCGCCGTTATAGTAGCCGCCGTAGAGGCCTGCCGGGCAGCCCCAGAATGGATCGCAGTAGCCGTAACCATAGCCCAAGCCGAAGCCGAAACCGCCGCCGAAAAATCCGCCGCCGCAGCCGAAGAAGAATGGACCGAAGCAGCCGCCGAAACCGAAGCCGGGGCCGAAGAAGATGGGCTGGCGCAGACGGCCTGGCACGTGGGGCGGCGCGCCCACGAACTGCGCGGTGTAGGGGCGCGTGCGCATCGCGTTGCTGGCGGCAGATGACGATCCGCGCAGGGCGGTGGAAGCGCCGAGCGGATTGCCGATGCCGCGGGGCTCAACGGGTCTTGCGACGACGTGCGCGCCGGATGCGGCAGCTTCGTCGGGCGTGATGAAATGGGTGGAGGGCTGGGCGCCGCCGCGCATCGCAGTGCTGGGAGGAGCCTGCCACGTGCTGCCGCCGATGAAGCGGGAGGACGGGGCCGAATGCGCGGCGGAATTCGTTGCGCCGCCCGAAGCGTGGCCTGAAGCATTGCCTGAAGCATTACCTGAAGACGATCCGCTGCCGTAGCCTGCCGGCCCTGCGCCATGCGACGAACCGCCACTTGCGTGGCCGCCACCGCCGCCGAATCCGCCTCCGTGGCTTCCGCCAAAGCCACCACCGCCACCTGCGTGGCCGCCGCCGCCCCCGCCACCGTGTTGGGCGAAAGCCGGATGCGGCGCGATGGCGAGAGCGGCAGCGAAAGCGAGTGCGGCAACCAGCCGCCGAGTCGCAGACGAAAAGATTCGCCGGGGAGGAGATGGCTTCAGGGAGCGAGGGCCATTCGATTCGCGCTTGTGAGTCGCGTCGCTAAAAAGGCTGCAAGAGTGATGGCGATTGCTCGTGCCGGAAAATGCGATGCGGGAAAACTTGCCTTCGACTGCGTTGTCGTCTGAACTGCCGGGCCCGTGGGTCATCTCACCCTCCTCGCTTACTGGGTCGAGCGAAGGAGAAGCAAATGCTACTGCGCGATTCTAGTTCATTTGACGCGCGGGCGCACGCAATGGTTGCAAATATGGCTTTTTGTAGCATAGGGCACCGCCGGTAGGCGGACGTGAAAACGACGCCTGTGCCGCAAGTTGCTGGGTGCGCGGTGCCGCAAAACGAGGAAACGAAAGAACGCATTCTTTGGTCTGGCATGTCTAGCGCGCACCGCGCTGTGCTGTGTGCTATTTGCGGCGCAGCCTGAAGCCTACGCTACTAAACGGCGGTGCTGCTGCATCGGGCATTCGGTTGGTTGTTTCTTTTCTGACCATATACCTCATTCAATATACTCATTTTGGCGCTGGCGCATCGCGACAATTTTGCGGCCGCAGCGATACGCCGGGAACTGGTGTCCTTCGGCTCGGTGTCTAATCACGAGTAGCACTAAGAGACAGCCGCAAAGCAAAATGCGAGGCGTAATTGCGTTCGCGCGCGAGTGGATGGCTGGGGCTGGGACTTCTTCTTGGCGGCCTCGGCTTGATTGCAGGCATTCAGTTCTGGCACGTGACGCGTATCTTCGTCCCGCTTGATATTCCCGTCAGTCTTTCGCGCGGTCACATTCAAACCGGCGAGTTCCTGATCAACCGGGACGCAATTTACGAGGTCAGCATCGAATTCGCAGCCTCGTCCGGCTTCGGCCAAGGCGATTGCGAGCAGCTCAGCTATGCCGGTAAGCCGCTGCAGACGCGCTGGACAGCCACGCGCAACGGAATTCCGGACACGCAAGCTGGTCGAGCGCATGCAGATGGCTGCTACTTGGGCGGCCTGAGTGCTGCATCCGGCCGGTACGAACTGGACGTAGAAGTTCTAAGCGATTCCGGCTCGCTCAACGCGCTGAGGCCGCGTTTGCACATCGAGGCCTACTGGGGGGCGTATCTCGAGACGGAAGAAATTGCCGATTATCTGTCGCTTTGGGGCGCTGCGTTCGCGTCGGTAGGCGCGAGCTTGCTGTGCTTGTCGAGCTTCTCGACGCGCAAGGCGTCGCCGAGCGTGCTGCTGCTGCAAATTGTGGCGCCTCGCGGCAGCCCGTATCCGATCCGGCGGCGCGATCTTCCGTTGGTGCCGATGTCTAAGATATTGCCTCTTGTGGGCTATGCGTACGCGGTGGTCTATATGCTGCTTTATCTATGTTTCGCGACCTTCATTTTCTCGGCGCAACAAACACACGGAATTCCGGCGCGGCTGATTCGGCCGGGCGTTATCGCCGCGAATGCCGACCGGCGCGAGACCGGGCTGCTCGTGTACGTGGATCGCAACGGCTTGTGCTACCTGAACTCAAAGCTCGTGACACGGGAAGCTTTGCCCGCCGCGCTCGAGTACGAGCTGGCGCGTCGCGGCGATCGCTCGGTGTATATCGAGGGCGATTCGGGCGCCGCGGCGGGAGCAGTGATCGCAGCGATGGATATCGTGCGCGGCGTTGGCGGCAAGGTGGTGATGATGACGCCGAGAATGCGCGCGGAGGCGGCAGCGGATAGGCGTGGTGTTCAGTAGCACAGGCATTCCTGCCTGTGCCAACGATAAAACATGCCGCAGCTCGCGCCATACGTGCAAGAACAAAGAACGCGTTCTTTGGTTTCCTTGTTTTGCGACGCTGCGCACGTAGCAACTTGGGGCACAGGCAGGAATGCCTGTGCTACTGGAAGGCAAGCCAGTTGGGCTAGAATCGGCGCGACTCTCAGTTCCCCACTGATATGGATACGAAACAGGCTAAGGATTTTCTTGTCGCGCACGCTGCCGAGCAGGCGGCGATCGAGGGCGTGACTTTAGCCGACCTCGAGAAGCGAATGATGTACTTCACGGAGTCTGATCCGGCTTCGTGCCCTGATCCTCTCGCGCTCAACGACGAATTCGAAGCACAGTTTGAAACTCCTGAATACGAAGCGAAGATGTTCAACCTGCTCGAGCATGCGCGTGAGCGGTTGCGAAAAGACGATCCGGAGCGATCACGCAACTGGGACGAAGCCGTCGGCGAACTGATGAAGGGCGACCACTATATTTTGGTGCTCTTGGGGCTTTCGGGAGCGTTGGCTGGAGCTGAGCGCCCGAAGCACGATTTTCTGAACCTGATCTTGACGGCAGTGCTGGTGACGGCGGGATTTGTGCTTGCTTCTTTGATGGCCGCGAAATTCAATCTGGAATCCCGATATGTGTCCGGCTTGCTCGTCGCGCTTTTTGTTCTGGTGTGGGTGGTATCTTCGCGGACGGTTCGCCTTCTGGTCTCCGGATATTTGGCTCGGCGCAAGCGAGGGTGATGGTTTTAGTAGCACAGGCATTCCTGCCTGTGCCCCAAGTTGCTGGGTGCATCGCGTCACGCCACAAGGAAACCACAGAACGCGTTCTTTGATCTTGCATGTCTAGCGCACACCGCGCTGCGTTTTCACGTTGGCACAGGCAGGAATGCCTGTGCTACTTAAAGGCGCCGGCCGGAGGCCAGCGGTACAAATGCAAAAACAACGATGCTTCATGGTGCTGTCTCACTCCGCGCTTCTTCGCGTATATTAGGCAGAATGACTGAATCCGATCCTTACATTGGGCGGGTTGTAACGCATTACCGCATCGTCGAGCAGGTGGGCGGCGGCGGGATGGGCGTGGTGTATCGCGCTGAGGATACGAAGCTGCGGCGGCAGGTGGCGTTGAAATTTTTGCCGCTGGGCGTGGCGGCCGATCCTACCTCGCTCGAGCGGTTTCAGCGCGAGGCTCGCGCTGCGTCGGCGCTGAACCATCCAAATATCTGCACGATTTACGATATCGATGAAGACGAGGGCATACCTTTCATCGCCATGGAATTGCTCCAGGGCGTCACGCTGAAGCATCGCATCGCGAGCGGGCCCCTGCGCATGGACATGCTGGTGGACCTCGCGATCGGAGTGGCCGACGCGCTCGATGCGGCGCACTCGCAAGGCATCATTCATCGCGACATCAAGCCCGCGAATATTTTTATCACCGAGCGCGGCCAGGCGAAGATTCTCGACTTCGGACTGGCGAAGCAGCTGGCCACCGGCCGCCGAGTGGGCGAGACGATTTCGATGGGCGCGACGGCGGCGAACGTCCCGGCCGTGCTGCTGGAAACGGACCCGAATCTGACGAGTCCTGGCACCGCGCTGGGCACAGTGGCGTATATGTCGCCCGAGCAGGTGTGCGGCGAGAAGCTCGACGGGCGCAGCGATCTTTTTTCGTTTGGCATCGTGATTTACGAGATGGCCACCGGGAGGCAGGCTTTCTCGGGCGCGACGGCGGGCGTGATTTTCAATCAGATACTCGAGCGGCAGCCGGCGCCGCCGTCGCAGTTGAATCCGGAAGTGCCGGCGAAGCTCGAGGAAATTATCGAGAAGGCCCTCGAGAAGGATTTGAAGCTGCGCTATCACACGGCGGGCGATATGCGCGCGGATTTGCAGCGGTTGAAGCGCGCGATGGAATCGGGAAGGTCGGGGACGATTCGCGCGGCGTCCTCTTCCAGTGCGCCTTCAGGCAACCGCGCGATTGACGCGCAAGATGCAGATGCGGAAGCGGCTGCAGATCTGCAGCGCAGCATTTCGTCGCGCGCGCGCGAAGATTTGCACCGGCTGAAGGGCGCCAGCGAAGCGACGGAGAATTTGCAGAGCAGCGGCGGGTCGCGCACGGGCGCGCGCTCGATTGCACAGGGCGGCGCGAGCGGCGCGCGTCGCACCACGGAATCGGGCGGGACAAGCTCGGGTACAAGCGCCGGTACAGGCACCGGTTCAGCCACAAGCACAGCCACAGGCACAACCACCGGCACAACCACAGGCACAGCCACGGGCACGACAGCCGTCGAAGTGGCGCGCCAGCATCGCGGAATTTTGACGATCGTGATGGTCGCTATCGCGCTGCTTGCTGTCGGTGCGGCGTATGGACTGTACTCGCTACTGCATCGCGCGGAGCCAGTTCCCTTCCAGCATTTTTCCATCACGCAGATTTCAAAGAACGGCAAATCGGTGGCCGCCGCGATTTCGCCGGACGGAAAGTATGTGTTGAGCGTGGTGGAGGACAAAGGACAGCGCAGCCTGTGGCTGCATCACCTGCCCACGGACAGCGATACGCAAATCGTCGCGCCCTCTGACGCGATTTATTTCGGCCCCATCTTCGCGCCCGACGGAAATTTTATTTATTTTCTGAAGCGCGAGAGCGCCGGCGCCGACGAAGCCGATCTCTATCGCGCCCCGATTCTGGGCGGCACGCCGCAGCTGATTGTGCACGAAGCGGATAATCCCATTACGTTTTCGCCTGACGGCAAGCGCATGGCCTACGTGCGCACTGGCCATCCCGATCCGCAGAAATTCAGTTTGCTGACCGCGAACGCCGACGGAAGCGACGAAAAAACTCTGGCGAGCGGGCCGATGACGGCGCAGCCGTTCTATCCCGCGTGGACGCCGGACGGAAAAGCGATCGCGGGCGTGGTGTACCAAAATTCCGGCGAGCTTTCGCAGATCAAAATGTTCGACGCGGCGAGCGGCAAGGAAGCGAAGCTGGCGGGCTTCAAGGACTACGCGCCGAGTTATCTCACCTGGATGCCTTCGGGCGCAGGCATGCTGCTGACCGCCGAAGCGCGCGGCAGCGGATTCATCCGCCAGCAGATTGGATATTTTTCGAGCGACGAGCCGGGGATTCGCTTCGTCACGCAGGACACCAACAATTACATCACGCTGCGGCTTTCCGCGGACGGCAAGATGCTTTCGGCAATCCAGCGCCACGTGAACTACGGCTTTTTTAATTTTCCCGCGGCGGCGGCGATGGCGGGCAAGCCTCCGGATGTGACTGGCATTCGAGAGGAGCGCGATGTTTACGGGTTCAACTGGGCGCCGGAAAATACGCTGTATGTGAACGACGGCGGAAAATTGCTGCGCGTGAATGCGGATGGGTCGGGCGACGAAACAGTGCTGGTGAGCGAGGCGGATACGGTGCTGGGGCTGCCTGCATCGTGCGCGAGCGGGAAATATATCGTGTTCACCTGGGCCGGCTATCACGGCAGCACCGCCGCCAACATCTGGCGCGTGAATTCCGATGGCCGCGATCCAAAACAAATTACCGACGAACACGATTTGCGCGCGCCGGTTTGTTCGGCCGATGGGCAGTGGGTGTATTTCCGCGATTGGTTCAGCCAGGAGATCAAGCGCGCGTCGATTGACGGTGGAAAAGCGGAGGTGGTGCCGGGCACGAAGATCGCCGATGCGGAGCTCGACGATACGCCGGTGGCGATTTCGCCGGATGGCCAGTGGCTCGCGTTTTCAATTCACGTGGAGCCGGAGGGAAATGAAACCGCGCATCAGACGAAAATCGTGCTGCTGAATTTGGGCGCGGGTGCGGGTGGCGCGGGTGCGAGCGCATCGGGTGCTGCGGCCAGCGGCGGGGCGAATGGAGCCAGCGCGGGCGCAGTCGGCGCGAATGCGGGCAAAGCAAGCGCAGGCGATGCTGCGAGCGACAGCGGCGCTAAAAATAGAGGCGCAGGCGCGGCGGGCGCGGCGGGGTCCGTTGCGAATGCAGCGAATCCGATCACGCGCATCATCAAGCCCGACCAACGCATCAGCGGCGCTGCGTCGTTCACGCCCGACGGCCGCGCGCTGGTCTACCCGGTCCGCGAAGCCGGCGTAGATAACTTGTGGCTGCAGCCGCTCGACGCCAGCGCAGGCGCAGCAAAACGCATCACAAATTTCACCACGGATCTGATCGACGCCTACCACTTCTCGCTCGACGGCAAGGAACTAGGTGTCCTGCAGCGCCACGCAGTTTCAGATGTGGTCCTGCTGCGCGACACCTCGAAGTAGCTTGCAGTAGCGTAGGCTTCAGCCTGCGCCGCAAGTAACCATCAGCGCACGTCCTGTTGCTTGGCTCGCGCGCGATTGCGTTTTTCCTCCCGCTTGCTTCCAAGCTGAAAAGAACGACTTCGTGGGTGAGCCAAGGATCGGCAGCTTCGCTGTGTTTTCGCGCAGGCGCAGGCTGAAGCCTACGCTACTTCGAAGCACTTGACCACGGCCAGTCCTCGGCTTTGGCGACTAATCCCGCCTTCACCGGGTTGTTTTCGATGTACTTCTTAATGCGCACACACTGCGCTTCATTACGCACCCAATGGTCAAAACTTTCGGCCTGCCAGAATCGTCCGGTGCGATGCAGGATCGCATTCAAGCGCCGAGCGCTCGCACCTTTCAATTCTTGCGTGAGGACTCGCAGTTGCGCCAGGGGCGCGAGCAGCACGTGGATGTGATTAGCCATCACCGAGTACGCATGCAAATCGAATCGACGAAGTGCGCACGCGCCGAGCAGTAGCATCTCCACCATCTCGTCCGCCACGCACGGATTCTTGAGCCACAGCGGACCTTCCGCCGGCCGGTCGAGCATGTTTTCGGCTAGGCGGAATTCTTCGCGAGGATTGACATTACGGTTGAGGCGGACGCCGCGCAGGAATCCAGCCGGCAGCGATCCATGGAGCCGCCACGTGAGAAAAATACATTTGCCCTCGGGATGCCAGTGCGGAAGATTACGACGGTAAAACGCCATCCTGTTTTCGTACTACGACGTTTGCTTACACACAATTCGAAACACTACGCGGGGACGCTGTTAAGTAGCGTAGGCTTCAGCCTGCGCCTGCGTATAAATACGTCCCGTGCGCCACTCTTGGCTTGGTCGCGAAATCGTTCTTTCAGACTGGAGGCTCGAAGGGCAAGAACGCAATCGTGATCTCGCCCAATTACCGGACGGTTGTGCCGTGGGTTAGTTGCGGCGCAGGCTGAAGCCTGCGCTACTTAACCCCCGCAGATGCAGGCACTTGCCGCTCGGTACCCTGGTACTACCGCTACCGCCCACCTCAGTACTGCGCGAATGAAACTTTTCCGCTACTGCGCTCCCCGTGGCCCGCTTCTACTCTTTGACATAGCCGGAGCTGTCTTGAGCATAGGCGGAACAGGGGTCCCTTGGGCATGAATGACGGAGTGAATTTTTCGCGGCAGCAGCAGGAAGCGAATCAAGAATCGAATGCGGAATTTGAATATTGCCTGGACGACATTCTCGCGTCGACGAATTTCGAGCCCGATCCGCGCGAGGCACACGCGTCAACGACCACGGCGTCGCACAAACCATCCATCCAGGAAGCGGCGGATGCGCTACGCAATGAGCCGCCGGCCGATCGGCGCAAGCGGCGTCGCGCGCTGATTTCAGCGCCGGTGCGCGTGCGCGGAATCAACGTCACGGACGCGGTGGTGGACGAAATTTCGACCACGATTGATGTGTCGCGCGCCGGAATCCTTTTCCTCTCGACCAGCCCCAACTACGCGCGCGGCATGGAAGTGGCCGTGATGTTTCCTTATAGCAACGCGCCCGCGGCGCTGCATGCAGAACAGCAGGGGCGCATCGTGCGCGCATTCGGCACCGATGATGGACGCTACGCGGTGGCCGTCGCGCTGGGCGAAGGCATCGGCGAGGATATTGTCGATTCGTGCGGACGCAAAATTGCTGACTCGTCACCCGCGCCGCGCATGCCCCTCGCGCCGCCTGCTGCGCCGCTCGCATCGTCGAACGGGTCCGTGTTCTCGCTCTCGCGCGCCGAATCGAATTCCAAGCGCCCGCTCGTGCTGGTGGTGGATGCCGACGAAATGATCCGCGCCACGCTGAAAGGCTATCTCGGCGGCGAAGGCTACGAAGTGATGGCCGTAAGCAATTGCCCCGATGCGCGCGAGGTGATGAATATGTTCACGCCCGCACTGGTGATTGCGGAAGTGGAAGGCGACGGCTTGCCCGGCTACGATCTCTGCGCGCACGTGAAGCAGAGCCCGCGGCTGAAGCATATTCCCGTGGTGTTGACGACGAGCTCCGGTTATCCCAGCGACTACTCGAATGCGCATTCGCTCGGCGCGGTGGTCTGCATGACGAAGCCGTACAAGCAGGAGCGACTCGGGCACGTGGTGCGTTTGCTCGCGCCGCCGCCTCCGGAATTTTGCGCGCAGAAGAATGGCGCCGCCGCGCCGCGCCCGGCCGATCCGAGCCGTCGCTGCGGCTACGGCAACGTTGGCGCGAATGGCAGCGGCGCTGCGAATGGCAACGGTGCGAACAGCGCAGCGAAGCTCGCCGCCAACGCCGCAAGCGCGCTGAAGCGCCTGAAATTCCCGTCGTTCCGGTAAGCGCATTTCAGTAGCACAGGCCACGCCAGCAGGCGGTCGTGAAAATGACGCCTGTGCCAACGTAAAAACACGCCGCAGCTCGTGCTAGACAAGCAAGATCAAAGAACGCGTTCTTTCGTTTCCTCGTTTTAAGACACCGCGCCGATAGCAACTTGGAGCACAGGCAGGAATGCCTGTGCTACTAAATAGGGGCACGGCATGTCGATGATGCACCGGTTTTCAGTAGCGTAGGCTTCAGCCTGCGCCCTAGGTAACCATCAGCGCGCGTCATATCGCTTGGCTCGCGCGCGATTACGTTCTTCGCAGCGCCATAATCAATCGAACCCAACCAACTGTGCCATCGCTTTCTCCGTCTTATCAGCGCACAGCAGCTAGCAACCTGCGGCGCAGGCTGAAGCCTACGCTACTAAACACCGAGCTGTACCTTCGTACAGCTTATCAATGCGGTATGGACGCGCGTGGCGGGTCACGCGTGCGCGCGCCATCGCGAGTAAAATTTCAGCATGAGCGGTACGACTTCGGACAAGCCGGTCGCGCGGCAGCCTGGCGCCGCTGTGCCGGATGGCTCAGGGAAAACTGCTACCGGTGCGCCGACCAGCGCGCCGACCAGTGCGGTCAAGCCTGCCACGAATGCGCCGATTGGCGCCGCGCCGACCAGCGCGGTCAAGCCTGGCACGAGTGCGCCGATTGGCGCCGCGCCAAGCGGCGCGGATAAATCCGCGCCCGTGCCACGCGTCACTGCTCCGCCTAAGACATCCGCAGCCTCTCCGGTTGCACCGGGAACCGCGTCCGCCACGCCCGCGCCACAGAAAACCGTGAAATGCCCGAAGTGCGGCACCGACGTGCGCGAAGTGGCGCGCTTCTGCCAGCGTTGCCACCACACCATGCGCTACGAATGCCCGTCGTGCCACCACCAGCAGCGCACCGGCGGCAAATGCGAAAAGTGCGGCATCGATTTTCTGAAGTACATCGGCGCGGTGGTCACGCAGAAGCAGGCGCAGGCCGACGCCTTTCACGAGCGCATGGAGCAGCGTTCCACGCTGATGAAGAATATTCTATGGATGCCCTTTACGCTGGGCTACCCGATCATCCGCGATTACTTCATCAAGCGCGAGCGCAAGAAATAAGCAGCAGACTTTTGCTTTTTGGTGGGAGCCCCCGCATTGATGCGGGGGAGGAGCGCTTCAGCGCTCCTCAATGATAACGGCAACTTTCTCGCGCTTTAGCGCTGGGCCTTCGAGTGCCCGTGGCTAAAGCCACGATTTCTTCCAGCGGCGTCGTCCGCTGGACTAAAGTCCAGCTCCCCCTGCTAAAGCAGGGGGCTCCCACCGGAAAAGCTTTCAGTCGCACAGGCCCCGCCGGCAAGCGGCGCGTGAAAATGATGCCTGTGCCAACGTAAAACCGCAGCGCGACCACCTTGCTCGCGAAACGCAACTCGATTTCGGTCTGTTCGCCGCCGTTGCCGTTTCTTCAGTAGGGGCACGGCATGCCGTGCCCGAACCTGCCAGCGATTCGATCGCGCACCTCGACAATAGTCAATCCAACGCGTTCCTCGTTTTCTTACGGCGCGGCCCGGTCCCCGAACATCGCTATGAATGGCTCGATCTCGCCAAGTTCTATCGCCGGGCACGGCACGCCGTGCCCCTACCGAAAAACCAAAGATAACGAGAGCTCGCGATAGCCAAGCATCGGCGGCTTGTGCCGCGTTCTCGCGTTGGCACAGGCCCTTCGGTTCTCAGGGTAAACAGGGATGCCTGTGCTACTACGACACTACTCGCGCACGCGAAAATACCGCCAGGGCGGAAATAATCCTGTGCGCGCGAACTCGCGGCCCAGTGCGCGTTTCACTTCCGTCAGCCAGTAATCGAATGTGCTTTCCGCCACGCCCACCAGCGAAATCGCGCGCTTGTATTCCACCGAATGCAAAAAGTAGATTTCGAACAGCTTCAGCCGGCCTTTCCACTCCGGACGCCGCAGCGCTTTGCGCCCGATGCGCTCGTAATCGGCGACGAACTCCGCCGCGCGCGCCTGCACCGGACGCCAATGGTATCCGTCGTAGTGCGATTCAGGATCGAGCGCGCGGATCTGCCCGGTGGATTCGGCGAGCCATTCGCGTAGGTTGCGGTAGCGTCCATGGCACGAGTCGAATATTTCGCTAGCCTTCATTCACGCCTCCAGTAGCACAGGCATTCCTGCCTGTGCCAACGTAAAAACACGCAGCAGCTCGCGCCATACGTGCAAGATCAAAAAACGTGTTCTTTTGTCTTCTCGTTTTACGACGCCACCGGCACATAGCAACTTGAGGCACAGGCAGGAATGCCTGTGCTACTCAATTCTCTTTCCCCGGCTCCGGCCCCGCCGCCAGCCAGCCCGCCACGTCGTACGCTTCATACACGCCCTGCGCACCGGAAATTTCATCCTCCACCACGTCGAGACACGCGCGGAAACACTCACGCCATCCGGTCACATAGCCGCGCGCATATTCCACCGCCAGCCGCTCGCGCTCGCGATGCAGGCGCTGCATGTCAAACACCTGCGCGCACTCCAGGCGTGGCGCATGCACCGCCAGCTGCACGCGATAAATAAATTCGCGCACCGCCCGCAGAAGCCAATTCAGCGGACGCGGATAGTAGACGCCCGTCCGCCGCCGCGGCTCATACCACGCCATCTGCCATCCGTGCGGCACCACTCCGCCGTGCGTCACTTCCCTTCTAATTCCGCGCAGCAATTTCATATTCGCCTTCCAGTAGCGTAGGCTTCAGCCTGCGCCGCAATTCGCTACACGCTGTGCTCCTCAATTCGCGAAAAGTTTGGCTGCGTTCTTTTCTCGACTCATCAACCGAGCCATCTCAACGACAGAGTCAATCATTCGCAACCGATCCATTTTTCTGCCCTGGCGCAGGAGTCAATTGTTTTCCGCGCCCTTTCGGCGCTAGGCACGCCGCACCTCCGGCCCCGTCCCCACTCGCAACTCGCGCCGCACCGCTTCATCGCGCTTCGCCCGCAGCAATTCCAGAAATTCGCGTGCATTGTACGAATAGTGTTCGCGCACTCCGCTCACACGACTGCGAATCTCTTCGAGCTGTTCCTGCCTTTCAGCCTCTAAAATGGTGTCGCCATCACGATCCGCACTTGCCCGTGAAGTTGCTTCTTCCAGCCCGGAAGGGTTTTCCTCAAGAAAAACGCTCCGCTTGTGGATTTCTCTGTGCAAATGCCTGTGGATTTCGCGCTGCTTTTCTTTATCTTTTATTCTTTCTATCGATGAACTAACCATCCGCGCCGGAAACTGCTGAATTTGCACGTTTTGGGGGTCGGTTGCTACGCAATTTGGCGTAGGAGTGGCCGCAACTTGGCGTAACCTCTCCGCAATTCTGCGGGTGGTCTGTGAATATTTTTTGGCCTTGGTAATCCGTACCACTACGCCGGTGGGCGCGGCGGTGGTCTCAATGTAGCCTTCGCGCCTTAAACGACGAAACCAGCCCTCCAGCGTCCGCCGATTGAAGCCCGTCTCTTCCTCGATCTCGCGATAGCTCACCGGCGACCCGCCCAAAACCCAGCCGATTGAACCACTTTGGTGTGTCTGCCGAAGCACCAGCCACGAGTAAAGCCAGATCGCCGTGCCCATTCGCTCGTAATGACCCGCGTCGAGCAGCACGCCTCTCACGCCGGTATTGAAATTCTTATCCCGCATCGCGCCTGGCTCGCATCTCCGTAGTTCCCGCTATCGCGCCACCTGTTTCGAGTATTTCTGCTCTGAACGCTACGCCGCGCCATGCTGTGCCGCGCCGTCCGTATCCCGCTTACTTTTGAATGTCGCCTGTGCCAACGCAACGCCGCAGAGCAATTCCCAAATGCTTAGCTACGCCACGCCCTAGTTCTTTTCGTACCACTCGTGCATGCCCTAAGATGCAAGCGCATCCTGCCGTTTCTTCCGGAATTCGCCTTGGGTGGCACAGGCCGCGCCGGTAGGCGCCACGAAAACGACGCCTGTGCGTCGTTGCTAAATCGCAGGCCACCAATCGCAGCTTCCCGGCGAAATCGCACCTGTGTCGCCGAGCGTTCGCAACCTTTCACCGTAAATCTCCGGTCCCTATCCCCCATCTCCGCGTTTGTACGCACTGCCAAGCCCGCAGGGGCTCCGCGCACCGGTACTGCTACTGTAGTACTATAGGAGGTAATAACGCGCGTGATATCTATAAAGCCAATGCCAAGCTCCAAGGGGGACGCAAAGCAGGGTTCGGCGTCGCGAGAGAACGCCATCGACCGCCCTCTCGAATACCTTTTGACCTCATCCGAGGCCTCCATCGAATCCTTCCATCTCAGCCGTTTGAACACCGTCGCCAACCTGCGCAAAGAGCTCAACGAAATTTTCGAGGAGTGGGTCGAGGCCGAAGTGCAAGCCCGCCTGGCCCAATGGCTTCTCGCGCGCAAGGATCCAGAAGCCGCCCCCGCAGGCAGTTCCCTGCCGCTCGACTTAGAAGATCGTCCCAGCTTTCGGGCTGCGGGTGACGCTTCGGCCGCTCGCATTTCATCTGAGGATGCGGCGGCTGATTCCGACGCTCGGCCTGGGGTCGCGCAACTCGTCGCGCATGATCCCTCCCACGCGGTCGCGAAGGATTCTTCCACTCGACGCACCGCTCGCAATTCCGTTCCGCGCGACTCTGCCGCGCGCCCCGCTGTCGCACGCCCGCCAAATCGCGTCTCCGATCTCGTCGCTGCCAAACCGAGAAATCGTTCAGCCATCACACGCTCCGCAATTGCCTGTCGCACGCCGCATTTTCCAGCTTTTCTCCGCCCGAGCGCGGCCCGCGCACCCACAACCATTTCAAAACCTGGCAAAGCAACCTCGATGCTCCTCTCATTTCGACGCCCGCATCGCAATCGTGCGGCCAGTTGACGCCAGTAAATTTCGACGCCCGCATCGCAATCGTGCCGCGGTTGGCCCCAGTGAGTTATTTCCGCGATGCGTCTTTGAATCGCAAGGTGCCAAGAGCACCAGCCCTCGAGTGGCTTTGCTCCGCATGCGTCAACGCCAACTGGCGACGCATCGGCACCGCGCGGCCAGTTGACGACGCTAAGCTCCCTCTCGCGCTCCGTTCTTGACTTGAAACCCACGCTACGCGGCATCAGTCCTCAAGCACCATGGCTCCACGCGCGCCCACCCAGATGGCGATGCATCAGCAACGCGCCGCCAGTTGACGCCGCTAAGCTCCCTCTCACGCTCCGTTCTTGAATTGAAACTCACGCTGCGCGGCATCAGTCCTCAAGCACCATGGCTCCACGCGCCCAACCCAGAAGGCGACACTGTCGCTGCGACGATTCCTCTCACTCCGCCAACCCCATCGCCCGTCTCGCAATCCCATCGCAACATTTCGCGCCCTCACCACAGCATCCCAATCCATAATCGACTCACCTACAATCAGCCGCCAAAAGCGCCATCGCGATTCGCAACACCCGCCGCGCCCCAGAAACACAAACAACTGCCTGCCACAACGCACCCACCACCCGCCTCCCTACCCACCCCGCCCAAAACCGCAAATCCACCCCATTCCAAACCCCACCAATCACCAACTCAACCCAACCCCCCCGAACATAACCTATTCATTAGCGGAACGTTGGATGCTAGGCTTGTGCCATTGAGGCGTTTTCGATGAGGTGATGAATACGGCGACTGGGGTGGTCCTTGGGTGAGAGCGCTTCTTGGTTGGAGGCTGGGCAAGGGTGGCATTGGGAGAATCAGCTTGAGGACGGGGAGGATGGTGGAGTCAAGGCAGTCTCACCTACATTCCGCACACTTGGAAAGGATTGACTGCAGGCTTCGTGGCCTGCGTCGCAGGTTAGTGCCTCAAACGGGTGCTTTGTTTCCTGCTCCCAGGCGCTTCCGGATTCATGGTGGAGAGGTTGGCAAATCTCAAGCGTTGCGCGGAGGCTCAGGCTGTTGAGGTCACGCTGCGTGGGGGCCAGGATTCGAGAAGTTGTTCCTTGCGGTAGATGAGGGCGTTTATGTCGTATGGAGCTAGTTCGATGTTGTGGCCGTGAGTGATGGCGTCGGTGGGGCAAGCGTCAACGCAGTAGCCGCAGAAGATGCATCGCGAGTAGTCGATGTTGTAGACGCGGGCGTAGCGTTCGCCGGCGGAGATGCGATTGACCTGCGTATTTTCGGCGGCTTCGATGTAAATACAATTTGCAGGGCACGCGGCTGCGCACAGAAAACAGCCGACGCATTTCTCGAAGCCGTTCTCATCTCGCTGGAGCACGTGAATACCGCGATAGCGTGCCGCGACGCTGGGAGGAACTTCTGGATAGCGCTCCGTGGTGGTCTTGCGAAACATTGTGCGCAGCGTGATGCTGAAGCCCTTAACGAGCGTCGAGAATGTTTCGCCGACTTCGCGGATTATAGAAGCCATTGCATCAGCCTTAGCAAGAGTCTCGCGACGCGCAATTCAGCGCGACCAACAAATACTCTTAGAATCCGTACTTCTCGAACCCCGAAATTCAATGTGAGGCGGCTGGCAAGAAAGCGCCGGCAAACCCCGAACAAATTACAAATTAATGATGCTGAATCAATTTCACAATATCGCTATACATAACAAATCCAAAAATGCCCAGAAGGAACACAAGGCCAACCTGAACGAACCGCTCCTTCACCGTTATGCTGAGGTCACGGCGCAGAACGCCTTCGATCGCGAGCATTAATACGTGCCCGCCGTCCAAGATTGGAATCGGGAGCAAATTGAGCAGACCGAGATTGAGGCTGATGATGGCCATGAATTCGATCAGGCGCATGGGTCCGCCTTTAGCAGCACGTCCCGATTCACGCGCGATGCCCACAACGCTCTGAAGTTGGCGAATTGAAACCTTTCCGGTGAAAAGCCCGGCGAGAACGTCAAAAATCTGCCGCATGCCGCCCACTGTCGCCAAACCCGCGTCCGTCACCGACGTAACGAAACCCTGCCTGTGATAGCTATCATTGGTGCGTGGCGAAACGCCAATCTGCCAAACGGACTCGCCGTCGCTCCCTAGTCCGTGCGTAGGCGTAATTTCTAGAGGAATTTCCTGGGCATCACGCCGAACTACAAAGTTGATGGCTTGGCCGCCAGAAGCGCGCACAACCTCAACCAATTGTGGCCAAGTGACAACCGGCTTGCCATTGATGGACGTGATGGTGTCTCCCGGCCGCATGCCAGCCTTTTCAGCGGGAAAGCCAATGGCGATCTCATCTGCGATTGGAGGCATCGCCGGATATCCGAGAACGTTTGACGCATCGGATTTGACGGAGGGGACGAGCACAGTGAATTTCTGTTCCCCGGCATCGCGAGCTACAGTAATTTCCCCCGAGCTTCCCGGTTTCGCTTTAGCGATCTGGTCGAATACCTTGTCCCAGGTGGAAGTTTTCACACCGTTGACCGCTACAATGCGATCACCGGCTTGAACGCCCGTGGTGACGGGAGGAATTTTTGGAACGGCGGCTACTAGCGGGGACTGTTGCAAATATTCCGGTTCAGGCACTCCCTTTAGCCAGAATATTCCCCAGAAAATCAGGAAGGCGAGAAGAATATTCATCACCGGACCAGCAATGGCTATGAGGACTCGAACCCAGCGAGGCTTGGAAAGAAATTCATAGGGAGCCCCAGTACGTTCCTCCACCGGATTGTCGCCAGCCATCCGAACATAGCCGCCAAAAGGCAGGGCGCTCAAACGATAGTCCGTGTCGCCGCGCTTGACGCCAAATAGTCTTGCACCAAATCCAAATGAAAAGACCTCGACTCGAACGCCCGCCAACTTAGCGGCGATAAAATGTCCCCATTCGTGCACGAAGATCATTATGCCGAGCACGACGGTGACGGAAACGAGAGCTATAAGACCGTTCTGCAAGTCCACCATAATTGCCTCATTTAGGATTGTACAGCGTCACTCGAAAACAGGCGAATCAACTTCTTCTCCGCCCTCCGCGCTGACCCTGCACTTTGCGCCTCGCTATTGCTGCTCGCGCGAGACTGCGAGCTTCTAGGTCTGCCGCCAGCACATCTTCTATCTTCGTGACCGGAGTCCGGGGCATTCGCGCAAGCACGTCTTCGATTACGGCCGCGATTCCAAGAAACGGTAGCTTGTGTTCCAAAAATGCCGCGATTGCGATTTCGTCCGCAGCATTCAAAGCGCACGGCAAAAGCCCGCCTTCACGAATCGCTTCTTTTGCAAGCTCAAGGCACGGAAACTTGCGAGGCGGAACATCCTCGAAGTCTAGTTTTCGCAAAGTCGTCCAGTCGAGGGCACATCCATTCGACGGAACGCGCTCGGGATAGGTTAGCGCATATTGAATCGGCATGCGCATATCGGTTGGCCCAAGCTGTGCCAGGATTGAACCATCCACAAATTCCACCATCGAATGGATCGTTGACTGCGGATGGATGACGACCTTGATTTTGTCGAGATCCATGCCGAAAAGCCAGCGGGCCTCGATCACTTCGAAGCCCTTGTTCATCAGTGTGGCCGAGTCGATTGTGATTCGGTTTCCCATTTTCCAGTTAGGATGCGCGAGAGCCTGCTTGGGGGTCACGTGGCTTAGCTTCGAAATAGGAGTCCTTCTAAACGGGCCGCCGGAAGCGGTGAGCACCAGCCTCTTTACTTCGCGATTTTCGCCCGCTCGCAGGCACTGATGAATCGCGTTGTGCTCGCTGTCGACCGGGAGTAGTGCCACGTTGTGCCGCTGCACAGCGGCCATCACAACTTCCCCAGCTGCGACAAGGACCTCTTTATTAGCGAGGGCGATCTGCTTGCCGCATTCGATGGCCTTGTATGTGGCGGGTAGACCCACTACCCCTACCGCGGCTGACACGACAAGTTCGGCGTCGGGATGAGTGGCGACGCGTTCGATTCCCTCGGGGCCGAATAGAATCTCGGGAAGCGGTTGGCGAGAGCTGCCTAGAATGGCACGGAGTTCACGCGCGCCTGCTTCGGTACTTACCGATACGACTTTCGGCTTGTGGCGCCGGACCTGTTCGGCAGCGAGTGCGACATTTGACCCGGCAGCAAGAGCGACAACCTCAAATCGGCCTGGAAGCGAATCGACCACCCTCAAACATTGGGTGCCGATCGAGCCTGTTGAGCCCAGAATCGAGATGTGTTTCATGTGGCAGCGATTTTATAGAGGATTGCGAGATTTTGCGAACAGCAAGCGAGGCGGAGTGTTTTACGATTGGTACGCGGGCCTTGATATCGGGGACAAAAGCATGGTGCGAGCGGTGTAGAATTTAGTTGTGGCCGCGCGTATTAGCCTTCCGGGTGGCGCGTTTTGGGGCGTTTTCCTTAACAAGTCAGGAGATGACTGATGGCTGAGATCAAGAGCTCTGTATCGGGCGTGGGCGAAGCCAGTTCGGAGCGCCGGCGCACGCAGCGCGTTCAGATCGCAATGCCGGTGATCGTACGAGGAACGTCCGGAACACAGAATTTCGAAGAAGAGACCTATACGGTAGCGGTAAACGCCAACGGCTGCATGATCAAAATGACGAATCGCGTGGCGCGCGCCCAGCAGGTGGCGATCGTGAATCCCAAGACAGCCGAAGAGCTTCCCTGCACCGTCTCTTTTATTGGGCAGAAGGATGCGGGCAAGATGGAAGTTGGAATTGAATTCTCCGAACCGTCGCCACTGTTCTGGCGTATCGCATTTCCGCCTGAAGACTGGGATCCTTCTGAGCGCAAGCGCGCTTCGAACGCGCCGCATCCGAAATTGCCGACGACGCCCCGGCGTTAAAGCCGCGCACAGCAACCGAGAATCCGTACGTAAGCGAATTCGACCGCCCGCTTGCGACCGGAAACCAGCGCACTCGTGTCTCCTCATTTTGCAAACCACTGATAGGCTGCCCATACGACGGGACTCGCAAGGATGAGACTATCGATGCGGTCGAGCACTCCACCATGCCCGGGCAACAAATTGCTCGAATCCTTCACGGCGGCGCCGCGCTTCCAAGCTGATTCGATCAAGTCGCCCATTTGTCCGGCGATGTTTGCGAGGCCGGCGATCACGAGCATTTGCGTGGCTTCAATCTGCAGCCACTTCGCAAAAAATACGCCCACGAGGAGCGATGCGAGCAGGTTGCCCAGTGCGCCTTCCCAGGTTTTCTTGGGGCTCAGAGCCGGCGCCATGGGGACGCGGCCTAGTCCCTTGCCGACAAAATACGCGAGGATGTCGCCCGCCCAGACGAGGCAGAGTGTAAACAGCACCAGTTTCCGGCCAACCAGACTGATTTCGTTGATTCGGACCAGATAACTGAACGGAAGAGCGACAAACAGGAGCGCCGCTGAACTGATGGCGATTGCCGGAAGCACTTCGTGGAGTGCCCAGCGTCTGGCAAGTCCGATCGCCACGGCGCCGAAGACGAAAACCAAAAGTACCGCTTCGATGGAGAGCACGCCTCCAGCGGCGCTGCGCACGATTGAATAACCTTCCGCGAGGGAACGCGTTTCAACCAGGCCGAGCGAGTATTGCGCATAGAACAACCCGGCGGTGCAAACGATCGTCCATTTGCGAAATGGGCGCATCGCGATTCTTTCGCCGAGATCGAAGAACTCAAGCAGCGCAAGAATCACGATCAACGCGGCTACTGCTGCAAGAACCCAGGCCGGCCCCCACCATACCAGCGCGACAACGATCGGAATCAGGACAAGAGCTGTAAAGATGCGAGGGAGCATTCGGCGCTAGCCCTTGGCCGCCGCGGACCGGTTGTGGTGCGAGGAGCGTTCTTCTTGTGAACGCGTGGCGCCGAGACCGCCGTAGCGGCGCTCGCGTTTCTGATAGTCGATTAAAGCTTCGAGAAGACGCGCGCGCGAAAAATCCGGCCAGAGCGTCTCGGTGACGTAGATTTCCGCGTAGGCAATTTGCCACAGAAGAAAATTGCTCACGCGCATTTCGCCGCTGGTGCGAATAAGCAGGTCGGGATCGGGCAGGCCCGCCGTATAGAGGTGCGATGCGATCGCGTCTTCATCGGCGCGGAATTCCGGCTGGCCATTGACCCGGGCTTTCTGAAGCATCGCGTTGAAGGCGTCGACGATTTCCGCGCGCGCGCCATAATTCAACGCGACTATGAGGTTCATGCCGGTATTGCTCGCGGTTAATTGCGTGGCGCGATCCAGGTCTTTGCGGACGGCGTCTGGCAGATCCGATTCGCGGCCGATGATGGTGAGGCGGATATTGTTCTTGTGAATGGTGGGCAGTTCCCTTTTCAGATATTCGCGCAGAAGGCGCATCAGAAATTCCACTTCGGCTTGCGGGCGCGTCCAGTTCTCGCGGGAGAAGGCGTAGAGAGTGAGGCATGGCAGTTTCAGGCGCGCGCACGCTTCGATGATCTCGCGGGCGGCTTTCACGCCGCGCTGGTGGCCTGCTACCCGGGGTAGGTGGCGTCGTTCGGCCCAGCGGCCATTGCCGTCCATGATGATGGCAACGTGGTGCGGGAGACGCTTGGAATCGAGTTTGTCGAGAAGCTCCGCTTCCTGGCGGTTGGCAGGCTTCCAAAGGTCGGGTGTTTTCACGGGGAGATCACTCGAGGGGTGTCCGCGACGGAAAGTAGCACACGCGGAGTATGGGCGCAAGATTTGGAGGTTGCGGGAGATTGAGGGGCGAAGCTTGGAACCCTTTTACCGCCGATTAGAAGTGGTGTGGGAGTCATGTTTTCAGTGGGTTAGGGGGAGTTTTAATCGCGGGACCGTGGATTAGAAAGGCAGTGACGAGTGGCGAGTGATGAGTGGCGAGCTGCGAAGAGAGAAGCGATTCGAGAAATCGTCAAAAATTTGCGATTAGGAATTTTTAGGGGGTTGAGTTTTCTATGACTTAGGTTGAATTTTAATTCCAGATTTGCGATTAGAAGCTGGAGAGATTGAAAACGGAGATCCTTCGACTCCCGTTGGTCGCTCAGGATGACAATCCTGGTCGGATTGTCATTTGCGATTAGAAATTTGAATGGTCGCGATGTGGTGGCCTCGATGGGTCGGGTCCGAGGCCTAGCAATGGCGCACAGGCAGGAGTGCCTGTGCCACTGGAGGCGAGGCTCTTCGTGGGGAGCCGGGGTAGCGGCTGATAGCGACCTTTGCGTCGTCATATGAAAACGGATGATGGTAGCAGGAATTGGAGTATTTAGCAATTGGTAAAACTGAAAGGGTGGGGGACATGTGTCGGGGCCCGCTACCGATTTTCGGGTGGTGACAGAGAAGCCTCAGGTAATTGCGGCCGGGACCGGCCGGAATGGGACCTGAGCTACGGTTTAACGTCAATCCGCACGCCGTTGTGGTTGCGTTGACTTGATTTGGGTTGCGGCCTAAGATGTGCGGCGTCCATGCCGGATTCCCTGCCCCTTATTGGCCGCACGATTTCGCACTACCGCGTCATTGAGAAGCTTGGCGGCGGAGGGATGGGCGTTGTCTATAAGGCCGAGGATACTGAGCTTGGCCGCTTCGTAGCGCTGAAGTTCCTGCCCGATGATGTGGTGCGCGACTCGCAAGCCCTCGAACGCTTTCGCCGGGAGGCTCGCGCCGCTTCTGCTTTGAACCACCCGAACATTTGCACGATTCATGAGATCGGCCAGCAGGACGGGCATCCGTTCATCGTGATGGAGTATCTCGACGGCGCGACGCTGAAGCACCTGATCACGGGCAAGCCGATGGAAATGGATCGGCTACTCGAGATCGGGATCGAAGTGGCGGACGCGCTGGATGCGGCTCACGCGGAGCGGATCGTGCATCGCGACATCAAGCCCGCGAATATTTTTGTGACCAAGCGCGGGCACGCGAAAATTCTCGACTTCGGACTCGCCAAGGTGACGAGCTCAAGCAAAGTGGGTGTGTCTTCCGACGGTTCTACCACTCACGGCGTAACGGAAGCGGATCTTACGAGTCCAGGCACCGCGTTGGGCACGGTGGCGTATATGTCGCCGGAGCAGGTGCGCGCGAAAGACCTCGATGCGCGGACGGACATTTTTTCTTTCGGCGTGGTGCTGTACGAGATGGCCACGGGGTCGTTGCCCTTCCGCGGCGAAAGTTCGGGCGTAGTCACAGAAGCGATTCTGAATCGCGCGCCGGTGGCGCCGGTGCGGCTGAATCCGGACTTGCCGCCGCAGTTCGAGCAAATTGTCACGAAGGCGCTGGAGAAGGATCGCGACCTGCGCTATCAGCACGCTTCAGAGATGCGTTCCGATCTGAAGCGGCTGAAGCGCGACACAGATACAGGCCGAACAGCAGCCCGGACTTCGGACGCAGACGATGAGGAAATACCGGAGAAAGCACCATCAGGACCAGCGCACGCGAGTTCCGGGAGCAAAAGTTCCGGGCGTCGCGTAGCGGCTGAATCGCCTGCCGAATCGTCTGCCAAGTCTGGGCCGGCGAAGCTTGATGCAGGCCTGCCATGGAAACAAATTGTACCCGCGGCGATTGTGCTTGCGGCGCTTATCGGAGGTGGTTTGTACTGGCATTCGCTGCAATCCGGAAAGCTCGGCGAAAAGGATACGATCGTGCTGTCGGATTTCACGAACACAACCGGAGACGCAGTGTTCGACGGCACGCTGAGGCAAGGGCTGGCCGTGCAGCTCGAGCAGTCGCCGTATCTCAGCTTGATTTCCGATGAGCGCGTGCAGCAAACGCTGAAGATGATGGGACAGACTCCGGAGGCGCGGTTGAGTCCTGAAATTTCGCGCGAGATTTGCCAGCGAACGTCGAGCGCTGCCACTCTCACCGGATCGATCGCGCAGATTGGCTCGCAGTATACGATCATTCTGAAAGCCGTGAACTGTGCCAGTGGTGAGACGCTGGCGAGCACCGAGGCCGAAGCGCCGGATAAAAATCACGTGCTCGACGCGCTGAGCAAAGCTGCATCGGAAATGCGCGGCAAGTTGGGCGAGTCACTCAGCACGGTGCAGAAATTTGAAAAGCCGCTCCGTGAGGCGACCACTTCTTCTCTGGAGGCCTTGCAGGCGTACAGCCGTGGCCGCCAGTTGATCGGCGCGAACGACTTTGCCGGGTCCATTCCCGTTCTTAAGCGTGCCATTCAGCTGGATCCCAATTTCGCAATGGCCTACGCGGTACTTGGGACGTCGTATCTGAACATCGGTGAGGTCGGCCTCGCTTCGGAGAATGCCAGGAAAGCGTATGAACTGAAGGACCGCGTGAGCGACGTCGAAAAGTTTTACATCGAGTCTCACTACTACGAAATGGCGACCGGTGACCTGGATAAGGCCCGGCAAACCTTCACACTGTCGGCGCAGAATTATCCGCGAGACGAAACCGCCCCGACCAACCTAAGTGTGATCAACACGGTGCTAGGTGACTACGAAAAATCTCTTAGCTTTGCGCAGGATGCATTCAAGCTCAACCCCAGCGGCCTTAATTACACCAACCTGATTGGCTCGTTCATAACTCTGAACCGCTTCGATGAAGCGCGGGCGCTAGCCGAGGAAGCGCGAGTCAAGAAACTCGATTCTGGCTATCTGCGAATCGTCTTGTATCAGCTCGCCTTCTTGCAAAACGACAAGACGGCGATGGCTCAGCAGGTGGCCTGGTCGGTGGGAAAAACGGGTGTGGAGGACGTGTTTCTGGCGATGGAAGCCGATACCGCGGCGTATGGAGGACAGCTTCGCAAGGCGCGAGAGTTTACGCGACAGGCAGCGGAATCCGCCGAGCGGGCGGAAGAAAGAGAGACGGCGGCTTCCTATCTGGCCGAAGCTGCACAGCGCGAGGCCCTTGTGGGAAATTCAAATCTCGCCCAGGAAGGCGCAGCCGCCGGGCTGCGGCTGACAAATAGCCGCGACGTGCAGTTTCTTGCGGCGATGGCCTACGCTGTGGGCGGTGATGCCAGCAAGGCGCAGACGCTGGTGGATGATTCCAAGAAGCGATTCCCGGAAGACACTCTCGCGCAGGTCATCGAGATTCCTACGATTGAGGGTCAGATTGCGCTTGCGCACCGCGATTCGTCGAAGGCGCTTGAAATCTTGCAATCGGCCTCCCGATACGAACTCGGGCAAATAGGCGCAGGAGGCGCGACGCCCGCGCTATATCCGGTGTGGGTCAGGGCGGAAGCGTATCGCATGGCGGGGCAAGGGGTCGAAGCAATTCGCGAGTACCAGAAGATTCTAGATCATCGCGGCGCCGTGATAAATGGAATCATCGGCGCGCTCGCACATCTCGGAATGGCTCGCGCATATGCGTTGCAGGGCGATACGGCGAAAGCGAGGGTGGCCTATCAGGATTTCCTCGCGCTTTGGAAGGATGCCGACCCTGACGTTCCTATACTCGTCGCTGCGAAATCCGAATATGCAAAATTGAAGCAGTAACGCGTGGCGGGTTGATTTTGTTGATTCCGGTAAGGCCTCAGGTCAATTCCGGCCGGGCCGGCCGGAATGGGACCTGAGCTACGATTCAAACCTCGCCTAGCGTCGCCTGAACTATGGATCGAACTCCACCCCGCATCACTTGAGCTACAGTTCAAATGGAGTCGCGCAGTTGAGCCGCGAGCAAAAAAGCCCACGACGAAAAAATCGTCGTCGTGGCTACCATCCAACGCTGCGAAATCCGAGCGTTAGAAACCGAAGTGGTGATATTTTGCCGGGCTTTAGCTGCCTGTGGGAACGACCCCTGCACCTTCAATCATCAAGATCACGGTCTTTTCTGGGGCGCGTGTGCGATGAACTACTCCGCGCGGGACTGTGAAACCCTGCTTGGGCATTAGCTCGACGGTGCGGTCTTCGAGGTCGATCAGGAAGCGGCCGTCGACGACGTAGAAGAATTCGTCTTCGTTATCGTGTTTGTGCCAGTGAAATTCGCCTTGCATGATGCCGAGGCGGACGACGCAGTCATTCACCTTGCAGAGAGTTTGGTTGTACCACTTGTCCTGACAGGCTTTGACGAGCGGTTCGAGATCGACGAGCTCGAGGGGGCCGAATTTTGTATTCAGATTGATGGAATACTGGGCTTGACTGGCCATGCTTCTCTCCCTTGGCTGCAACGCTGCGCTTATTTTATATCCGGGCCGCGGGAGGGAGTAGCGGGGAGTGCAGCGGAGAAAGTGCGGCGAGAGACAAAGCGGCCTGTGCGCAGACCACTCAATGAGGCCAATCGCGCAGTGGAGAGAAAAAGCCCACGACGAAAAAAACGTCGTCGTGGGTACCCGAGCACAATTTCAATGAGGGAGTAAGTGTTGGAATGGGTGGAGGATTGAACCGGAGAGGCCTGCGGAGCTGGGCTCGGCGATGGTCGTGTAGACCAAAATCAGCGTGAGGATTATGACGACGATGCTCACCGCCCAGGAAACGATGTTGAACACGCGCGTGTTTACGTAATCGCCCATCAGCTCGCGGCGATTGATGAGGAGCAGGATGAAGATCAGCACTACCGGCAGCCAGACGCCGTTGGCCACCTGCGACATCACGAGGATTTTGAACAGCGGAGCTTTGGGAATCAGGATGATTCCTGCGCCCACAACGATCAGGCCGGTGTAGAGCGAATAGAACGCTGGGGCTTCCTTGAATTTGTGGTCAATTCCCGCTTCGAAGCCGAGGCCTTCGCAGATCACGTGCGCGGTGGAGAGAGGTAGAATGGACGCGGCGAAGAGCGAGGCATTGAGCAAGCCGAATGCGAATAGGCCGGCTGCCCACTTCCCGGCCAGCGGAACGAGGGCTTTGGCGGCTTCGCCGGCGTCATTGATGGTAGTGAGGCCCTTGGCGTTGAGTGTGGCAGCGCAGCAGATGATGATGAAGAAAACGATGGCCATGCAGGAGATGCTGCCGACCAGCACGTCCCACCGCGCATGTTTGTATTGGCGCGGGCCGACTTTCTTTTCGACGTAGCCCGCCTGCAGATAGAAGAATTGCCATGGCGCGATCGTGGTTCCGATCAAAGCCGTGAGCATCAGCAGGTAGTCCGCGCGGAAATGGAACGAAGGCAGGACGGTTTCCCTGGCCGCCAGCAGCCAATCGGGTTTGGCGAGGAAGGCGGAGAGCACGTAAGACAGATAGAACGCACAGGCTACGAGAAATATTTTCTCGACGCCTCGATAACTGCCGTACACGACTAGCAACCACACAGCAATGGCGGCGATGGGCACGGAAATGTATTTGCTGATGTGCAAGGCTTCTGAGGCCGCAGCGACACCGGCGAATTCGGCTACCGTGTTGCCCAGGTCGACAGCGAGTGCGGCAATCATGACGAAGAACGTGGAGCGGAAGCCGAACTCTTCGCGGATGAGGTCGGAGAGGCCCTTGCCTGTGACGACGCCCATGCGCGCGCACATTTCTTCGGAGACGTAGAGAGCGATCGTCATGGGGATGAGCGACCATAGCAGCGTGTAACCGAACTGCGCGCCGGCGGTGGTGTAGACGGTGATGCCGCCGGCATCGTTGTCCACATTCGAGGTGATCAGGCCGGGGCCGACAACGGCAAGGAACAGCGCGATACGACGGCGGAAGGGGCGCACACGACGGTTGATTTCTTTGCCGCGGACTTTGATGCCCGCGAATGTGCGCTCGATTGTGACCCAGGTATTCATTTCTTTTGAGCACGTAGCAATTCGATTTCAGGCCGAAAGAAGCTGACCGCTCAGCTCTTGCAAACGGTGGCGCGCGTGAAATTTAGAGCTTCGCGTTCATTCTGCTGACCACGTCGTCGACCGTGATTGCACCGATCGGCCGATTGTCGGCATCAACGACCGTGAGGCCGCGCAGATTATACTTATCGAACAGATCGAAAACTTCCTTTTCGTTAGCGTCCGGGTGCACTGAGACGATGGGCTCGAAACGCAGTTCGTCCATGCGCTGCTCGGAATTTGCGATTACCAACCGGGCGATGGGAACTGTGCCGGAGAGCGCGCCGTAGTGATTGATGAGGACGATGTTGTCGAGCTGGTCGGGAACGATTTCGTTGAAGCGGATGTAGTCGACCACCTCCCCGCGCGTGGCGTCTTCGCCGACAACGACCAGTTCCGTGTTCATCATGCCGCCGGCGGTTTTCTCCTCATAGCGCATCAGGGCTTCGACTTCGGTTTTCTCTTGCCCTTCCATTTCCTCTACCACTTCTTTCGCGGTGTCAGGGGGGAGACTGGCAATCAGGTCGGCGGCCTCGTCAGGATTCATTTCTTCGAGAATATCGGCGGCTTTTTCGGGGTCGAGCTTTTCGACCACTTGCGTTTGCAGGCGCTTGTCGAGCTCGGCGATGGCTTCGGCGGCGGTGTCCTCGGGCAGCGAATCGATGATGCCCTGGCGTTCAGCAGGCGAGAGTTCTTCCATGATTTCCGCAAGGTCGGCCGGGTGCAGTTCGGTGAGCTTTTGGCTGGACATGCGCAGCTTGACGCGGCGGAGCGGGTCAGGCTCGATCAGGTTCACGAACTCCCAACGGATCGAGCGCGGCGGAAGCCTTTGTTCGAGGCGGCGGATAGCCATGGGCGGCACGATTCCCTGAAGCAGGCGGCGCACGGCGCCTTTCACTCCCACGTCCACTTGCGTGATGCGCATCTCGACGTTGCCATTGGTGCGCTGCTCAGAAAGGTCAATATCGTTCACGCGGACAACTTTTCGGCCATTGGTGTCGATGATCTGTTGATCGAGCAGGTCTTTGCCGACAGCCAGCCACGCTTCATTGGGGTGGAAGAGTTCGAGGGCAGACTCGTCGGTGGTGAGGTTCACGCGGCCCGGAGCCACCGACGCGATCTGGTCGTAGCGAGCGACAATCGGGCGGTATTGGCCGCGGCCCAGCAACAAACGGGCTACGCGATTGGGTTGGTCGGCCGGCTCGATGAACATCTCTTTGACGCGGCCGACGAAGTTGCCGGCCGAATCGAAGGTCTCGGCGCCCAGAATTTCAGTGGCATGAAGCATTTTGACTCCTTACTGCTGTGACCGCAGCGAATCAGGGCTACCCGGCCTAGCCGGGTGCATCCGGGCAAAAAAAAAGCCCGGACCGGCGTAGTTCCGGCCACGGGCAGATGCCACCGCCCTCGGTCTATAGCAGGCCGGGTCTCGCCTCCCTGTCCCCACGTGTCAGATGGGAGCAGCGATTCAATGCGTCCGGGAAGAAGCAAACCGCGTGCCAGTTGCAGCAGAAACTGCAGCTGGCGCGGCTACTTCCCGGTTCCCAATTAGACGAACGCTCTTCCATGGTGCTTGCGCTTGTCCCCGATTGAACTATTAAGGGCGTAGGAAAAATTTGTCAAGCAAAAGAGTGAAGATTTGGCGAGAATTTTGCTTATTTTTGTTTATCGAACACCATATTTCGCGGAGTGATGCCCCGGCGGCGGCAGTCGGCGACGTAGACGTCCCAATAGGTGCCGCAATAACGGTCGCGTGAAGAGTAGCCGAGAGCGCGAGCGGCGCGGTCGATCGCCCGGGGAAGCCCTTCGAGCTCGAGGAACGTTCCGGCGGGAGTCTCGTCAAGCTCGATAGCGAGACCTGGAAAACGGCGGAGACGGAAGGTGGATCGGATCTTGTCGTAGCGAAAGCCAGGACGAAAGCCGAGGGATCGAAGCTTGCGGTCCCAGCGGGTCGGAGAGCCGGGGACGACCAGTTCCCTCTCGAGCTTTTCCTTGTAGCGGCGGTCGCGTGCGGACCGGAGGGCAGCCGGGGCCTTGGAGGTCAGTATCGTGCGCCGGGATGCGGAGCGGCCGGCCACATTTGAAGGCTGGAAGCCTGCTCGTGGCGGCGGAGTTTCAGCGCGAATGCGAAGCAAGGCGCCGCGGCGGCGAAAGTCGGAGTCTGGCGTGTCGTAGAGAGTGTTCCGTTCGAGAACACGGCTCTCGTAACGCGCGCCGAGATTCTCGAGCTTGCGGAGCATGTCCGGCACATCCGCGACGCGGAGTTTCACCTCGGTCTCGCGGTTCGTTCGCCGATGTCGCAGCATAACGGTGAGTATACAATTCATCGCACAAATGGCCGTGAACTACCTTGTCTCTAGGGAAGATCAGCCTGAACAGTCTTACGGAATTTCCACACGAGAACCGAGGCCTGCATAGACGTAGGACGCGCCAAAGACCTGTTTTAATTTAGCGAAGGCCGGCTCTCCGGTGCAGTGACCAGGGGCTATGCGGTCGATTGCCCACTTGTCATGTAATGCGTTGGCGAGGCGATCGATCTCGGAGTCGGGAGTTTTCACCAAGTGGAGCCCGCCGAGCAGCATGTGGACGTGAGAATTCGCCGGAGAAGCCGCGCTGAGAATCTCTTCCACTCCCGGATGGGAACACCCGACAACCAGGACGCGTCCGAGAGGAGTATCAATCGCCAAGGAGAGTTCGCGGAGCTCTAGAGTTCCTTTTACGTTGGAGACCGTCGGAATGAGGAAAATGCCCGGAGCTGCCTCCAAGGTGCTTTCAACTGGCACAAAGTTTCCTTCAGGCCAGGGGCTTCCCGAGGATAATGCAGGTGGCTCCTCGCCGTCGAAATAACGCATGCTGGCCGGCAAAGTATCGACTGTCTTGTAGAACCCTTTGGGAAGCGTGCTTCCAAAGGCGCCAAACAACTCCGCCGGGACGTAGATTTTCACCTTGGGATTGACCTTCAAGAGATAGTTCAAGCCGCTCGTATGATCCCCATGGCGGTGCGAAATCACGACGAAGTCCAAGTCTTTCAGGTCAACGCCCATGGCTTTGACATTGTCAGCAAAGATTTTGGAGTTATTGCCGGTATCAAACAAAATCTTCTTGCCCGAATATTCGATCAGAACGGAGACCCCCCAATCCTTCTCGAGATTTTTCGAATTCCCAAAGGCATCGTAGAGGATGGTGGCCCGGCCGTTGGCGGGAGCAGAACCGAAGCTGCCAAGGCTCAGCATCAAGCAGCAAATCAGGCTCAGACAATTCGTCGTCAAACGCATTTATAGAGACCTCCTGGAGCGATGGTTCACGACAAAAATAGAAGTACAATGAC
>Ga0210394_10001954_pt1 | contig 30290 bp, 23 predicted proteins | sample IncBWC12MmetaG_FD_160121 | JGI IMG/M metagenome (GOLD analysis project Ga0210394, IMG submission 160121) | Forest soil microbial communities from Barre Woods Harvard Forest LTER site, Petersham, Massachusetts, United States - Inc-BW-C-12-M | ecosystem: Environmental > Terrestrial > Soil >... | reverse complement strand
GCGCAAGATTCTCGCGGTCGTCGGCGATCTCCTCCGGGCGCACCGCCGGCAGCGCCACCGGCTGGAAGCTCACCTGCGCGGTGCTCGCCGCGGCGGCACCGCCCTGCCCCGCCCCGCGGTTGTAGGCCGAGCCGATGAAGGACACCGGCAGGTAGAGCGTGAAGGTGCTGCCGCTGCCGTGGACGCTGCTCAGGCGGATCTCGCCTCCGAGCAGGTGCGCCAGCTCGCGACTGATCGCGAGCCCTAAGCCAGTGCCGCCGTACTTGCGCGCCGTGCCGGCGTCGGCCTGCTGGAAGGCCTCGAAGATGATCTTCTGTTTCTCGGGCGGGATGCCGATGCCGGTATCGCTGACGGAGAACTCCACCACCGAGGGCGCCTGGCTCAAGGTCGGGTGCTCGGCGCCCCAGCCGCCGGTGGCAACCCCGACGTGCAGCCGCACGCCGCCGCGCTCGGTGAACTTGAAGGCGTTCGACAGCAGGTTCTTCAGCACCTGCAGCAGGCGCTTGGAGTCGGTGGTGATGGCGCGGCCGAGCCGCGCGTCGAAATCCGCGGTGAACGACAGCTTGCGCGCGTCCGCCTCGTGGCGGAAATTGCGCTCGATGGTCTCGCGCAGGTGCGTGAAGGGCAGCTCCTCGCACTCCACCGTGACCGTGCCCGACTCGATCTTCGACAGGTCGAGGATGTCGCTGATCAGATTCAACAGGTCGGTGCCTGCGCCGTGGATGGTGTTGGCGAACTCCACCTGGCGCCCGGAGAGGTTGCCGTCCGCGTTCTCGGCGAGCTGCTGGCCGAGGATCAGGATGCTGTTGAGCGGCGTGCGCAGCTCGTGCGACATGTTGGCGAGGAACTCCGACTTGTAGCGCGAGGTGAGCGCGAGTTCCGCGGCCTTCTCCTCGAGCGCGCGCCGCGCCAGCTCGATCTCCTGGTTCTTGCGCTCCACCTCGACGTTCTGCTCGGCGAGCAGCTTCGCCTTGTTGGCGAGCTCCTCGTTGGTCTGCTGCAACTCGGCCTGCTGCGTCTGCAGCTCGCCGGCGAGCTGCTGCGACTGCTTGAGCAGCCCCTCGGTGCGCATGGTCGCCTCGATGGTGTTGAGCACCACGCCGATGATGCTGCCGGTGAGCTGCTCGAGGAACGCGAGGTGCGAGGCGGTGAACTCCCCGAGGGAAGCGAGCTCCACCACCGCCTTGACGTGCCCCTCGTACAGCACCGGCAGCACGATGACGCTGCGCGGGCGCACGTTGAACAGCCCGCCGCGCACCTGGATGGAGTCCTCGGGGATGTCGGTGACGATCAGGCGCTGGCGGTCCGCGGCCGCCTGCCCCACCAGCCCCTGGCCCAGGCCGTAGCGGCGTGGCTCGCGCGGCTCGAACGCCTCGTCGGCGTAGCTGGCGAGCTCCTTGAGCGAGGGCACCTCGTGGGTGCTGTCCATCACGTAGACGATGCCCTGCTGCGCGTTCACCAGCGGCGCGAGCTCCGACAGCAGCAGCTTCCCCACCGTCACCAGGTCGCGCTGCCCCTGCATCATGCGGCTGAACTTGGCGAGGTTGGTCTTCAGCCAGTCCTGCTCGGTGTTGCGCTCGGTGGTGGCGCGCAGGTTGCCGATCATGGCGTTGATGTTGTCCTTGAGCTCGGACACCTCGCCGCGCGCTTCCACCTGGATCGAGCGGGTCAGGTCGCCCTTGGTGACCGCGGTGGCCACTTCCGCGATGGCGCGCACCTGGTTGGTGAGGTTGGCGGCCAGCAGGTTGACGTTGGCGGTCAGGTCCTTCCAGGTGCCGGCAGCGCCCGGCACGTGCGCCTGCCCGCCGAGGCGCCCCTCGACGCCCACTTCGCGCGCCACGCTGGTGACCTGGTCGGCGAAGATGGCGAGCGTGTCGGTCATGCTGTTGATGGTGTCGGCGAGCGCGTTGACCTCGCCCTTGGATTCCACCGTGAGGCGCTGGCGCAGGTCGCCGTTGGCGACCGCGGTCACCACCTTGACGATGCCGCGCACCTGGTTGGTGAGGTTGTTGGCCATCACGTTGACGTTGTCGGTGAGGTCCTTCCAGGTGCCGGCGACGCCCGGCACCAGCGCCTGACCGCCGAGCTTGCCCTCGGTGCCGACCTCGCGGGCGAGGCGCGTCACCTCGGCGGCGAAGCCGTTCAGCTGATCGACCATGGTGTTGATGGTCTCCTTCAGCTGCAGGATCTCGCCCTTGACGTCGACGGTAATCTTGCGCGACAGGTCACCGCGCGCGATGGCGGTGGAGACTTCCGCGATGTTGCGCACCTGGCCGGTGAGGTTGCGCGCCATGGAGTTGACGTTGTCGGTGAGGTCCTTCCAGGTGCCGGCGACCCCGGGCACGATCGCCTGGCCGCCGAGCTTGCCCTCGGTGCCGACCTCGCGCGCCACGCGCGTCACCTCGGCGGCGAAGCTGTTCAGCTGGTCGACCATGGTGTTGACGGTTTCCTTCAGCTGCAGGATCTCGCCGCGCACGTCGACGGTGATCTTGCGCGACAGGTCACCGCGCGCGATCGCGGTGGCGACCTCGGCGATGTTGCGCACCTGGCCGGTGAGATTGCTCGCCATGGAATTGACCTTGTCGGTGAGGTCCTTCCACACGCCGCTCACGTCCTTGACGTCCGCCTGGCCGCCGAGCCGGCCCTCGGAGCCGACCTCGCGCGCCACGCGCGTCACCTCGGCGGCAAAGGCGTTCAACTGGTCCACCATGGTGTTGATGGTTTGCTTCAGCTGCAGGATCTCGCCGCGCACGTCGACGGTGATCTTGCGCGACAGGTCACCGCGCGCGATCGCGGTGGCGACCTCGGCGATGTTGCGCACCTGGTCGGTGAGGTTGCTCGCCATGGAATTGACGTTGTCGGTGAGGTCCTTCCACACCCCGCTGACGCCCTTGACCTCGGCCTGGCCGCCGAGGTTGCCCTCGGTACCCACCTCGCGCGCCACGCGGGTCACCTCGGCGGCAAACGCGTTCAGCTGGTCCACCATGGTGTTGATGGACTCCTTCAGCTGCAGGATCTCGCCCTTGACGTCGGCGGTGATCTTGCGCGACAGGTCGCCGTTGGCGATGGCGGTGGCGACTTCGGCGATGTTGCGCACCTGGCCGGTGAGGTTGCCGGCCATGGAGTTGACCGAGTCGGTGAGATCCTTCCAGGTGCCGGCGATGCCTTGCACCACCGCCTGGCCGCCGAGCTTGCCCTCGGTGCCGACCTCGCGCGCCACGCGCGTCACCTCGGAGGCGAACGAGCGCAGCTGATCGACCATGGTGTTGATGGTCTCCTTGAGCTGCAGGATCTCGCCGCGCACGTCGACGGTGATCTTGCGCGACAGGTCGCCGCTGGCGATGGCGGTCGAGACCTCCGCGATGTTGCGCACCTGGCCGGTGAGGTTGCCGGCCATGGAGTTGACCGAGTCGGTGAGATCCTTCCAGGTGCCGGCGACCCCGGGGACTGCGGCCTGGCCGCCGAGCTTGCCCTCGGTGCCGACCTCGCGCGCCACGCGGGTCACCTCGGCGGCGAAGCTGTTGAGCTGATCCACCATGGTGTTGATGGTGTTCTTCAGCTCGAGGATCTCGCCCTTGACGTCGACCGTGATCTTGCGCGACAGGTCGCCGCGCGCCACGGCGGTGGTCACCTCGGCGATGTTGCGCACCTGGCCGGTGAGGTTGGTGGCCATGGCGTTGACCGAGTCGGTGAGGTCCTTCCAGGTACCGGCGACGCCCGAGACGATCGCCTGGCCGCCGAGCTTGCCCTCGGAGCCGACCTCGCGCGCCACGCGCGTCACCTCGGAGGCGAACGAGCGCAGCTGATCGACCATGGTGTTGATGGCCTCCTTCAGCTGCAGGATCTCGCCGCGCACGTCGACGGTGATCTTGCGCGACAGATCGCCGTTCGCTACCGCGATCGTCACCTCGGAGATGTTGCGCACCTGGCCGGTGAGGTTGCTCGCCATGGAGTTGACGCTGTCGGTGAGATCCTTCCAGGTGCCGGCGACGCCGGGCACCGCGGCCTGCCCGCCGAGCTTGCCCTCGGTGCCGACCTCGCGCGCCACGCGCGTCACCTCGGAGGTGAAGGCGCTCATCTGCTCGATCATGGTGTTGACGATGGTCGCCGAGCGCAGGAACTCGCCCTTGAGCGGCCGGCCGTTCACCTCCAGGCTCATGGTCTGCTGCAGGTCGCCCTTGGCGACCGCGGAAATGGTGCGCGTCACCTCGGTGATCGGCCACAGCAGGTCGTCGATCAGCGTGTTCACCGAGTCTTCCATCGCGCCCCAGGCGCCCGAGCGCCGGTCGCTCGACATGCGGTGGCGCGTCTTGCCGTCCTTGCCGACGATCTGCCCGGCGCGCTCCAGCTCCCCGGCGAGGCGCTCGTTGGAGGTCACGATCTCGTTGAACGTGTCGGCGATCTTGCCGGGAAGTCCCGTCTGGTCGCCGGCAAGCCGCACCGAGAAATCGCCGTCGCGCACCGCCTGCAGCGCGCGCAGCAGCCGCCGCAGGTCGAGCTGGCTGTCTTCGGGGTGCTGGCTGCCGTTGCCGCGACGCGGGCGCGGGGCACGTTCCTGGGTTTGCATCAGCGAGCTCCCAAAGGCGAATGCGGCGAAACAACAACGTGTGCAGATGCGCACTGCCGTGCTTCGCACGCCCCACGGGGAGACCCACCCAAGCAACACGCTCGATGAGCGTGCTGCGCGCCGCCGCTGCTGCTTCGCCTCCCCGTGCGGCAACCGTAATCGCGGCAATGAGCCCGACAGATCTTAGCCTTCGACCGCCTCTGTCAATGTAGGGCGGTCATACCGGCCACTGTAGGATTCGGACTACAGGGGCGGTGAGCCTGCGCTACAATGCGCGGGCGGCGCGGCGCGTTGCCACGCCGCGACAAGCGCCCCCGTGCGGGAGAGCCTCGTGAGTGCCCACATTTCCCCGGTCCGGCGTGATCCGGGTTACATCGGCCTGACGACCAAGGTCGCGACGCTGCCGTCGCCGTGGTACTTCGATGCGGCCCATTACCAGGGCGAGCTGAGCCGCATCTGGTACCGCAACTGGATCTACGCCTGCCGCGCGAGCGATGTGCCCGCGGCGCGCAGCTTTCGCACCCTCACCGTGGGCGAGCAGGCCGTGCTCATCGTGCGCGACGAGGCCGGGACCCTCCACGCCTTTCACAACACCTGCCGCCACCGCGGCTCGACGCTGTGCCGGGCTGCCGAGGGGCGCCTGCCGGCGGCGGGCATCGTGTGCCCCTACCACAGCTGGCGTTACAGCCTGCAGGGCGAGCTGCTGCAGACCTCCTCGCAGCAGCACGGCGACGGCTTCGACAAGCGCGACTTCCCGCTCTACGGCCTGCCGCTCACCGAGTGGAACGGCTTCGTCTTCATCGCGCTCAGCCCCGACCCGCCGCCGTTCGCGGCGAGCTTCGACCTGCCGCTGAACCGCCTCGACGACTGGCAGCTCGCCGGGCTCGCCGTCGGGCACCGCCTGCAAAAGACCATCCGCTGCAACTGGAAGGTGTTCTGGGAGAACTACAACGAATGCCTGCACTGCCCGGGGGTGCATCCGCGCCTGGCGCAGCTGGTGCCGATCTTCGGACGGGCGCTGCTCGAGCGGCGCGACGATCCGCGCTGGCACGATCATGCCAACGATGACGACCCGAAGTACGGCGGCGGCCTGCGCCGCGGCGCGCAGAGCTGGACCATGGACGGCCGACCCGCGGGGCTACCGTTCCCGCAGGTGAGCGCGGCAGACCGCGCGGCCGGGCACATCTACATGACCGGCCTGCCGTCGGTGTTCATCGTCGCGCACCTCGATTACGTGCGCGTGGTGCGGCTGCTGCCGCTCGCGCCCGAGCTCACCGACATGAGCATCGAGTTCCTGTTCCGGCCCGAGACGCTCGCGGATCGCAGCCGCGACATCATGCAGGCGGTCGACTTCACCAACATCGTCATGAGCGAGGATGCCGCGATCTGCGAAGTCAACCAGAGCGGGCTGCACGCCCTGCCGCATGCGGCCGGCGTGCTGATGCCCGAAGAGTGGGCGCTGCGCGAGTTCCACGACTGGGTGCGCGCGCAACTGGCACGGCCCTGAGAGCGGCACTGCCGGGCGCGCCGCTGCTGCTGGCGGCGCTGCTGTCGCTGTGCGCCTGCCAGCGCACACCACCCGCCGGCGCTGAGGCGGAAGAGCCGGTGCTGCACGTCTACAACTGGGCTGACTACATCGGCTTCGACACCGTCGCGCGCTTCGAGCGCACCACCGGCATCAGGGTCGTCTACGACCTGTTCGACTCGAACGAGACGCTCGAGGGGAAGCTGCTGATCGGCGATTCCGGTTACGACATCGTCAGCACCAGCATGGAGCACTACGCCCGCCAGATCCGCTCGGGGCTGTTCGAGCCGCTCGACAAGTCATTGCTGCCGAACTGGAAGAACCTCGACCCGGAGGTGCTCGCCATCCAGGCGCGCGCCGATCCCGGCAACCGCTATGCCGCGCCCTACCTGCACGCCATGAACGGCTTCGCCTACAACACCGTGCTGGTGCGCGCGCGGCTGCCGCAGGCGCCGCTCGACAGCCTCGACATGCTGTTCAAGCCGCAAGTGGTGGCGCGCCTTGCCGACTGCGGTGTGAGCTTCCTCGATTCGCCCGACGATGTGCTGCAGCTGGCGCTCGCTTACCTCAAGCGCGACCCCAACTCGCGCAGTGTCGCGGATCTGCACGCCGCGGAGCAGCTGATCATGTCGGTGCGTCGCTACATCCGCACATTCGATTCGAGCGATTACGTCGACCAGCTCGCCTCCGGGGAGCTGTGCGTGGCGATGGCCTGGTCGAGCGATTACCAGCTCGCCATCACGCGCTCGCGCAAAGCCGGTATCGACCTGCACCTCGCCTTTACGCTGCCGCGCGAGGGCTCCAACATCACCTACAACGCGCTGCTGATCCCGGTCAATGCGCCGCACCGACTGGCGGCGCACCGCTTCATCAACTTCATCCTCGATGCGCACGTCATCGCCGACATCAGCAACGACACCTATTACGGCAACGACAACCTCGCAGCGCGCCCGTTCGTGCAGCCGGCGATCAGCAACGACCCGGCCATCTACCCGCCGCCCGCAGTGCGCGCGCGCCTTTACCTGCCGACCGAATACGACCCCGCCTACCAGCGCCTGCTGACGCGCAGCTGGACGCGGATCAAGAGCGGGCTGTAGCGCGGAAGGGGGCTGGCGCGCGGCGCGGGCGGTCGCGGTGGCCGCGAGAGCCCGCGGGCGGCAGCGGCGCTGCGTTTCAGGCGGGCGGCACGCCCTGGTAGCGCGGATCGTGCGGCGCTCGGGCGAAGATCTGCCGCACCATCGGCTCGAAGACCTCGAGGGGCTCGCTGCGGTAGTCCGGATCGAACGAGCACTGGTCCCAGGCGGCGCAGAAGTGCACGGTGGCCGCGTACCAGGGGTGATCGCGCAGGCGCTCGCGTGCGTGGCGATCCCCGCCGAAGTGGTGCACGTAGTAATAGTTCTGGAACAGCCCGTGCTGCGCCACGATCCAGGCGACCTCCGGCCGCACGTACGGCCGCAGGATCGCCGCGGCGAGCTCGGCGTGGTTGTAGGGCGCGAGCTCATCGCCGACATCGTGCAGCAGTGCGCCGACGATCAGCTCCTCGTCGGCGCCGTCGCGCTGCGCGCGCGTGGCGGCCTGCAGCGAGTGCTGCAGGCGGCTCACCGGGTAGCCCTCGAGCGAGTGATCGAGGTGGCGCAGCGCATCGAGAACGCGCTCGGCCAGCCCTCCCGCGTAGGCGCGCTCGGACTCATCCAGCAGCAGGTAGTCCTCGCGCGTGCCGTGCTGCATCTGGCGGAAGCTGACGATGCGGCTCATGCGCTGCGCCTCGCCGCGGCCAGAGCGCCGAGCCGGCGGCGCAGCACGCGCCACACACTGCGCGGTCCGTCGATATCGATGTACGCCCCCTGCAGGTGCCGCAGCCCTTCCGCCGGATCGAAGCCGCTGCGGCCGTGCAGCAGGCGGCAATTGTCGAACATCACCAGGTCGCCGGTCTTCAGCAGGAAGCGGATCTCGAAATCCGGCGCTCGCAGGCTGTGATCGAACAGCCGCCGCGCCCGGTAGTAGGCCTCGAGGGCCTCGCGCTCGAAGAGCGGCACGTAATCGAGCCGCGGACTGAAATGGATGCCCTTCAAGGCACCGGTCACGTCGAGCTCGATCAGCGGTGCGCTGGCGGTGAGCTCGGTGCCGACATCGATGAACTTGAAGCGCACCGGCGTGCGGCTGAGGAGGTCGAAGGCCTGCGGGTGCTGCCGGCGCAGCGCCTGCGCCACGGCGAAGCCGTCCACCAGCGTCGACAGGCCGCCGCTCGTCTCGTTCACCAGGCAGTGCAGCAGCTGGATCCCGGGCACCGGAGAGCGGTAGGGATTGTCGGTGTGCGGATCGAGCGCGATCGAGGTGTAGGCCAGATCGTTCGCCTCGGGCGTCGAGCGCACGTCGAACAGCGCGCCGAAGTTCGTCTCGCGCGTGAAGCCGAAGGTGGTGCCGACCTTCAGCACCGTGCCCGGAGCGGTCGGCACGCCCTCGAAGATCACGAACCCGAAGCTGAGGAAGGACTCGAGCCACGACATCAGCTCGGCATCGGTTGGGTCGGCGCGCCAGCGCACCCGCGGCAGCTCGCGCAAGCCGCCGTCCCACAGCCGCGCGGCCGGGCAATCAGGGCTGTTGGGCGCAAGCTCAGCCTCTTCGAGAATGTCCTCGCCGCGAAACGTCGCCTCGTGAGCGTCGCTGAACCTGACGCGAAACACGCCCGCGGCCGGCTGCGTCACCGCGGTGATCTGCAGATCGGGGTCGAAATCCGAAGGATCCTGCAGGCGCTGCTGCGTGCGCAGGTCGATGCTCTGCGCGTCACGGCAGCGCTCGCGCAGCCACAGCGGGTGAAGCGGCTGCTCGCGGCCGTCGCCGCGCACCAGCGTAAGCCCCGGGGGCGAGGCGATTTTCAGGTGCGCTTGTTGCATTGCAGCCACGCCCTGAAGTCTAGCTGCGCGTGCCAATCGCTGTCCACGGCGCCTTGAGCGGCCGTCAGGAAAAGCTCGGCCGCCTGGCGCCCTCCACGTCCAGACCCCGTTCCGCGAACTGCCGGGCGAGCGCGGCGATCAGCTGCGAGCGCAGCGTATCGCGGTCGGCCCCCGCCGGCGGCCGCACGCGCAGCTCGAGTGTGGTTCCGTCAGCATCCATACGCGTCAGGAAACAGCCGAGCACGCAGGCCGGATCGAGCGCCTCGCGGGCAGTGGCGAGCGCCGCCGCGCGCGCGGACTCGAGGTCGGCCTCGCGGCTCACGCGGATCATGAGCGCGAGCGGCGTGGCGGTGAGCCCGCCGTGCAGGTTGAGCGCCACCTGGCTGGCGGCCAGGCTGTTGGGCAGCACCACCAGGCGACCATCGGGGGTGCGCAGCGTGGTGTAGCCGAGCGAGATCATCTCGACCGTGCCGACCTCGGTGCCGGTGGGCGCGCTCACCTGCAGCGTGTCGCCGAGGCGAAAGGGCCGGTAGAGCGTGATGGCAACCCCGGCGACCAGGTTGCCGAGCGTGCTCTGCGCGGCGAGGCCGATGACCACCGAGGCGACGCTCGCACCGGCGAGCAGCGCGGTGCCCATGGCGCGCAGCAGCGGGATCAGGTGCGCGTACAGGATGAGCATGACCACCCAGATGGCCGCCGAGCCCACCTGCTGCAGGAAGCTCAAGGTGGTGCGGTCGACGTGCCCCTGGCGCGTCATCGCGGTGTGCAGGCCAGCGCGCAGCAGCCGCGTCAGCAGCAGCGCCGCGACCACGAACACCAGCAGGTACGCGCTCGCGCCGATGACCGTGTCGGGCTTGAGGATGGCCAGCAGTTTCTCGGCGCCGAGCTCCAGGTCATTCATGATCGTGCCGTTCGCATTCGTCCGGTGCGCGCGCACTTTCCGCGCGTTGCCGCAGCGAACACTAGCACAGCACTTCGCGCTACCGATGGCTCACCGGCGCGCTGCGCGTGGCCGCGCCCACGGCCGCGGTGTATCGTTGGCGCCATGACGCTCAGCCGCCGTGACCTGCTCGCCGCGTCCACGCTGCTGCTGGCAGGCCCGGGCATGGCGCTGCGTGCCGGCGCGGACGCCGGTTCGCCGGCTCGGCCGATCGTGCTGTGTTGGAACGAGAATCCCTACGGGCCGTCGCCTGCGGCGCGCCTCGCGGTGAGTCACGCCATCGCCTCGGGATGCCGCTATCCGTCCGACGAGGAGAACGAGGCACTCATCGCCGCCATCGCGGCGCTGGAAGGCGTCAGCCCCGACCACATCGTCGTTGCGACCGGCTCCGGGGAGCTGCTGCGCGCGCTCGGACTCCTGTACGGCCAGAACGGGGGCGAGATCATCGCCGCCGCGCCCACCTACCTCGAGCTCACCGACTATGCGCAGCTGCGCGGCGCGCGGCTGAAGTTCGTGCCGGTCGACGCCGAGCTGCGGCACGACCTGCCGGCCATGCGCGCGGCCGTCTCGCCCGCGACGCGCGCGGTGTACCTGTGCAATCCCAACAATCCCACCGGCACCGCCGTGCCCGCCGCGGACATCCGCGCCTTCGTCGCCTCGCTCCCCGACGGGGTGCTCACCATCGTCGACGAGGCGTACATGGATTTCGTCACCGCGAGCGGCGTCGGCACGGTCTCGGACCTGGTGAAGGCCGGGCGGCCGGTGGTGGTGCTGCACACCTTCTCCAAGATCCACGGCATGGCGGGCCTGCGCTGCGGTTATGGCATCGCGCGCCCGGACCTCACGGCCGCGCTCGCCGGCGCGCGCATGACGACTGCCAACATCTTCGCGGTACGCGGCGCAAACGCGAGCCTCGGCGACCGCCAGTTCCGCGCCGACTGCCGCCGTCGCATCCTCGCGAGCCGCACGCGCATCACTACCGAGCTGACCGCCCTCAAGCTGCGCTACGCCGTGCCGCAGGGGAACTTCGTGTTCTTCGACACCGGCATGCCGCTCGCTGCGTTCACCGCGCGCATGCGCGAGCACGACATTCTGGTGGGCCGGCTGTTTCCGCCCTTCGACAGCTGGTGCCGCATCACCATCGGCACGGAGCCCGAGGTGAGCGCCTTCCTCAAGGCGCTGCGCGCCGTCACGGCGCCGGCCTGAAGTCCGCGCGCCGCGCGCTTCAGGCCGCCAGCAGGCTCATGCAGGTGAGCGCCGCTTCCGCCTTGTGCAGCTCGCTGACATCGAGGCTCTGCGTGCGCACGCCGGCAGCGGCCAGGCGCCGCGCGGTGTCCGGATAGGCAGCGCTCACCAGCGTGGTACCTGCCACCGTGAGCGTGTTGGCTGCGTAGGGCTCACTCTCGGCCACCGCGATGACCGTGGCCACGCCGAACACCGCCGGGTCGACCCACGCCGGATTCACCAGCAGGGTGTGCGGCGCAATGAACGTGACGGCGCTCTTCAGGTGCAGGCAGCCGCTGAGCGCGACGCTTTGCACGCGGTAGCCGCACGGCTCGAGCGCCGCGGCAAGCTGCGCGATGCCGTCCGCGTCGCTGCGCGCCGATGCCCCCACGTAGAGCGTGCGCCCGATGTGCAGCACGTCGCCGCCCTCGAGGCAGCCGGGCGCGCGGATGTGCTGCAGCGGCCGCTGCGCGGCGAGCGCCGCGGCGACGCCCGCCGTCTCGCCGCGCCGTGACGGCACACCGGGCCGGGTGATGACCGCGATCTCGGGCAGCAGCACCGCCGTGTCCTCGACGAACACGCCGTCGGCCTGCGCGGGCAGCGGCGGCAGCCATTCGAGACGGCAGCCGAGCGCGCTGAGCGCGCGGGTGTACTCGCGGTGCTGACTCACGGCACGCGCCGCATCGATGGGTGCGCGCGCCAGGTGCGTGAGCTCGCACTGTGCAAGCTGCGGGCTGACTTCGCGTACGAAGGCGAGCATGGTGCGCGCGAGTATAGCGGGCTAGAGCCGCGGCGCCGGCACGCTGCGGGCGGCGAGACGCAGGCACTCGAGCAGCGCCGTAGCCGCCGGCGGCAGCGCGCCCGGAGCGCGCAGAATTGCCCCCACGGGACTGTCCATGGACTTGAGTTTCACCGGCAGGATCGCCAGCAGCTTCTGCTGCACGTCGTCGCGCGCCACGTGGTAGGGCATCACGCCGATGCAGTCGGACTTGCGCAGCAGCACGCGGTTGGTGAGGATCGAGACGGACTCGATGATGTTGCGCGGCAGCGGTGCGGCGGCATCGAGAAAGGCGCGCTCGATCTGGCGGCGCAGCGCGGTCTCGGGTAGCGGCAGCAGCCAGGCTGCGCTCGTGAGCTCACGCAATCCGAGGCGCCGCTGGCGCAGCAGCGGATGCCCGCGGCGCACCACCAGGCAGATCGGCTCGGCGTAAAACTCCTCGTACACCAGCGCGGCGCTGCGGCCCTCATCGGGCAGCCGGCCGAGCACCATGTCCAGATCCCCGACCAGGAGCGAGGGCACCAGGATGTCGTAGGTGCCGACCGCCACGCTGATGGCGACCCCAGGGCGCTCCTTCTTCAGCAGCACGATGGCATCGGGCAGGATGCTCGCGGAGGCCGCCAGCAGCGTGCCGACCGTCACCTTGCCGCTGTAGCCGACGCGCAGGTCCTCGAGCTCTTCCGCCGCGTGGCGCAGCTGTGCCAGCACGATCTTGGCGTGGCGCGCGAAGATCTCCCCGTAGGCGGTGGGCGCGAGCCCACGGTTGCTGCGCTCGAACAGCGGCACGCCGAGCGTCGCCTCGACGTCACGCAGCGCCTTGGTGACGGTGGGCTGGGTGAGGTTGAGGCGCTTGGCGGCCTTGAGCATGCTGCGCGCCTCGTAGAGGGTCGCGACCAGCTCGACATGGCGCAGGCGGAACTTGCGCGCGATCCAGCGCTCGAGGCGGGCCGATGTCATGGGGCGCGATCATAGCCGGTCAGGCGCGACGTGCGGCGCAGGTCGCGCAGGTCACGCAAGTCGCGCAGGTCGCACGCCGCGCTGGTCGCGGGCAAGCGCACCGCGCTGCGCGTCCGTCGGCCGGAAGGGGCGCGCCGCTTCAGGCCGGCAGCAGCGCCGCCGCGGGACCGGTGCGGCGCGCGCGCGCCGGTGGCAAACCGAAGAAGCGCCGCGCGTTGCCGTGCAGCAGCTGCTCGCGCACTGTCGCCGGGAGCTCGCGATGTGAGCGGATGAGGTTGCCGACCCGCTGCTCGCCGAGCGGGAACGGGTAGTCGGAGCCGAGCATCACGCGCTCCGCGCCCATGATGCGCACCAGGAAAGCGAGCGCGTCTTCGCTGAAGACTGCGGCGTCGACATGGAAGCGGTCGAGGTACGAGGACGGCAGGTGCGGGCAGTCCGCGCGCACGACGTCGCGGTTGCGCCAGGCGTTGTCGACGCGCCCGAGCAGATACGGGAAGCTGCCGCCGCCGTGCGCGAAGCACAGCTTCAGCGAGCGCGGCAGGCGCTCGAAGGCACCGGAAAGGATCAGCCACAGGATCGACAGCTGCGTCTCCGCCGGCATCGCCACCAGCCACGGCAGCATGTACTTCGGCATGCGCTCCGGCGCCATCATGTCCCAGGGATGCACGAACACCGCCGCGCCCTCCGCGGCGCAGTGCTGCAGGAAGGTGATGGTGCCCGCATCGTTCAACTCGCGCGCGCCGACGTGGTTGCCGATCTGCACGCCGAGGTGCCCGTCGGCCATGGCGCGGCTCAACTCGCGGCACGCGAGCTCGGTGTCCTGCAGCGGCACCTGGCACAGCGACTTCAGCCGCTGCGGGGCTGCGGCACAGATTTCGCGCGCCGCATCGTTGAAGATGCGCGCACACTCGAGCGCCTCGGCCGCCGGGCGCTCGTAAGCAAACAGCACCGGGGTCGTGCACATGACCTGCACCTCGACGCCGTCGCGGTCCATGTGCTCGAGCCGCAGCTGCGCATCCCAGCACGCCGATGTCACCGGGCGGAACTCGCGCTCGCCGAGCATCAGCATCGCCTCACCGCTCGGTGCATGCCGCATCCACGGCCAGCCGGGCGTGCCGAAGCGCGCGGCGAGGTCCGGCCAGGTGCGCGGCAGAAAGTGCGAATGAATGTCGATGAGCTTCATCGTCGTCTCCGTACGATCGCGCGAGGGCGTTGCGCGGCGCGCGCCCGCGTCCCCCGCCAGGCGGTGGCCTTGATCTCGATCAGCAGCTGCGGGTGCGGCAGCGCCGCGACCGCCACGGTGGTGCGCGCCGGCCCGTCGTAGCCGAAGAATTCGCTGTAGACCTCGTTGTAGGCGGCGAAGTCGTCCATGCTCCTCAGGTACGTGCAGATCTCCACCACCTCCGCCAGCGTCGTCCCGGCGGTGGCGAGGATGTCGCGGATGTTCGCGAGCACCGCGCGCGTCTGCGCGCGGATATCGAGCAGCCAGCGCCCGTCGGCGGTGCGCGCGGCTCCCGCGATCGAGTCATCCGCGCAGCGCGCGCTGGTGCCCGAGACGAAGATGAAATCCCCGGCGCGGCGGTAGTGCGGGAAGGTGCCGCGCGGGCGTGCCTTCCCCGGCACCACGGCACTCGCCACCGGTGCGGCGGGCGCCGCGCGCGCGGCACGCGCCGCACTGCCCCGCACCCGCGGGCCGCGGTTGCGTGATCCGGCAGGTGTGGCGGTGAGCGTCACGGGGCGCCTCCTCACAGCTTCACGCAGATGTTCATGGGCTCGGAAAAGAAGGCGAGCGAGTGCATGCCGCCCTCGCGGCCGATACCCGACAGCTTCACCCCGCCAAAGGGGGTACGCAGATCGCGCAGGAACCAGTCGTTCACCCACACGATGCCGACCTCCATGGCGCGCGCCACGCGGTGCGCACGCTGCAGGTTCGAGGTCCACACCGCGGCCGCCAGGCCGTAGCGGGTATCGTTGGCGAGCTGCACCGCCTCGTCCTCGGAGTCGAACGGCGCCACGTGGCACACGGGTCCGAAGATCTCCTCGCGCACGCAGCGCGCATCCTCGCGCAGGCCGCGCACGATCGTCGGCTCGATGAAGGCCCCGCGGTCGCGCTCATCACCGAACTGCGGCACGCCGCCGCCGCAGAGGATCTCGCCCTCCTCGGCGCGCGCCAGGCGGTAGTAAGAGAGCACCTTGTCGCGATGCGCGCGCGAGATGAGGGGCCCTAAGTCCGCGCCGTCGTAGGGGCCACCGATCTTCAACGCCCGGGCGCGAGTGGTGAGGGCGGCGACGAAGCGCTCGAACAGGGGCCGCTCGACGTACACGCGCTCGGAGCACAGGCACACCTGGCCGCAGTTGGAGAACACCGAGCGCAAGGTGCCGGCGAGCGCCGCCTCGAAATCCGCATCGGCGAACACCAGCGAGGCGTTCTTGCCGCCGAGCTCGAAGGACAGCGCCTTCACCGAGTCTGCGGCGCTCTTCATGATGGCGGCGCCGGTGGCGGACTCGCCGGTGAAGGCGATCGCGCCCACGTCCGGGTGGCTCACCAGCGCTTCGCCCGCGGAGCCGGGGCCGAAGCCGTGCACCAGGTTGAAGACCCCGGGCGGCACGCCCACCTCCTGCATCACCTCGGCGAGCAGCGCCGCGCTGGACGGGGTCTCCTCGGAGGGCTTGACAACGACCACGTTGCCGCAGGCGAGCGCGGGCGCCACCTTCCAGGTGAGCAGCAGGAACGGCAGGTTCCACGGGACGATCACCGCCACTACGCCCACGGGCTTGTGCAGCGAATAGTTGAGCGCGCCGCGCCCGTCGGCCGTCGCCATCTCGTAGCACTCAGACGCGCGCGCCAGCGCCAGATCCGCGTAGGCGCGGAAGTTGGCCGCGCCGCGCGGAATATCCAGCGTGCTCGCCTGCCCGAGGGTCTTGCCGGTATCGGCGATCTCGGCGGCGACGAACGCGCCGAAGCGCCGCTCGATGCCGTCGGCCACCTTGCGCAGCAGCGCACAGCGCTCGGCGGTGGAGGTGCGGCCCCACGGGCCGCGCAGTGCCGCGCGCGCCGCCTGCACGGCGCGATCGACGAGCGCGGCGTCGGCCTCGGCGACGCTGCACAGCACACGCCCGTCGACCGGGCTCACGTTATCGAAGCTGGCGGCGCCCGGGACGAACTGCCCGCCCACCAGGCACGGCAGCCGCGCCCCTTGCAGAGGATAGGAGTCGGACGGGGTCGGCAGCCGCATGAGGCGCCGATTCTAGGGAAGGACGCCTCCAAAGGAATAATCGTATTTCGCCGTTCTGCTATGCATTTCCTCTATACCGGCCTTCACCCCGGCCGGCGCGCTGCGCGGCCAGCGCCGCCTCAGCGCGGGCCGAGCCCGAGCAGCGCCGCGCGCCGCGCCAGGCTCTCCGGACTCCACACCTCGGCGCTCTTGTAGTACTGGGCAAAGACGCGCGCGGCGGCTGGCAGCACGACCCAGGGCTGGCGGGATTCGGTGTAGATGTGCACGTCCGGCGGAAAGCGATCCGGCTCATCGAGCGTGCCGACGCGCACGAAACTCAGCACCTCGAGGCCGCCGTAGTGGCTCCACAGCGCGATGCGACACAGCGGGCAGCGCGCGATCTGCTGTCCCTTGCCGCTCGCGCTCGGCGTCGGCGCCAGCTCGGTGCGGCCGCTCTCGAGCTCGAGTGCGTCCGACTCGATGAGCGCGTTCAGCACGAACGCGCTGCCGGTCTCGCGCTGGCACCAGCGGCAATGGCAACAGTGCACGATGAGCGGCGCGCGCGTCAGCCGATAGCGCACGCTGCGACAGGTGCACCCGCCCGCGGCGGTGAACGGCGCGGCCGCGCTCATATGCTCCCGGCGTGCGCCGCTGTCCGCGCGGGCCCGAAGATCATCGACCGTGCTAGCCGGAACCCGAGCCGCTCAAGCAGGTCTTCATGAACGACTTGCGGTCGTCGCCCTTCAGACCCTTAGCACTGGCGTCCGCATTGCAGCTCTTCATTTTTTCCTGCTGGCTGTTGCCGCTCGCCGTCGGTTTCGTCGCGGACAGGCAGCTCTTCATGAAGGCGTTGCGGTCATCACCCGTCAGGCCCTTCGTCTTGGCATCCGCATTGCAGCTGGTCATCTTGTCCTGCTGGCTGTTGTCGGCCAATGCCGCCTGACCCGCGAGTACCGCGAGCGCAGCTCCGATCCCCACCAGCCACGTCGTGCGTTTCATGGTCGTTCTCCTTGCCCAGCGCATTACCGGGTCGGTATGGTAACTCCAACCGCCGCGGCTACTCCATGTCGGGATACGGGCCGCGGCCGCCCTCGGCAATGAAACGCTGCACGCGCGCCGTCAACACCGGCAGCGGCACGGAGCCCAGCTCGAGCACGGCGTCGTGGAAGGCGCGGATGTTGAAGCGCTCCCCGAGCGAGCGTTCCGCCTGAGCCCGCGCCTCGAGAATCGCACGCTCGCCGAGGTAGTAGGACAGCGCCTGCGCCGGCCAGGCGATGTAGCGGTCCACCTCGGTGCCAATCTCGCGCTCCGGGAGCGCAGTGTTCGCGCGGAAGTACTCGAGCGCCTGCTCGCGCGTCCAGCCCTGCGAATGGATGCCGGTGTCGACCACCAGGCGCGCCGCGCGCCAGATCTGGTAGCCGAGCATGCCGAAGCGGTCGTAGGGCGTGTCGTACATCCCCATCTCAAGACCCAGCCGCTCGCAGTAGAGCGCCCAGCCCTCCCCGTAGGCGGAGATGTAGGTGAGCTGGCGAAAGCTCGGCTGGTCCTTGTGCTCCCTGGCGATCGGAATCTGGAAGGCATGCCCGGGGGCGGACTCGTGCAGCGTGAGCGCCGTAAGGCTGTAGAGCGGCCGGCTCGGCAGGTCGTAGGTGTTGACGAGGTACACACCGAAGCCGCCGCGGCCGGCGGTGTAGAACGGCGCCAGGTCGTCGGGCACCGGCTTGATGGCAAAGCGCGCGCGCGGCAGGTAGCCGAAGTACTGTGAGGCCTTGCCGTCGAAGCGCTTGGCGATCCAGGCCGCACGCATCAACAGCTCCTCGGGCGTCTTCGCGTAAAAGCGCGGGTCGGTGCGCAGGAACTTGAGGAAGGCCGGGAAGTCGCCCGTAAAGCCGGCCTCGTGCATGGCGCTCACCATCTCCGCGTGCAGGCGCTGCACCTCGGCGACGCCCAGCTCGTGGATCGCCTGCGGCTCCATGTCGAGGGTGGTGAATTCGCGGATCTTGGCGCGGTAGAAGTCATGCCCGTCGGGCAGCTGCTCCGCCGCGAGCGTGGTGCGCATGCCCGGGACGTACTCGGTGCGCATGAACTTCAGCAGCTCGGCGTACGCCGGCTGCACCACCTCGCGGATGACGCTGACGGCCTGCGCACGCAGCTGCGCCTGGCGCGCGGCAGGAACGAACGGCATGTCGCGGAACGGGGTATAGAACAGGCTCGCTTCCGGGGTCGCCTCGGTGACCGCGGTGATGGAGGCGTCGCGCCCCTGCATGGTGACCCGCGGCGGGGTGAAGCCGCGGCGCATGCCGGCGCGCATCTCGTCGATCTGTTCGCGGAAGTAGCGCGGGATGTCGCGCATCTGCCCGATCCAGTGCTCGTAGTCGGTCAGGGTGCGAAACGGGCGGCGCGCGGTGTAGCCGAGATCGGTCCAGAAGGTGGTGTCGGAGTTGGCGGGCATCTCGAAATCGCGAAAGCGCTGGCTGGCGATCAGCACCTCGAGCTGCGCGCGGTAGACGTCGTAGTTCACCTGCTCGGGGGCGGACAGGCTGGTGCGCGCAATGGCGTCCACACGGCGCAGCACGTCCTGCCAGTACTTCAGGCGCATCTCCTGGCTCGCCGGGTCTACCTTCGGCAGGTGATCGGCCAGCGGGAGGTTGCCGTCCTCGTTATCCGCCAGCTGCTCCATGCGCCACTTCCACTCGCTGCTGTAGATCGCGCGCAGCTGCTCGTCGGGTGTGGGTGAGCGCGCGTGCGGCGAGCAGCCGCCAAGGGCCAGGAGGACGGCGAGCGCCGGCAACGCGGCGGAAAAGCTGCGCATGGCGGATCCTTTTTAGGTGCTGCGCGGGTGCGCCAGACTTAAACGCCAAGAATACCCGAACCGTTGCGTCCGGCTCGCGCAGTACGGTACAAGCATCCTCCATGTGGAGAGCCGTGGTCGCGATCAGCGTCGGCAGCAGTCTCGGAGCGTTGCTGCGCTGGTGGCTCGGCACGCTGCTGAACGCATCCTTTCCCGCCGTCCCGCCCGGGACGCTGGCGGCGAATCTCATCGGGGCCTACGTCGTCGGCGCCGCGGTGGCGTTCTTCGCCAGCTATTCCGCGCTCGCACCCGAGTGGCGGCTGATGGTCATCACCGGCTTCTGCGGCGGGCTCACCACCTTCTCGACATTTTCCGCGGAACTCGTGACGCTGCTGCAGCAGGGGCGCGCCAGCTGGGCGCTCGCCGAGGCCGGTACGCACGTCGTGGGGTCGATCCTCATGACCTTCGCCGGCATCGGCACGGTCGTGTGGTTGCGCGGCTGACGGAGGTCTCGCCATGCACGGATCCTTTCTCAGGTTCTACGTGCACGAGGGGCAGCGCCATAAGCGGCGGCCGCTGTGGGAGTGGCTGCTCGAGGAGGCCAACGGCCTAGGTATACGCGGCGGTTCGGCGTTTCGCGCCATGGCCGGTTTCGGCCGCCATCACGTGCTGCACGAGGCCACGTTCTTCGAGCTCGCCGGCAGCCTCGCCGTGGAGGTGGAGTTCATCGTGACCGACGAGGAAGCGAAGCAGCTGCTGGCGCGCCTGCACGACGAGGGGGTGCGCCTGTTCTACGCCTGCATCCCGGCGCTGTTCGGCGTGATCAACCCCGACGCGGCGGACCCCGAAGACAAGGACTGACGGTTTGCGCGCCGCCGGGGCGCGAGCCGACCGCTAGCGCCTAGCTGCGCTCGATGGTGTGCAGCGGCACGGCGTCCGAGCTGCCGAAGCTCGGCCGGTCGGCCTCGGCGGCGGCGAGCGGCGGGCACTCGCGGAAATCCTTCAGGCAGCGCGCGGCGAGCTGCTGGTACTCGCGCGTGCCGGTCTCCTTCCAGGCGAGCTCCTCGGCCTTAAGCGTACGCACCACGCGCGCCGGTATGCCGGTCACGAGCGTGCGGCGCGGCACCACGAAGCCGGCCCGCACGAAGCTGCCCGCCCCGACGAACGCCTCCTCCTCGACCACCACATCGTCCATGACGATCGCGCCGATGCCGATCAGCACGCCGCGCCCGATGAGGCAGCCGTGCAGCACCGCCCCATGGCCGACGTGCGCGTCCTCCTCGAGTCGCGTTTCCTTGCCGGGGAAGCAATGCAGCACGCAGCCGTCCTGCACGTTGCAGCCAGCGGCGAGCACGATGCGACCGAAGTCCCCGCGCAACGAGGCGTGAGGTCCGATGTAGCAACGCGGACCGACGATCACATCGCCGATGAGGGAGGCCTGCGGGTGTACGAACGAGGACGGATCGACGACCGGGGTGAGTCCGTCGAGCGAGTAGGTCGTCATGCGCCGTGGCCTTGTGGAACGGGCGGACTCTAGCCCGCGCGCCCGCGGGCGAGAAAGGCGCGGATACCGGTCTGGAATTCCGCCGAGCGCAGCTGCGCGCTGAAGAGGCGCGCCTCCTCCTCGATGCGCGCGAGCACCTCGGCCGGATCGCCGCGCAGCAGCCGCCGTGTGGCCGCGAGCGCCGCGCGCGGCTGCGCGGCGACCTCGCGGGCGAGGCTGCGGCCTGCCTCGAGCAGAGCGCTCTCCTCCACCACGCGCGTCACGAGTCCGAGCCGCGCGGCGGCGGCGGCATCGAGCCGCTTGCCGAGGAACAAGAGTTCCGCGGCGCGCTGGCGGCCGACGAGGCGCGGCAGCAGCAGCGAGCTGCCCGCCTCCGGGACCAGCCCGAGGGCGACGAAGGGCAGCGAGAACTGCGCGCCGGTGGCGGCCACCACCAGGTCACAGTGCAGCAACATCGTCACGCCGATGCCGACCGCCTGCCCGTGCACCGCCGCGAGCAGCGGCTTGTCGAAGGTGGCGAGCGTGCGCAGCACCTCCATCACCGGGTGTTGCGGGGTGAACTCAGGTCCGGAGAGGAAATCCTGCAGGTCGTTGCCGGCGCAGAACCCGGCGCCCTCCCCGCGCAGCAGCACCGCGCGCACGGCCTCGTCGCTGACTGCGTCGTGTAGCGTCCGCGCGAGCGCCTCGTACATCGCGAAGGTGATCGCGTTGCGCTTCTCCGGTCGGTCGAAGCACACCTCGCACACGCCGCCCTCGACCGACACGCGTAGCTGTCCGCTCATGGTAAGGAAGCTTGCGGCAGCGGGGACTAAGAGCGCAACCGGCAGCGCCTTCGCGCAGCGCGCCTCAGCGGCACACTTAGGCGTCAGTGCGCGCCGGGCGGCGCGGCGTGGGCGCGGAAATCGACGTCGCTGTCGGCCGCCAGCCACACGAGTGCCGCCCAGGCGGCGACGTTCTGCTCGAGCTGCTCGCGATCGACCTTGTCGAGCGTGTCGTCGGCGGTATGGTGAATGTCGAAGTAGCGCGTACCGTCCTGGCGCAGCAGAAACGCGGGTACGCCCGCCTCTACCGCAGGTCCGACGTCCGTGCCGGCATCCTCCGCCGGCTGCCTCGCGGGCAGCACGCCGAGCGGTTGCAGCACGCGCAGCGCGCTCTTGGCGAACGCCCCGTCCGCGACCGCAGCCGGGAGGGCGAGCTCGTAGACCCGGTCGGTGCCGAAATCGCTCTCGCCGGTGAGCACGTGGCTCGGAAGTTCGGTCCGATGCCGGTCCGCATACGCGTGCCCGCCGAAGGCCGAGCCCGGGGGCAGCGGCTGCGCCACTTCTTCCGAGCCGAACAGCACCACGCGCACCGTGCGCTCAGGTTTCTGCGGCAGATCGCGGATGAGCTTGGCCGCGGCGACGATGATCGCCGTTCCGGTGCCATCATCGATCGCACCGGTCCCCTGGTCCCAGCTGTCCAGGTGCGCCCCGAGCAGCACCACTTCCTGCGCTCGTTCACGCCCGCGTACTTCCGCGATCACGTTCTGCGACTGGGCGCCCTCAACGTAGGAAGCGCCGGAGCTCAGGCGCACGCGCACCGTCTCCCCGAGCGCATGCAGCCGCTCGATCTGGTCGGCGTCGGGGTTGCTGAGCGCGAAACACGGTATGGGTACGCGCCCGTCGACGTAGCGCGTGGTGCCGGTGTGCGCGAGGCGATGGCTGTCGGTCCCCATCGAGCGCAGCAGGTAGGCGAGCGCGCCGCGCTGCGCGGCTTCCTGCGGCCCATCGGTCCGCCCGGCGAACGCGGCGCCGTAGCCCGCGCCGTCCTGCGCACGCACCATGCGCAGCGCAACCATCGCGATCTTGCCCGTCAGCGAACCGGGCGCCGCGGCCTTGAGCTCCTCGAACGTCGGGAAGATGACCACCTCGCCCTCGACGCCACCGGCAGGCGTCGGCGGGGACTCCCCGAGCGCGGCGAGGGTGAGCGGCTGCCTGCCCGGGGAGGTGATCTGTCCACTCTCGCTGCCGCGCACCCACGCGGTGATGGGGAAGCTCTCGATGTGCACGTTGTCGAACCCGAGGGCCTTCAGCCGCGCCACGGCCCACTGCGCCGCCTGGTGCTCGTTGTCCGAGCCTGCGGGACGCGGTCCGAAGCGGGTCGACAGCTCGCTCACCCAGGGATAGGCGATGGTGTGACCGGCGAGCGCGCGATCGCGCAGCTGCACGGCTATCACCTCGGAGGTGGCGGGCGCGGCGGCGTGCGCCGCGCCAAACAGGCCCGCGGCGAGCGCGAGGCATAGGGAGGAAGATCGCACGGTGCGTGACTTTCGGTGGCGGCTGTCGGGGAGCGCGCATTCTACGCAAGCGCCGCGGCGCCGCACCATGCGCCTTGCGCCGGACGGAGGCTCCCGCGCGCCGTTTCTAAGGCGGCAGCTGCGAGAGCGGCTGCGGACGGGCGATGTGAAAGCCCTGCGCGTAGTCGACGCCGATGCGCCTGAGCTCATCGAGCACCGCCTCGCTCTCGACCCACTCGGCGACGGTGGCGATGCCGAGCGCGCGGCCCACCTTGCCGATCGCCTCCACCATGCTGCGGTTGACCGGGTCGGTGGCGACGTCGTGAATGAACTGCCCGTCGATCTTCAGGAAGTCGACCGGCAGCGTCTTCAGGTAGACGAACGACGACACCCCGGTGCCGAAGTCATCGAGCGCGAAGCGGCAGCCGCGCCCTTTGAGCTCGCTCATGAGGTAGCGGGCGTTGGCGAGACTGGTGACCGCGGCGGTCTCGGTGATCTCGAAGCACAGCGCCGCGGCGATCGCTGGCTCCGACACGCTCTGCAGCACGAAGTCGACGAACGACTGCTCGTTGAGCGAGGTGCCCGACAGATTCACCGCCAGCAGCGGCAGCGCGGCGCCGCGGCGCTGCCGTGCGCGCAGCAGCTCGATCGCCTGGGCGAGCACCCAGCGGTCGATCACCGACATGACGTTGTAGCGCTCGGCCGCCGGAATGAACTCCGCCGGCGGCACCAGCGTGCCGCCGTCATCGCGCAGCCGCACCAGCAGCTCGTAGAAGTCGCGTGGCGCTGCGCCGGTGAGCGCCACGATCGGCTGGTAATACAGCTCGAAGCGCTGGTCCTCGGCGGCGCGCGTCACGCGCGCCACCCAGTACATCTCGCGGTGCCGCGGGGAGACCCCGCCCGCCTCGTAGACGTGGATGCGGTTGCGGCCGGCGTCCTTGGCCGCATAGCAGGCGATGTCCGCCGCGCTCATGATGCTCGCCACGTTCTCGGTGTCGGCGCGGATCTCGACGATGCCGATGCTCGCCCCCACCGACAGCGTGGTGGCGCCCCAGACGAAACGAAAATCGCGGATCGCCTGGCGCACGTTCTCCGCGATGCGCTTCGCCTGATCGAGCGAGCACGCCTCCAGCAGCACGCCGAACTCATCGCCGCCCAGACGCGCCATGGTGTCGGTGGTGCGCACGCGCGTCTGCAGCACGCCGGTGATCTCGCGCAGCAGCCGATCGCCCGCCTGGTGGCCGCAGGTGTCGTTCACCACCTTGAACTGGTCGAGGTCGATGTACAGCAGCGCGTACGCGCCCTCGCCGCGCTGGGCGCTGAGCAGCGCCCCGTGCAGACGGTTATCGAACTCGCGCCGGTTGATGAGGCCGGTGAGCGCGTCGTGGCTCGCCTGCCAGGCGAGCGCACGCTTCAGCCGCCGCTCGCTGGTGACGTCGTGGAACACGATCACCGCACCGATCACCTGGCCGCCGCGATCGCAGATCGGAGCGGCCGATTCCTGGATGGCCACCTCGGCACCGGCGCGCGTGATGAGCACGGCGTGGTCGGCAGGTGCGGTGCCAGAGGCACGCCCGAGCGCGCCGTTCAACGAGGTCTCGATCGGCTCGTGGGTGAGCTCGTTCACCAGCTTCAGCACCGCGCCGACCGGCTGGCCGCGCGCCTGCGCCAGCATCCAGCCGGTGAGCGTCTCGGCCACCGGGTTCAGGTACTCGATGCAGCCGGCGGCATCGGTCGTGATCACCGCATCCCCGATAGACTGCAGCGTGACCTGCGCGCGCTCCTTCTCGGCGAAGGTCGCCTGCTCGGCGCGTTTGCGCCCGGTGATGTCGGTGATGGTGCCCTCGTAGCCGGTGATGCGGCCGCTGGCATCGCGCATGGGGCGGGCGTTCTCGAGGATCACGAGCTGCTGTCCGTCGCGCGTGCGCATCAGGAACTCCGCATCGCGGATACCGTCCTCGCTCTCCACGCGGCGCATGAACTCGGAACGGTCGGCCGGATTCCAGTAGAGCGCCGCCGCCGAGGGCAGCGCGTACACCTCCGCGGCGCTGCCGTAGCCGAGCATGGCGACGAAGGCCGGGTTCACCGACAGCAGCCGCCCGTCGCGCCCGCTCTGGTAGACCCCTTCGGCGATGCTCTCGAACAGGCCGCGGAACTTCGCCTCGCTGCTGCGCAGCGCCTCCTCCGTCAGGTGCCGCTCGATGGCGATACCGGCCAGCTGCGCGGCGCGCGCCATGATCTGCGACTCGCCACTGGCGGGGAGCCCGGCTTCCGCGCGGTACACCCCGAGCGCACCGAGCAGCTTGCCGCCGGCCGCCTTGATGGGATCAGACCAGGCCGCGCGCAGCTGCGCGCCGAGCGCCACCGCGCGCTGCCCGGCCCACACCGGGTCGCTCGCCACGTCGGCCGAGAGCACCGGCCGATCGAGGTGCACGGCGGCGGCGCACGAGCCATTGCTGCCGGCGATGCTGACGCGCTCGAGCGCAATGCGCAGTGTGTCCGGCAAGCGCGGCGCCACCATGTGCGCGAACGCCTGGCGGTCGGCGGCGAGCACGCTGACGCTCGCCAGCGTGCCGGGCAGCGCCGACTCGACGAAGCGGGTGATGGAAGCGAGCACCTCGGGAAGCGGTGCGTTGCGCGTCACCTGCTCGAACACCTTGCGCTCGGCGGCGCTCACGCGCTCGCTGCGCTTGCGCTCGGAGATGTCGGCGATCGAGCCGCGCACCAGGCGGCGGTTGCCACTCGGCAGCCGCACCAGGCGCACCTCGCACATGATCTCGTGCCCGGAGGCATCGTAGTGTGCCCACTCGAACACCGGCACGTCGCCACCGAGCGCGCGCTCGATGTAGGCCTGGGCACGCTCCGCCGAGGGCGCGCCGTCGGGCTGCTGCGGCGGGCTCAAGGTCACCGGCCCGACCTCGAGCAGGCGCGTGCGGTCCAGGCCGTAGAACTTCTGCGCGTGGTCGTTGGCATCGACGAACAGCCCGGTGTCGACGTCGAGCACCACGATGGCCTCGGGCGCGTGATCGACCAGCAGCCGATAGCGCGCGGCGCTCTCGCGCATCGCCTGCTCGGATTCGCGCCGCTCGGTGACATCACGCAGGCACAGCACGAACATCTCGCGCGCCGACAGCGGCGCCTTGCTGACCGCGATCTCCGCGGGGAAGGAATCGCCGTTCTTGCGTCGCGCCCACAGCTCGCGCGTCGCCAGGTCGAGCGCGGTGTCCCCGGAGCTCGCCGCGAGGCGCTGCAGCGCCTCGGGGACACTCTCGTGCATGGCCTGCTCGGCGATGGCCGGCAGCAGAACGTCGATGCGCTGGCCGACGACCTCGGCCTCGTCGTAACCGAACACGCGCTCGCCGGTCGGATTGAAGGTGCGGATCAGGCCGCCCTCGTTGACCGTGAGCACGACGTCCTTGATGTGATCGAGAATGACCTGCAGGTGCTCGGAGCTCTGCTCGCGCGCCTCCAGCGCGAGCGCGCGCGCCTCATCGGCCATCAGGCGCATCGACTCGACGGTGCCGCGGCGCTCCTTGTCGATCGCGGCGTAGTGCTCACTCACCAGGCGCAGCAGCATCGGCAGGTCGGGCTCGGTGCTGCCGCTGCGCAGGTGCACCTCGTGCAGCTGCGCGCGCAAGTGGGAATGCAGCTCCGCGTGCGCCTCGCTGAGCGGACCCGCATCCGCCCGCACCAGCGTGGTGGTGGCGCCTGCGGGCGGTTCTGGCGGGGGGGTCCGAAGGGTCTGCGGCTTTGACATAACGGCGAGGGTGCGGCCCGATCACGATCATACGGAGCTGCTATATGCGGGCCCGTGAACCCCCTCCCGCTTTGCGTGATGCAGGCACGCCTTTCGGTGCGCGGGCGGCCAGAAGGCCGTCGGCGCTATTGCAGGGCAGCAGTCTTGGGAGGCGTGGCGCGAGGCTTGCCGGCGGGTGCCGCGGCCGGCTTCGGCGGCGCGGTGATGCCAGCGCCGGCGATCAACGGCATCGAGAACGTATCGCTGCTGGTCTGCCCGGCCGAATCCACGGTGATGGTGACGCGGAAGGTGAAGATGCCATCGCGCGTGGGCAGCACCTTCAGGTTGTGCTCGATCGGGACACCCTCGACGGGGCGGTCGGTGGCGGGGATGCTCGCCCCGTCGACGAGGTCGAGCCCCTCGTCGGCCTCGATGGACCCGGAAACGCTGTCCACCGCGGCCGACAGCGGCACGATCACGAGCTCGATGTCGAGCGGCTGGGCCACCTGCGGGCGATCACGCAGCTCGAATTTCACCTGTACCGGCAGCGTCGTGGGCTTATGGCCCGGCACGGCGTTCACCATCGTGCGCAGCCGCGCCTCGGCGGGATTGGGGGGCTTGGCCGCCGCGGCGCGCGCTGCCGCGGTAGTGGCGGGCGGGGTAGTCCCTGAGCCGCAGCCCGCCGCCAGCGCCAGGGCCGCAAGCCATACCGGCAGATGTCGGGCGAGCCGCCACCGCGGACCCATCCCGGGGCCTCGGCGCGTCTTTGTTAAGTCACAGGCCATGCGAGGGCCGCACAATAACCCGTCCGCCAGCCGCGGGGTATGTGCCTGATCGGCATTTTTGCCCGCCCCACGCTTCATCGCCCCAAGCCGCCCACGTTCACCCCTGGAGCAAGGGCGGGGAGTCGATGGTCGCGACCTGCTCGAGCAGATCCTGCAGATACCCCTCCCAGTAGCGCGGCTCGGCAAACCAGGGGAAGGCGCGCGGAAAAGCCGGGTCGCCCCAGCGATGCACCACCCAGGCGGCGTGGTGCAGCATGCGCAGCGCACGCAGCGGCTCAATCAGCGTCACCTCGAGGAAGTCGAAGTCGCGGAACTGGCTGTAGCCCTCAAGCAGTTGCTCCCATTGCCCGCGCTGCTCGGCGGGTGAGCCCGAGAGCATCATCCACAGGTCCTGCACGGGCGGTCCGGTGGCACAGTCATCGAGGTCAACGAATACCGGACCGTGCTCGTCCCACAGGAGATTGCCGAGGTGGCAGTCGCCGTGGATGCGGATCTCGCGTACGCCCCCGGCAGCGCCGAATGCGCCGCTCGCCCGCTCGAGCAGCGCCGCACTGACCGAGGCGTAGCTCGCGTGCAGCGCCTGCGGCAACAGCTCGCTGCCGAGCACCTGCTGGCGCGCCTGCCACCCGAGACGCTCGACACCGATCTGCGGGCGCAGGCGAAACGGGCGCGACGCGCCGACCTGGTGCACCCTGGCGAGGCTCCTGCCGAGGAGCTGGCGCGCCTCGGGCGCATCGAGCTCGGGGGCGCGGCCGCGCAGGAAGGGGAAGGCGGCAAAGCGAAACTCGCCAAAGCGCAGCAGCGTCGCCCCGCCGATGGTGAGCGGGGCGGCCACCGGCAGTTCCGCCGCCGCGAGCTCGGCGGTGAGCTCGTGCTCCTCGCCGATCTGCGCATCGCTCCAGCGAGCGGGGCGGTAGAACTTCAGCACCAACTGCCGCTCCCCGGCGCCGAGCTGGTACACGCGGTTCTCGTAGCTGTTGAGCGCGAACAGCCGCCCGTCGGGCTCGAGCCCGCAGGCGGCGGCCGCATCGAGCACCACCTCGGGCGTGAGCCCCGCAAAAGGCTGCAGATCAACGCTGCGGGATTTGTTTATCATCGCTGCCCCATGAAGCACGGCGCCATCTTAATCACCGGCGGGGCCGGCTACATCGGCAGTCACGTGGTGCTGCAGCTGCGCGCGCGCGGCGAGCGCGTGGTGGTGCTTGATGACCTGTCGCGCGGCTTTCGCCAGGCGGTACGCGATGCGCCGCTGGTGGTGGGCAAGGTCGGCGAGCGCGCCACGGTGCTGCCGCTCCTCGCCGAGCACGGCGTGGACACGGTGATGCATTTCGCTGCCTACACCATCGTGCCCGAATCGGTGCGCGAGCCGCTGAAGTACTACGGCAACAACACCTGCTCGACGCGCACGCTGCTCGAGTGCTGCGTCGAGGCTAAGGTACGGCACTTCGTGTTCTCCTCCACGGCCGCCGTGTACGGCATCCCCGCCTCCGGCGTCGCGGCCGAAGATACCCCGACTGCGCCCATCAATCCCTACGGCACCTCCAAGCTCATGTCGGAGTGGATGCTCGCAAGCGTCGCGCAGGCCACGCCGCTGACCTACGCGGCGCTGCGTTATTTCAACGTCGCCGGCTCCGATACCGCCGGCCGCATCGGGCAGGCGACCGCGAACGCGACGCTCCTCATCAAGGTGGCCTGCGAGGCCGCCGTCGGCAAGCGGGCCGAAGTGGCGATCTTCGGCACCGACTACCCGACACCCGACGGCACGGGGGTGCGCGATTACATCCACGTGGAGGACCTGGCGGGCGCCCACCTCGATGCGCTCACCTACCTGCGCGGCGGCGGCGAATCCGCCACGCTCAACGTCGGCTACGGTCACGGCTACAGCGTGCGCGAAGTGCTCGCGAGCGTCGAGCGCGTGTCGGGAGTGAAGCTGCGCGTGCGCGAGGAGCCGCGCCGCGCCGGGGATCCCCCGGGGCTCGTGGCACGCGCCGAGCGCATCCGCACGCTGCTCGGCTGGCAACCGCGCCTTGACGATCTGGATACCATCGTGCGCAGCGCCTACCGCTGGGAGCAGCAGCTGCTGCGCGAGCCCTGGTGAGGGGCGCACGCCACACCGCGTGACCCGTAACCCACACGAGCGCCCGATGTGTTGGGTAGAATGCGCGCATGGTCTGGTGGCGTCCTAAGTCATTGAGCGGGTTGATGCTGGTGGGTCTGGCGCTGATCGCCGTGCCGCTGCTGATCGCCATCCTCACCGCCGTGCTGCAGATCCGCGACCTCGCCGAGACCGGCCAGAAGATCGTCGTCCAGGGCGTCACCGGGGCGCGCGCCAGCCAGTCGCTGTTCGAGCAGATCGCATCCCTCGAGCGCACCGCGCGCCTCTATGGGGTGCTGAACGACCCCAAGCTCCTCGACCTTTACCGCACCCAGGACGAGGGCCTGAGCGACACGCGCGAGCAGCTGCACCGCTTCGCGAGCGGCGCGACGCGCGCCACTCTCGAGGAGCTCGGCGAGCTGCAGGGCAGCATCCGTGCCACCGTCATGAGCACGCCGGGCCGGAGCGGGGCGGAGGCCGAATCGGACCTCTCCGGGCGCTTCACGCAGCTGTCCTCGCTCGTCGAGCGCGTGGCGCAGCAGAGCAACGCCCAGGTCGACGCGGAGGTCGCGGCGCTCCAGGAGCGCACGATGGACGCACGCAAGCGCCTGCTGTGGCAGGCGGCACTGCTGCTGCCGCTCGCGGTCGTCGCCGTGTTCGTGCTGACCCTCGGCGTCGGGCGCCCGCTGCGCAAGCTCGACCGCGCCATCAGCGAGCTGGGCAAGGGCGACTTCACCCATGCGATCGCGGTCAACGGTCCCCACGACCTCGAGCGCCTCGGCGGCCAGCTCGAGTGGTTGCGCCAGCGGCTGCTCGAGCTCGCCCACGAGCGCAACCGCTTCCTGCGGCACATGTCGCACGAGCTGAAGACGCCGCTCGCGAACATCCGCGAGGGGACCGAACTGCTGATGGATGGCGCAGTGGGCGAGCTCGACTCCAACCAGCGCGAGGTCGCCGCGATCCTGCGCGAGAACGGCATCAAGCTGCAGCGCATGATCGAGAAC
>Ga0210394_10001953_pt1 | contig 30296 bp, 21 predicted proteins | sample IncBWC12MmetaG_FD_160121 | JGI IMG/M metagenome (GOLD analysis project Ga0210394, IMG submission 160121) | Forest soil microbial communities from Barre Woods Harvard Forest LTER site, Petersham, Massachusetts, United States - Inc-BW-C-12-M | ecosystem: Environmental > Terrestrial > Soil >... | reverse complement strand
GATTCGCCGGCGAATCGGCGGGCGCTGCTCGAGCAGCGAAATGCCACGCGACATAGCGTCGTATAGGCGGGTTCCCGAGGTTCCCATGCGCAGGTGGTTGACGGCGCTCTGCATGCCATCGGAATCAGTGGTGAATTTTTGAAGCAGATCGACGCTGTCGTCGTATCCGATCAGCGCCGCTTCCGAAGTCAAACCCATCACGGTCTCTGCAAAAATAATACCGGTGTGCTGCACCGCCGGGAACATCGGCTCGATGTGCGAGCTTGTTTCGATGACCAGGACGATCGAAAGAGGATCGCCTCCCAGGTCGAAATGTTCGATTTTTTGCTCGGCCCCGTTGTCAAAGAGATGGAAATTCTCTTTCGCGAGGTCGAACACCATTTCGCCGGAAGCGTTCAGCACGGTTACCGGCGCGGTCACTTCGTTGACGCGCACGCGGATCATGCGCTTCCGCTGTTCCGGCGTCGGCGTGTCCTCTGGGTGAGCACCGGGCTTGGTGTGGATCGGCCCGGGAGGAGCCTGTCCCCAGACCGGCCGAGGAAGACTCAGGGAAGCGAGCGCGAGGCTCATGCAGAATACGGGCAGAAATAAAGCGCTTCGAAGCGTCATATGTTCTCATCTTATCTGATTCGACGCGCCTGACGCGTGTTGCATGCGCACTGACGTACGACGCGCGGCATTACGCTTTCGGAGACATCGCGCGAGTGCGCAGGTGCGGCGGCGCGGAACGGTAATAGAATGTAGTTTCGCTTTTCTTTTGAGGGGGATTCATGAAGCGCTCGGGTCATCTGCGGATGGCGAAGCTCGCGTATCACGATCAAAGTTTCATGGAGAGCCTGAGCGCCAGGCCGCTCCGCATCCTCGCCGAGTATCTTGACCCGCTAACCCGGCTGAGGCGTGGCGGAGTTGCCGATACGATCGTGATGTTCGGCTCTGCGCGGATTCGTTCGCGTGACGAAGCTCTGGGACACGTCAAGGAAGTCGAGCGCGCATCCCGCGGGCGCCGAACGCCGGAATGGCGCACCAAGCGCCGCGCGGCGCGCTCGCTGGTGGAGATGTCGCGCTACTACGAAGAGGCCCGGGAACTGTCGGGGCGCATAACCAAGTGGTCGATGACGCTCGGCTCGCACCCTAAGCGCTTCGTGATTTGTTCCGGCGGCGGCCCGGGGATCATGGAAGCGGCGAATCGCGGCGCCGACGAAGCGGGCGGCTCTTCGGTGGGTCTCAGCATCCAGCTTCCGCACGAGCAGCGCCCGAATCCATACATCTCGCCCGAGCTGAATTTCTGCTTCCATTATTTCTTCATGCGCAAGTTGTGGTTCGCGCAGAAAGCCAAGGCGTTGATCGTTTTCCCGGGCGGTTTTGGCACGATGGACGAACTCTGGGAAATGCTTACGCTGTTGCAGACGGGAAAACTCTCATCGCACCACTTGATCCTGATCTACGGACGGAAATACTGGGACAAAGTCCTGGACTGGCGACACATGGTAAGCACCGGCATGATCAGCCAGCGCGAATACGGCATGCTTCAGTTTGCCGACACCGTGGACGAAGCGTTTAATCACGTGCGTGCCGACCTTGAGAAGCATCACTTGACGCTGGACGCAGACTGGGACCGCAACTAAATATCTGCTTCGGTTTCAATCGCTGCGAGGTAGCGGCAAAACAATCAGACCGCTGCGGAGATAGAGATGGAAGAAGGACAAGCCGCCAGCCGGTTCATTTGGGAACTCGAAATTCGCGCCCCTCAGCGGCCGAAGCCGCACCTAATTGCGCCGATTACGGCACGGCTGAAGCAGTGCCCTGACGCAAACCACCGGTTCTCGCAGATTCTATTAATTGTTTGACACTGCGAGATCAGCTTCGAAAACGGCCTCAAAACGCCGCTTCTCATCCTGATCGTGCAGCATCACCACGGGAGCCACGCGCAACGATTTCTTGCATCCGCGGCAGGCCGACATCTCACCTTGCAGATCCTGCACGAATCCATCGGTGAAATGGTATTCCGCCCGCGGACGGCGAGCGGCTTTGAATCCGGGTGTCCCGCAATGCGGACAGGTGTACTCGACACGATCGTCGAGGGGATCGCGATTCAGTGCGGCCCAGCCGGTGTAGCGAACGCCCACTGTTTCACTAGAAGTTCGATGCATGATGAATACCTCGCTTCGTATAAGCCCCAAAAGGAGCAAAGACAACCGATTAGACGCATCCGAGCGGAAAATCGATGCACTTCATCTCAAAGGATCCAATTCATTTTTGACCCTTCTAATCGCCTGATACTGAACACTTTATGCTGTACTTTAGCTGCCGGGAGTGGCGGATAGGCCTCCGCTCGCGCCAATGCTGGGAACACGCGGGTGAGGCCGGTGTCTATCAGTGTAGAGAACGCGCGAACTTTCGGGCAACGCAGGGCGGCCCAGCCGGTTACCTCGAACGCCCTGAGACTTAGGTTCCATTCTGTTTGGAAGCATTGCCGGAGGTGTGTCAATGAGCAGCCTCGGAAGTCTAGCTGAATGCTTGATGGAAAGCGATGCGGGGGCGCTCGTTCGGGCGCGGCGCTTGCGGCGCAAAGCGCTGGTTCTTTCGATTGCATTCGAAGCAGCGCTCATTGCGGCGATGCTTGTTTGGCCGCTCATTACGCCTGGCGTGCTGTCGCGGCGATACGTCTTCACGGCCGCGCCGCCTTATCATGGCGGAACAAACGTAACACCAGCGCGCCAATCGGGGAACCCGCACCCCGCCTCGAAGCCGCACCAAGTTGCAGCGAACATTCTTCTCCAGCCGCCCGCGATTCCTCCTTACGTGCATACGTCTTCGGGCGACGAAACTCCAGTGATTGAAACTGGTCCTGGCAGCGACCGGCCGGGAATCCCCGGAGGCCCCGACGGCGGATTGGATATTCCAGGAACGACTGTCAAAAACGTGCCAATTGTTCCGCCACCTGTCGAAGTACGGCACAGCAGCGCTCCGTTACATCGAAGCGAAGGCTATATGGAAGCGGCGCTGATTCGCCGAGTGCAGCCCCTATATCCCGTGGTTGCGAAAACGGCGCACATTTCCGGAACCGTGCGGTTACGCGCGATCATCGCAACGAACGGCTCGGTGCGGCAACTCGAAGTATTAAGCGGGAATTTGATTCTGGCGCAGTCTGCCATCGCGGCCGTGCGCGAATGGCGTTATCGCCCCACGCGGCTTGACGGAAACGACGTGGAAGTCGAGACGTTCATCACCGTGAATTTTGTTCTGGAGTAGGGAAGCGGATGCAATTGCGAGGGCGGGATCGAAACCGCCCTCACAAAAGCCCTTACTAATTCAAGACCCGCGGCTAGAACCGGACAACGATCCCAGTCGAGATGCGCGCGTTATTTTGAGTCGTGCTCCCGAAGCGAGTGATCAGGTAATCCCCCTGAATAATTCGCCAGGAAAGTCCGTGAGCGATCCTGGTATCAATTCCGCCTCCGATTGCCGACGCAAACGCCGTATCCGATCCACCGGGTACGCCCAAGTGCGCGCCGCCGAATAGAACATGCGCGAACGGCGAGACGCGCGCCGGCCACGATACCTGCGGTCCGAATAGGAACGTGTGAAAATGAGTGTTGACGCCTGCTACCGTTCCGTAATCGCCGCTGAAATCAGCGACGCCGCCGAGCCAGTTGGTAACTTTATACTGTCCGGAAAGTTCCCATCCATTCAGGTTGCCTGCGGGACTGCTATCCAGGTGCAGGTAGGAATAACCGCCGAACAACTCCACTTTGTCTGTTATGGCCTGGGCGTGAGCCGAGAGCGAAATCAGGAAAAATAGCCCCAGCAACAGCGACAATTTACGAAGCATCAAGTCTCCTCCTCAGGAGTATTGGATCGGGATTCACCGAACAATTAGCCGCAGCGAGTCCCGTTTTGCCCCAGCACCCCGCGAGCCTCCGAAAGGACCCGCGACATGCTTCGCTGGAGCCAACTTAGATGCAGCGCGTTGCCCTGAGGTTTGGTTAAAGAAGTGGCTCTTTGACGTTGTGAGCAATAAGGTTACGCGTAGCGTCCCGCAGGCGAACGATCTCGTGCCAGTCGCCCGCGGCCGCAGGATCGGAATTAATCAGCGGCCCAAAGGTCACCGTTATGCGCCCCGGCCGTGGCATGACCGTTTTGTCTCGCAGAATTTGCCTCGCGCCGCGGACCGATACCGGGCAGATTGGCCGGTGCGTGTCGACGGCAGCCTTAAATGCGCCCAATTGGAAGGGACGTATTCCCGCGATGGACGTGAAAGTGCCCTCCGGATAAATCACCACGGATTCGCCCCGCACGAGCGCCGCATTCACTTCCTGCGCCTGCTTGATGCGCGCCTGCGGATCGTTGCGATCGAACGTGAATTGCCCGCTGCGCTCGCACAACCTGCCGACCAGCGGCATGTCAGGCACTTCTGCTTTGGCGACAAACCTGGCGCTTGACGGCAAGCAAGCCATCGTCACGAGAATATCGACGTAGCTGGAATGATTCGGCGCGAAAATACACGGCCCTGACTTCGCCAACTCGCCGAGAATCTCATCTCCTTCGATACGAACCGGAACTCCCGCAGCAAACAGCATCAGGCGAGCGCCGACGTGAGTGAACCGCGCCGCGCGCCGGCGATTGTGCGTTAGCGAAACAAGCACCCAGACCGGCACGAGCACGGCCATGAACGCCGTCAAGGCATAAGCGCCGTAGAGAATCTCGACGCCGCTCCGCAAGCCGCGTTTGAGCAGCGACCATCCTTGAGGCGCAGCACCACCCGCCGCAAGCTTCGCAATCTGCACCCATGCCGCCGGTTGTTTCTTGCCGAGCTTTCCATCGAGGAACAGCCGCTGCGTTTCGCTGCGCCGCAATTTTCCGCTCGACGTCTTGGGAATCGATTGCGGCGGCAACACTTCCACCAGGTCGGGGGGAATCCCCAAGGCGTCGCTCACAGCCTGAGAAATCTCGCCGGTGATGCGCTTCGAGTCCGCCACGTTGCGTGCTTCGGCCGCGATTACCAGCCGCTCGGTTCCGGTGCGCGCGTCCGCGGCGCCAAACGCTACCACGCATCCAGGCCGCACTCCCGCGATGCGGCCAACGGTCTCTTCCACTTCGTGGGGATAAATATTGCGGCCCGCTTTGATGATTACGTCTTTCGCGCGGCCGGTGATGTAAAGATCGCCGTCTGCCCAGTATGCAAGGTCGCCCGAATCGAGCCAGTCGCCGTCGCGCATCAGTGCGCGCGTCGCTTCGGGATGCCGATAGTAGCCGCACGTCGCGGACGGCCCGCGGAACCACAGGCGTCCTTCGATGCGCTCTGCCACATTGTGACCTTCTGTATCCACGAGCCGGACTTCGACACTGGGCAGCGGCTTGCCGGCGAACACGAATTCAAGCGCCGTGCCGTCGCCCGCAGCAACGGGAATCGCGCGGCCTTCCGACTCAAACGCAGCGCGTTCGATGCGGTCCACCTTGTAGCCCGTCCCCATTTGCGGCACCGCAACGGCCAGCGTTCCTTCCGCGAGCCCGTACACGGGTGATTGCGCCTCGCGACGAAAACCGTAAGGCGCGAAGCGAGCGGCGAAACGTTCGAGAGTTGCCGCGCAAACCGGTTCAGCGCCGTTCGTAGCCGCGCGCCACGAACTGAGATCGAGTCCCTCCAAATCTTTGTCAGCAATTTTCTTCACGCACAATTCGTACGCAAAGTTCGGCGCCGGGCTGATCGTGGCGCGGTGGCGATGGATGGCGCGCAGCCAGCGTTCCGGCCGGCTCAGGAATGCGAGCGGCGACATCACCACCAGCGGAATCCCGGTGAACAGCGGCACGAACCAGGCGCCGATAAGTCCCATGTCGTGGTAGAGCGGAAGCCAGCTGACGCACAAATCGTCATCGTGGATATCGATTCCGGAAACTATCGCGCGGATATTTGCGAGCAGGTTCGCGTGCGTCAGGATGACGCCCTTGGGATCGCCCGTCGAGCCAGAAGTGTATTGCAGGAACGCAATGTCTTCGTCGCTGGCTCGGTACGACAAATCTCGCACGGGCCGCCACTCGTTCGTCGAAGGCTCGGCCGGTGCCGGCGTACTGGCCAGCCGCTCCGCGTTCAGCACCTCGCGAAGCGAAGGGACGCGCGGCTGAAGCAATCGCGCCAGTCCCTCCGCCTGACGAAACGTCACCAGGAATTGCGCTTCCGCATTGCGAAGAATGTTTGATTGCCGCGTCGCATACTCGGCGATGCGGTCGGCGCGAAACGGCGGATAAATCGGGACGGGAATCCCGCCCGCGAAAAGAATGCCCGCGAACGTCGAGAAAAACTCGGAGCACGTGGGCAGCATGATGGCCACTGTCTGCCCCGGCGCGAGGCCGCGACTTTTCAGCTCGCGCGCGACCGATGATGCGCGTTCGAATAGCTCGCCAAACGTGATAGTGACGAGCTCATCGTCTTCTTCGTACAGCTGAATATGCATGCGGCCAGGCTCGCCGAGTCCGCGGAGGCGGAAAATTTCGGTGAGAGTTGTGGCCTTGCGGATTTGCTCTTCGAGGTCGGGACGAATTGCGCTGTGAGGCGAAGCGGCTGCAGTCCCCGCGCTTTGAGCCGGCGCAGACCCGGCAGGGGTTCGCAAGCTTGCGCCGACGCTCCGGTTCGCATCGGATTCCTCGCGCCCGATCGCGTCGATCAGGTCTTGAACCGTATCTGCTTCGGCGACAACCCGGTCCGGCAGGCGGACGCCGCAAGCGTCGCCCAGGCGAAGCATCAACTCCACGCGCTCGATGCTGCCGAGCCCGAGTTCGCGCTCCAGGTGCGCCGCCGGGCCGCGCGCCGTCAGTTCTTCCAGCCCGCGCGCGCCGCCCAGCTCGACGAGCAGGTTCCGCACAGCTGCAAGCGCTTGCGACTCCACGCTGGCCGTGCGATCGAGTTTTGCTCCGGTTGCTCCCACGGGTGTGACCGGGTGCGTCAACGCCCCGGTATGCGCGGCAAAAGCCCTTTCTTCGACAAAGCCTATCACCCCGTCCGGGCGCGTACAACCAGTTCGCTGTCGTGGGCGCGCTCGGTCGGAAGCGCTCGTACGGCCTCAAAAAGGCGCGCAATTTCCCGCGGGATTTTAGCGAAAGGCGAAAGAAGTACCTTCGTACCGGGACCAATTGAACCCAGTGGTCTATCGACGCGCGCACGCCCAAACGGCAAACTTCAAGTGTGTTCGGGAGCTGCTGAAAAGCACCCCGAATGTCTGCACCTCCATCACCCCATGCCCACGAGCGGCCGGCACCCCCACCGGCCGCTCATTTTTTTTCAGCGGACCGCTCGCGCTTCCATTCACGCCCGTCTCCCGCAGAAACTTGCTTGACTTCCCCTGCACACGGTTTTATAGAATGCAGCCGGGCCGTGCGGGGCTGGGTAGTCGCAGGGATGCGCACGTCTTGCGGGTAGCTCCGAAGCCCGACATTCCTTCCTTCGACACCTTCCAGCCTCTTTCGCAGTTGCAACTATCGACGTCAGTTCGGGTTCTAGTCGCCACCGGGGGGTGCTGCGTGAATCGAAATCGGTCGATCTTCTTGTTCGTGTTGTTCTTCGCCTTGCCTGCGCTTCTGGCAAATCCAGCGCGGAGCCAGGACGCCACCGGCCGCGTTATCGGCAACGTTCTTGACCAGCAGGGCGGGCTGGTGCCGGATGCTCGCGTAACGGTCACAAACACCGCCACAGGAATCGCGCATTCCACGAACACGAACAAAGACGGCTACTTCGAGGTCCTCGATCTGCCCATCGGTTCCTACAACGTGACTGTAGAACACGAAGGATTCAATAAAGCCGTCACGCAGCAGCAAAAGCTCCAGATCAACCAGTCCCTGCGATTCGACATCACCTTGAAAGTAGGCACCACGAGCCAGACAGTCACAGTGGAGGCCCAGGTCACTGGCGTTGAGACCGTGAGCCCCACACTGGGCCAGTCGGTAACCAGCCGCCAACTCGTCAATCTTCCCCTGAATGGCCGCGACGTGCTCGATCTCGCGCTGCTCCAGCCTGGCGTTACCGAGGCGGATCCGGATTTCGTCGGCGCGGGCAAGTTCAGCGTCGCTGGCGGTAGGCCCGATTCGATCACTTTTCTTCTGGACGGAGGCATTAACAATAACCTGCTCGATAACAGCCAGGTTCTCGATCCCAATCCCGACACAGTCGCCGAGTTCCGCATTTTGACGAGCAACTACACGGCGGAGTATGGACGCAACGCTGCGGGAATCATCAGCGTGGTAACCAAGTCAGGCACCAACGAGTTTCATGGGAGCGGATTTGAGTTTCTGCGAAATGGCAATTTGAATGCGAACTCGTATTTTAATATTTTGAACGGTGTGCCCAGGGACAACTTGGAAAGGAATCAGTTTGGCGGAACGATTGGCGGTCCGATAAAGAAAGATCGCGCATTCTTCTTTGTGGGGTATCAGGGGCAGTTGCTTTCGCAGACACAGACTCAAAACCAGACGACGACTTTCACCCCCAGGGAACTTGGAGGAGATTTTTCCCTTTCGGGGATTGATCCGATTACAGGCAACGTGATTCCGGATCCCGGCGTCGCCAACTTTCTACAGCAAAATCCCTTTTTTCAATCGAACCCCGCGCTCGCTGCGCAGGCCATGATTGACCCTACGAAAATCAACAGCATCGCCGCGGAGTACATCGCCGCGGGGTTGATTCCCACGGACCCGACGGGTTTGGTCACGACCACTTCGCCCCACACGGACAACAACAACGAACTGACTGGGAAACTGGATTTCGTCATTACCCAGAAGGATAAAATCGCTGTCACGCTTGGTGGATTTCGAGAAGGACTGCTAAACCCATTCCAGTTCGCGACCGTTGCTGGTTTCCCGAACACGACGCAGAACCACAATTACTTTGGGAATATCTCCTATACGCGAACATTTTCTCCAAACCTGCTGAATGAATTGCGCTTTACTGCTCAACGCAATTTCTTTAATAATGATCTGATCGCTAGAACACTTCCCACGGCGAGCCAGCTGAACATAGCCATCACACCAGACAAACCGACAGGCCCTCCGAATATCCTTTTCGACAACGGGTTGGCGCTGGGATTCAGCGAACAGGGACCGACTTCATTCGCGAGCAACACGTACGCCATTTCGGACACCGTGACCTGGGTGAGAGGCCGGAACACCTGGAAGTTCGGTGCCGGCATTTCCGCTTACCAAAACAACACGCAATTTGATTTCATCGGTAACGGCGAGTTCGATTTCAACGGCCAGGGGGGAGTGGGCACGGGCGACAATAGCCTTGCTGATTTCCTTTTGGGAATTCCAAGCGCCTACTTCCAGAATGCCAATGCGGGGTCGAACATTCGCAGCAAGGCGCCGTTCGCCTTTCTTCAGGACGAATGGAAAGTACGTAGAACTCTGACCCTCACATTGGGCGTCCGCTACGAATATGCAACACCCAAACTCGATACGGCGGGAAGAAGCTTTTCCGTCATTCCCGGCCTTCAATCCACCGTGTTCTCAAACGCGCCAGCCGGCATGGTTTTTCCGGGAGACAGGGGCGCTCCCCGGGGAGTGAATTTCCCGGACAAGGATAATTTCGGGCCCCGGTTTGGATTTGCCTGGGATCCTTGGGGCAATGGCGAGACCAGTCTTCGCGGGGGAGTTGGAATCTTTTACGACGTTCTAAAGGGGGAAGACAACCTTCAATTCAACGGGCAACCACCGTTTTTCGGAGGCGCGGGCCTGTTCTTCAATCAGGTCGGGCCTGGCCAATCTTCGGAGGTTCCGTACTTCGCTGATCCGTTTGGCTCATTAGGTGCGGTCAATCCATTTCCATCGACCCCTCCTCCTTCCAATCTCGATTTCGCGGCCGCGGGTTTCCTGCCAATTAACAGCAGCGCCGCTGTATTCTTGGTGGACCCGCATATCCATACACCGTATATCTACCAGTACAATTTGAGCGTCGAGCACGAACTGGCGAAGAACCTGATCGCCGAATTCAACTATGTCGGCAACAGCTCCAAGGGTCTAACTGCTCTGAAGGACATCAATCCGTTCGTCCCGGGATCGTCGAGCCGGGTTTTAAATCTTGCACCTCAGGACGCCAATATCACCAACGGGTGTATCAACTTCGCCGCGGCGAGTGGCATTGCCGATCCCACCAGCACTTGCCCGTTCGCTACTTTACCCGAGTTTCAAAACGTAGGATTCGCCAACTACAACAGCCTCGAAGCGTCTCTAACAAAAAGGGTCGGGGAAAGCCGCTTCTTCGGCACGACATATTTCACACTCGCCTACACCTACGGCAAAAGTATCGATACGTCGTCTGGATTCCAGAACCGGAATTTCCAGGTTCCTTTCTTCAACATCCAGCAGTTCCGTGCCGTATCCGACTCGGACATCAAGCACCGCATCACCTTCAGTGGCGGCTGGGACCTGCCATTCGATCGCGCGTGGTCGTCCGGACCCACCCGCCTAACGAAGGGATGGAGCCTCTACTCGATTTTCAGTTGGCGAACCGGATTCCCCTTGGACATTCCCGCTCGCTTCGGAGACCGCTTTGATCCCACGAATCCCGGCCCCTCGGGAGCTGGCGATCCCTACTTGGCGAACGCCCTGTTCGCAGCGGGTTTCAACAGCGTCCAACTTCAAAACCCCAAAACCGTCCAGACCATCAACGGCACGTCGGGCAACTATTTTTTCAATCCCCTCGGCTTCGACAATAACGAAGCGGACTATGCGAGCGCGCCTCCCCAGTTCGCGTTGTACGGTTTACCGCGGAACTTTTTCCGTGGACCCGGCCGCACGAACCTAGACCTAGCCTTGGCCAAAACAACAAAAATCACCGAGCGTCTCGCGGCTGAGCTTCGCCTCGAAGCTTTCAACGTCTTCAATCACACGGAGTTTACGAATCCCGACACCAATCCCAACAGTGGCACATTCGGGCAGGAAACCACTACATTCGACCCGCGTATCCTTCAGGTCGCGGTGCGGCTTACGTTCTAACGCGATAAACATCGCCTTAACGAAAAGACCCGGGCTCGCTTTCGCGAATCCGGGCCTTCCAGGCAAAAACTCAAAATTTCAGCGGGGCCGCGGACGCGCCATCGGCCGGTAACTCATCGCCGTCCGCGCGCGCATCCGAAAACGCGGGCCCAGCGGCGGCGGCACGTTATGAAGCGGCCCGCCGCAATTGCTGCAACGCTCCTGAGGCGCGCTCTGAATCCGCAGCCAATGGCCGCGCGCTCCGCATTCCGGATTCAAACACTGCACCGTCCCACCGGGCAGATTTTGCATCGTCCCTCTCGTCTCGCCGAAATTTTGTGGACCGGCCGCAGGAAGGGAACTGAATCGCCGCCGGATCCCCCCGTTTCAAAACTCGTTACACACGCCGCGAAACAAAGCTACAAGAAACGACAGCTCCGGGAACTGGCGGAATTGTGCTCCGGCTTCAATTGTGTGTCAATAGGAATATCTACTATTACTAGGGGTGCTGTTCCGCTCCGGTACAGCACTCTTCGCGCGCGGAATCCAGGTCCTGAGGTTAGTTCGGGTTCGTGTTTGTTACAGGGGCCGGCGGCGGACCCAGTTTGGCTTGCGCTTCGTCCACTTTCTTCTGGGCTTCCGCCACTTCCTGCCGCTTGGCTTCGATCTGGCTTTGTTCGATCTTCAAGTTCTCAGCGCCGTCCGTGTCTTTCGAATAATCCGGCTTGCCATAGTAGGTCCGCCGGTCGAGATCGTATCGCCGGCTCAAAAGATCGAGGTCAGCCGTCAACTGCTTCAAGTGTTCCTTGGCGGCATTCAATTCTGATTCAGCAGCCTTTGAATTTTTTGCCGCATCGGTATCGTTCCCAGGTGCCGGAGCGTTAGCCGCTCCGCCTGGAAGGGCTGCAGCGCCTGTCGCCGGCAAATTCGACGCCTTGTCGTCCGCTGTGTCCGCCCCCGGAGCCGAAGACGCGGTGGCATCTCCCACCACACTCACCCCATTGGGCGTTTTGGGTATCGACTCGTTGTCCCAGAAACGCGCGGGTTTGGCCTGCTCTTTTTTCTGCTCGCGGGAGTGCCGCGCGGCATCCGCCAGAGTTTGCGTCGGCTTCTGCTCTTGCTGCGCCGCAGCGATTCCCGGCGGCATCGCCAGTAGGATCGCGATCCCCAATCGTGCAATTCTCATAGCACTTCTCCCGAGGGCCAGTTTTCCTTCGAATATAGTAGTCCGCGCCGCGACGCGACGGCAAACGCGGTTCGCCTCCGCGCCCAAAGAAGCACCTGTACGCAGTAGCAGGTTCGCCCCGTATGATTCCCCGCCATGCGCTCAGGTTAAGAGTTGCCGCTTTCGCCCCGCAAGCGCCGCAACGCCCAGTCCGCACGCCAGCAGCAAATAAACAGACGGATAATGCGTCGCAGCCGTGGCCGGGGCGGACCCCATGAAATCTAGCGGCGGCATCGCGTGCATCGGGCCCAAGTACCACAGCAACGTGTAGATAATTTCAAATGGTTTGCTGCTTCCGCTCCACACCCCGAGAGAAAGCGCCAGCGTTGGAATGAACAGCGCGCCGATCGACGACGCCAGTAGCCCTCTCATGTTCCCTGCGATGATCACGCGCGCGGCAAACCCGCTGCCCGTGAGCACCGCCAGTATCACGCCCGATAGCCACACGGCCGGAAGCTGTCGTGCGATCGGATGCGGTGTTGAAAAAAGCAACTGATTCGTTTGGTCGCGCAACTCGCGCACCCCCATCTGCGACCACATCAGCACCGGCCAGATCCACGCGCAACCCAGCACGATTCCCCGCGCCTCCGCTGACGGAACCGCCGCGGACGCAATCAGCAATCCCGCCGCAACTATGTACCACCACCATCGCTGTCCCTTCAGCATCAGCCGCAATTCCGCCGCAAGCATCGCGCCGAATCGAAACTGCGCGGGCGTTTGCGACAATGCCGTTAGTGCCACACTCCGGGTGCGCGCGGGTATCACAACCGCATCAGTCGCGATCTCAGGCGCTTGCGCCGTGCCACCTCGCGGGACTTTAGCGCGCGCCGTATCGAAGCGGTCGAAAAAAAAGGACGCAGCCCCTGTTAAGAGAATCGCAAGGCCTACCCAGGCAAGTCGGCTGAAGACAATCGGCCCCGTCCACTCAATTCCATTCCAGACGAACGCGCTTTGTGCAGGGCCGAGAGATCCCACGTCGAGAGAAAATGAAAAACTCTTCTGCGTCGTGTTTGCCGCCGCCAGCATGCTGTTCATCACCGTGGAAATTCCCGCGAGGTCGTAGGAGAAATTCTTGCTCGCCAGTCCCATCGTGAGAAGCGCGGTCCAAACGAAAAAATACACAACGTTTCCGAAGCCGCCTCGCAACCACGAAATTGTCTCGAAGAAGACCGCCAAGGCGGCGATAAAAGCCATCGCCGGCAGCGCCAGCAACAAGCTGGGCGCCAGCAGTTTCCATAACTCCATGTGCCGATCTTCGCCAAGCCAAAGTTGCATCACGATTCCGCAAGCCGCCAGAATCGCCACCATCACTCCAAGCACCGCGAAATTGCTCGCCCATTTGCCGGTCGCGTACAAAAATTTCGACATCGGCGTCGATGCCAGGATCTGCCCCACGCGCGTCTGCCGGTCGCGCTCGATCGTATTTTTCACCACGTAAAATCCCGCGAGCGACAGAAACGTCGAGACGACCAGCGCCATCAGCGCTCCAATCCACGCCGAATTGTAGACTCCGCGAATGTCGCCCAGCCGCAGCGTGATTCGGCCCACCGCCGCGAGATAGCCGAAGTACAGCGCGAATCCCATCGTCACCAGAAAACTGTAGCGCCGCAGCCGCTCCAGAAAATCCGCGCGTGCGAGATGGTAGAGAACGCGCCACCGGCTTGCCGAAGTTGTGCTCACAATGTTCCGCTCATGGTGTCGCGCTCATGCCGAGGCACCCGCGCGCTGGCTGGAAATGCAGTGCAGGTAAGCATCCTCGAGCGTCGGCTCGGCAAGAGACGCGTCCACGCCCGGCCGCTCCCCCGCCAGCACGCGCACGTGAACACCATCCGCGCGGCGCGCGCTCGCCGAGATCAGGAATTTCTGCTTGGCCGCCGCCACATCGGCGCTCGCGATCACCCACTCCCAAACTTTTCCTTCGATCGAACGCAGCAGCTCTTCCGGAGCCGCATGCACCAGCAAACGCCCGCCTCCCAGCACCGCAATATCCGTCGCCACCGCTTCGACGTCCGACACGATATGCGTCGACAAAATCACGATTCGCTCGCCCGACAGCTCCGACAACAAATTGCGGAACCGCACGCGTTCCTCGGGGTCCAGTCCCGCCGTCGGCTCATCGACGATCAGCAGTTGGGGATCGTTCAACAGCGCCTGCGCGATTCCCACGCGCTGCTTCATCCCGCCGGAAAAGCCGCCAAGTTGCCGGTCGCGCGCATCTCCCAGGTTCACCACCGCGAGCAATTCATCAATACGCCGCCGCGCCGTCGCGCTATCCAATCCTTTTGCGGCAGCCAGGTACTCGAGAAACTCCAGCGCCGTCAGATGCGGATACACTCCGAAGTCCTGCGGCAAATATCCCAGCACCGCTCGCAGCGGATCGGGCGAGCGAACGATATCGCCATCGTTCCACAGAACGCGTCCTTCGCTCGGCTGCGTCACCGTCGCGAGAATGCGCATCAGCGTCGACTTACCCGCGCCATTCGGGCCCAGCAATCCCAGCACGCCGGGGCCGAGCTCCAGCCGCAAGTCGCGCAGGCCCCAGACTTTTCCCGCGTACTGCTTGCTCACACCGTCGACCACAAGTTTCATAAGCGGACTACTCCTCCGCACTCCGCAACAAGCCACACACCCGTATGCGAGAGAGAATACGTGAGCGAACCACAAAAAGTTTGCTTATTTTGCGCGGATAAATGTGGAAGAAATTCCCGAAAACTGCCTCTATTTCAGAGGAGTCACGGGCACTTCTTGTTTCGACAGGTCAACTGCGAATATTTGCACAGGCTCCGAAAAGCCCTTTGCCGTAACCGAGGGAAGCGGATTCAAAGTCACCGCGCCCTCGAGCTCCGTCGCCACCGCTTGCGAAACCAGGATTTGCCCCGCCTCAGCCGCCGAGCACAGCCGCGATGCTAGGTTCACGCTCCGCCCGATCGCCGTATAGTCGCGCCGGTCCTGGCTTCCCATGCTGCCCACCACCACTTCGCCAACGTGAATGCCGAAACCGATCTGCGTCCCTGCTTTCCCGCCGAATTTTTCATGCAGCGCCGCGACAATCTCCGCCGCCGCTGCTACCGCCCGCGTGCAGCGGTCCGCGCCCGAAAACCACGCGAACATCGCATCGCCGACGAACTTGTCCACGTCTCCGCCATAGCGGCGGACCGCATCCGCTTCAATACCGAGCACATCGTTCATTCGCTCGATCACCAGCGCCGGATCGCGGCCGTCGGAAAACGCCGTGAACCCGCGCACGTCCGAAAAAACCAGCGCCAGCCATTTGCGCTCGGCGCCCGGCCCTTTGCCATCCTGCTCCAGCATTTGATAAGCGCTTCTCGACATGTACTTCGACATCGCAGTTCGTTGCTTGAGCCCTCCGGCCATGTCCACGAACGCTCGCGAGAGCGTCCCGATTTCGTCGGCGCTGGCGCCTCCTTCGGCGGCATGGTTGGAGCGAAGCTGCTCGACCAGGTCGTACTTGCCCTGCTCGATCTCGCGCGCCGCGTCCGCCAAATGAATCAATGGCGCGGAGATCGGGTGCGATACCACGAAACCCACGCAGATTCCCAGTAGCAGCGCCACCACTGCGAGACTCGCCAGATAAACTTCCAGAATCCGGAATGGCTGCATGCGCTGCGTCACGGAACTCAGCAGTGCGCTGTGCACCCTTCCGGGATTGTGCACCGCCATCCCGTTTTCGGAGACCACCACTTCCTCCACTTCGTATTCGCCGTCCGGCGCTTGAAAACTGAACGGGTGCCGGAGATCGGGCCGTGCCTCGAGCGCGGTGACCAAGGCATTCTGCAGTTTCGCGTCGCTGATTCCGGTTATGCGCGCTACGTTCGAGTCATCTTCCTGCCACAGCGCCACATCCACGCCTGCGCGAAGTTTCACGGCGCGCGCCATGTCGTCATTTTCCTGGGCGCCGATGGTGAGTGTGCCAAGCGCCGCGTCGCGGCCCGGCACCGAAACTGCAAAAACCAGGTACACCTGTTTTTCCGGACTCGTCCACGTCGTAATCTCCGGCGCGCCGGGCGCCGCTTCATGAACGTCCGGCAGGCGCCACGACATGATCTGCGGGTCGCACGCCGGATGGCCGTCAATCCCGAACGCCAGCAGCGTGCCATCGGCCAGGCGGATCGACGCAAGTCGCGGCACCTTGCTGGCGGTTTTTTGCATCAAGCGAGCCACCTCCGCGCACGCCGCCTCACGCTCCCGGTGCTCCACGATCGTTATCATGCTCGTCTGCGCGGCGTTCGAGGCAGTCTCGAAGGCAAACGCGCGGTAACGGGCTTGCTGCGCCGAGTCAAATAATTGCCGGCTGTTGTCGAGTTGCTCCTGCACGATCGACCTAGCCTGCTTCAGGCTTTGCATCCAAACTAATGCCAGCACGCTTGCCGTTAGCAGCGACACCGTGCCGCCAATCAGCACGATCAGTTTGTTGCGGATACTCAGGTTGTTAAAGAAGCTGGGCATGTCGAAAGGGTCCGGGCGCTTTGAATTGCGGTCGGCGATCCGAGTTTCGCGCGAACGCTGGGAAGTGGCGCAACACTCTCAAGCTACCACGCTGGCCACTCCGAAGTTAGCGCCACGACGATTAGCTGTGCTCAGATCGGTAATTGAACTTGCGTACAGGTGTCCTGCATTTTCTTTTGTAGCGCCCGCAGCCGCTTCTGTGCAACTGTGTTGCTGGCACCCACCTCGGTTCTCTTCGCCTCTAAAGTCTTAGAACTGTTTCTCTATCTGTGTTCATCTGTGGTTTCAAAGTCTTTCGCTCGCCGCCAGAATTTTTCTTGGGCTCGAAGAATCACTTGATTCTTACATTTTTAGTGCTACGCTAAATCTGGCGCTATGTCGCTACGCAACAATGCGCGCGCAAGACGGCCCGCAGAACAACGCAGGCCGCGAGCGGGAACTCCCGCCCACGAGAGTGCCGTACTCCGTCCAACCGACAGGGTCGGGTTGTTCTTCCATCGGCGTTCATCTGTGTTCAACTGTGGTTCTCCCGCCTCCCGGCTTGTCCCAATCTGTCCTCTACGCGTTAACCTCCCCATTTCTAATCGCCACATCCCGCGATTAGAACCGCACCTAATCCCTTTCATATCAACGTTCGCACCACTTCTAATCGCAACAAAACACACGTTTTCATTTCCACCGAAATTGGTCTCAAATCGCTCCGCGAAATCCGCATCCTCAAGGATCACGATGAAAACCACCGGCGGGATGAAAGCGCTCTCACTCACTCTGCTGATTTTTGTCTCGATTCTTTTCTGCGGCGCAACTCTCGCCGCGCAAGAGCAGCCCACCGCCGCAAGCGGGTCCGCCACTCCAACGCAAACCGCAGCGCCGCAACCCGCAGCGTCGCAACCGACTCAGCGAATCGTCACGTCCTACACCTTGCCGCCCGATCTCTACAAGAAGGCTCACGACCTCAACCGCATCCATTTCCGTTTCAACCTGATCAGCTTCTTCTATGGGCTTCTCGTGCTGTGGCTCGTTCTGCGCCTGCGGCTCTCCGCGAAGTATCGCGACTGGGCAGAGGCCGCTTCGTCGCGCCGATTCTTGCAAGCCGCCGTTTTTTCTCCATTGCTTATTTTGACCACCGCGGTACTCGGGCTCCCAGCGGATGTCTACGAAGAGACCGTTTCGCGGAACTACGGAATTTCCATTCAGAGTTGGGGCTCGTGGATCTGGGATTGGGCGAAGGGGCAATTCATCGGCATCATCCTCGGAACAATTCTGATTTGGATTCTTTACACGGTGATCCGCAAGAGCGCGCGGCGCTGGTGGTTCTATTTCTGGCTCGTCTCGCTCCCAATCGGCGTGTTTCTGATTTTCCTCACGCCGCTGGTGATCGATCCAATGTTCCACAAATTCGAGGCTCTCCAGCAGAAAGATCCGGGCCTCACCGCGAGCCTCGAGCAGATGGTGCAGCACGCCGGTAAGAACATCCCGCCCGAGCGCATGTTCTGGATGGGCGCGGGAGAAAAAACAACGTCACTGAACGCCTACGTCACAGGGATCGGCGCGTCGAAGCGCATCGTCGTCTGGGACACCACAATTGCGAAGATGAACACGCCGCAAATCGTTTACGTCACCGGCCACGAGATGGGCCACTACGTACTCAGCCACATTCCGAAAGGTCTGGCCTTCGGAGCAGTCGGCGGCTTGGTTCTCTTCTATCTGGGATATTGCACCGTCGGAAGTTTGTTGCGGCGCAACAGCGCGAGCTGGGGCATACGCGACATCGACGACCTGGCATCTTTGCCCGTCCTGCTTTTGCTGCTTTCGATTTTCGGATTTGTCGCGGGCCCGATCTCCAACGCATTCAGCCGCTATCAAGAACATCAGGCGGACCAATACGGCCTCGAAGTAACGCATGGGCTAACTCCGGACTCAAGCCAAATTGCCGCACAAGCGTTTCAGGTTCTTGGAGAAGTGGGTCTCAGCGATCCCGACCCGAGTCCGGTGAATGTATTCCTCTTCTACAACCATCCGGCGATTTCCGATCGCGTTCGTTTCGCGCTCGACTACAACCCATGGGCCAATGGCGGCCACGGCGAGTTTTTCAAATGAGAAGGCAAACAACGCCGCGCTTATCAATTCCGCCCGTGCAGCGTCATGCGGATTCCATGGCGCGGCCGCAGCGTGACGAGCGGCTCAGGTACCACCGGGTGACCGGGCACGAGGCGAAAAAAAAATCGCTGCGCGATCGTTCCAATCACCAGCGCCGCTTCCAGCAGCGCGAATCCCTGCCCGATGCATCGCCGCGGACCATCGCCGAACGGGAGATAAACCCCCGCCGGCAGCCGTTCCGCAAGCCCGTCGAGCCAGCGCTCCGGACGGAACGAATCGGGATCATCGAAATACCGCGCGTCGCGGTGCATCACCCATTGCGACATCAGGATCGTCGTGCCAACTGGAATTTGGTAGCCGCCGATCGTGCATGGGGCGATGGAAGTGCGCGCCAGAATGTACGCGGGCGGATAGAGCCGCAGCACTTCGGTCAACACGGCCTGAAGGTATGGCAGGCGCATCAGGTCCGCCACTTCGGGCGCGCGCCCGCCGAGCACGCCGCGCAATTCTTCTTCGAGCCGCGCTTCCGCCGCCAGGTTCTGGCTCAGCAGATACCACGTCCAGGAAAGCGTCAGCGCCGTCGTTTCGTGGCCGGCGAGAAACAGCGTCATCGTCTCATCGCGAAGCTGCTTCGGAGTCATTTGGCTGCCGTCTTCATCCATCGCGCCCATCAGCATCGAGAGCAAATCGGCGTGATGATTCGAGCCGGCCTTTGCGCGGCGCTCCTCGATGATCCGGTAGACGAGAGAATCGAGAAATTCCACTTCGCGCTGCGCGCGCCGGTTTCTCGGCGTTCGCCAGCTTGCCGGAACGCGAAACGGCGAGCGCTGCCGCCCCAGCTCATGGCGCATCAGGAATGTCATCGCGCGGCCCACTTGCTCCGCTTCGCCCGGAAGCGTCGTGCCGAACAGGGTGCGCACGGCAATGTCGAGTGTCAAGGCGGTCATGTCGTGCGCCACCTCGCGCGTTTCGCCGTCGCGCCAATCGCGGATGTGCGTCTGCGCGATCTCCACCATCGGCGCTGCGTATTCGTTGATCCGGCCGCGATGAAATGCGGGCTGCGCGAGGCGCCGCTGCCGCCTCCAAAAATCTCCCTCGCTGATCAGCAATCCCTGCCCGAGCATCCGCTCGGTCACTCGTTTGGTGATCGTGCTCTTGTGGAACTTCGCCTGCTGCACCACGAGCACCTGCTCGATGTAGTCGGGATGATTCAGCAGGACGCGGGTCCCGAGTGGAGCGCGGATGCTGGCGATATCGCCGTACTCCCGGGCCACGCGCTGCAAAAGCGCCAGCGGGTCGCGCCGCAGTTCGAGAGCGACGCCGACGATCGGCAGGCCTTTCGGGCCCGGCGGAACTCGATTTCCGTTTGCTGGCATGGCCGAGCGCGGGCGTCGTTCGAGACGCACCCGCCTCCTCCTACTGGTTGCTACGCACCGCTGCGCTATTTTAATTCACAACACTTTAATTCACGAATTCATGCAGCCTCGGGCGCGCTCGCGAATCCAATAAAATGCCGCTTTGGTGGTTTTGGCAGTGAACGAGTAAGATACCTCCGCTCGCACCAAGTTGCCGAAAGAGAGTGTCGGTGGAAATCGAAAAACCGGAATGGCTCCTGCAAATGGAGAGCATCCTCGAGACGCTGAACGAAGGCGTCTTAATCACGGATGACTGCGATCACGTGGTCTTCGTGAATTCCATTTTCGAGGAATTGACCGGAATTCCCGCAGCCGACATTCTCGGCATCGATGCAAGCAAACAGTATTACACGCCGGAGGAACACGCCGTCCTTCAGCAGCGCCGGGATATTGCGCGTTCGACAGGCCGGATCCGCCACGAATTCTTTTTACCGACTAAAAGCGGAGGCCGCATCCCGGTGGTTATAAGCGCCCGGACTTTGGAAGATCCCGACGGCCGTGAGTTCTCGATCATCACGTTTACCGACATCTCCGAGCAAAAGAACGTGCAGGCGCAGCTCACTGAGGCCAATAAGCAGCTCGAGGCGCGCCACAAAGAAATCGAAGAGGATTTGGCGCTGGCGGCGCGCGTGCAACAAAGCCTGGCGCCGAAGTCCATCATCTGGGGCGGCCTGAACGTGCAAACATACTATAACCCGGTGCGCACCATCGGCGGCGACTTTGGCCTGGTGAGCCCGCTCGACGACGAACATCTGAATCTTCTCGTCTGCGACGTTTCCGGCCACGGCATTGGCTCGGCGCTGGTCGCAAACCGCATCTACAGCGAGACCATGACGCAATTGCGCAACGGCGCGCCGCTGGCGGATATGCTGCGCGGGCTGAATCGATTCGTGATGCAAAACATCGGCAGCTCGGTTTTCTTTTTCACACTCGCCGCCGCGCGCATCGACCGCGATGGCCGCCGCATGGTATTCGCCGGCGCCGGCCATCCTCCGGCGATGATCGCGCGGGCAGGCGAAGAGCCGCGGTTGCTGGAATCCCGCAGCATGGTGCTGGGCGCTTTGCCCGATGCCGTCGATTCCGAAGCCACGTTAGAAGTAGACCTCGAACCCGGCGATCGCCTCGTGCTCTACACCGACGGAATCACAGACGTGTTCAATTCCAACGGCGAGATGCTCGGAGTGGAAGGCGTGCAGAAATACGTGCGCGAAACTTCCGAGCTGCCGTTTGGCGAAATGAAAAAGGGCATCCTGGACCGCGTTGCGAATTGGCGCGAAGGTCCGCCCTCCGACGATATGTCGCTGGTCCTCGTCGACATCCACTGAGCCGGCATGGCGGAGCTCATTCTCTCAATCGATTTCGCCGTACCGCCGAAAGATGTGTTTGTCTTCTTCGTCCCGCAACGGATGCCGCACTGGTACGGCGTCGAAATGGACGCATGCTTCGAAGTGCAAGGCGGCGCACCGGATTTCGCCGTCGGGCAAAAAGTTCGAATCGCTGGACACTTGGGCTCGCACGCGCTGGCGCTGACGGTGGTGGTCACAGCGTATGAATGGGGCCGCCTGCTCGAATGGCGGTTTCAGGATTCGTATGGCGTGAAAGGTTTGCAACGATGGGAGCTTGAGCCGTCGGCTTCCGGCAGCGGCACGCGACTCACGATGCGCGACTCCTACGAAATGCCCAGCGCGTTCGGTAGGTTCTTCGATCGCATCTTCACTCGGCGCGCGGTGGCGCTCCGCGACCGTGAATCGCTGGCGCGATTGCAGCGCCTGGTGCCGCAGAATGTCGCGGCCCATAATTAATTTTGGTTTATGAAACGCCGATGACGCGGAGGAATTTCTTTTTCCCGACGCGCAGTGGCAGCAGATCGCCGGGATTCAGCACGACTACGCGCTTGAAGTCCTTTTCCACTTTTCCGTCGAGTTCGACAGCGCCTTGCTTGATGAGTCGCTCGGCCTCGCTGCGCGAGCTGGCGAGACCCGACTCGGTGAGCACGGCGTGCAGCGGGCGCGTGCCCCACGCCAAGCGCATTTCGGGAACGTCGGTGGGCGCCTTGCGGTCGCGAAAAACGAGACGAAATTCTTCGGCGGCTTTTTTTGCGGCTTCTTCTCCGTGGAATCCCGCGATGATCGTGTGCGCAAGCTGCATCTTCGCGTCCATCGGGTGCAACACGCCGAGGCGGACTTCTTCGCGCAGGCGCACGATGGCGGGCGAAGGGAAATCCGTCAGCAGCTCGTAGTACGACCACATCAGCTCGTCTGAAATGGACATAATTTTCCCGAACATCTCGCCGGGAGCTTCGGCGATGCCGATGTAGTTGCCGAGGCTCTTGGACATTTTGCGCTCGCCGTCGAGGCCCACGAGAATCGGCATGGTCAGGATCGCCTGCGCGGGCAATCCGTACTCGCGCTGGATTTCGCGGTGCACTAGCAGATTGAATTTCTGTTCGGTGGCGCCCAGCTCGACGTCGGATTTCAGCGCAACTGCGTCAAAGGCGGTGAGCAGCGGATACAGCAGTTCGTGAACGGCAATCGGCTGGTTCTTGTCGAGACGCGAGCGAAAATCCTCCCGTTCGAGCATCCGCGCGAGGCGATAGTGCGAACAGAGGCGGACGACATCGGCCGCGCTCATTTTGCCGAGCCATTCGCTGTTGTAGCGGACTTCCGTTTTCTTTTGGTCGAGGATTTTGAAGACCTGCGCGAGATAGGTTTCTGCGTTCTGCGCCACCTGTTCGCGCGTGAGAGGCGGGCGCGTCTCGGATTGTCCGGTGGGATCACCGATCATCGCGGAAAAATCGCCGATCAAAAAAACCGCGGTGTGTCCCAGGTCCTGAAACTGCTTGAGCTTTCGAAGAACCACGGTGTGACCGAGGTGAATATCGGGCGCAGTGGGATCGACGCCGAGATAGGCTCGCAGCGGAACGCGCTCTTTCGCGGATTTTTCGAGCTTCGCCTTCAGCTCGTCCTCGCGAATGATTTCCGCGACGCCCTTCGAGATGGACTCGAGCTGGTCTTCGACCGGTTTGAATCTCGGCGCTGGCACTATTTCCTCTCCACCATCCAATTTATCAGGCACCCGCTCTTTCCGGGGTGATTAACACGCGGCGGCCTTCGATCCGGTAGCGGCCTTCAAGGACGATGCGCACGGCTTCGGTGTAGATGCGGTGCTCCTCGCGCAGGATTCGTTCGGAAAGGGTCTCCGGCGTGTCGCGGTCCTCAATTGGGACGACAGCCTGCAACACGATCGGACCGGCGTCGAGATTCTCGTCGACGAAGTGTACCGTGCAACCGGCAAATTTCGCTCCGTGCTCGAGAGCCTGGCGCTGGGATTCGAGGCCGGGAAACGCCGGGAGCAGCGATGGATGGATATTCAGAATTCGTCCGCGAAACGCGGCGACGAACTGAGGCGAAAGCAGGCGCATGTAGCCGGCGAGGCAAACGAGGTCGATTTTCTTCTCTTCTAGCGCGGCTATGACGAGTTTGTCGTAGGCTTCGCGCTCGAGGCCTTTCGACGGAATGGGGCGCGCCTCGATGCCTCGCGCCCGCGCGCGTTCGAGTCCCGGCGCGCCTTCGCGGTTGCTGATGACGACGGCGATCTCGGCGTTGGGGATGCGTCCCCCGGCGACGCCTTCGGCGAGCGCTTCAAAGTTCGAGCCGCGTCCGGAGAGCAGCACGCCGATGCGTTTCTTCATGGCCGAGCGAAGTTAGCACAGTTCGGGGAGGCGGCAAACAGACGGGCGATCAAAGGGTCTATACCACTATGATCGAAATCTCGAATGGTACCTGCAACTCAACGAACATCGCCAGGCTTTGCCAGGGGACTCGTCGTTCGCTGCGTTCATGGTCCGCCTCCGACTAGCAATTCTGTCAGATGATTGTCCCGGCTATTCTTTTTTCGCTGCGGCAGAGTGCCGTGCGGGCTTGTGGCTTACGAAGATGGACTTTGGGACCTCGCAGTGGACGCCCTTGCGGATGTCGACGACTTGCGTGACGCGGCAATCTGCGGCCATGGACGCGAGCGCGTAGGCTTCGTAGCGGTCCATGGGCACGATTTTCTGCGTGCTTAGAAAATCGATGGTGTTGCGGACTGCAATTTTCATTGCTTCGATTAAGTCTTCGTCGAAACCCGGGAAAATCCAGTAATTCTTATTTTCCGCCCAGGGCCATTCGGTCTTTAGATCCTTGCGCACGATGGGCTCGATTTCAATTTCCTTGTAGGCGCATTCGAGCGCTTCGAGATTCACTTCGCCGTTGCCCTGGCGGCAATGCGCGTCGCCAATCCAGATGAGGCCGCCTCTCTGGAATACCGGAAAGTAGATGGTCGAGCCGGCCTGGAGTTCGTTGAGATCCATGTTCGAGCCGTTTTTCCAGGGGCGAAGCGTGCTGGTGCGCCCTTTGTCGTCCTTAATCGGCGGGCCGGCTTTTTCTTTTGGCTCGTTAGGATCGACGCCGACCGCGAGAATTCCGGGGAAAGGCTTGAGGTCGAGCATGATTCCGGGCTTGAACTCGGTTTCATTCTTGGCGAGGTCGAGTTTGTAGTAACGCACGAAGCCGTCGAGAAACTCTTTCGGGAGAAGTCCGGTGGGGAAGTCCTTGCCAGGAAGATTGAAATTTTGCGCGTACTCCTTCGGGACGATCTTCAGGATGCGGATTTCGAGGGTGTCGCCAGGTTCGGCACCATTCACGTAGATGGGGCCGGTGATCGAGTGCGGACCGCCGCCGTCGTTCTGCTTGCGCAGTTGCGCGATTTCCTCCATGGGCGGACCGCTTAAGCTGCGATCCTCCGGCGACGGCTTGATCTGATTCAAGGCGTGGTACCAAGTCTCGACGGAAACCGTGTCGCCGGAATTGATGGTGAGCTTGGGCTTTTCGTTTACGTCGAACCAACCCCACTGCACCGTATTGGGCGTCGCTGGGAGCGAATGATGTTTAGAGGCAGCGGCGGCGTTGCGATGCGGAGTGGCCGGTGCGGTTTTCTCCTGCGCCCGCGCGACGGGCGCTGACGCTGCGCACAAGAGAAGCGCAAACAAAATGCTCCAAATTCCTTTCATGATCAGCCCCCCTCTCGACCCCCCCTTAAGAAGAACAATTAGCTTCGAGCAGCAAAATATCGACCGGAGGAATCGCGCGGATTATACTCTCGGTGGAAACAAATGGCTTCGGGCGGCGGCTTTGAGCGGCATGCCGGGCCCTGAATCCAATTTCAGGAGGAACTTCGATGTCACGTTCGCGTTCATTTTTTCTTTTGGTGGCGGCACTTTTCGCACTGAATTTTTTGGCGGCTTGTTCGACGCAGCCGCAGAAGCCCGTCGAGCCGCCCGATACTCGAGCGGCCGATGAAGCTGCGATCCGCGCCAACGTGGTGGCGTGGAGCCAAGCGTCGCAGGCCAAGGACGTGAACAAGGCGCTTTCGTTTTACGCCGATGACGCGATCCAGATGCCCGACCGCGACGCGCTCATACGAGGAAAGGAAAATATGCGCAAGGGCTGGGAGCAGATGTTGGCGACGCCCGGTCCCGGGCTGACGTTTGCAACCACGGGAGTGGAAGTGGCGCGGTCGGGGGATATTGCGTACGAGTATGGGACGTACGATTACGCCACCAAAGACGCGAAGGGCCGGCTTCACGACGAGAAGGGGAAATACCTGGTGGCATGGAAGAAACAGGCGGACGGATCGTGGAAGGTGGCCGTCGACATCGATAATCCTGACGCGGCGCGGCCTGCACCGGCACCGGTGGCGGCGAAACGAAAAACCACGGCGCGCAAGAGACGGCGCCGCAACGCCGCTTCTTAAACGATCGAGCGGCCATCGAACCGATCATCGCGAGGGCGCAGCATCATCGAAACGGGTTTGCATGAAGCAGCGTTGAGATCCTTCGACCATCCTGATCGGATGGCCTCAGGATGACGACGCGGCACTTGTGGGCGGCGTTACGAGGGTTTCTATAGCGGCAACGTGCCGGAATAGATGACGCGGGGTTTGTTGCGAGCGGCGCGTTCGATGCGGCCGATCAAGTGGAACTTTTCGCGGCGGCGGCGCAATTCTGATTCAACGCGCGAGATGAATTTTGCCGGGACGATCAGGATCATTCCCACGCCGAGGTTGAACGTCTTGAGAAGTTCTTCAGGCTCGACTTTGCCGAGCTTCGCGAGGTAACGGAAGATCGGGAGGACGGGCCAGGAGCCCAGCTCGACGACGGCCTGCACGTTCTTCGGCATGGCGCGCGGCAAATTGCCTGTGATTCCTCCGCCGGTGATGTGGGCCATCGACGAGACCCACCCTCGCGCGAGAATGTTTTTCAACAAAGGCCAGTAGGCGCGATGGGGCTTGAGCAGCTCCGCTCCGATTTTATTTCCGATTTCCGCGACGTAGGTATCGGGCTTTAGCTTGGCGGCGCTGAAAACGAGCTTGCGGGCGAGCGAATAGCCGTTGGTGTGGAGGCCGCTCGAGGGCAACGCGAGCAGGGCGTCGCCTGGGCGCACGGCGCGCGGATCGAGCTGTTTCTTTTTCTCGACAGCACCGACGATGAAGCCCGCGAGATCGTATTCCCCAGGCGCGTACATGTCGGGCATCTCAGCCGTCTCGCCGCCGATCAACGAGCATCCTGCTTGCTTGGCGGCGCGGCTCATTCCTTCGATGACTTGTTCGACGATTCGAGCGTCCATTTTTCCCATGGCGAGATAATCGAGGAAGAACAGCGGTTCGGCGCCCTGCGTGAGAATGTCGTTCACGCAATGGTTGAGGATGTCGGCGCCGACGGTGGAGTGAACTCCCGCAGCCAGCGCAACTTTCAGCTTGGTGCCAACGCCATCCGCGCTTGCGACCAGGATGGGTTCTCGCCAGCGCTTACGGTCGAGCTGGAAGAGCGCGCCGAATCCGCCGATGGGCGCGAGCACGCCGCGGCGGAAGGTTTTTCCAGCCATGGCCGCGATCCGGCGTTTGATTTCGTCGGCTGCCGTGATATTCACACCAGCATCGGCGTAGCGCATGAGGCGAACTCTTTGGAAGGGGGCTGAGCGGTCCCTTGAATTTTAGAACGGACGGAACAAGCGTTTCCAGCGCACTTCGCGCGGATGTACGAGCGCGCTGAGGTACGTAGCGAAACGCTCGCCGATGTGCCCGGGGTTCCAGACATCTTCGGGTGCGTCGATCGACATATAAATTATCATCGGCGTGCCAATGATATTCGCGCGCGGAACAAAGCCCCAATAGCGGCTGTCGTACGAATTCTCGCGATTATCGCCCATCATGAAATACTCGCCCTGCGGGACGTGCACAGCAGGCCGGTTCTCCGTGGGATTGGGAGGATCCTCCCGGTACGGTTCCTCGAGGCGGTTTCCGTTCACAAATACCACGCCCTGCTTGATTTCGAGTGTGTCGCCCGGCAAACCGATGGTGCGCTTAATGAAATCAGGGCTTCCGGGAAGTGGCGCGCGGAAAACGATGATTTGCTGCCGCGCGGGATTGCGCCAGAGCGGAACGTGATAGTCGGTGAAAGGAACGCCGGCGTCGTAGCCGATGCGTGAGACGATCAGGTGATCGCCGATCAGAACCGTAGGCTCCATCGATCCGCTGGGGATCACGCGCGCCTGCACGAGCGTTCCTTCGATGAACAGGAACGCGAGAATTACCCAAAACCAGGAAAGGATCTCGCGCCAGATTTTGTCGGAAACCGTATCGCGTTTCGCTGGGATAACTTTTTCGCTTTCCACGGCCACCGCGTCACCCACCTCAGCCCTCACGATGAGCCTCCACTTCGAGTTGCACCAGCTCAGTCGGATAGCTGCCGGTGTAGCACGACGTGCAAAATTTTCGTTCCGTATCCTCGAGCGCCGACCGCAGCGCGTCGAGCGAAAGATAGCCCAGCGAATCAGCGCCAAGGAACTGGCGGATTTCTTCGATGGGTTTCTGCGCGGCGATCAATTCTTCGCGGCGCGGAGTATCCACTCCATAGTAACAGGGCGAAATCGTCGGCGGGCAACTGATGCGGACGTGCACTTCGGTGGCGCCGGCCTCGCGAACCAAGCGGACGATCTTGCGGCTGGTGGTGCCGCGGACGATGGAATCGTCGACGAGAATCACGCGCTGGCCTTCGAGCATTCGACGAACCGGATTTAGTTTCAGTTTAACGCCGAAATCGCGGATGGCTTGCTCGGGCTCGATGAACGTGCGGCCGATGTAGTGATTGCGAATCAGTCCCATGCGAAACGGAATGCCCGACTCGGCGGCATAGCCGACGGCCGCGGGAACTCCGGAGTCCGGCACGGGCGTGACGATGTCGGCATCGACGGGATGTTCGCGCGCGAGGAGGCGGCCGAGGCGCTCGCGGCTTTCGTTTACGGGGCGGCCGAAAATGATGCTGTCGGGGCGCGAAAAATAGACGTGCTCGAAAATACAGTACTGATGCGGCTTTTCGGGCGCGAAATGAATCGATTCGATTCCGCTGCGCGAGACGCGCACCATTTCGCCGGGCTCGACTTCGCGGACGTATTCGGCGTCGATCAAATCGAACGCGCAGGTTTCCGAGCCGACGATCCAGGATGCGTCGAGGCGGCCGAGATTGAGCGGTCGAAAGCCGCGCGGGTCGCGAATGGCGTAGATTTCATCGCGGGTGAGAATCACGAGCGAGTACGCGCCTTCTACCTGATTGAGCGCGTCGGCAATGGCGCCAGAGAGATTGCGCGCCCCACTGCGCGCGATGAGATGCACGATTACCTCGGTGTCGCTGGTGGTTTGGAAGATGGAGCCGCGGTGCTCGAGCTTGCGGCGAAGCTCCATAGCGTTTGTAAGGTTGCCGTTGTGCGCGACGGCTAGTTTGCCCTTGTTGCAATCGATCACCACGGGCTGCGCATTCATCAGAGATTTGTCGCCCGCGGTGGAGTAGCGCGTGTGGCCGATGGCGACCGCGCCGGGGAGATGCGAAATTACGTCCGGCGTGAAAATTTCTTGCACCAGCCCCATTGCTTTGTGGATGTGGATATTCGCGCCGTCGGTCGAAGCGATGCCGGCGGCTTCCTGTCCGCGATGCTGGAGCGCGTAAAGGCCGAGATACGTCATCTTCGCGGCTTCGGCGTGGTTGAAGACGCCGAACACGCCGCATTCGTCGTGGAAATGATCGTCGAGCGTGCGGAGGTGGTCCGTCATGCGTTCTCGATTGCCTTTTGAAGCGATTCGCTCCACGCGCGGCGGAGCGAAGTTACGTCCCCGCGTATCACAGCATAGCCATTATATTGGATGCGAAATTCTCCCGCTGTGACTGTGCCGATGCGTTGGGTGCTGACTTTGTATTGTGCCGCAATTTCGTTGACTCGAGCAAGCGCGGCGGGCGAAAGCGATACCACGGCGCGGGCGCCGCGTTCGCCGAAAAGCGCGGCTTCGGCAGGAGCGTTTTCGTGTGCGCCATCTGTGGTACCGCCGAGCGAAATATCAGCCGAAAGCACTTCGGCAGAGAGAGCGTTACCGCCGAAGCAGCATTCGGCAAGCGTCACGGCGAGGCCGCCGTCGCCTACGTCGTGGGCGGAAAAAATCGCAGATTCGCTAGCGAGCGCGACCAGGCAAGCGATCAGCCGCTTCTCGGCGGCGAGATCGAGAGCCGGAGGCGTGCCTGCCACTACCCCTTGAATCGTCTTCGCATATTCGCTCGAAGAGAATGCCCGCAGCTCTTCGCTGGGCGCTATTGAGGCCCTGAGCGGGTCGGTGAAATTCTTCCACGACATGCTTCGCGCTTCCTGCGCCCATTTGCCGGAACCGTCGAGCAGCACAATCAAATCACCTTCGTGCTGAAATGCCAGGCCGAGCGCGCGTTCCGCGTCTTCGAGCACGCCGAGGACGCCGAGAACGGGCGTGGGATAAATCGGCTTGCCCAGCGTTTCGTTGTAGAAGCTGACGTTGCCGCCGGTGATGGGAATTTCGAGCGCGTTGCAGGCTTCGGCGATGCCGTCGATCGTCTCGCTGAATTGCCACATCACCTCGGGCTTTTCCGGATTCCCGAAATTGAGGCAATTCGTTGCCGCCACGGGACGCGCGCCCGTGCAGGAAATGTTGCGCGCAGCCTCCGCTACGGCATGCATCGCGCCGAGACGCGGCGAAAGCTTGCACCATCGGCTGTTGCAGTCGGTTGAAAGCGCGAG
>Ga0210394_10001952_pt1 | contig 30310 bp, 28 predicted proteins | sample IncBWC12MmetaG_FD_160121 | JGI IMG/M metagenome (GOLD analysis project Ga0210394, IMG submission 160121) | Forest soil microbial communities from Barre Woods Harvard Forest LTER site, Petersham, Massachusetts, United States - Inc-BW-C-12-M | ecosystem: Environmental > Terrestrial > Soil >... | reverse complement strand
CAGTCCGAGCTTGATCTTGGCAAAAAGCGCTGGTAAGGAAAAACAAAAGAACCATCACCGCTGCGCGTAACGCAGCCAACTACTCGTGTCTCTTGACACCGTACAGTTCGTCAGAGACGGGATGACGGCTCGAGGGTAAAGGCAACGGCGAAGGCCGGGCACAGCATGCTGTGCCCTACTGAAGAACAGACTAGCCTGGAAGCCATAGGCGGAACGATTTGCGGGTGGGAATCTTAATGTTCATGGATGATTGATTCGTGTACACGCACGAATTATACTGGGGCGGGAGGGGCGCTTCGATGGCGACGGCGAAAGTTAAGGGGCGGGCGCACAAGCATTTCCGTTTGGACGCGGCGAAGATTAGCCGGGCGCGCAGGGTGCTGCGGGCGGACACCGAAACGGAGACGATCGAGCGGGCGCTGGACCTGGTGATTTCCGAGTACGAGCGGAACCGCTTGGCGGCGGAAGCGAACGAGCGGTTCGTCAAGAGCGGGATTCGGATCAAGGATGTGTACGGGACGCTGGACGAGTAGATGCGGCGGGTCCTTTTCGATTCTTCCATTTACATTTTGGCGTTGCGCGGCAAAGCCGATCCGGCGCTGGATTTGCGACGGCTGGCCGAAGACGCGGCCGTTTGGCTGAGCGCGGTTGTTCTGGAGGAGCTCTACGCCGGGACGAATGCGCGCAACCGGCGAGCGGTGGAGCGTCTGGAGCATGATTTCACGCGGGCCGGGCGAATATTGGTGCCGAGTCTTAGCGATTGGACGCAAACAGGCGAGGTGCTCGGGCGATTGGCGATGAAGCACGGTTACGAGCAGATTGGTCGAGGTAGATTGACGAACGACGCGCTGATCGCGATGAGTGCTGGCCGGCTTGGTATTACGGTGGTGACGGCGAACACAAGGGATTTCGCGAGGCTGGCGGAATTCCAGGCGTTTCAGTGGCGGACGGTAGGGTCTTTGAGTTGATCGGCGTTCGTCCGGAAGAAGACATGCTGCCCGCCAGAGTGCGACCCGCAAGGATTGAGCCGGCGAGACGCGACTGGGTTCGGGATGACGGCAGGAAGGCAAAAGGCTGGGCACAGCATGCTGTGCCCCTACGAGACAATGCAGAAGACGGCGGACACGTACCCAGGGCCGATGCAGGCGCACTTCGGTAGCGCGCGTTACAATCGGCGAAGTGCGGGTAGAATGGCGGCTGCATTTGAACGGCAACGAGGAGGTTGCGGTGAAACGATTGTTGGCCATTTTCGCTTTGCTGTTTTTGAGTTTGCCGACGTTTGCTCAGAACAATGCGGCACAGAGCAGTGCGGCGCAAACCCAGGCGATACAAACTCAGGCGGCACCGACCCAGGCGACGCAAACGCAAGTCATACGTCCGGGCGACAACCTGGTGATCGAGAATATCCCGGCGATACCGGCCGCGATTGCCGAGAAGGCGTTCCAGTACGGAGAGGTGCGCGCCGCAGGGTTGCAGGACTGGAATCCTTCGCGCCGCGAGATGCTCATTCTCACGCGCTTCGCGGACGTGCCCCAGGTGCATGCGGTGAAGATGCCTGGCGGTGCGCGCACGCAGCTGACGTTTTTTCCAGATCGCGTGGCGGGAGCGCACTACGGTCCGAAGGGAAGCAACTATTTTACCTTTGTGAAAGACATTGGTGGAGGCGAGTGGTTCCAGTTTTATCGCTACGATTTAGCCGATGGCCACGTAACGCTGCTTACCGACGGCAAGTCGCGCAACACTGGCAGAGCGTTCGCCCACAACGACAATCGCCTAGCCTATAGCTCCACGCGCCGCACGGGTCAGGACACAGACATCTGGATCGTGGATGCCACCAATCCAACGACCGACCACATGCTGCTTCAGCTGGAGGGCGGAGGCTGGGCGGCGACGGATTGGTCGCCGGATAACCGGAAACTGCTGGTGGCGCAGGAAATTTCCGCCAATCAGTCTTACCTCTGGTTGGTGGATACCGCCAGCGGAGAAAAAAAACTCCTCACGGCGAAAACCGGCGCGGAAGAAGTCGTCTACGACGGCGGGCAGTTCAGCAAAGACGGCAAAGGCTTCTACACCACGACCGATCGCGATTCGGAGTTTCGCCGTCTAGCCTATTTTGACCTCGCGACCATGAAGCCGGATTATCTGACGTCCGAAATCAAGTGGGATGTGGATGAGTTTGAACTCAGCAATGACGGCAAGACGTTGGCGTTCGTCGCCAATGAGGACGGTGTCGGCAAGCTCTATCTGATGGACACCGCGACCCGCAAGTATCACCCGGTTCGAGGCGTCCCGACGGGAGAAGTATCAGGTTTGCGCTTCCACGAGAACAACGTCGAGTTGGGATTTGCGGTGAACTCCGCCACTTCTCCTTCCGACGTGTATTCGCTGAATGTTTCCACCGGGAAGATTGAGCGCTGGACGTTCAGCGAGACCGGAGGCCTGAACACCACCACGTTCTCCAAGCCCCAGCTGATCAAATGGAAGACGTTCGACAGCAAGACCATCTCCGGCTTCCTCTACGCGCCTGACGCGAAGAAATTCCCCGGCAAGCGTCCGGTGATCGTAAACATCCACGGCGGGCCGGAAGGGCAGTTTCGTCCCGGGTTTTTGGGAAGGAACAATTACTATCTCAATGAACTCGGCGTCGCGCTGGTGTTTCCTAACGTGCGTGGCTCGACAGGTTACGGCAAGACGTTTCTCAAGCTGGACAACGGGATGAACCGCGACCACACGCACAAGGATATTGGCGCGCTTCTCGATTGGATCCAACAGAACCCTGATCTCGACGCCGGCAAGATCATGATCACCGGCGGCAGCTACGGCGGTTACATGACGTGGGCCGTTGCTTACGAATACAGCGATAGGATTTGCTGCTCGCTGCCTATTGTTGGTCCGTCGAACCTGGTGACGCTGCTGGAACACACAGAAGCTTATCGCCGCGACTTGCGGCGCGTGGAATACGGCGATGAGCGCGATCCCAAGATGCGCGAGTACCTGGAAAGGACTGCACCGCTAAATAACTCCGAAAAGATCAAGAAACCGGTCTTTGCTGCGGTCGGCAAGAACGATCCGCGCGTGCCGTGGACCGAGTCTCGCCAAATGCTGGACAAGCTGAAAGGCAACGGCATCACTACCTGGTTCCTGATGGCTAACGACGAAGGCCACGGTTACGCGAAGAAGAAAAACCAGGATTTCCTGTTCTACGCCACGGCGATGTTCGTTCGGCAGTTTCTACTGGGCGAAGACGTGAGTGTGACGGCAAAATAGAGTGCCGCACCCCTACCGGGAAAATTCAAAAGAGCCGGCGAGACGCCGGCGCTTCCAAACATCGAAAGGTCGTAGAGTCATGCTTGTGGCTGGGCTTTGGTGACGTCGCACCGGGCGCAGCATGCTGCGCTCCTACGGAAACCCTGCTCCACGATGCGGAACGATCTTGCGGGCACGAGCTTAGCGCGACTTGGCGCGTTGCGGGGATTCGCGCGACGTCTGCCAGACTGTCGCCATTTTCTTGTGCTCGCGGAATAGGGCGTCGGAAACGCGGATTTCGCCTTTACGGATGAAGCGTTCGTGATTTTCCTCCAGCTCGGCGGGGAGGTAGCGGTAACTGGCGGTCGCGCCGAAGGAAGCATCGATTCCGTAGGGACGCAAATTTCCGAAGGCAAAAATTTGTTCGAGGCGCGCGCCATTGGCGAGGTGAAATGTGGCCACGGGATCGTAGAGCTTTCCGTTCTGGTGCGCGCGGGTGAGGTAGGCGAGGGCCAAGCGCTCCAAGGGCGCGGAAAGAACCTGGCGATGAAGAACCGGTTGTTCGAGCAAATGGAAGAAGGCTTCCACGGGATCGCGGCGCTTTGCAGCGGAGGTGAGTTCGCGGGAAAAATCGGCGAGCAGCAGAGAAAGCCGCGCGCGCGTGAAACCACCTTCATTTTCGTTGTCGCGCAATGCGACCGCGAAGCGAGGCAAGGGTGAGAGCGTTGCATAGTTCTTGATGTTGGGGAATTCGGCAGCAAGGTCGGCCACGACCTGCTTGATCAGGAAACTGCCGAAAGGAACGCCGCGCAAGCCCTGGAGGCAATTGTTGATGGAATAGAAGACGGCGGTATCCGCTTTGTCCGGTGGGAGGACGGGAGCACGGACGTCGAGCAAAGGTTCGAGGTTGGAGGGCACGCCGTCGAACAGCGCCACCTCGACAAAAATGATGGGATCGTCCGGGAGAGCGGGGTGAAAAAACGCGAAGCAGCGGCGGTCCGCCGCGAGGCGGCGCTGGAGATCGGGCCAGCCATTTATTTCATGGACCGATTCGTAGCGGATGAGCTTCTCGAGGAGCAGCGCCGAAGTTTGCCAGCTGATTCGCTCGAGACGCAGAAAGCCACGGTTGAACCAGGACTTGAAAAGATGCTTTAGATCGGCATCGAGAGGGGCGAACTTCTCGGCGTGGGAAGGATCCGCAAGGACGTCCGCGCGGAGGGCCACGAGAGTTTCGGTGCCGTGGGGCGCGGTATTGATGCGCCGGATCAGCTCCTGGCGCGGAGGCTCGACAGCGGCGAAAAGCGCGGCTAGAGACTCGCTGCCGGGCGATTTTTGATACGCGGAGGAAGCGCGGAGAATGGCTGCTTCGTCGGGTGAAAATTCGTTGCAAAGCATTTCGAAAAAGCCGCGACGTTGCGCTGCGTTCATGGCGCGGTAGGTGTTGATGATTTCCTGCGCGAGCGCGGTCTGCGAAGCCTCGCCGCGCTCGGAGAGCAAAAGGCGGCAGAGAAAACGCATGTCGGTGCCGCGGCGTCCTCGCAGCATTCGCAGCAGGTTCTGGAAGAAGCCGGGCATGGTCTCGTTGCATTATATCTCGACCAGCTGAGAAATCTGGCGCTACAGAATCGCTAAAAAGGCCGGAAGGCGCGGAAGAGGCGGTCGTTGACACACCGAGCTTCGACCGCAATAATCAGTTGTTTGAAGTACCTCGTAAGGGCTACTGACTGGCTATCCTGCCGAGGATAGGGAGCGCGGATGTCGTTTTGCAACATTGCTACGTGCATGGCGATGCGTGGGGTGACGAGTCTGGCGCCGGGGCCGTTCACGCAGTTTTGGCACCGGCTGAACGACGCCAGATTCACGGGGCTGTACCATGTGAATGCGTTCGACCTCGCGATCATGCTGCCGTATTTCCTCGTGCTGACAATTTTGGCCATGTACGGAATTCACCGGTACGCGCTGGTTTATCACTACTTCAAGAATCACAAGCACGTCCCACGACCGCCGCCGGAAGTGACGGGGTGGCCACGCGTGACCGTGCAATTGCCAATCTACAACGAGCGGTACGTGATCGAGCGGCTGGTGGAAGCGGTGGCGCAATTCGATTACCCGCGCGAGTTACTGGAAATTCAGGTGTTGGACGACTCGACCGACGAGACGCAAGAAGTGGCGCGCGCTTGCGTGGAACGTCATCAACAGCTCGGGCTGTGCATTTCATATCTGCATCGCGACAACCGCGAAGGATACAAGGCGGGCGCGCTGCAGGAAGGGTTGAAGTCGGCGACGGGCGAGTTGATTGTGATTTTCGATGCAGATTTTATTCCTCCCGCGGATTTTTTGCGGCGCACCGCGCCATATTTCAGCGAAGCGAAACTGGCGATGGTGCAGACGCGCTGGAGCTACATCAACCGCAATTATTCGGTGCTGACGGAAATCGAAGCGATTTTACTGGACGGGCATTTCGTGATCGAGCACTCGGCGCGTTCGCGCAGCGGGCTGTTTTTCAATTTTAACGGTACTGCGGGCGTTTGGCGGCGCGCGGCAATCGAAGATGCGGGCGGATGGCAGCACGACACGTTGACGGAGGACACCGATCTTTCGTATCGCGCGCAGCTTCGCGGCTGGCAGTTTCTCTACTTGCCAGACATCGATTGCCCATCGGAATTGCCGGTGGAGATGAATGCGTTTAAGTCGCAACAAGCGCGATGGGCAAAAGGATTGATGCAGACGGCGAAGAAGATTTTGCCGCGGGTGATGCGCGCGGACGTGCCGGGAGCGGTGAAGGCGGAGGCGTTTTTTCATTTGACCGGGAATATCAGTTATCCGCTGATGGTTTTTCTGTCGATCATTTTGCTTCCGGCGATGGTGGTGCGGTTCTATCAGGGATGGTTTCAGGTGCTGACGATCGACCTGCCGCTGTTCGTGGCGTCGACGTGCTCGATTTCGGCATTTTATCTTTCGGCGGAGCGCGCGCTCTATCCAAAAACTTGGAAACGCACGTTTCTTTATCTGCCCTTCGTGATGGCGGTGGGCATCGGCCTATCGGTGCGCAACGCGATGGCGGTGATCGAAGCGATTTTCGGCGTGAAGTCGGAATTCGTGCGCACACCCAAATATCGAGTGGAAGCGGGCGCGCAGCATGGCGGCGGCTGGGCTCGGAAGAAATACCACAAGAGCGCGGGATGGATGCCGTTTGCCGAAGTATTTCTGGGGCTTTACTTCGCGGCGGCGATCGTCTACGCAATGCAGAACGAAAATTATGCGACGGTTCCGTTCCTGATGCTTTTCGTTTGGGGATATCTGTACACGGGCGTGATGTCGCTAGCGCAGACGTATTTTGAACGGCTGCGGTTTGGCGTTGAATCCGGCGTACCGGAAACGCGGACGGCGTCGACCGGAGCGCCGGGATTCTAAGGGTACCTGTTTTTGACCCTGTGCGAATTGCCGGGACTGCTATCCTTTGCCAACCTTGTCTGTCCAAGACGATGAGGAGAAATCGATGAAGACTCGAGCTTTCGGGGTTCGCTGGGGTTTGTTGATTCTGGCTCTGGGATTGTTTGTGGGACTGGGCGCGCATTTTGCGCAGGCGCGATTCCGGCAACCCAATTCCGAGTATCAGGCGCGGCGCGCGAAGCTACGGTCGAACGCCGATGGACCCGTTGTGCTGTTCGGATATACGAGCCACCAGGATACAGGCGAAGTGGCCGTCTTTTTTCAAGATGAAGATTTCTATTACTTGACCGGCTACAGCGAGCCTGACGCGGCTCTGCTGCTGATCCCCGATGCGCCAAACGGGAAAGCGCTGGAAGGGCCGAGCGAGATTCTCTATCTTCCGCCGCGCGATCAAAGGCGTGCGTTGTGGGAAGGGCCGAAGCTGGGTCCGGATGACCCGGCCGCCGCGGAGAAGACGGGCTTTCAGGCCGTGAAGCCATTTTCGACCTTGCGCGATGATTTGGTGCGCGTGTCGAAGACGTTTCCCAGCCTGTACACGGTTTTTCCGCCGCGCGAGGAGAACGGGTATCCGCACCTGGCGACCTGGAGCAAATGGGTGCGGGAGGCGGTTCCGGGAACGGAGGTCGGAAACATTCAGCCGGCGATAACGCATATGCGCGAGGTGAAGTCCGCCGGAGAGCTGGCGCTGCTTCAAAAGGCGGTGGACGCGTCGGTGGACGCGCAGCTCGAGGCCATGAAGTATATGCGGCCGGGGCTTTACGAGTATCAGGTGGCGGCGCGCATGAAGGAGATTCACGAGATGGAAGGGTGCTCGCGAGAGGCGTACGCGCCGATTGTAGGCGCGGGCTTCTTTTCAACGGTGCTGCACTACGACGCGCTTAATAATGAAATCAAGGACGGGGATGTGGTGGTTCTCGACGTGGCCGGTGAATATGGCGGCTATGCGGCTGACATCACGCGGACGCTGCCAGCGAATGGAAAATTTACGGCGCGTCAACGCGAGATTTACGAAATTGTTCTTGGCGCGCAGAACGCCGCTCTCGATGCGATTAAGCCTGGCGTGATGCTTGCGGGAGGGCCGGGAAGTCTGCAGGAGATTGCGTACAACTACATCAACACGCATGGGCACGATAAAAACGGGAAGCCCCTCGGCCAATACTTCATTCACGGGCTGGGTCACGGGCTGGGTCTCGATGTGCACGACCCCACCGATTACACACGCCCGTTGCGCTCCGGCATGACGATTACCGACGAGCCGGGAATCTACATCCCCGAAGAAAATCTCGGCGTGCGTATCGAGGACGACGTCCTCATCACGGACATGGGGCACAAGCTTTTGACTGAGCGGCTGCCGCGCAGCGTCGATGAAGTCGAAAAGGTCATGGCCGAAGGGCGCGCGCATCCTCAACCTTAGACAAGCCACAGGCTGGAACACCTTGGTTTGACCGCGCGCGCTGCGCGCCGCTATAATTAACGTTTCGGCAAAGCGTGAAACGTGGGCTGGTCAGTCTCCCGACAGATTGCGCGCTGTGCCGGACCGATATTGGCTGGATTGTTGATGGTCCTCGGAACCACCCCACTGCGAGGAAACTCCAGACAGAAATTCAGGAGCACTCATGTTAAAGGCGACACAAATCCGCGCTGGAATGATTATTAAACACGAGGGCGACCTGTGCGTCGTGTACAGCGTGGACCATCGCACGCCGGGGAACAAGCGCGCGGCGATGCAGACGAAAATGCGCAACCTACGCAGCGGGTCGATGATCGATTACCGGTTCCGCGCGGAAGAGTTTGTCGAAAAAGTTGTGGTGGACGAAATCCAATTTGAATTTCTCTACAGCGACGGCGAAGGCCACCACTTCATGAACAGCGAGAATTACGAGCAGCTTCAATTGCAGAACGATATCGTGGGCGATACGAAGGACTACCTCATTCCGAACCTGCCGGTGAAAATCGAATACTACGACGAGAAACCGATCGGCGTGCTGTTGCCCGACACCGTTGACCTGAAAGTTGTCGACACCGAGCAAACCATCCAGAAAGCGACTGCCAGCGCGGTGATGAAGCCGGCGAAGCTCGAGACCGGGCTCGTGGTGAACGTTCCTCCGTTCGTGAACAACGGCGACACGATTAAAGTGGACACGTCGGAAGACCGCTACATCCAAAGAGTGCAGTAAACCCGCGTTTAATTCTTGCCTAGATTGCGGCGGTGGATTTAGCGCCGGAGACTCCGCGCCCGAATACGCGAGTGAAGATAGCGTCGACCGCGCGCAATTGGCGCTGCAGGTCGAACGTATGCGCCAGCGCCTTTTCGTCGAGGAATTTGCGGATGTTTGCGTCGGCTGCGACGCGATCCTGAAAGCTTGTTTCGGATTCCCATGCGGCCATGGCGTGGGCCTGCACCCACTTGTAGGCATCCTCGCGGGGAGCGCCGTGCTCGACCAAGTCCTGTAGCAACTGTCCCGAAAACACCAAGCCTCTAGTTGCACCGAGGTTTCTCCGCATGCGCTCCGGGAACACTTTCATGTTCGCGACGATTTCCGTGGTGCGATGAAGCATGTAGTCCACGAGGGTTGTGGAATCGGGCAGAATGATGCGCTCGACGGAGCTGTGGGAAATATCGCGCTCGTGCCACAGCGCGATATTTTCCATGGCGGCTGTGGAATTCGCGCGCACCACGCGCGCCAGGCCGCAAATTTGTTCGCTTGAAACTGGATTGCGTTTGTGAGGCATCGCTGAGCTGCCGCGCTGCTGGCCTCCGAACGGCTCTTCGAGTTCGCGGACCTCAGTGCGCTGCAAGTGGCGCACTTCGAGCGCCACGCGTTCGAGTGATGCCGCGACGATGGCGAGCGTCGAAAGATATTGCGCATGGCGATCGCGCTCGATGACCTGCGACGTGATGGGAGCGGTAGCGAGACCGAGGCGCTGGCAGATTTTCTGCTCGATTTCTGGACCGAGATGCGTGCAGGTGCCGACGGCGCCTGAAATCTTTCCGGCGGCCATTTGCTGCGCGGCAGTTTCAAAACGCGCCGCGTCGCGCCGATTCTCTGCGTACCAGTTCGCGACCTTGAGGCCGAAGGTGATCGGCTCGGCATGAATTCCGTGTGTGCGTCCGATTTCGGGCGTGTCTTTGAATTCCCACGCGCGGCGTTCGAGCGCTTCGCCGAATCGTTCGATGGCTTTCGCGATGAGTTGCGACGCGTCGCGCACGAGCAGCGCTTGCGCCGTGTCAACGACATCGTTTGAAGTGAGGCCGTAGTGCAACCAGCGCGCCGCTTCCGTGTCGCCGACGGATTCCTGGACGGCGATGGTGAACGCAATCACATCGTGACGAACTTTTGCTTCGATCTCGTTGATCCGCGCCACGTCCACGCGCGCCCGCTCGCGCAGCTTTGAGGCGGCTTCGCGCGGGACGATGCCTGCCTCGGCGAGCGTTTCCGTGGCGGCGAGTTCGACTTCCAGCCACTTTTGGAACCGGTTTTCTTCGCTCCAGACGCGGCCCATGTCCGGACGGGTGTAACGCGTGATCAATTACTGCTCCTTGGCTCGCGGCTCACTTGGTTGCACAAGGCGCGATTTGAAGTTCGTCGCACAATTGCGCACAAAATACGCTGCGGACCTTTGAAACTTGGTGTCAGTGGGGAAATTCCCTGCACTATGATACTCGAAATTTAGGTGGCAGGCGACTCCGCCGATGCGCCGAACGAGTTCCGCTAACCTCTAACCGTTCATAGAGTTGGCGGAATTTGTGCCGTCAAACGTCTTAGCTTCCAGTAGGGCAAAATAAATAACAGGAGAAAGACGATGAAACTGACAGTTGCTTGGTTCAGCGCGAAGAATTTCGAGCAGGCGAAAAGGTTCTACGGTGAAACGCTGGGGCTTAAGAAAACGTTCGAGGCGGACCAGTGGGCGGAATTCGCCGGGGCGGAAGGTGAGGCTGCAATCGGAGTGAGCGGGGGCGGCCACGCTGCGGCTGAGCCCGGCGCGACCGTGGTGCTGCGCGTCGACGATATCGAGCGGGAAAGAAAACGGCTCGAAACGGGCGGCGTGAAATTCGAAGGGAAAACGGAGGAAATTCCGGGCATGGTAAAGCTCGCAATATTTCGCGACCCGTCGGGGAACCGGCTGCAACTTTGCCAGGTGTTGATGAAGGGATAGCGAACCGGGGCCGCGGCAGCCCGGCCGTTGTAGACTGTCGCGGCCCAAGTTCCCATTCAAGTTTCCATTGTTTAGGAGATGCGCATGTCGGTTCATCCACAGCCACAAATTTCAGCGGAGCAGGAAACGGCGCTCGTCGAACGGGCGCGACAGGGAGATTCGGCAGCGTTCGGATCGCTCGTCGAACCGTGGCGCGGGCCGCTTTTCGGTTACATCTACCGAATGGTGACGCTGCGGCAGGACGCGGAGGATTTGCTGCAGGATGTTTTGGTGCGCGTGCTCGAAAACATCCGCGAATATCGCGGCGAAGCGCGATTCAAAAGCTGGCTTTTTGGGATTGCGACGCATGCTTGTCTCGATCACTTGCGTCATCGAAAGCGCTGGCGGGTGGAAGCTCAACTGATCGGAGAGAAAGAAGCCACCGCCGATCCCGAACAGCATGAGGGCTTGGTTGCGTTAATGCAGAAGCCGGAATTTCGTTTCGAGATTCGGGAACACATTGCGTTCTGCTTTTCGTGCATCTCGCGAACCCTGCCTCCCGAAGAGCAAGCGGTGATCATGCTGAAGGAAGTGCTTGGATTCACGGCGCAGGAAGCCGCCGGAATCCTGGCTGTATCCGAACCCGTGTTTCGCCACCGGTTGGAAGCAGCGCGAAGAACCATGATTGAGAATTACAGCGGGTTGTGCGCGCTGGTCAATAAAGAGGGACTCTGTTACCAGTGCCGCGGACTACAAGAGATGGCTGGCGACGGGCACAGCGGGCGCGACCTGGTGCAAATCGAAGTAGCTCCGGGCGTGGCCATAACGTCGGAAAACCTTTTCGATGCGAGACTTTTAATTGTGCGCGATGCCGATCTTGCGAATGGCACGACGCGCACGATGCACGATATGTTTTTTTCTTCCCTTTCAAAGCGCGAAGAGTCGCGCTAGCCGAATCGCTCAGATCGCGAAGCGCTAAAGCTCGAAGGGACCGAGAGGCGTGCGCTGCGAGGCGATGTGCAGCGTGCCGCGGAAGGCGAAATCGCCGGGGCGGCGGCCGAGGGCTTCTTCGGCGCAAATGCGCGCGAGGTCGGGCGTGTTGTTTTGTTCGGAGATGTGCGCGAGGACGAGGTGCCGGGCGCGCGCATCGAAGAGTTCAGCATCGGCTAGAAATTCGCTGACGATCGAGTTGGAGAGATGGCCCGTGCGGCTCATTACGCGCTGTTTGATGTACCACGGGTACGGACCCACTTTGAGCATTTCGAGATCGTGGTTGGATTCGAGAATCAGGAAATCGGCTTCGCGCAGGTGATGCTTCACCAGCTCGGGCAAATAGCCGAGATCGGTGACGATCACGACTTTCACGCCATTTGCGCGGAAGGCGTAACCGACCGGGTCGGCGGCGTCGTGCGGAATCGCGAACGGAATAATTTCGATGTCGCCGATCTGGAGGCGAAGCCCAGGGCGAATATACTCCACGCGCTCGACTCTCTTCTTCGCGCCGCTTTCTGCAAGCATTCTGAGGATTTCGCGGTATGTCGGCTCGGTGAGGTATGCGGGGCAATCCCATTCGCGCTGCATTTGCCCGAGGCCGCTCGAATGATCGGAATGCTCGTGGGAAATCAGGATGGCGTCGACGTGCTCGGGGCACTCGCGGCCGAGCGCTTCAAAACGCCGCAGCATTTCCTTGCGGCCGAGGCCAACGTCAACCAGGAGAGTCGTCTGCCCGCTTTCGAGCAACGTGGAGTTGCCCGAACTGCCCGAAGCGAGGATAGAAACGCGAAACGAGATACGACGCTCTCAGTCTGCCGCTGGCGCACGACGTACGCGCTCAACGATGTGAGGATGATGGCAAACCAGCGCTGCGGCGTCAACAGAATGGTTCAAAGAGTAAGCTGCGCGGGAGTGAGCTGAAAACCGTCGAGGTTGCCGACGACGGAGGCCGAGAGACGCTCGGATTGGAATAATTCGCGTGCGAGCTGCTGGACGTCCTCGGCAGTTACTTTTTCGAGGAGCGCGATTAGGTCTTGCGCCGTGAAATGGCGGTCGAAGTAGATGTGATAGCGCGCCAGACTACTCATCCGCGAGCCGGTGCCTTCGAGCGCAAGCAGCGTCGCTCCCTTGAGGTGATCCTTGGCACGGCGAAGCTCTTCATCGTTGAGCGGTTCATCCTTCATGCGCCGAAGTTCTTCAAGAACGCTGCGAACAAGCTGCGCAGCGGTTTCCAGCGACGTACCGGCATACACCGAAAGCAACCCAGTATCGCGATAGGAATTCATTTCGCTAAAAATCGCGTAGGCGAGGCCCTGCTTCTCTCGAATGTTTTGAAACAAGCGCGACGACATTCCGCCGCCGAGAACATTGTTAAGAACCGAAACGACGAAGCGGCGCGGGTCGGTGAGCGGCAACGCCGGCACACCGAGACAGATGTGGACCTGCTCAAGCTCGTGCTTGGTGCGCAGTGTCACGTGAGTGGCCGCTTGCGGGATTGGATCGGCTATGGGATTGGCGGTGGAAGCGAGCTTTCCGAAACGGTCGTTCACCAACTGCACGAGATCCGTATGACTCAAATGGCCGGCCGCGGTGATCACGATCGAATTCGGTGAGTAGCAGCGGTGAAACCACGATTGGAGCGTTTCGCGTGTGAATGCGGAAACCGTCTCCGGCGTGCCGAGGATCGGCTTGCCTAGCGCATTGCGGTTCCAGAGATTCTGGGTGAAAAGCTCGTGGACGAGATCTTCGGGATTGTCCTGCGTCATTCCGATTTCTTCGAGGATTACGGATTTCTCGCGATCGATGTCCTCACCGGCGAATCTCGGGTCGAGGACCATGTCCGCGATTACGTCAAATGCCTTCGGGAGGTGCTCGTCGAGGACGCGGCTATTGAAGCAAACCATTTCTTTCGCGGTGAACGCATCGAGCATTCCGCCGACACTGTCCATTTCGCGCGCGATGTCTTCGGCCGAACGCCGCTGCGTTCCCTTGAACAGCATGTGCTCGATGAAATGGGAGATGCCGTTCAACTCGGGAGGCTCGCGGCGCGAACCGGTACGGAGCCAGATTCCGACGGAAACGGAATGAACGTGCTCCATGGGCTCGGTTAGCACGACGAGGCCGTTGGAGAGAATTTCTTTGTGGACGGAGCGCGGTTCTTCAGTCATGCAGACGGTATTCTGGCACGTGGGGGCCGCAAAGTCATTTCACACGCGCCCATGGGTTTCCTGGTCGCCGCCCCGGATTCGGAAATAATTTCTGCGGGATACTCCGAGACTGAAGCCGCGATCGAACTACATCAGCTTTTCGTCGGGAGAAAGCTTGCCGTACTCGCTCGAGTAGTGCAGCGGAACATCGGAATAAACGCCCTTATCTTTGAGATACACTTCGCAACTCGAGTAGGGATACGAATAAATATGGATACTTGTGGCGCGCTGACCGAACTCGGGCAGGTTCAGCACTTGATGGACGGGCTCCTCGGGTTGCACGACGGCGGGATGCTCGGCGTCCATGTCATAGGAATCGGTCGGTACGAGCTTGCAGGTGCCGTGCGCGGCATCGCGGTTCTCAACGCGAAAATTCTGCACGCGCAGCTTGCCGATGGGCGTGGCCATCCAGCAACTCTGGTCGCGATGATTGTGGATGCGGCTTACTTGCCCCGCCTCCCAGCAAATTGACATCACTTCAAAAAGCTCGCATTTGTAGATGAGGTTCCGCGTGTAGTGGCTCTTGGCGTAAAAAAGATAGGGCGCCAGAGAATCGGGACTGATGCGCTTGTGGGACGCGAAATCATGAACGTGCGGAATGGTGAAATCCTTCACGGGAATCGCCGAGAGCTGCTTTACCCATTCGTCGATCGTCACTGTCTCAGTGATCATTTGCACGGAAGCACCTTCCTTTCCCAATAAGAACAGTTCCAAAGAACACATTATATCTCTGCGCAGTGGAGCAGCGCCGGAAAAATCGCGCGCGGGCGGCGTGATATCATGGTTTGCAAGATGGCTTCGCAGCGACCCAATTCCGGCATTAATCTGCTGGGCAAATCCATCGAGGAACTACGCGCGTTTACGGAATCGCTTGGCGAACCTTCGTATCGCGGGGCGCAGATTTACCATGCATTGTACGCGGAGCGCCGGTTCGATATCGCTGCAATGACGAACCTGCCGGCACCGTTGCGCGAGCGGCTTACGCGCGAAGCGGCGATCACACTGCCCCAGATCCTCAGACGTTACCGCTCGAGCGACGGAACCGTGCGATACGTCCTCACGCTTCCAACTCCTACCACGTTTATCGGTGGCGACCCCCCGCGGCCTGCGACAATTGAGACCGTTTTCATGCCTGAGGAAAACCGCCAGACGATTTGCATTTCAACGCAGGCCGGGTGCGCGGTGGATTGCCACTTTTGCCTTACGGCCACGCTGGGACTGATACGCAATCTTTCGCCGGGAGAAATCGTCGGGCAAGTGCTGGTCGCGATCGAGGACAATCGCGCGGCGCTGAAACCTCAAACGAACATTGTGCTCATGGGGCAAGGCGAACCGTTTTTGAATTACGACGCGGTGATGGCCGCGCTTCGAATCCTGCTGGACCCGAACGCGGTGGCGATCTCGCCAAAGCATGCGACCTTATCCACAAGCGGAATTGTTCCCGGCATCGAGCGGATGGCGCGAGAGAAAGTCCGGCCGAAACTGGCGATTTCGCTGAATGCTTCGTCGAACGAACAGCGCGATCGAATCATGCCGGTTAATCGAAAGTATCCGATCGAGAGCTTGCTCGATGCGTGCGCGAGATACCCGCTGCGGGCTTGGGAGCACTTGACGTTTGAGTACGTGCTGCTGGGTGGATTTAACGATTCAGCGGAAGATGCGCGGCGCGTGGTGAAACTGCTCGCGAATTTGCGGGCGAAGGTGAATTTGATTCCATGGAATCCGGGGGATTTGCCGTACGAAAAGCCGGATGCAGAGCGTACCGAGGAATTTCGAAGGATTCTTGCGGACAAGGACATGCGGGTTTTTGTGCGCTACTCGCGCGGACAGGACGTGATGGCAGCGTGCGGGCAGTTAGCGCTCCTGGAATCGGAAACGTCGTCATCGGCATCGCTCGCGCAGATTTCACCGTCGCCGTAGGAACCTCGACAAAGAAGGAACGCTTGCTTAGCCCGCTTGCGGAGTTTCGGTCAAGCGACGCATCAGAGAATTCCAATGGCGGCCATCTGGCGTCCTGTGGAGTGTTCGCGACGATAACTGAAGAAAAGATCGAGGCGGCATTCCGTGCAGAAACCGGACGAGAAAACCTTGGCTGGGGGAATCCCTGCAGCAATGAGAATCGCGCAATTTGCGGCAATCAAATCGAGGTGAGCCGTAGGAGGAGGTGGCTGGTGTCCCGGCGGCTTCATCGTAAGCCACGGCAGCCAGTTTGGATCGTTACCATCCGCAACCAACGAATCGAACGGGCTGTCGAACCATTCACGCGCTTGAGGAAACTGCGCGTGAAATTCCTTGGCGACTTCGGGGCCTACTTCGTAGCAGGACTGACCGATGCCAGGGCCTAGCGCGGCGATCACATCCTCAGGGGACGTGCCAAATTCCATCTGCATGCGGCCAAGGGCCTTCGCGGCGATGCGACGCACACTTCCGCGCCAGCCTGCGTGAATAGCGGCAACTGCCCGGCGCTTTGTGTCCGCGAGAAGAATCGGAATGCAATCTGCAGTCTGCACGACAAGAAGCAAGCCTCGCTCGCGAGTAATCAGCGCATCCCCCTTAAGAGGGTTAGCGTCGGCGGCAAGATTCCCCGAGTCCACGCGGTAAATGACGTCGGAGTGAATTTGCTGCATGCCAATGACTTGCATTTCGCCTGCGCCGGTTGCTTGAAAGAATTTCTTGCGATTGGAGAGGACTCGGTCGCGCGTGTCCCAATCCGTGAATCCCAGATTCAACACTTTTTCTGAAAGTTTTCTGCCGTCGCATAGAGTCTCCCGCTCGCTCGTCCCGCCGAGCCGAGTACTGAAACCGTGAACGAGCCAGTCGAGCTTAACGAACGCGGGCACTTCGAGAATCTGCAAGCCGCGCGCACGACGCACGCGCCACTTCGAGGGACTCTTAGTCCGGCGCCCGCGCGTCGTTTTTTTCTTTGTAACTGCTATCGCCATTCCTTTATCGGCTCCAGACGTTGATCCCGACGCCTCTCGATTATAGGTATAATCCCGCCGCAGCGCAGGTGAGGAAATCGTGATTATCGGATTGGGGCTGGACATTGCTGAAATCGACCGAATCGAACAGGCGATTGCGCGGCGCGGCGCTCCGTTTCTCGAACGAGTTTACACAACGCAGGAAGTCGATTATTGCGAACAGCACAAGAATAAATTTGAGCGCTATGCGGGACGCTTCGCCGCAAAAGAGGCAGCGATGAAGGCTCTTGGAACCGGTTGGCGTTACGGCGTGCGATGGCGCGACATCGAAACCGTGAGGGAGCCAAGCGGCAAACCGGCGCTTCGTCTCGAAGGTGTCGCGCGTGAGTTGGCTGATCGCATGGGCGTGAAAAATATCTCGCTGACAATCACACACAGTGGAAATGTCGCGCTCGCGCAAGTCATCTTCGAGAACTAGCCGACTGCTTTCGCGCGGATTCAGGTGTCGAATTCGGCTGCCGCGCCCGCCACCGGCGATTGACTTCTGCCAAGAAGCACGCTGGAGGACGCGCCGGATGTGGCGACTGACGCGTCTTGCGTGACGCTTACTTCATACCAACGGTTAGCCGGCAGTTGGCCGGCGATTCGCACCTTCAGATAATTTCCGGTCAAAGCTTCGGTCCAAGCTCCGTCTGGCGCTTCGCCCGTGCGCGCCAGGGATAGAGCGCGCATCGAGCGCCCCGATTGTGAGGCGCGGAAAGCGGCGGATTTGGCAAGCGAAAGCGAACGCAATCTGCGCGCTCGTTCGCGAATAACGTTATGCGGCACGGGTTGTCCCAGTTTCTCCGCTTCCGTGCCTGGACGCTCGGAAAAGGAAAAGACGTGAAGATAGGTGAATGGTAGCCGTTCGATTAATTCCATAGTGGCCTGAAATTCGTCGTCCGTTTCCCCTGGGAAGCCAACAATCACATCCGCACCGATCGCCGCATTGGGTAGACTGCGGCGAATAAGCCGCACGCGCTCCGCATAGTGCGCGGCGCGGTACCAACGATGCATGGCGCGCAGAATCGCGTCTGAGCCCGACTGGAGCGGAATATGAAAGTGAGGTGCGATGCGATCGGAAGAGGCTGCGAGAGAGATGAAGTCCTCGGTCACGTCCTGCGGCTCGATCGAACTGAAGCGGAGTTGCTCGAGCGCCGTTTCAACCAAAATCCTCCGCACCACCGAAGCGAGGTTGGCGCCCGGCGAAAGATCGCGGCCGTAGGCGCCTAGATTGATCCCGCTAAGGACAACTTCTCTAGCTCCGGCAGCGGTGAGAACGCGCACCTGCTCGACGACGGAATCGGGCGGCAAACTGCGGCTTCGCCCGCGAACGAACGGTATCACGCAGTAAGAGCAACGATTGTTGCAGCCATCCTGGATTTTCAAGATCGGGCGCGTGCGGTCATCTTCCGCCGGTACGCCCATGCCGGCTTGCATCTCTATTCGGGGCGTCTGCGCGAAAATGTCTCCAGTTAAAATCTTCGCCGGGCCACGGGCGAGCGACATCCATCCATCGCTCAAGTGTGCGAGCGGGAACAATTCGGTGGAGCGCGATCCCAAGCGCGAATCGTCTGAGAACTGCCCGCGGAGCAGCCTGGGAATCTCCGACTGGTGCGAATTTCCTATCACCCATGCCACACCGTCGAGTTGAGACAATTCCTCCGGTGCGCGCTGCGCGTAACACCCGGTAAGAACGATCTTCGCCGCCGGATTCAAGCGGTGAATCTTGCGCACCGCTTCGCGCGCTTGCGAATCGGCTGCGGCCGTGACCGTGCAGGTATTCAACACGACGACATCTGCACTCGCATGTTTGCGGACGGGTGTGTGGCCTTGGGCGACGAGTCCCTTGCAAAGAGCAGAAGCGTCCGCATCGGTGGCGCGGCAGCCGAAGTTTTCAATTGAAAATTTCGCCATGGAAGCAACCGTTATTCATTCGAGAACGCAACGCCAGAATTATAACAGCGAACCAGAGATGGAATTCAGGAAGGCGGACGTAAACGCCTGGCCGGAGAAAGTCCGCAAGTGCCTCTTAGTCGCCGGCGCCGCGCCGCTGATAGCAGAGGAGGATCAAGTCGGCCCTGCGGCGCACCCCAAATTTCGCGAGAAGATTCGAAACGTGAAATTTCACGGTTCGCTCGGAAATGTGGAGGCGATCGGCCACTTCTTTGTTTGCAAGGTTTTCGAGCAGCCCATTGAGCACTTCCTGCTCGCGCCGGCTCAGTTCGGCGGGTGAGTCACCGCGCAAGCGCCGTCCTTGAGAAGTAGTCAAAATCGAGTCTACGAACCGCGATAGGACGGTGCGCGGAACCCAAAAACCTCCAGCGGCAACAAGCGGCAAGGCGCGGGGCAACTGTTCTCGCGCCTCCGCATAGTTCAAGATGCCCTTCACTCCCTGGCGAAGAAGCGCGTAACTGTCGTTCTCCTTTAGCTTGTCGCCCACAACCAGCAATCGCGCGGCTGTATTACTATCGAGAATATTACCCAAGAGCGCCCCGGTAGCTTGCTTTGCCGCATGGGCGTCGATTACATACACCGAGGCGCGCGGAACTTCGAGATTCCTCAGGTCAGGCGCCAGCATCGAATCGAGCTGCCTTACCACAATTTGAAACCCGGAATCGGAAAGAAGGCGCTGAAATTCGTCCAGCACCATCGGGTGGGGCGAGAGAATGCAGACCCTTAGGCTCGATTTTGGCGGCGCTTTCGGCATCTTGAATTAGGCTAGCGGAATTGGCGCACGGGAACAAGGAAGACAGCCGACAGTATTTCGTACAAGACACGGGTGCCTCGAATGATGCCCAACCTGAATGAGCCGTAAAACAAAAACCCGGCCTCGCAGTGGACTGCCAAGCCGGGCAAGTTGCCGAGAGGGAGTGCTGTTTAAGCGATGTTCTGTCGCATCGGAGGGGCCTTGAGCTTGCGTCGCGCGATGACGCCGAACGTCACCAAGCCGATGCCGAAGAGAGCCAGAGTCCCAGGCTCTGGTGTTACGGTAACGTATTCCTGCGGCGGCCCAAACTGCGGCGGCTGCGTTCCAGCGAGCGGCGTGAACACCAGAACGTCGGCGTAGTCGCCATTGGCGGCGTTCGTTTGCGCGGCGGCCAACCAGCCAGCAATGTTGTTCTGATCCGCCGCGCTAATCGTGCCGAAAGGATCGTTGGACGAAATACCTGGATCAAAAATATCCCAGATGGCCCACTGGATGTCTGCCACGGCTTGCGGGTTGTTGATGTTGGCAAACATTTGCTGCGTCAAATACGCTACCTGCTCATATTGCGAAAGGCCCGCAAACTGGGCGTTCGTCAAGCTTGGGATCGTTGAGGTAACGGCCTGCCATGACTCACCCGTGAAAACATCATCCGTAAAGTCGTCGCAAACCAAAAGCACTTGGGATTGCTGGCCGCCCGAGGTCGCCGTGAACGTGTACGGTCCCACATATACTCCGCCCATAACGTTCGATCCTGGGTTCGTCAGTGTTAGCGTACTCGATCCGTCCGCCAGTGCAGCTGGCGCGGCCAAGACAATCAAAGCCGCTAAGATTAATGCTGCAAAATTTTTCATGAGCTACTGCTCCTTGGCCGCTTAGAAACGCGGTCAATGCTGCACATGTAGTAGCAGCCTCGATGCCAACTGCCCTATCCGTAACTAACTGAAAACAATGTCTGTATCAAAATGAAAAGGGACCTCGGTGGCAATCATTTTCCGGCAATTAGGAAAATCGGTAGGACCTATCGGTGGTGGGTCCGGGAAGGTGCTAACGTTTGGTGGAAGCGTTTCATTGTGCAACAGAACACCTCGGGGAAGATCGAGCCAGAATTTAGTTAGCGGGAATTCTGGCCCACTGGAATTTCAGGTCGGCCTTCGATCCTCCGCTGCGGACGCTTGGCTGGTAAGCCAGCCTGCCGCACCTTATAAAGAAGAGCGCGATAGCTGATCTTAAGCACCTCTGCCGCTTTACGACGATTCCAATGGTTGGCCTGAAGAACCTTGAGGATTAGGTCGTTTTCCATCTTGCGCGTCACTTCCTGAGCAATGCGTTTCAATGGAATCTTGCCGTCCTCGGTCATTTCGTACGAAAAGCTGAACGGTTTCTTCTCGGGCCGCTCCGGATAAAATGCCTCTTCCGAGCCCAGGATCACATAGCGGGCCATGCAGTTTTCAAGCTCGCGGACATTCCCCGGCCAATCGCGCTCCTGCAGGATTTGAATCACTTCATTCGATACGGGAGGTACATCGCGTTGGAACCGGCTGTTGTAGTTTACCCGGAGATACTCAACCAGATACTTAATGTCCTCGCGCCGGTCGCGCAGCGGAGGCAACGTAATTGTGATGACGTTAATGCGATAGAGAAGATCCGAACGAAAGCCACCATTTTGAATTTCCTGGTGAAGTTGCCGGTTTGTGGCGCAAATTACGCGCGCATCCATTCGCTTCTCTTCTTGGTCTCCGATACGAGTGAAATGTCCGTCCTGCAAGACGTGAAGAAGCTTTGCTTGCAGCGAAGCATCGAGTTCTCCAATTTCGTCCAAGAACAGAGTGCCACCTTGAGCGAGTTCGATGCGACCTGGCTTGGCCGCATTCGCGCCGGTAAACGCACCCTTCTGAAATCCAAAAAGTTCACTCTCAAGAAGCGTGCCGGGAATTGCGGGGCAATTCACCTTAACGAACGCCCCCCCACGCCATGGCGATCGCTGGTGAATGAATCGCGCGAGAACCTCTTTACCCGTTCCACTTTCGCCGAGCACTAGAATCGGTACGTTCAGACCTGCTGCGCGGTCTACTCGCTGGCGGACGAGGCGCATCGCCTCTGACGGGCCGAAGTAAACGCTTTCAGGCGGCAATTCGACGGCCGATATAGGTGATGCCAGTTGAGGTCTAACTGCGGAAGCCATCCTATTGTGGCGCCCCCCAAGGCGCACGATCATTCGCCAAGGGTGTCGTGCACATGAAACGCCAAACAGGGCCGTGAGTTGCCGTCCAGGGAGTAGCGATGTTCTGTTTTTGAATGGCTATAAAATGCTTATTGTGAGGTACTTATGTAATCCGGGAGGTGCGATCAAACACGCCCGTACCGGCTTCACGTAACGGTTGGCCAATCGAGAAACCAGAAAAGCCTGGGCACTTTCGGGAAACAAGCTTCCCAAGTTTAATGGAGTCGGGAGTGGGCGTTCCGAAAGGAGAGAAGCCACGGCGTCTATCAACTGAATAGTCCGAAGCTATCGCTGAGGGAAGATTAGCGCTTCCAGCATGTCGGCCCGAGCCTTCTGGTCCGACGCAAACAATTCGAGAAGGTCGGTGACGGAAATCATGCCTCGAAATCCCTTTTCATGATCGACGATTAGCAAATGAAAAATTCCATGCTGATCCATTAACCGCAAGCAATCTTCGATAGACGTGTCCGGAGTAGCCGTCACGAGTTGACGAGTCATAATTTCTGTAACGCGCATCCACGCCGGGCACTTATTCTCCGCAGCGACTTTGTCGGAGACATCACTATGCGATACGACGCCAGTGAGCACGCCCTGACGATCACATACGCCGACGGAGCGTACCTCATGGTCACGAAGGTAGCGCGCAGCATCGTGAACGGTTGTGTCCTCCGGTATCGAATATACTTCGCGACGGGTCGCAATTAGGTCCGCAACTCTCATCGGACCCTCCTAAACGGTTGATCTAGTGGATTGTAGGCTAATTCGTTTATGGAAACCAAAAAAATCCTTGCATCCCGCGGCACTCAATCGATGTGCGCTTTCACTATCGCCAATGAAACGGCGTAGCACCGATTGTCGGTTAGAGCAAAACGAGAGGAGAAAAACTCAAACACGAGCCGCCTCACCTCGAATGATATCGTACCGCTCAATTACCGCAGCAACACCGATACTTTCATGTTCTTCGTCTCGCTGCTTATCAACTCGGACAACGCGCCCGTGGGCGCGGACGAACACTTCGGTACCGTGAGTAATTTCGGCCGGCAGCGTAAGCGTGAAATCCACCTCCGTGCCGGGAGCTAGATCTTTCTGCATCGTGAAATATACGCCACGCGTTGAGATATCCCGGGTCTGGCCGTTGTGCGCGCCAGGTTCTCGGTTAATGGGCAAGCGGACGTTTACCGGTAGCGCCAAGTCGTACCGGCGCGCCATGCGACGCTCAGTCATCCCCGCTGCTCCTCCGAAACAAGAGTGAAGTACACACAATCCCCGCCGTTTAGTTCAGCAATCTCTGTACCAAAGATCCTGTCCATAACGGAAGCGGGACATTACTTAGGCGCCAGGCCCACTTGACGAAATTCCATCGCGCGTGGCAACGGCACCGCACAGGCAAACCTTTTGAAAACAGTAACAAACAACCCGACTCGGTCCTCTTCGTTGCACACAAAGGAACTTGATCGGAAAGACCAGCCCGAAGGCTGTCACTTAGGAGCCGAATACTAGAACAATTCAAAAGGGATGGGTAGTGCTATTTCTCTGGGAGTGCTCTAGATATGCAATAGTTTGCACGGGGTATAGGACTAGGACTCGCCGCTAAGCTGTAAGCCAGTGCGGTTTCGCAGCAACGCCAAAACAAGAAGAGGGTTTAATGCCAAAGAGCGACGCACAAATCTCGCCGACGGCGCACACGGTAGAGATCGGGGCATCTGATCGCAAGTCGCCTACGATCCGCGAACGCCGGGAGCAACAGGCACCACTTCTTTCCCCGCCGCGTCTTTGGCTGCCGCTTCCTTGAGTGCCGCCTGCCTTGCGGCTTCTTTCGCAGCAGCAGAACGCGACCCGCGTCCGGAATCCAGATTGAATTGCCGCATCTTGTAAAGCAACGCTTTGTAACTGATGCCCAGCATTTTTGCCGCATCTTTGCGGCACCAGTTTGTCTTTTCCAGAGCGTCTGCGATCGCTTCCATTTCAGCTTCGTCTTTCAATCCACGGACCAGCGCTTTGAGTCCTTGCTCCTTCGGGACCGGAGTTTCGTCTCTCGGCGCGACTCTCTGCTGCGCGCCCGTCATCTCCAGCAATTCGCGGAAACTGCCTTCATCGTCTTCAAGAATCACATAGCGCTTCACGAAGTTCTCGAGCTCGCGCAGATTGCCGGGCCAAGGATAACGCAGGGCCGCTTCCAGGAGGTGTTTCGATGGATCAGGCGAGGGTTTATTGTACTTTTCGCTGTACTTCGCGAGGAAGTGCTTAAACAACAGTGGAATCTCAAGTGTGCGCTCGCGCAGCGGCGGAATGTGAATCGACAGTACGTTTAAGCGATAGTAGAGGTCTTCGCGGAAGCGCCCGCTTTTCATCGCTTCCTTTACGTCCATGTTTGTAGCGGCGAGAACGCGCACGTCCGATTGAAGAACCGAGCGGCCACCCAGGCGCGAGTACTGGTTATCCTGCAGAACGTGCAGTAATTTCGCCTGGAGGTGCGGGCTCATTTCCGCGATTTCATCCAAGAAAATCGTGCCTTTGTGCGCCAACTCAAACTTGCCGGGCTTCGCTCGCACGGCGCCTGTGAAAGCACCTTGGTCGTAGCCAAAAAGTTCTGACTCAAGAAGTTCGCCCGGAAGAGCGGCGCAGTTCACCTTTACGAAGGCTTGCTGCCGTCGTGCCGAACGCAGATGAATCATCCGCGCAACCACTTCCTTTCCGACACCGCTTTCGCCGCTAATGAAAATGGGGACATCCACCGGCGCAATTTGCAAGATTTGCTGGCGAATCTTAAGCATCTGCGGGCTGGCGGCCAAGAAAGACAAGTCCTCGGTCAATTGTTCGCAATATTCGCGAAGCGCCTTGTTCTCCGAACGGAGTTCCTGTTTCTGCCGGCACTTTAGAATCGCAGCATCGAGCTCCGGTTTTTCGAACGGCTTCGTAAGATAATCAAGCGCGCCAAGGCGAATTGCTTCAACAACGGTGGTGACTTCGTTCGAGCAGGAAAGCATGATGACATTTAGAGTGCGGTCCACCTGCATCAGCTGACGAAGGGTTTCGAGGCCGTCCATTTCGGGCATCAGCACGTCGAGAATAATGTAGTTCGGCCTCTCGCCGCTGCCGATCCGGTCCAACGCTTCTTTTCCGCTCGCTGCCGCGTGTACGTTGAAACCGTCCACTTCGAGAAGCGTCTGAAGATACTTTCGTATGCTCGGCTCGTCGTCGATTACAAGGATCTTTTCTTTTTCGGCCATCTATTTTTCCAGTCGAGCGACTCTGCTCGGGTTTTATTCAACGTTCATGGGCAGCAAGAATGAAAAAGAACTCCCGCGTCCGACTTCGCTGTCCACCCAGACTTTGCCGCGATGCGCCTGAACCAATCGTTTCGTAATCGCGAGGCCCAGACCCATTCCGGAGGAAGAGGGATCGACACGCACAAACTCCTCGAAAATCTCCTGATGATATTCGGCAGCGATGCCGCGGCCAGTATCCGTGACAGATACGATCACGCTGTTTGGCCGACCGCCCCGTCGGCTGCGGCGTTCGTTCGAAGGCGGCGCTTCCGATATGCGTCGCTCCCAAAAGTGCGGCTCCGCGATCAGGGTGACACAACCCGCTTCAGGCGCATGCTTCAGAGCATTGTCAACCAGATTCGCGACACATTGCTGAACCTTCTGATAGTCGAACTTGAAGAGCGGGAGATCGGCGTGCAACTTGATCTCGAGCCGAACGTTGGCCCGCTGAAATGCGTCCTGCCAGCGGCAAGCGAGATCGTTGACGCAATCCCTCAGATCGTTTTCGCGCAATTGCAGCACCAACTTTCCGCTTTCGAGCGCAGAATAGTTCAAGAACATCGATACCAGGCGCACCAGCCGGTCGCAACTCTCTTTCGATTCCCTCAATATATCGCGCTGCCGATCGCTTAGCTTTCCGAGCGATCCGGAAAGCAGAAGGTCGTAATATCCCTTCATCACTGCCAGCGGCGTTTTCAATTCGTGCGCCGCGGAAGCGAGAAAAACCGTTTTTTGCCTGTTCACTTCCTGCAGCCGCAAGTACGCGGCCAGCAAGTTTCTGTACGTGATTTCTCGTTCCTGGAGCAGGTCCTGCACCGTCTGGCGCATTTCCGCTTCATCGGCCGGAGTTTCGGTGGGAGCGGCTTCCACGTACACCACCAACCAATCGGGTTCCGGCAACCAGCGGATTCGCGCGCGGCTCTTGCCCTCAGGAAATTGGATCGGCAAATTGACTTCCTGCTCTCCTCCTTCCAGCTGGGCTAGAATTCCCCGGCGGTCGGTCTGCAAAACGTCCGTAAAAAGATTAAGGTCCTCTTTCGATTTCAAGCCTGGGACGTTCAACTTGTCCTGAGCATGGAGGTTCGAAAACAATATCTGGCCGCTTCGGTCCGACACTAACAAAGGGCGATCTAGAGCGTTTAAGAGGCTGGAGACGAGCTGAAAAGCCGCCTGGCCCGTTGCCTGCTGATCGAGGGTGAAACTCTTCGGCAAATGGTCTCCTAGATGCCTTCCAAACACAAAAATATCAGCGCTTTACGCGTGCCAAGGTTAAGTAAGAGCGCGCTTGAGGGATCTTATGCTCGCAAAAGGTGGCAATTAGTGTCAATGGTAAATGCGTCCTAGTTTGCACAATAGATGAAAACATCAGGCCCTTAAGGTGCACTTACTCGCCATTGGATCCGCAAAGCTCCCTTCAGGCGAGTAGCTAAATATATGAAATAAAAGCCAATAAACAATTATGCAGAATCGGTGCCGACTTGCCCTGAAATTGCGACTCATAGCGGTACTAAAACTGGGGTACTCGTAGCATGAGAGAAAATGCTGTCCATCAGCGAACTGTCACTACCCAACTCGATGAAGAGCAACGCCGCTTTCCTAGGATCCATTTGCAGGTGCCGTTGTTCATCCGCGGCAAGGATGCCTACGGCGAACAGTTTTTGGAGCTTGCTAAGACGTTAGATATCAGCGCGATAGGCGCTTTCGTCACAAGTCCCAGGCCCCTTTCGGTCAACGACGTTGTCACGCTCACGATTCCAGCCCCCTCGATAACGTCGTCGGCTTTGGTTCCTGCCGGTATGCCGCCCATCCAAGCGCGCGTAAAGCGCCAACAAGAAGCCGGGGACGTTCACCTTGTAGGCCTCGAATTCCTAAAGCCGATTGGATAGTTTCTGTTTCCCACGGCACGCCTACTCCATCGAATAGCCAAACGAGCGAGTAGCACGTCGGGCTAAATGGGAATCCTTTTCTCTGCGCTTCCGTGCGTTTCCCTCAATTTCCCCTGGACACGCCGCAGTCCCGGTGTAATCCTAGCGTTGGTAAGACGTTACAGCCTCTTCGACTTCTGAGACTCCCATTTGAGATTGGAATCTCCCGTGCTTTCGTATCCATGCCCCCGCTTTGCCCCTGGTTTCAGGGTAGTGCAGAGCTTTTCCGGAACATATTGATGCCCCAGCCCGGCGACGAAGTGCGGCCGCAGCCCTCGGCAGAAGAGTCGTTCCTGGATCTCCTCGTGGAGACCCTCGAAGGACTCGAAGAAGCTGTTCGCGGACAGTTTCTGCGCCAATTTTTTCGCAACATCGCTCAAATCGATGTGAGCGACGCGCAGAGCAATGAGTATTGGCAGCGAATCCTTGAGCGGCGCCGTGAACTTTCGGACAGTTTAGGGAAACGTGTTTCACTTAAGACCGCCATCATAGACATCCTAGCTTCCACAAATTTCCTGCGCGTGCCGATTCTGATGGAGTACGACGATTTCAAGAAACTGCAGATCAACGCGGCCACTGATGCGCTCACAGGCCTCTACAACCGGCGTCTCTTCGATGAATACTCCGACAAAGAACTGAACCGCGCGAAACGATATGGCCAGCACCTGGCGATTGTGATTCTCGATCTGCACAAGCTCAAGGAAGTAAACGACCGTTACGGGCATTTGCAAGGCGACCAGGTATTGCAGCTCGCCGCCTCCACGCTGCGCAAAACGCTCCGGGCTTCGGACTTTGCGTTTCGCATCGGAGGCGATGAATTCGCGATGCTGCTACCGCAGACCGATCCCGAGCAAGCGAACACCCTTTGCCGTCGCCTCCGGGCACAATATGAAGGGGAAATTAGGCTGCTGAAATTGGATATTCCAGTGACCCTCGATTTTGGCATTGCGGTTCATCCGCAAGATGGAGACCAGAAAAGCGCCCTAATGAGTCTGGCAGACGGGCGGTTGTACAAACTCAAAGAAGCCGGCCGCGAGAGTTCCCGCGTGATTCGACTGGAGTCGCACCCTGTGCGAGAGGTAGAAAAACCTCCGCGCCAAACGAGTGCGCATCCGGGGCAAGACGTTTCTGCAGCCCCGGCACGTGAGCCTTTTGTTCCCCGGGATACGTTTGCGCACCGCCCCAGCCCTGAGCCGTCGGCCCCGACGGTACCCAAAACTGAACACCGGAAGTGGGAGCGCGTCTCGCTGGCAGGTACGAAAGCGTACGCCGTGCTTAGCGAAAGCGGCCAGAAAACAGCGAACGTAATCGATCTCAGTTACGGCGGCGTGGCTTTGTCGATCGAGAAGCCCGACGATATCGCGGATCAGTTCAATGCAGTGTTGCACGTCCCGATTCTTCCGCCCGTGCGCGTGAGTTTGAAAAAAACCTACGTGCGGCGAATGGAAAGCGGCCGCTCCCGCGTTGGTTGCTCGTTCGTTTCTTAGCGCCTTGCTGCGCACTGACGTCCGACCTTGTCGCCGCACCTGTTTGGAATATTCAGACAAACGTCGTATAATCGGGGTTTCGATGCTGGCCTGGCGACGCTGCTGTGCAGCGCAGCTTCTCTTTCGCGCAGACCGGCCGGCAAGAGGAGCCCTCATGAAAGAAGGAATTCATCCCGACTACCACCCCATAAAGGTCCATTGTGCCTGTGGGAACGTTTTCGATACCCGGTCGACGTTTAAAGGCGACATGATTCGCGTGGAAATTTGCTCGAACTGCCATCCTTTCTTCACGGGCAAGCAAAAGCTAATCGATACGGCAGGGCGCGTCGAGCGCTTTCAGAAGAAATACGCGGACAAAGCCGCTGCGACCGCCAAGAAGTAGCCGCCTTTTCAAATCGACAAGAACGGAGGTCCCCAGGCCGGAGCTTGGGGGCTTTTTTTTGTTGCATGACCCCGGTGAATCAAACGCTGACAACGGTGTACAATGCCGCAGGAAATGGCCACGCAATTATCTCCTGTGCCCGGCGCGTCACCCGAATCGCTGATTGAAACAGCCGCTCCTCGCGTTACGCTGCGCAACTCGTTCGCGCATCCGTTCGATTCGGCGATTGCCGCGGCGCGCACTTGCTATGCTCCGCGCCTCATAGGTCCCGAGGAAGTTACAGAGAAACAGCGTGTAACGATCGGCTCGGGCACTTACTACGGCGGCCATCACACCGTCTATCAGCACGCGCATTTCGAGTTCGGCCTCGAAAACATTAGCCGGCAATTCGTCTGGTCGTTCCTTCACGCGCATCCTTTCTACAACTCCGAACAGCAGAGCCAGCGCTACGTCCGCCTCGACCGCGCCCAAGCTTACGTCCCACCCGAAGGCCGCCACTTCGGAGCGAATGAACGCGCCATCTATGAAACCGCGATTTCACGCGCGTGGGGCTTCTACCGCGAGTTAACGCGAGTACTGGAGCCGACGGCTCGCGAAATTCTCGGAGATATCTGGCACGTCGGCGAGATGTCGCATCCGAAGCGCGTCCAGAAGGTAGCCAGGCAGTCGGAGAAACGCGCGATCGAAGTCGCGAGGTACGTCCTGCCCGTGGCTGCCTTTACCACCATGGTGCACACGCTCTCGGGCATCGTGCTCCACCGGTTGTGGCGCATGCACGCTGCGAGCGATACGCCGAGCGAAGCGCGATTGGTGATCGGCGAAATGGTGGTTCGCGTCTGCGAAATCGACCCGCAGTTTTTCGATCGCTTCGACAACGAACCTTTGGAAGAACCGCTTGAATGGAATGAACCGCGCCATGACGGCGAAGTGTTTAACCGGGAGTTCGACGATCGTCTCGGGGGCTTGACGTCACGTCTACTCGATTTTTCGCCCCGCGCGGTCCCAGCAATGGCGGAATCCTATCGCGCCGTGATGGGGCTGGCACCCGCAGAATGTTCGGACGCGGAAGCGCTCGATCGTGTGTTGAATCCCGCGCGGAATCCCTACCGGCGCGAGACTTTGAATATCGGTGTCCACGCGCCGATCATGCGGGCGCTGCAGCACGCGAATTTCACGTTTGCAAAAAAAATTAGTCACACGGCTGACAGCCAGGACCAGCGTCACCGCATGGTGCCTGGTTCACGGCCGCTCCTTACGCTGGCCGACACGCGCTCGCCCGATTACATCGCGCCCATGTTGATCCGCGAAAATCCGCGTGCC
>Ga0210394_10001951_pt1 | contig 30311 bp, 25 predicted proteins | sample IncBWC12MmetaG_FD_160121 | JGI IMG/M metagenome (GOLD analysis project Ga0210394, IMG submission 160121) | Forest soil microbial communities from Barre Woods Harvard Forest LTER site, Petersham, Massachusetts, United States - Inc-BW-C-12-M | ecosystem: Environmental > Terrestrial > Soil >... | reverse complement strand
GCGCTTGCCATGCTTGCCGCCGGCGAATGGACGCGGCGCAAGGAGAACACCTCCGCGATTCACGCGCTGCCGATCGCCAATATCCCCGCGATCCTGACCGCGGCCGGGACCGCAGTCGCCTTTGCGACGGTCTATGCCGCGTATGCCCTGTATGATTTTCTCGCGCCCGCGACCGCCTTCATCCTACTCGGTCTGGTGGCGCTGGGCACACTCGCCGCGGCGCTCCTGCATGGGCGGGCGCTGGCGGGCCTCGGCATCGTCGCCGCATTCGCCACGCCGGTTTTGGTCTCTTCCGAGAAGCCGGATTTCTGGGCGCTCTATATCTACCTCGCCGTCGTCACCGCGGCAGCCTTCGGCCTGGCGCGGATCAGGCTGTGGCGTTGGCTCGCGGTCACCACCATCGTCTTCGCGCTGCTCTGGATATTGCCCTGTTTGAATTTCAACCCGCCGGTGGTTGGGCCGTTTGCATTCCACGTCATGTCGGGATTTGTGCTGGCAGCCTTGCTGGTGGTGTGCGGCTTGCTGTTCGGCCCGCCCGCGGAGGAAGGCCGGATCGAGCCGATCTCATCGGGTTCGCTCGCCGCCTATCTGCTCGGCGCGACCATGATCGTGCTCGCCAGCTTCCATGCCGACGCTGCCATCGTCGTGTTCGCGATCCTGGTGGCCGCTACCTTGATCTTCGCATGGCGCGCCCCAAGCGCCACCGGCGCGGTCGCTGGTGCTGCCGCATTCGTCTTCGTGGTGTTCGCCGAGTGGGCGGTGCGCGGCAATCCGGACATGCTGGTGCTGCCGGGCGGTCCGCTGCCCGGCATCGGCCCTGCCGCCACCGATAGCTCCGTTTCGCTGCATTTGATCACCGCGGCGATTTTCGCCGCCGGATTCGGCGTCGCAGGATTTTTAGCGCAGGGCCGCTCGGCGAGCGCCATCATACCGGTGGTGTGGTCGGCCGCCGGAGTGTTTACCCCGCTAGCGCTCTTGATCGCGCTCTACGCCCGCATCGCGCATCTTGATCGCTCGATCCCGTTTGCGATTTTGGCGGTCATGTTGGCAGCCGCCTTAGCGGCGGCGACCGAAACCCTGACCAGGCGGGATAGCCGGCCCGGACTTTCGATCTCGGTGGCACTGTTTGCCACCGGCGCGCTCGGCGCGCTGGCGCTGGCGCTGACCTTCGCGCTTGAAAAAGGCTGGCTGACGATCGCGCTGGCGCTGATGTCGACGGGAGCAGCCTGGATTGCGATGCAGCGGCCCATTCCATTCCTGCGCTCGCTCTCCGCCATTCTCGCAGGCCTCGTCGTGCTGCGCATCGGCTACGAGCCGCGCATTGCCGGCGACGCAGTCGGCGCCACGCCGATCTTCAACTGGCTGTTGTGGGGCTACGGCGTTCCGGCGCTGGCGTTCTGGGCGGCAAGCTACTTCCTGCGGCGCCGCGGCGACGATGCGCCGCTGCGCACGGTGGAGGCCGCGGCCATCCTGTTCACGGTGCTGCTCGGCTTCATGGAAATTCGCCACGCCGTGAACGGCGGTGATGTTTACCGCAACACCGCAGGCCTTACCGAGACCGCACTGCAGATCTGCACCGCGCTTGCCATGGCCATTGGCCTCGAGCGGTTGCGGATCCGCACCGGCAGCATCGTCCACAATGTCGGCGCCGTCCTGCTGACGGCGTTTGCCGGATTGGCCGCCTTGTTCGGCCTGTTGTTCCTGGACAATCCGGCGATCTGGCATATCGCGATCGACCGCGAATTCATCAATCAAATCCTGCTCGGCTATGCCGTGCCCGCCGTGCTCGCGCTGCTACTGTCCTATGCGGTGGCGGGCCGGCGCAGCGCAGCCTACGCCAACAGCATCGCGGCAGCCGCGCTGATCCTGGCGCTGAGTTACGTGACGCTCGAAATCCGAAGGATCTATCACGGTCCGGTGTTGACAGGTGGCGTGACGGGCGGCGCCGAGCAGTACACCTATTCGATCGCGTGGCTGGCGTTCGGCGTGGTTTTGCTTGGCATCGGCATCGCTTTCAATTCGCAGCGCGCGCGGCTTGCCTCGGCCGCGGTCATTGCGCTCACGATCGTGAAAGCGTTCCTGATCGACATGTCGACGCTGACGGGGGTCTACCGCGCGCTGTCGTTCATGTGCCTTGGCCTCGTGCTGGTGGCGATCGGCTGGCTGTACCAGCGCGTCCTGTTCCGCCGGCAAAGGCCGCCGGCGGCGCCTGTCGCCCAGTCGAGCGCCTAGAGCATGATCCGGAAAAGTGGGTACCGGTTTTCCGAAAAGATCATGCTCAAACAAAGAGATGAGATCATGATCCGATTCAACCTAATCGGATCATGATCTAGACATTTCACGACGACAGGGCTGCCTACCGGAGCGTTTCCGCCACCAGCCTGATTCTGAAGACAGGCTCCTTTGCCTCGTCGAGCAGTTCCATGTGCCATTCGGCGTTTTGCTTCAGGCTGCGCGAAATGCCGCCGGCAAGGTTGGCGCAAACCTTGGTCATCTCGGTCCAGGCGGCCTCACGGGTCTCGAATTCGGACCCCTGGTCGGAGGCCCCGGAATAGCAACCGTGACTAATTCGAAAGAAATATTGCGGCATTTGATCTCGTATGCGTCGGGCCGCCCCCACAGCCTGTCGGTTTTCAACAAGCTTGGGCCATAGTCGCTACCAAGGCATGAAGATGTCGATCCGTGTAACTACGGCCTCACACGCGTTACGCAACGCGGCCGGCCCGCGAACTTCGACTGAGGGAATTTATGCGGGGGCTAACGCCCGCCGGTCAGTCGGTTGAGTGACGCAGTTCCAAACCGCTTTCCGGTCTTGCCGGCTCCGGTCTTGCCTCGGATTTGACTGGCTCGATCTTGGCGCTCTCGACCGGCGGGGTCTCGACGCGCGACGATACTTCCACCGAGCCGGTTCGCTCCGACCGGTGCAATGAACGCGGACGGGCCACCGCCCGCGCCATCAACATCTGCGCCGCGCCTTGATGGTGGAAATCGCAGTAGGCGAAGCTCATGCCCGAGACCGATCCGCGGAAGCTGCGCTCGTCTCGCTTTTCGAGATTGAAGCAGGGCTCGAACGGGATGCCCTTGATCGAGGCGCAGACGGCCTGGCCGCGGATCTGAAGCGTATTGCCGGGCAATCGCAGGTGACGAACGGGACCGGCCCCTGAGAACTGCACCGCACCGGCCGCACCCATGTCGTCCAGTACTCGTCCCGCGCCGCGGGTGCCATCAAAGCAAGTGAAGGCGAACACCTTGCCAAATACGAACCTGCGGGCCTCCTCGGCATTCATCTGTCCCGCCAAGGCCGGCGCCATCGCCGCACCGGCCACTACGGCCCCCAACACAAAACGCGCAAGCATGCTGCAACTCCAACTTGACCCGAGCGCGGGCAATCGGCTGATGCCTCTTTACCCGCTGCTTACCATACCAACCACCATGGCAACATTGGAGCAGCTTGGTTGGTAAAGTCTGAACGCGTCAGACAATTTTTACTACGATTCGACCGCGAACCTCGCCCGCAAGGATTCTGCCAGCGGCATCGATGACCTGGTCTAGGTCAATTTCATTAGTAATTTCAATGAGTTTACTGGAATCCAGGTCGCGGGCAAGCCGGCTCCAGGCGGTCTTTCGCAGTTCAATCGGGCACATCACGGAATCGATACCCAACAGACACACCCCGCGCAAAATAAACGGCGCCACCGAGGTCGGCAGGTCCATGCCGCCGGCAAGCCCGCACGCAGCGATGGCGCCGCGGTATTTCGTCATCGACAGCAGGTTGGCCAGCGTGGTAGTGCCGACGCTGTCGACCCCGCCCGCCCAGCGCTCCTTGGCGAGAGGCTTGGGCGGCGCCGTGAGTTCGCTGCGATCGATCACCTCGGCCGCACCGAGATTCCGGAGATAGCCGGCTTCCGACAGGCGGCCGGTCGATGCGATGACGTGGTAGCCGAGCTTCGACAGCACCGCGATTGCGACCGAGCCGACACCGCCGGCTGCGCCGGTGACGACGATAGGTCCATGCGCCGGCGTAAGGCCGTGCTGTTCCAGCGCGAGCACCGCCAGCATCGCGGTGTAGCCGGCGGTACCGATCGCCATCGCGTCGCGCGTCGACATGCCCGTAGGGACGCGCACCAGCCAGTCGCCCTTGACGCGGGCTTTCTCGGCGTAAGCGCCCAGATGGGTCTCACCGAGACCCCAGCCGTTGCAGATCACCTGGTCGCCGGCCTTCCACTGCGGATGCGACGACTGCTCGACCGTGCCCGCCAAATCGATACCCGGGATCATCGGAAAACGCCGCACCACGGGCGCCTTGCCGGTGACGGCAAGGCCGTCCTTGTAGTTCAGGGTCGACCACTCGACCCGCACGGTGACGTCGCCCTCCATCAAATCAGCTTCGTCGAACCGGGTGAGCGCGGCGCGGGTGCCTTTTTCCGCCTTGTCGATCCTGATCGCCTTGAAGGTTCCCAACGCAGCCTCTCCGCAGTTTGTCGTCGTGCGTGCGCCTTAGATTGAACCGTCTACGCCGGCTGCGCAACCGGGCGGGTCACCGGGGCCTCGACGATCGGCAGGTTGATCAGCGCCGACAGCACGCCGAACAGGACCGACAGCCACCAGATCGGCGTGTAGGAGTTGAACTTCTCGAAGACCACACCGCCGAGCCACACGCCGAGGAAGCCGCCGACCTGATGGCTGAAGAAGGCGAACCCGTAGAGCGTTGCCAGCCAGCGCGTGCCGAACATCAGTGCGACCAGGCTGGAGGTCGGCGGCACGGTCGACAACCAGGTCAGGCCGGTGATGACGCCGAATGCGACGGCAGAAAAGATCGTGATCGGAAACGAGATGAAGGCCACGATCGACATCGCGCGAACGAAATAGATCACCGACAGGATGTAGCGCTTCGGCAGTCTGGTCTGGAGCCATCCGACGCTGAGCGAGCCTATGATATTGAACAGGCCGATGGTGGCCACGACCCAGCCGCCGACCTGAACCGGCACACCGCGATCGACCAGATAGGCCGGAAGATGCACGGTGATGAAGGCAAGCTGAAAGCCGCAGGTAAAGAATCCGAGCACCAGCAATACATAGGAGCGATGACCAAACGCCTCGGCCAGTGCGTGCCTGAATGTCTGCTGCTCCGTGACAGCGACGGGACCGGTAGCCGAGGAAGGTGTCGCCAGCGCCAGCGACAACGGCACCACCAGCAGCATCAGGCAGGCAAACACGGTCAGCGCCGGTTGCCAGCCGAAATTGTCGAGCATGGCAACCCCGAACGGGGCGAACACGAATTGTCCGAACGATCCCGCCGCGGTTCCTGCGCCCAGCGCGACGCCGCGCCACTGCGGCGGCAGCAACTTCCCGAATGCCGACAACACCAGATTGAACGAGCAGCCGGACAGGCCGAAACCCATCAGGACACCGGCGCTGATGTCGAGCGAGAGCGGGGTCGCGGCATAGCGCATCAGGATCAGACCTGCCGCATACATCAGCGCGCCGACACAGATCACCCGCAAGCTGCCGAACCGGTCCGCGATCGCACCCGCGATCGGCTGGCCTATTCCCCACAGCAGGTTCTGGATCGCCAACGCCAGGCCAAATACATCGCGGCCCCATGAAAACTCCCGGCTCATGGGCTGCATGAAGAATCCGAGGGTCGAGCGCGGGCCGAAGGTCAGCATGCCGATCAGGCAGCCGCACACCACGATCACCAGCGGCGTTCGCCAGGTCATGGCGACAGAAAATTGACGCTGATCGCCTTCGGTCGCGGCCATGCAAATCCCTCGCGCGTTGGTGAAGATCACAAGCAGACTGTGACGCGCGCGACGGAAACCGGCGGCGCATTGGCGCCCCGCGAAGTTAATGCATTGGCATCCAAATCCCAATGCCAATATCGGCAGAGCCGGCTGCCGCAATGCAGCCCTGCGATTTTACGGCATACGATCGTGGCCGCGCTCCAAGCTATTGAAACGGCGCATGATCTTGCGGCCAGCCGCGTTGGCGGTCGCGGCTAGCGCCGGACCGTTGTTACGGACAATTCGGCCGAACTCTGCGCAGCCTCCGCGAGCCTGGCCGATATTGCCGCGGTCTCGGCGGGCGTTCCCCAGCTCGGCGCCTCGCTGCCATCGCCCCAGGCGCGCGGCCGGTAGAAGGTGTGCACGCCGAATTTATACATCTTCTTCATCTCGCTCACCCAGGACGGGCGCACCCAATAGGCGTGGTAGTGCGTCGACTTGCCGACTTCCGGCAGCCAAAGCTGGCCGTCGAGCATCGCCTTGGCGATCTTCTTGGCGCGGTCCCACATGTCAGGCTCGCGCACGATGTCGGCGACGTTATCGCAGGCGAAGGTGAACTGGCACGCCAGGTGGCGGTGCTTGTTCTGGTACACCACGCCGCATATCGTGCCGGGATAAAAGCCGGAGAAGGCGCGGTTCATCACCACCTGCGCCACCGCGATCTGGCCGCGCACGGCCTCGCCGCGGGCTTCGAAATAAACCGCCTCAGCGAGGCATTTCTCCGATTTGGCGCGCGCCTTCTCGTCGAAGAGGCCGAGCCGCTCGGCCGGCGTCTTGACGCGCTGGTTATCGGAATTGACTTCGCCCTTGGCGGCAATGCTCTCACCGCTGTCCGGTACCCTGGCAGCCTCATCCGCGGCCGCGGGCAGCGACGCCATCACCTTCATGTCGGGATCGGCGGCGCCAGGCGTCACCACCACCGGTTCTTCGCCGGGCTGCCAGCGCTCCATGCCTTCGAGCGGCGCGCCGAGCGAATTGCTTCCGAAAAACAGGCTCGCGGTCTTCACCGAAAACCCATCATGCGACCGGCTGGGCTCAAGCGGGATCGAAACGGCATCGGGCGCAAGTTTCGAGTCCGCGAGCGGCTGGGCCTCAAGCGACATCGCAACATCATATTGCGGAAGCGGCGGAGCGCTAAGTGCCTCCGCAAGCTCCGGATCGAGCGGGGCGCGCTCAGCAGACGAGGCTGCATCGGCGGTCTTGGCGCCCCTCACCGACGCATTGGAGGTCGCCGGATCTTCCCTGGCCGGCGCTGCGTTTGTCGGCGGCGCCGGTTCGGGCCGCACCACGACGAGGCGGTCGCCCTTGAGCGTGCGATCGACCTTTGGAAAGTCGGCGGCCTGATAGCGCGGCGGCGTCCGGGTAACGGGATTGCGCGTCACCGAACCGGTGATATCGATGCCCCGGTTGTCGAGGTTAGTCAGCCGCAGGCTCGCGGTTTGCGGAGCAAACGTTCCGATCGGGCGGCCGAAGCTGTAAGTGGCGACCTGGATGGTGCTGGCGGCAGAAAACACCCGGCTCTGCCAGCGTTCAGCGACGCCCGGCTGCCGTGCCAACAGCGATGCGATATCCTGATATCCGGCTTCTGTCGGGGTCAATGCGAAGCCGCAAAGACCGAGGCCGAAGAACGCAAAACGCGCGCCCTTCGGCCGGGTACGCAACTGGAACATTACTACGCTCACGCAACGCAACACTACGCACACGCGATCGAAGGCAGTACATCCGTGCAATTCGATCTATTTTGTTCGTAGCTAATTTAGGTTGCGAGGGAGTTAATCGGCGTTGCAGGCGCGACACACGCAATGATTTGCTGATTTTGCGCCGATCACATCGAAAACGTTGGTAAACAGCCGCTCGAACAAAGTGGTAAATATCGCGTCAACGAAAATGATGAAGATATTTTTGCGGGGCGTGATTTTTTTTGCCCGTCATTCCGGGGCGATGCGAGGCATCGAACTCCGATGTGCAATTGCACATCGGAGAATCTCGAGATTCCCCGATGCGCAATTGCGCATCTGAGGTCTGGTGCTGACGCACCATCCCGGAATGACGAAGTCCGGAACTCACGCCTGGCTGGCGACGGCCTTGCCGAGCGCGGCCTGCGCCGCGGCGAGGCGGGCGATCGGCACGCGGTAGGGCGAGCACGAGACGTAGTCCAGTCCGATCTGGTGGCAGAACGCGACGGAAGCGGGATCGCCGCCATGCTCGCCGCAAATCCCGACCTTGAGGTCTGGACGCGTCTTGCGGCCGCGCGCCACGCCGATCTTCACCAACTCGCCGACGCCGTCGCGGTCGACCGAGATGAAGGGATCGATCTCCAGGATGCCCTTGGCGATATAGATGCCGAGGAATCCGGCCGCATCGTCGCGACTGATGCCGTAAGTTGTCTGCGTCAGGTCGTTGGTGCCGAACGAGAAGAACTCCGCCGTTCGGGCGACATCGCCGGCCATCAGGCAGGCACGCGGCAGTTCGATCATGGTGCCGACCTGGTAGCTCAATTTGGTTCCGGTTTCCTTCATCACCGACTGCGCGATGGCATCGATCCGCGCCTTGACCAGATCGAACTCCGCTTTGGTCGCGATCAACGGCACCATCACCTCGAGGCCGACCGCCTTGCTGGTGCGTTTTCCTGCCTCGACCGCAGCTTCGAAAATGGCGCGCGCCTGCATCTCGGCGATCTCGGGGTAGGCAATGGCGAGCCGACAGCCGCGGAAGCCGAGCATCGGGTTGAATTCCGCGAGATCGCGGGCGCGATCGGCGAGCCGCCGCGGATCGGTGTTCATCGCGCGCGCGACTTCCTCGATCTCGGCCTGGGTGTGCGGCAGGAACTCGTGCAGCGGCGGATCGAGCAGCCGGATCGTCACCGGCAGGCCCTTCATGATCTCGAACAGTTCGACGAAATCCGCGCGCTGCATCGGCAGCAATTTGGACAGCGCGGCGCGGCGGGCCTGTTCGTCCTCGGCCAGGATCATCTCGCGCACGGTGCGGATCCGGGTTTCCTCGAAGAACATATGCTCGGTGCGGCAAAGCCCGATGCCCTCACCGCCGAACTTGATCGCGCTGCGCGCATCCTCGGGCGTGTCGGCGTTGACGCGCACGCCAAGTTTGCGCACCGCGTCGGCCCAGCCCATCAGCGTTCCGAATTCGCCCGACATTTGCGGCTCGATCATCGGCATCCGCCCGGCCAGAACCTGGCCCAGCGATCCATCGATGGTGATGACGTCGCCGGTCTTGAAGGTCCGCGGGCCGACGCTCATGGTGCCGCGGCCGTAATCGATGCGGATGGTGCCGCAGCCGGACACGCATGGCTTGCCCATACCGCGCGCGACCACGGCGGCGTGCGAAGTCATGCCGCCACGGGTGGTGAGGATGCCTTCGGCGGCATGCATGCCGTGAATGTCTTCCGGGCTGGTCTCGATCCGCACCAGAATAACCTTGCGGCCATCGGCCTGCAGCTTTGCGGCTTCATCGGAAGAGAACACGATTTCGCCGGCGGCGGCGCCGGGCGAGGCCGGCAGGCCGGTGGCGATGACATCGCGCTTGGAGGCGGGATCGATGGTCGGATGCAGCAATTGATCGAGGGAGGCGGGATCGATCCGCATCACCGCATCCTTCTTCGAGATCAGGCCTTCATTGGCGAGTTCGACCGCGATCCGAAGCGCGGCTTTGGCGGTGCGCTTGCCGCTGCGGGTCTGCAGCATCCACAGCCTGCCCTGCTCGACCGTGAATTCCATATCCTGCATGTCGCGGTAGTGCTTTTCGAGCAGGGTGTAGATTCGCGTCAGTTCCTTGAACGCCTCGGGCATCGCGGTTTCCATCGATGCCTTGTCGGAGCCGGATTCCTGGCGCGCGAATTCGGTGATGTCCTGCGGCGTGCGGATGCCCGCCACAACGTCTTCGCCCTGCGCGTTGATCAGGAATTCGCCGTACAGCCGGCTCTCACCGGTCGAGGGATTGCGCGTGAAGGCGACCCCGGTCGCCGAGGTCTCGCCCATATTGCCGAACACCATGGCCTGCACGTTGACCGCGGTGCCCCATGATTCCGGGATGTCATGCAGCTTGCGATAGGTCACGGCGCGCGCGTTCATCCAGGATGAAAACACCGCCCCGATCGCGCCCCACAATTGGTCATGCGGATCCTGCGGGAAGTCCGCGCCCGTTTCGCGCGCCACCGCATCCTTGTAGCGACCGACCAGTTCGACCCAGTCGTCGCCGGTGAGATCGGTATCGAGCGAATAGCCCTGGCTGTCCTTGAAGGTATCGAGGATGTCTTCGAAATGAGCATGCTCGAAGCCGAGCACCACGTCGGAGTACATTGTGATGAAGCGCCGGTAGCTGTCGTAAGCAAAGCGACGATCGCCAGACAATTCAGCCAGCGCCTCGACCGTCTTGTCATTGAGGCCGAGATTGAGCACGGTGTCCATCATGCCCGGCATCGAGGCGCGGCCGCCGGAACGCACCGACACCAGCAGCGGATTTCTGGAATCGCCGAACGATTTGCCGGTCAGTTTGCCGACATGGTCCAGCGCCTTTTCGACCTGCGCTTTCAATTCCTTCGGATAGGTTTTGTCGTGGGCGTAGAAATAGGTGCAGACCGAGGTCGGTATGGTGAAGCCCGGAGGCACCGGCAGTCCGAGATTGGCCATTTCGGCGAGGTTGGCGCCCTTGCCGCCAAGCAGATCGCGAAGACCGGCTTTGCCCTCGGCCTTGCCGTCACCGAATGTGAACACCCATTTGCCGGATTTCGCCGTGTCAGCGGCAGGCCTGGCGACGGCAACCTTGCCCGCGGGTTTGGACGCCGGCTTGGCCGGGTTCTTCTTCAGCGCTTTGCGGACACTGGCAGACGGCGCGGGCTTGGCCCGAACCGGCATGGATGACTTTGATTTCGCAGCAACTTTCTTGGATTTAGCAACGGCTTTGGCCATGACAGCGAATAATCCGCAGGAGATGAAGAGTTGCGCGCCTTACACCACTTTGAGCGGCCGCGCGCAAGCCGCGAAACCCCTCTCAGCCCTACATATGGAGCCACTTCAAGAGCCCGAGACCGATCAGGCCGTTGAGAATGAGAAAGATCGCGACCACGAGATTAAGCAGCCGCGGCATGATCAGAATCAGCAGGCCTGCAATGACGGACATGATCGGCGAAATGTGGGCGACGGTGAGGGTCATTTAGAACGTCTCCGCTGTGGGATCTGGCGAAATCTCGAATCGAAGAAGAGGCACTCTATCACTCCTCGCGCGCGGTTCCACGATAGGAGACGCTTGTCGCTTCAACGGGTTCCGAGGCATCGCAAAAATGCCGGGATTTGCGGCGGAACGATGCGCATTTTTTCGGGAACGATGCCGCGCGCGATGCATTGGATCGCATTGAATGCCGGATCAAACCGGCACGCATCATCGCGAAGGAGCTGACAATGCGGAACCAACTACTCGCCATCACAGCAATCATGGCCGCCGTGAGCACACCGATCGCGGCGCAAGCACAGAGTGACACCGTCGGCACCGTGCGCGGCGGCACCGTCGTGATCGAGGACAACAACCCGGGTATTGCGGTCGAGCAGCGCCCCGCGTTCCGCGAATACATCGTTCGTGAGCGGGTGCCAAATTACACCATCCCGGATCGAGTCGTGGTCGGCGGCGTGTTGCCTGAAGCCGGGATCACCTATTACGACGTGCCGCAGACATATGGCGTCACGCCCTATCGCTACACCGTGGTGAACGGCCGAACCGTGCTGGTCGAACCGCGCACACGCCGCATCGTTCAGGTGATTGAGTAACACGCCTGAACGTATCGTCCGGGCAGCCGCAGCGGCCACCGGACACAAGGCCCCGTCCGGTCTCCCCCCGCCCGGGCGGGGCTCTTTTTGCAAACAGGACATGACCGCCGCGAGCAGGGAAATTCAATCCTGTATCCTGGAAAAATCCGCGACTGCGCGCGTCGCGGCGCGGATTTCGTTCAAGAGCTTCAGGCGGTTTTCGCGCACGGTTGGATCGTCATCATTGACCTTGACCTTGTCGAAGAACGCATCGACCGCCGGGCGCAGCTTTGCGATCACGCTCATCGCGCCGGCGAAATCTTCATTCGCGACGGCTATAGCCGCCTCCGTCTTCACCTGATCGATCGCTTTGGCGAGCGTCTTCTCTTCATCGAGGCTGTAAAGTGCGGCATTTGGCGCGTCCTCGTAGTTCTTGCCGTCCTTCTTCTCCTCGATACGCAGGATATTGGCCGCGCGCTTGGTGCCCGTGAGCAGATTCTTGCCGTCGTCAGTATCGAGGAATTTGCCGAGCGCCTCGACCCGGCGGACGACCATCAGCAGATCGTCTTGATCGTCCAGCGCGAACACTGCGTCGACGAGATCGTGTCGCGCGCCCTGCTCGCGCAGTTGGACTTTCAGGCGGTCGGCGAAGAAGGCGAGAAGCTCCACGATCGGCTTCGCCAGCTTTTCCTCAACCAGCCATTTGGGGTTCACCCCATAATCCAGGAGCTTTGAGAGGATGGCCAATACAGCTTCATGAGACGCCGTTGCCTGCCAAAGCTGGGAACGCATCGTACTGTGTTGCTCGGCGTCTGTGAGAAGCACATGCTTGTCGAGCACGCGCGTGACCGGGCTCACCAAAAGACCCGACAATTTTATTCTCAAATTGTTGTCCAGGATGATCCGGATCACGCCGAGCGCGGCACGACGCAACGCATACGGGTCCTTGCTTCCCGTCGGTTTCTCGTCGATCGCCCAGAAACCCACCAGGGTGTCGATCTTGTCGGCCAGCGCCACGGCGATGCTGACCGGATCGGTCGGCACGCGATCGGCAGGCCCTTGCGGTTTGTAGTGCTCTTCGCTTGCGGCAGCAACGGAAGCATCCTCGCCCTGCGCCAGGGCGTAATATTTGCCCATCAGGCCCTGCAGCTCCGGGAATTCGCCAACCACCTCGGTCAGCAAATCCGCCTTCGCCAGATGCGCGGCGCGTTTCGTCCGCTCGACGTCGGCGCCGACCAGCGGCGCGATCTCGGCGGCCAGCCGCTCGACCCGTTTGATCCGCTCACCTTGCGTGCCGAGTTTTTCGTGAAACACGATTGCATCGAATTTCGGCAAACGGTCTTCGAGTTTTGTCTTGAGGTCGGTCTCGTAGAAGAATTTTGCATCCGAGAGCCGTGCGCGGATCACGCGCTCGTTGCCGGCGACGATCGCCTTGCCGCCGTCCGAGGCCTCGATATTGGCGGTGAGAATGAATTTGTTGGCGAGCTTTCCGGCTTTGGGATCGGTGACCACAAAGCACTTCTGGTTATTGCGGATGGTGGCGCGGACCACCTCGCCGGGAATCGACAAGAATTCTTTGTCGAACGAGCCCATCAGCACGACTGGCCATTCGACTAACCCAGCGACCTCGTCGAGCAGCACCTGATCCTCGACCAGCTCAAAGCCTTGCGCGAACGCCAACTGCCTGGCGTCTGACAAAATGGTGTCCTTGCGGCGCTCGGGATCGAGCACGACCTTCGCGTCCAGGAGTTTTGCCTCGTAATCTTCGAAACGGCGCACGGAGATCGCGCGAGGGGCCATGAAGCGGTGGCCGAACGTGGTCTGACCCGCTTCGATCCCATCGACGGCGAATCCAACGACATCGGGTTCCTCGGTTTCCAGACCGAAGGTGGCGACAATGGCGTGCAGCGGCCTCACCCAACTCAGCGCGCCCGGTTTTGCCGAGCGCTCGCCCCAGCGCATCGATTTCGGCCATGGAAAGGTTCTGATGATGACCGGCAGCATATCGGCGAGCACATCCAGCGTGGCGCGGCCCGGCTTCTCGATCAGCGCGACGTAAAAATCACCCTTCTTCGGGTCGCGCTGGATCTTTGCCTCATCAAGCGAGGCGAGCCCCGCCGCCTTGAGAAACCCCGCGATCGCGGCTTCCGGCCCGCCGACGCGCGGCCCCTTGCGCTCTTCCTTCAGATCGGATTGCCGCGCCGGAAGGCCATGCACTGTCAGCGCCAGCCGACGCGGCGTCGCAAACGCCTTTGCGCCTTCATAGACGAGCCCCTCTGCGACAAGCTTGTCGGTGACCATCCGGCGCAGATCGTCGGCCGCCTTCGCCTGCATCCGCGCGGGAATTTCTTCTGAGAAAAGTTCGAGGAGGAGATCGGGCATCTATCTTGCTCCCCTCCCCCCGCTTTGCGGCGGGGAGGGGTCCACCCCAGTGCTTTCTGTAAGATTCAAAGTCAAAATCGTTATGCCCCGCCCGCTTCGGTATGCACCCAGGCTTCGCCGCAGGCCTTGGCGAGTTCGCGCACCCGCATGATGTAGCTTTGCCGCTCGGTCACCGAGATCACGCCGCGGGCGTCGAGCAGGTTGAAGACGTGGCTCGCCTTGATGCACTGGTCATAGGCCGGCAGCGCCATCAGGTGCGCCGTGCGCTCGCCGTCCTTCCACCCGGCATCGAGATATCGCTTGCAGGCCTCCTCGGCCATCTTGAACTGCGCGAACAGCATGTCGGTGTCGGCGAATTCGAAATTATGCCGTGAATATTCCTGCTCGGCCTGCAGGAACACGTCGCCATAGCTGACCTTCTCGGCGCCGTCGCGGCCGTTGAAATTGAGATCATAGACGCGATCGACGCCCTGCACATACATCGCAAGCCGCTCGAGCCCGTAGGTGAGCTCGCCGGCGACCGGCGCGCATTCGACGCCCGCGACCTGCTGGAAATAAGTGAACTGCGACACCTCCATGCCGTCGCACCAGCATTCCCAGCCGAGCCCCCACGCGCCCAGTGTCGGGCTTTCCCAGTCGTCCTCGACAAAGCGAATGTCGTGCAGATGCGAGTCGACGCCGATCGCGGCGAGGGATTTCAGATAGAGCTCCTGGATGTCCGGCGGCGACGGCTTCAGGATCACCTGAAACTGGTAGTAGTGCTGCAGGCGATTTGGATTTTCGCCATAGCGGCCGTCCTTCGGCCGCCGCGACGGCTGCACATAGGCTGCATTCCAGCGTTTCGGGCCAAGCGCGCGCAGCGTGGTGGCGGGGTGAAAAGTGCCCGCGCCCACCTCCATGTCGTAGGGCTGCAGGATCACGCAGCCGTAATCCGCCCAATACCGCTGCAGCGTCAGGATCAATCCCTGGAACGAGCGTTCCGGGCGCATATGCGCAGGCAAGGCAGCCATCGTCGGTCAGGTCTTCGCGAGGTCGGGTTAGGCGCGCGGGACCGTATCGGCGGGGGGCTGAGGAATCAAGGCGATGGGGGTCAACCCGGGCGATAGGCGCCGGTGTTGGGATCCCGCCGCAAGGTCGGGATTTCGTGTGATCTGGCGGATTCCGCCACCCGCGCGAGGCGGGCCTCCTCCAATTCCCTGTTGACCCTCAGGGCTGTCCGGTAAGCCCAGCGGACCACGGCCAGCCCACCAAGGGCGCCCGCGAATGCGACAAGCGGCGGCATCGGTCGATCCTCGTTCATTCGTCACGCCCCGATCCACATTGTCGCGCAAGCTGGCCCGGCCTGCAATTGCATTACCCCGGGACCAAATGGCGCGGGACAACGCAGCTTAAAACCCGAATTTAGCCCAAATTGCCCGGCTCTCCAGCGCCGAAATCAGCTGCTCCGGCAAGCCCGCGACATCCTCCAGCGAGGCCAATGTTCCCGGCGACCGGCGGCCCAGAAGGCCGGACAGCATCCCGCTCGCAGGTGCGATCACCGGGGTCAGCACCTTTTCGCCGTAGCGGGCGCGCAGCGTCGAACGCAGATCGCCGACCGCATCGGCTAGCCCGAGCGAGACCGAGGTTTCTCCCGCCCAATACTCGCCGGTAAACAGCACATCGTCAGCGGCCTTCAGCCGCGTGCCCCTGCTCTGCTTCACCAAGGCGATAAAGATGGCATGGATCTCGCGCTGGAGCGCCTTCACCCGCGCAACGTCGTCGGGGTTTTCCGCCAGGAAAGGATCGAGCATCGCCTTGTGCGCGCCGGCCGTATAGAGCCGCCGCTCGATGCCGACCTTCTTGATCAATTCCTGAAAGCCGAAGGAGCCGCCAACCACGCCGATCGAGCCCAGGATCGAAGACGGATCGCAGAAAATCTCATCGCCCGCACATGCGATCATATAGCCGCCCGACGCCGCGACATCTTCGACGAACACCAGCACCGGCAGTTTCTTTTCCGTGGCCAGTTGCCGAATGCGCAGGTAGATCTGGCGCGACTGCACGGGCGAGCCGCCGGGCGAATTGATCACCAGCGCCACAGCCTTCGCGTTCCTCACCGTAAAGGCGCGCTCCAATGTCCGCGCAACGCCCGAGAGCGACATTCCGGGCCGCAGCGGCGTCACCGCACCGATCAGGCCGGACAGGCGCACCACAGGGACCACGGCGATTCCCCGCCGCAGGCGCGCCGGAATCCATTCCATGATTCTTTCAATCGGGGCCGGCAATCTCCGGGGATCAATAGATTGTTGGGTCATGCCGCTACCTCAAATTAACCATTTTTTATCACCCCACTGTCATTGAACTGATGAACGCATTTCGCATTTCAGCCGCAGCCAGACTGCAACGATACACCGGGGCAAGACATGAAAATCTATCTGCTGATCATGCTCATCGGTATCCTTTTGACCGCGATTCACTTCACTTCGGCGCCAGAACAGCCTTCGAAGACGCTCCCGCGATAGCCGTTCCGGTCTGACGGGCGATCTTCAAGGTATTGCCAACGGCAATATCTCCTTCCCGGCCAAAATAGCCTCAACCTTCTGATTGGGCCTCGCAGACCCGTCGTTGAGTATCAGTGCGGCCTGAATGCGGGTCGGTGCCTTTCCGCCCTTGACTGCGCGAACCAGCACGCGAATCGCCGGCGACGTCACGTCGGCGTGAACGGGCAATATTTCCAGGCTGCCAAAACCGTGATCGAGGGCCGCCAGCACCTCGGCAATCCCGTCCGCGCGCCATATCATGGCGAGGACCCCGCCGGATTTCAGAATTCGCCGGCTCGCGTGAATCCAGCTTTCGAGCGTTGCAGGCGTCGCGACATGAGCTGACGCGCGCGCCTTGTCGGGCGAGGCGCGGTGCCGCGCCGCATCGTTGAACGGAGGATTCATCAGGACGACATCGACGCTGTCGGCAGGCAAGCCTGCGGCCGCAAAAGCGCCAGCGCCGGAGGTCACGTCGAGTACGATGAGATCGCTGGCGATTGCGTTGGAGACGGCGTTGCCGCGGGCAAGCTCCGCGAGCCTGTCGTCGATCTCGACCAGAACGAGGTTGATTCCGGCCACGCGTTTGGCGACCGCCAGACCTGCGGCGCCGACGCCAGCCCCAAGGTCAACCACCCGATCGCCGGAGCGTGCCGGGGTCGCGGCCGCCAGCAGCATGGCATCGTGCCCGGCGCGGTGACCCGATTTCGGCTGCCGCAGGCGCAGCTTTCCGCCGAGAAACGCATCCTCGGTGAATTCGTAACACGGCTCAGTCATCGGCCAGCAGTTCGTGGGCGAGGCCGGCATCGCGGAGGATCCGGCGCGCCTCCTGGTTGTCGTCTTCATGGACCAGAATCCGGCGCGGCAGGACCCCAAGCGATCCCTCGATGATGCTCATGTTTTGATCCAGCACCAGATGATGGATATTTGCGCCGTCGAGCAGCGCGCTGACGGCCGAAACCAGCACAATATCATTGGTCCGAACCAATTCCCGCACCTTTGGCTCTCCTCTGTCTATCCGACCCGACGGTCCCGCCAGCGTGTTGTGAACCCGGTGCCCTTGCCGCGCTAGCCCGCACTTTCTATTGTTATATCCGAGGATAGGGCCAATTGGGCAAATGTGGAGACCGGCGTGGCGGTTATTGTACCTTTCGAAAGCCCCTCGGACGCTTCGATAGATCAGCTGGTCCAGCTTGTCGCCGCCGATATGGCGCGGGTCAACGCGACGATCCTTTCTCGAACCGGGTCGGAAGTCACCATGATCCCCGAGGTCGCCAACCACCTGATTTCCTCAGGGGGAAAGCGGCTGCGCCCGATGTTGACGCTGGCGATGGCCAATCTGACCGGCTATTCCGGCGACGGCCATATCAAGCTCGCGGCCTCCGTCGAGTTCATGCATACCGCCACCCTGCTGCATGATGACGTGGTCGACGAAAGCGAATTGCGGCGCGGCAAGCTGTCGGCACGCATGCTGTGGGGCAATGAGGCGAGCGTGCTGGTCGGCGACTTCCTGCTCGGCCAGGCCTTTCGCATGATGGTCGAGGTCGGCTCGCTGCGTGCGCTCGACATTTTGTCATCTGCCGCGGCGACGATCGCCGAAGGCGAGGTGATGCAGCTCGCCGCAGCGAAAAACACGGCCACCACGGAAGACGAATATCTGGCGGTCATCCGCGGCAAAACGGCCGAGCTGTTCGCGGCGGCTTGCGAAGTCGGCCCCGTGATCGCCAATCGTCCGAAAGCCGAGCAGACCGCATGCCGCTCGGTCGGCATGAATCTCGGCATAGCCTTCCAGCTGGTGGATGATGTTCTGGACTATGGCGGCAAGTCCGCCAAGCTCGGCAAGAACGTCGGCGACGATTTCCGCGAGGGCAAGATCACGCTGCCGGTGGTGCTGGCATTCCGCCGCGGCAACGATGTCGAGCGCGGGTTCTGGATCAATGCGCTGGAGCGCGGTGAAATCGGCGAGGGTGATCTCGATCACGCCGTCGGGCTGATGACCAAGCACCGCGCACTCGAGGACACCATCAACCGCGCCCAGCATTACGGCGCGATGGCGGTCGACGCGCTGGCGCTGTTTCCGGCCTCCCCCATGAAGAGCGCGCTCGAGCAGGTGGTGGCGTTTTGCCTTGCGAGATCGCATTGAGGTCGCGCGCCCCAGCAGCTCACATCATCAAAAGGTCGCCGGTCATATCCGGCGAAAGCGGGCTGACGACAGCGCTATTTGGCTAGATTAGCTCAGCACCCCCGCATGAACCCACCATTGTGGGTGATCGAGCTGAATTTTCTGCGCCGCGCGCTGCGCCTCGGCGGTGTTCTCGAAAATCGCAAAACAGGTAGCACCCGACCCCGACATCCGCGCCAGCCATGCTCCATCGGCGCTGCTGAGTGCGGAAATCACCTCACCGATGACAGGTTGAATCCGCATCGCCGGCGCTTCAAGGTCGTTGGAACTGGCAGCCAGCACTTCAACCCAGTCCTCGAGTGATGCGCCCTGTTCGGGCCAGGCGGCTGCCCGAAGCACGTCGGTGGCGCCGACCAGCAACTCGCCACTTCGCAAACCCAAGGCTTGAAAAACGTCCTTGGTGGCCACGGGAAGGCGCGGATTGACCATCACGCAAGGCATTTTCGGCAAGGCCAGCGGCAGCAGGGTTTCGCCGACGCCGGTCATGACGCAGGCGCGCGAGGTGAGGCAAACCGGCACATCGGCGCCGGTCAATTTTGCGACCTCGGTCAGGCGGGCTTCGTGGATGGCAAGGCCGTTCGCCCGTGCCAATAGCCGCAGCGCCGCCGCTGCGTCCGCCGAGCCGCCGCCGATTCCGGCTGCCACCGGCAGCACCTTGTCGAGGACGAAATCGCCGAGCTTCAGATCCGGGACGCGGCCCCCGAGCAGCCGGGCTGCCTTGAACACGAGATTATCGGAGAACTCCCCGCAGGCCTGCGCCAGCGGCCCGGTGGTTGCGAGATGCAATTCCGATCCCGGCACCAGGCTCAGACGGTCGGCGCAATCGGCAAAGGCGACCACGCTTTCGAGGTCGTGATAACCGTCGACCCGTCGTCCAACCACCCGAAGGGTCAGGTTGACCTTGGCGCGCGCGTCCTCAATCAGCATTGGTGATCAACCCTCGGTCAACCGCCCTTGCCGTCTTCTTTTTTCTTGTCCGCGGAGGCTGCCGAGGAGGTGTCGTCGGGAAGCCCGTTTTCGATCTTGGCCTCGATCTTCGGCAGTTCTTCCGGCTCGGGTTTCAGGTCGCGGGCGTGCGCCCACTGAAACTTGGCTTCCAGCGTACGGCCGATGCGCCAATAGGCGTCGCCGAGATGGTCGTTGATCGTCGGATCCTCGGGCTTGAGATCGATCGCACGCTCGAGATTCTTCACCGCGTCCTCGTAACTGCCGATGCGGTAATAGGCCCAGCCGAGGGAGTCCACGATGTAGCCGTCATCCGGACGCTGATCGACGGCGCGCTTGATCATCTTCATGCCCTCGTCGAGATTGATGCCCTGATCAATCCACGAGTAGCCGAGATAATTCAGCACATGAGGCTGCTCGGGCTGCAGCTCGAGCGCCTTGCGCATGTCCGCCTCGGCCTTGCTCCACTGCTTGGAGCGCTCCTCGCAGATGCCCCGGTAGTAGTAATAAACCCAATTGGCCTTGTCATTGCTCGCCGGCAGGACATCTATCCCCTGCGAATAGGTCTGGGCGCAGTCGGCGAATTTCTTGCGGCCGCGCTCGACATTGCCGAGCGCCATGACGGCCTCCAGATCCTTCGGCTCTTCCGTCGTGACGGCTTTCAAAATCTTGATCGCCTCGTCGCTGCGGTCGGCGGCGTCGAGGCTGATGGCGAGCTGAATCTGCGCGTTACGTCGCAGTGGCGAACTGACCGGCACGCGCTCGTAGACCTTGATCGCCATCGCGGGCTTCTTCACCGACTCATAGAGATCGGCGAGCGACAACAGCGCCAGCGGATGATTGGGCGCGAGATACAGCGCGAGCTGCAAATAGACCAACGCGAGGTCCTCGCCACCGCGGCGCGTCAGCGTTGCGCCGATCCCGTAAAGCGCCTCGGCGGCGCCGCTCTGCGCCGAATCGACCAGCGGCGGCAGCTTCTTGCCGGCCCTGGTCTCGCGCAGGGCCTCAAGCACCAGCGGATGTCGCGGGAGCTTCTTGTCGAATGCCTCATAGATCGCCGCTGCCGATGCTGCATCCCTGTTGCGTGACAACCAGCGCGCATAGTCGTCGGCCACGCGCAGCATGGATTCCTCGAGCTTGTAGGCGCGCTCGAGCCGCGTGCCCGCGTCCTTTTCCTTGCCCGAAAGTTCGAGGATCATCGCAGAATGCAGGTCCTTGAAGATCGGATACCATTCCGGACCGGTCAGCTTGTCGATGTTGGCGACGGCCGTTTTGGTGTCGCCGGCGCCGTAACTGGCCCAGCCCGACAGCAGCGTGGCGACCAGATCCGTGATCGGCCCGCGTATTGACTGATTGATGTTGGCCTGCGCGCTTGCGTATTTCCTCAGCTTGAGATCGCGCACGCCGATGACGAGCCGGGCGACGCGATTGGACTTGTCGACCGCGAGGATGCGGTCGGCGAGCTTTACGGCGTCATCTATGTCGCCGTCGGCAAGCGAGGAAATGAAGGCGCGATCCAGCAACTCATTATTCTTCGGATCGGTGCGTAGCGCCGAGCGGTAGAAGGTTGCCGCCGAACTGGCGTCGCGCTCGACGCTGGCGTGACGGGCGGCGAGATAGCTGCCGGACATCGTCAGCGTCTTCAGATCGTGGCTGGACGGGAATTGCGCGGAGTTGTCGGTGGGATGCTCGGGTGTCTGCGCCAAAACCGAGCCGGGCAGCGCCAGGGCTGCGAAGGCAAGAGCGGCAATCGTCAAGCGATTGAAACGAATGGAAAGCATCTCGGTTCGCCCTAAGCTCAAGGATTTACGGCAGGATCGTCGATCAATCTCGAATGCAAACCCAGCAGGCGGCATCAAGCCATGCGACAATGCCGCTTTTAGAGATCAACCGCAAGGATACGGGGTGGCAAATCGATTGGCAGTAACGGCCCGGTCGCCAATCCCGCCTCAAAACGCTTCCAGTATGGCGGTATCGTGGCCGACGGCAGCACGCGGTCACGCAATCGTGGTCACATCGCCTCATAATTGGGCCCGCCCCCGCCCTCCGGCGGAACCCAGGTGATATTGCCGTTAGGATCCTTGATGTCGCAGGTTTTGCAGTGGACGCAATTCTGGGCGTTGATGACGTAGCGGGGACCTGACGGCTCCTCCACCCATTCGTAAACGCCGGCCGGACAATAGCGGTTGGACGGCCCGGCATAGACATCGTGTTCGGACGTCTTCTGCAAATTCATGTCGGCGACCTTCAGATGGACCGGCTGGTCTTCCTCGTGGTTGGTGTTGGAGAGGAACACCGACGACAGGCGGTCGAAGGTCACCTTGCCGTCCGGCTTCGGCGGGGTGATCGGCACATGGGCCTTTGCCGGATCGAGCGCCTTGGGGTCGGGCTTGGCGTGCGATTGCGTTCCGAACAGCGAGAAGCCGAACGTATTGCACCACATGTCGAACCCGCCAAGCGCAACCCCGAGCATGGTGCCGAATTTCGACCACAGCGGCTTGACGTTGCGGACGGGGTAAAGGTCCTTGCCCACGGCCGATCCGCGCCAGGCGTTCTCGTAGTCGACCAGTTCATCGTTGGCGCGGCCGGCGCCAAGCGCGGCGACGACGTGTTCGGCAGCCAGCATTCCACTGCCCATGGCGTTGTGCACGCCCTTGATGCGCGGCACATTCACAAAGCCTGCCGCGCAACCGATCAGCGCCCCGCCGGCGAAGCTCAGCCGCGGCGCGGACTGATAACCGCCCTCGGTGATGGCGCGCGCGCCATAGGCGAGCCGCTTGCCGCCTTCCAGCACGGGCCTGATCGACGGATGGGTTTTGAAGCGCTGGAACTCGTCGAACGGCGAGAGATAGGGATCGTTGTAGTTGAGATGCACGACGAAGCCGATCGCCACCAGATTATCGTCGTAGTGATAGAGGAACGAGCCGCCGCCGGTCGAATTGTTCAGCGGCCAGCCGAACGCATGCTGGATCAGGCCTTTGCGGTGCCTGGCGGGATCGATCTGCCAGACCTCCTTGAGGCCGATGCCGAATTTCGGCGGTTCGCTGGCCGCGTCGAGGGAGTATTTCGCGATCAGTTGCCTGGTCAGGCTGCCACGGGCGCCCTCGGCGAACAGCGTGTATTTGCCGAGCAGTTCCATGCCGCGCGTGTAGGACGATTTATGCGAGCCGTCCTTCGCGATCCCCATGTCGCCGGTCGCAATCCCGCGCACCGCGCCGTTTTCATCGTGGAGCACTTCCACCGCGGCAAAGCCCGGGTAGATTTCGACGCCGAGCGCCTCGGCCTTGCGCGCGAGCCAGCGGCACACATTGCCAAGCGAGCCGACATAACAATGATGGTTCTTCATCAGCGGCGGCGTCATGATGTTCGGCAGCCGGATCGCGGCACTTGCCGTGTTCCAGTAGAACCGGTCTTCGCTGACTTGTGTCTTCAGCGGGCAATCGGCGTCCTCGCGCCAATCCGGAACAAGTTGATTGAGCGCCACCGGATCGATCACCGCGCCGGACAAAATGTGAGCGCCGACCTCGGAGCCCTTTTCGACGACCACCACGGTCAGATCGGCGTTGAGCTGCTTCAGCCGGATTGCCGCGGCGAGGCCAGACGGCCCTGCGCCGACGATCACAACATCGAATTCCATCGATTCGCGCGGCGGCAGTTCTTCGGTGCTCATGATCTGGTCTCGGGGTCGGTTGAGAATGCTTATATAATTAGCTTTGGAGCGTTTGTTTCCGATTTTTGCGGGAAGAACAACCACGGAAATACCTCTTGAGGCGTTTCGTTGCAGCGCAATCCGGCCTAGATTGGAAGGATGCCCGCGACACCTTCCACGATGCCTGATCCCGCGCCTACCGTTCAGCAATTGCTGGCCTTTTATCTGGAGGCCGGGGTCGACTGCGCATTGACGGAGGAACCGGTCAACCGGCTGTCCGATCCCGACATCGCCCCAGGGCCCGGTGTCGCAAGTCCGAGCGAAACCATCCCGGCGCGAACGGTCGAATCGGCACCCAAAGCGATTCCGGTCACGCGCACCGAGGCGGCACCTGCACCCGAGGCCGCCATCGCGTCGGCGCGGGAAGCGGCGCGGACCGCGCCGACGCTTGAGGTGCTGCGCGGCCTGCTCGAGAATTTCGATGGCTGCGCGCTGAAATCCACCGCGACGCGCCTGGTGTTCGCCGACGGCAACCCGCAAGCGCGCATCATGTTCGTCGGCGAGGCGCCCGGACGCGAGGAAGACATCGAGGGACTGCCTTTCGTCGGACGCTCGGGGAAACTGCTGGACCGGATGATCGCGGCGATCGGGCTCGATCGCAGCAAGGCCTACATCGCCAATGTCATTCCATGGCGGCCGCCGGGCAACCGCACGCCGACGCCACAGGAGACGCAGATCTGCCTGCCGTTCATCCAGCGGCAGATCGAGCTGGTTGATCCGGACGTACTGGTGACGCTCGGCAATCCCTCCACCCAAACCCTGCTCTCGACGCGCGAAGGCATCATGAAAACCCGTGGGCGCTGGTTCGACTACGATACCGGCACGCGCGTGATCCGCGCGATCGCCACGTTTCATCCGGCGTATCTGTTGCGCTCGCCCTCCTACAAGCGCATGGCCTGGCAGGATTTGCGCGCGATCGCCAAAGCGCTGGAGCAGGCAAAGACTCCGGAACCGTGAGGCGTAGGATCGTTACGGCGTCTTCGGGCGCACGATGGCCCAGCCGATCCGCAGCAACGGCTGTCGTCCATTCACCAGCCACTCGAACGCCCGTGGCACTTCGGGCACGAGCCCCGGAAACCGCTGCGCGATATCGGGCGGTGGCGTGCCGGCGGTGTCGGAAGCGCGCCAGACCACGACGCCGCCGGTTTCGCTGAATCGGGCGATATTCAACCACGGCGTTCGCTCGGGGGTCGCGTCGAGAAACAGATGGGGACGCGCGGGGCTCAACGTGATCAGCGTCGCAAGCTGGGCATCGCCGCCCACCGCGCGAAGCCGCTGGTTGGTCCGCCGCTCGAAGCTTTCATCGAAAAAATGCGCAATCGCGGTCGCCGGCAGCGATGTCGCGACCTCGCCGCCTCCGGTCCACGGCAGAAAGAGCGTCGTCGCGACGACCGCCAATGCAGGGGCGACAATGGCAGCCGCCCAGACCGAACGCAGCACCCGTTGGCGGCGCAGACGGATCAGATCGCCGGCCGCAACTATCGTCGCCAGTCCCGACATCATGAGCGCGATGCCTGCTCCGCCCACGACATGGTCGAACCCGAACAGGCCCGAAATCAGGCTTCCGACGAGCGCGGGGCCGATGGCGAAGAAATAGACAAAATCACGCGCAAGGGGATCGGCCGGCGGCCTGAAAATGATCGGCGTCTCTTCCGGGTTGCGGCCGAACCGGCTGGAATTGAGCGCTGCCAATATGACAATGGCGGATATCCCAAGCAGCAGGCCGCCCAGCAGTCCGACCCAGTGCAGCGCCCTCCCGCTCAAATCCGCAACCGCCGGCCACTGCGGCAAGACAAGCGCGTCGGCACGGACCAGCCAGATAGTATACGGCAGCGCCAGCACGATAATCACCACGAGCGCGAATAGCGGGTCGAACGACATCAGCATGCGCCGTCCGCGCGGGGTTGCCAGCGCAAATCCGGCGATCAGCGCCAACAGAACGATCGCGGCGGAGGTCGTCAGCAGCAGCAGACCGGCTTCGATCGACCAGGCGAACCACGCATTGCGCCTGTTCTGGCCGATCAGTTGCCAGGAATGCAGCAGCAACAGCGCCCAGAGCGGGCGGGCCAGCACGAGGGGGCCGAACTCGACACCGGGCGAACTGAACGCCAGGACCGTCGTGGTCAGGAGAACCGCGAGCACCGCCTGTTGTCCGCCGACAATGGCGCGCGCCAGCAGGTACAGCGTCCAGAACGTCGCGACAGAACAAAGCTGCGTCAGCAGATAGACGCCGAACAGGTGATTGCCCACGGCACGAAAGGCGAGATCGGCGAGCCAGAACGCCAGCGGCGGGCCGAGACCGGTTCCTACCTGGTATTCCCGGCCGTAAGCGAGCACGGTGGCGAGGTCGCCCGGAGGGCTGCGATACAACAGCATCGACACGAACAGCCAGAGCGCCGCCTGAATCAGCACCACAAGCCAGACTACCAGCCGCGGCCGGGCGCGGATCAGTTCGATAATCAGGGATGTGAAACGCATGTAACGTCCGAAGAGGCCCTGCAAGCCGGCTATTTGATCTCAGACGTTTGATAGAGGGCGCAAGGCGCCGAGGCAACTGCGTCAGACCGCGGCGGAAATTTCCGGCGCAGCCGGTTCTTCCAGCCCGAACAGGTCGGCTGCGCGGTCGACCGTCCACGGCTGATGTTTTTCCCGGGCGGCGACGACCGGCGCAAAGAAGCGGCGATGATGCACGGTGGGTCCGAGCCGGTCGAGTGCGTCGAGATGCTCGGGCACGCTGTAGCCCTTGTGGGATTCGAAGCCGTAGCCCGGGCAATCCTGCGCCAGCGCGCACATCAGCCGGTCGCGGGTCACCTTGGCGATGATCGAAGCTGCCGCAATCGAGATGACCAGCCCGTCGCCGCCGATCACGGCGTCGCAGTCGCAAGGCGTATCGAGCCGGTCGCGGCCGTCCACGAAGACATGTTTCGGCATCTCCGGCAGCGCGTGCACGGCGCGCGAGAGCGCCCATAGCGAGGCGCGCAGGATATTGTCGCGATCGATCCGCGCCGGCGAGGCAAAGGCGACGGCGAAGGCGGAGGTCGCGCAGATTTTCTCGAACAATTCCTCGCGCTGCTCGGCCGTCAGGCGCTTGGAATCGTCGATGCCCCTGGGGATCCGTTTCGGGTCGAGCACGACGGCGGCGGCCACCACCGGTCCGGCCAGCGGGCCGCGGCCGGCTTCGTCGCAGCCGGCTACCGGCCAGACGCCGCGCTTGATCAGCGCGCGCTCGCGCCGAAAGCTCGGCGGGGCGACCGCGATCACGCCGTTCGGCAGCTTGCTGGAATCTTTCCCGGATTTGTCCCGAATCATGGACCGGATCGTGCGCAAGCCCGGTCCGCGACGCAACCGGGAACTTGCGGGCATCCTTTAGCCTTACACCGCTCTCAACAGGAGCGCGGCTGCGCCCGCGCTCGCTTCGTGATAGGTTTTGGCGGCGACAGGAGGGCTCACATATGAATGTTCCCGAGCAATTGCCCGTCATCATCAAACTGTACCCGAACCGGCGGCTCTATGATGGGGAAATCGGGCGCTATTGCAGCCTCGATGAACTGCGAGCCTGGAAGCAACATCAGGTTCCGTTTTTGATCGTCGATTCCAGAACCGGCGATGACGTGACCGACCGCATCCTGTCATGACGGCCATCAACATTTGCGGCAGGCTCAGAACAGACTGAGTTGCTGACCGCTGCGCTTCGGCCGGGCGAAATGGTCGGTGGTCAATTTCGACCGCCGCTTGTTGAGACCGAGCTTTTCGCAGGCGATTTCGAACCTTCGTCCGATCATCCAGGCCATCGGTCCGGTGCCCTTCATTCGCGTGCCCCATTGCGAGTCGTAGTCGCGGCCGCCGCGCATGTCGCGGATCAGCGTGAAGATGTGGCGATAGCGATCGGGATAATTGGCCATCAGCCATTCGCGAAACAGGTCGCGCACTTCCAGCGGCAGCCGCAGCAGCACATAGCTTGCTTCCTTGACGCCGGCATGGGCGGCCGCATCCAGGATGCGCTCGATCTCGGTATCGTTCAGGGCGGGGATCACCGGCGCGACCATCACCGTGGTCGGAATCCCGGCTTGCGACAATTGCCGCAGCGCCTCGAGCCGCCGCGCCGGCGTCGAGGCCCGCGGCTCCATGGTGCGCGCCAGTTCTGCATCGAGCGTCGTCACCGAAATCGCCACCTTGGCGAGATTGCGTTTCGCCATCCGCGCCAGAATGTCGATATCGCGGACCACCAGCGCCGATTTTGTCACGATGCCCACCGGATGCGAGGCGCGATCCAGCACCTCCAGAATGCCGCGCATGATCTTCCGATCGCGCTCGATCGGCTGATACGGATCGGTATTGGTGCCGATCGCAATCATGCGCGGCGCGTAATCCTCCGCCGCGAGTTCCTTCTCAAGAAGCTGGGGCGCGTCGGGTTTTGCAAATAGCTTGGATTCGAAGTCGAGCCCCGGCGACAGGCCGAGATAGGCATGGGTCGGCCGCGCGAAACAGTAGACGCAGCCGTGCTCGCAACCCCGGTAGGGGTTGATCGAGCGATCGAACCCGATGTCGGGAGAATCATTGCGGGTGATGACCTTGCGCGCGGTATCGAGCGCGACCGTGGTCTTGAACGGCGGCAGTTCGTCGAGGCTCTGCCAGCCGTCGTCGAACGCAACGCGCGCCTCGGCCTCGAAGCGGCCGCTGGCGTTGGATTGCGCCCCGCGGCCGCGCCGCCGCTGGCGCTCGATCGCGACCGAAAGTTCCGGAAAAGGAGAAAGCGCACCCGCCGGTTCGGAGGGCGCCGTGACCGGCGGGTGCTTGAGGGCATTTGAGGATGCTCGGCTCATATTCCGAAGATAGCACGACTTGAGAACAAATCAAGAACATCATTTCCCGGTCCACAGGCAAAGCACCGCTGTCGGCGCAGGCGGCGCGCCCGCTGCAAAAAGCTGCAACCGCGGGCTGATTTGAATATGACAAGGTGATAACAGTGCCGCGCCTCCTCAAATGCTTGAGGCGCAAGAAGATCCAACCATGCTGAGTGTGATCATCCCTACCGAAGGCGCCGAGCACCCGGCCGTCGCGACCCTTGCGGCGCTGGTACCCGGCGCTGCCGCCGGGATCGTGCGCGAGGTGCTCCTGGTCGACCGGGCCGGCACCGGCGTAATCGAGCGGGTCGCCGATGTCGCCGGATGTCGTTTTTTGGCATTTGACGGATCGCGCGCGGCAGCGCTGGCGGCTGGCGCGCGCCAAGCGCGCTCGCCATGGCTGATGTTCCTGCATGCGGGAGCGGTGCTGGACTCTGGCTGGCTCGATGAGACCACGCAGTTCATCCAGCGCGTCTCCGAGACGGGGCGTCCGCGCGCCGGCATATTCCGCTACGCCCGTTCGCCCTACGCCGACACCGGCCTGCGCGACGGCTTGAAATTCGTCGCCCGGATGATCGCCGGCCCCTGGGCCGACCAGGGGCTGTTGATCGCGCGCGACCATTATGAGCGGCTCGGCGGTCATGCGCCAAACGCCCGGCGCGCCGAGGCCAGATTGCTGCGGCAACTCGGCCGCTCCTCGCGCACCATGCTGCGCAGCCGGATTATCGTGGCCTAAGATGCTTGCCAAAGTCAAATAATTATTTGACAATGGCAAGTATCGAGGTGGGCCATGTCTCAGCCGGACGACGACGACCAGATAGCGGCGGTACGCGCCTTCAACCGTTTCTATACGAGCAAGCTCGGCTTTCTCGATCAGCAGCTCCTGAAAAGCCCGTTCTCGCTGAGCGAGGCGCGGGTGCTCTACGAACTTGCGAACCGGCAAACCCCTTCGGCAAAGCAGATCGGAACCGAACTCGGTCTTGATGCCGGCTACCTCAGCCGGATCGTCCAGAAATTCGACGAGGACGGGCTGATCGCGCGCAAGCCGTACCCTGCGGATCGGCGGCAATATCAGCTCAGCCTGACCGCCAAGGGCCGTCAGGCGTTCGCGAAACTCGATCGCAGCTCGCATGACGAGGTCGCAGGCATTCTCGCCACGCTTTCGCAAGAGCACCGTAAGCGCCTGATCGGGGCGATGGGCGCGATCGAGCGGTTGCTTGGGTCCTGCGGCGTTTCACCCGCCGCCGCTACCTTGCGCGAGCCACGCCCGGGCGACATGGGCTGGGTGGTCCAAAGCCATGGCGCGCTCTACGCCAGCGAATACGGCTGGGACTCCGCGTTCGAAGCGTTGGTCGCGGAGATCGCCGCAAAGTTCCTCGGCTCGTTCGATGCTTCGCGCGAACGCTGCTGGATCGCCGAACTCGATGGGGCCCAGGTCGGTTCGGTTTTTCTCGTGCGGCACAGCGACGACATCGCCAAACTGCGATTGCTGCTGGTCGATCCGGCCGGACGCGGACAGGGACTGGGGCGGCGGCTGGTCGGGGAATGCATCGCCTTTGCGCGAGCCTGCGGCTATCGCAAAATCACGCTGTGGACCCAGAGCATCCTGGTCGCCGCCCGCAAGATCTATCGTGACGCCGGATTCGTGCAGGTCGCCAGCGAACCGCACCGCAGCTTTGGCCAAAGCTTGATTGGCGAGACCTGGGAGATGAAGCTTTAGCGCGGGGCCGTGATTCCGCGACGCGAGCCTGGTTTGTCGGATCGTCTTCACCGGGCTTGACCCGGTGATCCATCTCCTTCGAAAAAGCCTTATCATGAAGTCATGAAGATTGATGGATTGCCGGGTCAAGCCCGGCAATGACGTCTTGCGCGCATTCGCGACCGATGACGGCTTAGCTTTGAATTTCAAACAGCGGCCTTGTTAACAGATACAGCTTCGCGATCTCGCCGCGCGATCCGCGCGAGTTTTGCTTTGACGTCCTGTCCTCCGAACATCAGAGGGCGCAGGGAATGCCGGGCGCCCGATGCGCCCGTAGCCTCGTGTGCAGTGTGTAGGTAGCACACGAGTGTAGTCACCACGGTCACACCGGAAACACCCGGCATTCCCCGCGCAATGGTTTTACGGCTTATATCGTGCTCTCCCGGGTGACCGGGCTTTCTTGCCACCCTCGCCGGCGAAGTTGCCTCCACCAGC
>Ga0210394_10001950_pt1 | contig 30314 bp, 14 predicted proteins | sample IncBWC12MmetaG_FD_160121 | JGI IMG/M metagenome (GOLD analysis project Ga0210394, IMG submission 160121) | Forest soil microbial communities from Barre Woods Harvard Forest LTER site, Petersham, Massachusetts, United States - Inc-BW-C-12-M | ecosystem: Environmental > Terrestrial > Soil >... | reverse complement strand
CCGGAGGAATTTCTAATTGTAGTTTGGCAAAACCTGCTATTTGGGCTTTGGTTACGGTAATTTCTATGGCAAAATCTTTGCCTGCTTGTATATTATCGGGTATTTTAGCCGCAACGCTTACAGGGTCTCCAAAAATTAATTGATAAATTGCTATTGCTAAGGCGTTAATAAATACGATAATATATTTCATATAAGGCTAAGGTTTTTTATTGTTCAAAGAAGAAATCAATTAGTTTATTAATTTTTTCTACGGTAAAATCGCCGCTTCCTTCAAAGAATGAGTCAATAGTTTTAGTTATTTCATCAGCCGAAATATATCCGTCTTTATTTATATCTGCTGATCGTAACTCAACCGGAATTTTACTTGCGTTAAATTTACCTTGGTTAGCTTTTTTAGCTGCTTCTTCAACCTTTTTAAGATACTCGGCACTTGGTTTTACGTTAAACTCTTTGCTACGTTCAGGTGCTTCATTTTCCCAATCTTTTTGGTGTTGAGCCATTGCTTTTTCATCAAGTGTTACACCATAACCATCAACTTTATTGCCTTTAGCAGTATTAGGTTCTTTATCTAAATAATCAGGTACACCATCATTATCGCTATCAAGCGGACAACCTTTTTCATCTACTTTTACACCTTTTGGAGTTCCATGGCACATATCTTTATCATCAGGTACACCATCACCATCAGCATCTAAATGGTCTATCGACGAAAAATCTACTCCTTTATATGGGTCTGCGCCGCCACCACCATCGGTTTTCTTACCAAACTCATAACGTAAACCTATATTAGCGGTAATAAAACCTGCGTTAGCACCTTTGCCCGAACCATCAATCATATTAGATAAACACATGGTGTAACCTGCACCAATCATACTGCTCATGTGTTTTCCAAAATTAAAATCTAAACCAAGCATAAACGGAATAACTAAAGTACCACCTGAAGTTATTTTAGTTTCGTAGGTGTAATCTCTTCTGGTTGGAAATAAGCTTGTAGTTGTTACCGAAGTTGTTCCGGTCATTACGGTATGAGTTTGAAGAGATGTAAGAGAACCATCACTTTGATAAACATAAGCACTATTATTAGCATCTTTTAAATCGCTAAATGTGTTAAACATCATATAACCTACACCGGCTTTAATAAAAGGAGAAACGGCAGGGTCGGCTTTCATTATGCCGTCAAAATTAGCCACAAGCATTAATTGTGCTTGCATGGCTTGAGCCTGCATATTTGCAGTATATTGGGTAACAGTTGTGCCCGAAGTGGTGATTTGATTATCTGTACCGGCCAGTTTACCGTATGAACCAACAAATTCAACCCCTAAAACCTTGCCAAAGCGCTCTTCAACTGATAAAAAATAACCTAAACGTGTGTCTAACAAAGGATTAACATTGGTGTGGCTGCCCACATAGCCCATATATTTTTGTCCGGTAACCCCTAACATAATAGATGGCAGGTGTTTAGTTTTCTCCTTCTCTTGATCTTGAGCCGTACCTTTAAATGTTACTAATAGTAACAATAAAATAACCAATAACTTGCTGATAGTAACCTTTCTATCCATATAAATCGTTTTAAACTACGCTAAAATTAACTGTTATTTACGACACTAACAAATTTAGTGTTAAGGAAAGCCGCTTTCGTCTACAGAATTTGTTTTTTTAAACAACAGTTTGTTGATAGTCGAAAATTTTAACTAAATGCGCTTACAAAACGATTTAGGTTTGCCATATCCTTATATAAGTGTACATTTTTAAAGTTGCTGTCTATTAATAATTGATAAACAGCTTCGGTATAATCAGCATGGCATTCAAAATAGAGCACTCCGTTATCAGCTAAAATGGTTTTTGCCAGCGAGGCAATTTTACGGTAAAATAAAATGGGGTCGGTATCATCAACAAATAAAGCCAAGTGAGGCTCGTAGTTTTTTACCCGCTTATGCAAACCTTCTTTTTCTGATTGCAGCACATAAGGAGGATTACTTATAAGAACATCAATTTTATTGTTTTTGGTTTGATGGAGAATAACATCCGTAACATTTTCGGCTAAAACATCGGCTTTAAATAAATGTACATCAGCTTTGTTTTGGGCAGCATTAAATTTAGCTATCTGTAATGCATCATCGCTTACATCTAAACCATACACATTAGCAATGGGGATGTTTTTTTTTATAGAGATTGGAATACAACCGCTGCCTGTTCCAATATCTAATATGTTAAGAGAAGATTGCTGAGGTTTAATTTTTTCAATTACCATATCCACCAACTCCTCGGTTTCCGGACGTGGAATGAGCACGTTTTTATTTACTTTAAATTTCAGGTGATAAAACTCGGCTTCGCCTAATACATATTGTATAGGCGTATGCGCTTTTAATTTATAGCACATTTGCTCCAGCAAAATTAAATCTGATTGGTTTACACGAATGTTTGTGTTTGAAATTAGTTGAGATGAACTAAGTTTCAGTTGCTTCTCAAAAATCCAACTACAAATGTTTTGCAATTCGCTCTCGGTATAAATATCGGCTAATTCTTTTTTATAGAATTTTATAACATCACTCAATAAGTTCGAATGAATTTCCATGCTACTCTTTATCCTTCAGCAGGTTTTCAAGCACATACAATTCATCACGTAGGCGGGCAGCTTCTATAAAATCTAATTCTTTTGAGGCTCGTAGCATGGCCGATTTTAGAAGCCCGATTTGTTTTTTTAATTCGCCTTCGCTCATATATTGTACAACAGGGTCGGCAGCCAGACTGGTATCAAAATTTTCAGTATAGGCTTTTACTAACCTGCCATCTACACTAACTTCGGTGGCAGAGAAAGCATCTTTCTTTTTTCGCCCTGCCTGAGAAGGGGTAATGTGGTGCTTGTAATTATATTCAATTTGTTTGGTACGGCGGCGCTGTGTTTCATCAATAGTATACTGCATGCTATCGGTAATTTTATCAGCATACATAATTACGCGTCCGTTTACATTACGTGCCGCACGCCCGGTAGTTTGTATAAGCGATGTTACGTTACGTAAAAAACCTTCTTTATCGGCATCTAAAATTGCCACTAAAGAAACTTCAGGTAAATCTAACCCTTCACGTAAAAGGTTTATGCCTATCAGCACATCAATTATGCCTTCGCGTAACTGACGTAAAATTTCTACACGCTCCAATGTATCAATATCAGAATGTATATAACGACAACGAATTTGAAGTTTGGCCATATATTTTGCCAATTCTTCCGACATGCGCTTAGTTAATGTTGTTACCAACACACGTTCATCGCGCTCAATAGTTTTATTTATTTCTTCCAGTAAATCATCTACTTGGTTCAGGCAAGGACGAACATCTATCTGTGGGTCTATAATGCCCGTGGGGCGAATTAATTGTTCAACAATAACACCTTCGGCTTTTTTTAATTCGTATTCGGCAGGGGTAGCACTTACATAAATGGTTTGTCCCAATAAACTTTCAAACTCCTCAAACTTTAACGGACGGTTATCTATAGCCGCCGGTAAACGAAAACCATATTCAACCAAATTTACCTTACGCGAATAATCACCGCCATACATGGCGTGTATCTGCGGCATGGTAACGTGGCTTTCATCAATCACAAATAAAAAATCTTTCGGAAAATAATCTAACAAGCAAAAGGGGCGCATGCCCGGTAAACGGCCATCAATGTAACGCGAGTAATTTTCTATGCCGCTGCAATAACCAAGCTCACGCATCATTTCTAAATCATGTTCTACACGTTCTTTAAGGCGTTTGGCTTCTAACGCTTTTCCATTTTCCGAAAAATATTGCACCTGCGCCATCATATCATCCTGTATTTGGCGCATGGCTTTTTGCATGGTTTCGGGTGCGGTAACGTACATGTTAGCCGGATAAACAATGTAGCTTTTAAAAGCTTCTATTTTTTTACCCGACCCGGTATCAAACGTGTGGATGCTTTCAATTTCATCGCCAAAAAAAGAAACACGTAACGAAAAATCGGCGTACGAAAGATTAATATCAACCGTATCGCCCACCACACGAAAACTGCCGCGTGTAAACTCTTCAGTAGTACGTGAGTATAATGCCTGCACTAATTGGTGCAAAAATTTATTGCGGCTAATGCGTTGCCCAATTTTAATATCAACCAAACTCTTTTTAAACTCCTGTGGATTACCTATACCATATATACATGATACCGATGAAACCACAATAACATCTCTTCTGCCAGATAGTAACGATGAGGTGGCACTTAAACGCAGCTTTTCAATTTCATCGTTAATGGCTAAATCTTTTTCAATAAAAGTACCTGTGGTTGGTAAGTAAGCCTCTGGCTGATAATAATCGTAATACGATACAAAATACTCAACCGCGTTTTCAGGAAAAAATTGTTTCAGCTCGGCATACAATTGCGCTGCCAACGTTTTGTTATGACTAAGCACCAGGGTAGGGCGGTTAACCTGGTTAATAACATTGGCTACCGTAAATGTTTTACCTGAACCCGTAACACCTAAAAGCACTTGGTCTTTTACGTTGCTGTTTAAACCTGCCACCAATTCTTTAATGGCTTGTGGTTGGTCTCCGGTTGGTTGATATTCTGATGTTAGTTTAAAATCCACGACGCAAAGTTAATGAAATTAGCTACTATAAAAATGTACTTAAAAATCCGCCGCGCAATTTATACTTAAAGCAGTTGTGTACAAATACTAAAGGTTAATGCATATTAATTAAAAAAAATAAAAATTAATTTCTGAAAATCTTCCCACGCCAAACCCACAAAGTGGGGGCAGTGCTTTGGTTTTCTCTCCTCTCCTTTTTTTTACTTTTCTTTCTTTTTCTTTAGTTTACTCTTCTTTCCTTTGTGTAGTTTCCTCCGGAGGAAACTCATTTTTTTGTTTTATTCAGGCATAAAATTACTTGTACAAGCTGTTAACTCATTGCCGCAATTGCTACAACTAAACGCGCTAACCAAGGTCTTTCTGAGTGTCTCGCTGGTGTTGCCAGAAAAGTTGCTATGCCTTTTTGTTCGGTATAAAATTACAGCCTAAGTTTTTTAGGTGCTGTACTGTGCGGCACGTTTATTAAAAAAACTCTCTTCGATAAGTAAATTGGTAATCCCACATTACCTTACAATAAGTTTGTAATTATATATCTTATTATTAGATGAAGCAGTTATAATATAAACACCTGTTGGCAATGTTTTAGTATCTTCTAATACAAAAACATGGTCATCATCTTGACTCAATAAAACTTTTGATAAAAAGTCTTTTCCTTGTATATCACGTAAAACAACTAATACTTCTTCACCTTTGTAACCTGTAACCGAAACATTTAAAGTAGTTGTATTATCTATCGGGTTTGGATAAACAACTAACTGCTGTTGCCCATTTTTAGTAAGTGTAACAACATCTATCGTAAAGTATTCGGTTTTTCCATTATAATCTGTTTGCTTTAGTCTGTAATAGGATGTCCCGTCATAAGGCTCATAGTCTGTCTCTGCATAATATCTGTTGCTGGTACTATTACCTGCACCCTGTACATCCATTAACTTGGTAAATGTTTTCCCATCATTACTTTTCTCAATAGTAAAATAAGCATTATTAGTTTCGGTAACAGTTTCCCACGTAATGCCTACTTTATCTCCCTCAGCTATAGCATCAAAACTAAGTAGTTCTATAGGTAATGGATTCCAACCTGTATTTTTACTTGCTAAACTAAACGATGAGAAAGAGTTAAATGGTGTACCCGATGTTGTTGATGTTATAGAACCTGCCTGCGGACTCGATGAGTTGCCTAAAGCGCAAGTAGCACCTATATCAATCCAATTGGCTGGTGTAGCTGCTGTGTTTTTTACAATGGTTACATTAGCACCCTGGTAAACAAAATCGTTTATACCAAAATATAATTGTATAAGCGGATAAACACCTGCACTATAACCTAAACCGGCTGTTGGCTGACTGGTTCCTCCTGCATCGGTACGTGCAATAGTCCAATAATGCACACCCGAAATTGTATCGACCGTAGCGGTAGGCATACTGCCCGGAAACACACTTCCAAAAGCTGTCCAGGGGTTTGCATTAAATAATTGTGCTGTATAATTATATTGTGTTGCTGTTGAGTGGTTTACAGTAAGTACAATAGGGCGGCAATCGGCAGTTGCACCAACCGGAAAGTTTAAAGTTGTAGTGCCTATTCCTGTTTTTTGAAACTGCATAGGGCCATTTACAAAACTGGTAGATGCGTATGTTAATGCAGGTGCTGTAGCCGCATTTTGCATAATTAACAGGTTGGTAGCATCTGTATTTAAAAGCCCCGAAGTTAATGTGAGTGCACCGCTGGTAGCTGTTGTACCATTGCCAAATATACTGGTTGGGTTAGCTAAAGTAACACCACCGCTTGTGTTGTTTATAGTAAGGTTAAAAAATGTGGTGGCAGTACTGCCATTAATAGTTTGTGCTGCCGAGCCATTAAAATTAGCAGTACTTGTACCGTATGTAAATGTACCGCTATTAGCAAAATTACCTCCAATAAAAAGGTTGTAGCTGGTGGGTGCAAAAGTAGCCGGAGAGTTAATTGTTAAAGCACCTAAAACAGTTATATCATCCTCCGCTGTTTTGGTTCCTGTGGTACTAATAGTTAAGTTTCCGTAGGTAGGAACAAAGTATATGCTTTGAGTTCCGCCATAATACTCAACTGTACCGGTAGAAGCCAAAGTCATAGTAGAAAAGTTGTTAGGGAAATTATTAGTAGTCCCTGCTCCGCCCGTAGTACCCGAAAGTCTTAAACCACCATTGGCTGCAAGAGTGAGTGTGCCACCGCCACCTGTACGATTTGCATTATAAGTTACAATATCAAAAGTTGCGTAAGCATTTATAGTTAAATTGCCCACTACGTTAACATTGGCTGCTAACAATTTAGTGCTTGTACCTGAACCTGTTACATTACTAAGAATAAGGTTACCATATGTTGCCGCTGTTGAAACCGTTTGGTTAACTCCGTTTCCGGAATTATAATTAACGGTGCTATTAGCATCTAAAACAACAAAGGTGGGATTAATTGTATTTTGATTGGTTAGAGTTGCATTAGCCGATACATCCATATTGCCTGTACAGGTAAATGATGCCGGAATGGTGAAATTGCAAGGGTTTGTACCATCGCCTAAAATAATAGAGTTGCCCGAGCCCGTAACTGCCCAGTTACCTCCTATGGTTGGTGTAGCGTTATTTTGTACAAAAAAATTTAAATCGTTGTTGGTAAAATTTGGTGGGTTTGTTCCGCTTCCGTCTGTATTCAACCCCCAGCTGGTAGTTAAATCAAGGTTTCCGGCAGATTTGGAATAATATGAAATATGAAACTCATGCGCACCTATATCGGGTGTTGTTGAACGCGCGTAATTATGAAAATCAATCGTAATACCGGTACCACCCACACCTACCGAAACAACCGGGCTACCACTTTGAATGTCTAAACTTGGTGTAGCACTTGTTGGCGAAACAAATGTTGGGTTAGAGCTAATGCTATTGGGAGAATCTTGACCTGAACCTGTCTGCCAATTAGCAAGTGTAACGTATGAAGTTGCAGTAACTATACCAACATCAGTTGCACTAAACAAATCATTATAATTAGAAGTTAAACCTGTTTTGCTTGAAACATTAATGGCATAGTGAATTCCGGTTCCTGCTGATTGTGTTCGTGCATTATAAAATATATTATTTTCTACCGTGCGCGTTTTTGTTACACTACTATAATAACATTGTGTATTGGCTCCCGTTGCAGCAACAGTTCCGCCAATATAAACGCTGTTAAAATAAAATGTATTACCATTAGTGCTCGATGCATCGTATATCCCATATATAGTGTAACCTATAGTTACTCCATTTCCTAAGGTTATCATATTGTTGCTTGTGGTGGCTAAGCCACTTGCAATATAAATTCCATACATTGCATCGGCTGTATTTGTTCCGCTTAAACCTAAATTATAAATAGCATTTGCTGTAACAAGGTTTGTACCGGTTGTTGGTCCGGCAAAATAAATTCCATACACATCATCAGCTATAGCACCACTATATGTATTAGAAAGGTCGTGAATAATATTATGTGATACGGTTTGGCCTGCAGTTGTAATGCCCTGGTAAATCCCCATTATACCCGATGTAGAAGGTTTGGTAGTACTTAAATTAGCAATAGTATTTGTAGTAACAGTTACTAAAGCAGAGCTTGCACTATTATATACTCCATAAGTATTTGTGTTTCCGGAGTTATCGGTACTGTTGTTGGCAAAATTTTGGATGGTGTTGCCTGATATAGAAACATTAAAAGCATTTGTAAACTGTGTAAATATGCCCATCATAGACATTGGCGCAGCCGAACTCGCATATTGTATACTGTTGGCCGTAGTACCACCAATAATATTGTTACTGATAATAAACCCGGCATTTAACGAGCCATCACATTCAATAGCACGAAAAACCCCGGTATTACTGGTTGAACCAAGTGAAATTGAAAAAGATCCAATTGTATTACTTGCTACGTTTCCTTGCGGAGCATTTGATAATATTCCGCCGGCAACAAAACCTTGCGAACTTGCGGTAGCATATGTAAGGTTAATTGAGCCCGTACCCGTACCACCACCTATTATATTATTAGATACATCAACATAACCTGCTGCCACACATAACCCTAAAAAGCTATACGTACTGGCTGTTGCACTTTGTACCCCAAAAGTAATATTAGCCACTGTGTTGGTTTGCACAACAGAAGCCCCCGTTACACCCGAGCTAACATATATTCCATAAAACGAATTATCTTGTGTGGCACCCGCATCAAGACTAAGAGCAGAACCTCCACACAAAGGGGCAGAGCCTCCTACATAATTTCCTATGATGGTATAATTATTACCACCCGGGTCAACTATTTCTATGCCGCGCATTACTGTGCTACTGGTTGGTACTCGGGCAACTGTTTGATAACAACTGTTGCCTGATATAGTCCAAGTGGTGTTACTCGATGATATAAAAATTCCGTGCGAAGCCCCGCCATTATTATAAAAATTGTATATATTGTTATTGGTAATTGTATTGTTATCGTTTTCACTTCCGGCAGTTCCTAATGAATAAACACAGTTGTATGGCGTTGTTGCTCCATCATGAATATTACAATGGTCAATTGTATTATGATCGTTACCGGTTGAGTTAGCTGTACTAAAAAGCACCACACCTTGAGTTGAAGTGGTGTTTACACCTTGTACGTTACAATATTTAACAGTGTTATAGCTTGCATCGTTTATAAACAATACGGCATTACCGCTTGTGTTTGTGTTTGCAATGGTAAGGTCTGTAGCACCTGCTTGGTTCACCCTGCCATCTATAATATAATTAGTGCTGCCACTAAAGTTCATAGTTGCTATAGCATTACTTGATGTTATTGATAAACCGCTTGCTGCCGGATAAATGGTTACGCTATAAGCTCCTGTATTTAGAGATGGTGTAAGTGGAAATGTTTCGCTTGCACTTGTGTAACCTGCTTGTAAAACTAAATTAACATTACCCGAAAGGCCTGCACAATCAATAGTAGCAAATGCTTCGCTTAATGTAGTAAAATTAGGGGAGCTTGCACCACCTACACTGTATGTTCCGCTAAAAGCAGCAGAGCAAGTATAGGTAAGTGTTATATATCCTGCTGCACCTGCACCACCTGTGGAAGCACCGCCCAAACCTAATACTCCGGCTCCGCATCCACCGCCACCACCGCCTCCATATGTATTAGCACTATTACCGTTATTAGTAGATGTGGCTGCTCCTGCGCCGCCTGCACCGCCATTGTTAGTTCCGCCCGCGCCTGCAGTAGCTCCTGATCCATTATCTGTTCCCGAGTTTGTGCCATCTGCACCGCCGCCGCCGCCGCCGCCAGACGAACCGTTACCAACTGCAGCTCCGTTACCACCATTTTGGGTAGTTGTGCCTATATTAGCTGTTCCTCCAACACCTGCGGCACCTCCACTACCACTTGTAGAACAACCTGTGCCGCCCGTACCACCTGCAGCAAAAACAGTACCTGCTGTATTAAACCAAGATGCCTCACCGTTGCCGGCTGTTGTTGCACTTGCCGCTCCGGCGGTTCCTGCAGTGCCCACGGTAATATTATAAACGGTACCCGCAGTTACTGCAATTACGCTACTCGCATAACCGCCGCCACCGCCGCCGCCGCCAGATGAAGTGCCTAAAAGACCACCTGCAGTACCACCACCACCACCACCAGCACCCCAACATTTTACCAAAACAGTTGATGTACCTACGGGGCAAACCCAAGTGCCGCTTGCTGTATAATTTTTTATTATTTGTGCCTTAGCAGTAGTTAAACCAAAAAATAAAACAGTAAAACATACTACACAAAAACCGGCTGTTTTTGGTAATGCTATTTTTATAAACTTAATCATAAAACTTTATCTTATTAGGGGTAAAAAAACTACACCTTACCTAACGAAAATAAAGCTATGAAGCAAAAAATTGTGTAGTAAAAATAAGGATAGTGTTGTAGTAAAAAAAACTACAATCGTAAAAAAGGGCTTTTAAAAATGTATAATTTAAAATATATTAAATCGGGTAATTAAACATTAATTTTTTAAAGGCAATTTTAATATCACATTTGTTCCTTTATTTTTAATGCCTTCAATAACTAATTCTCCCCCTAATAAAGCTGCTCTTTCTCGCATGCCTAAAACCCCCAGTGTTTTTCCGTTTTTTATCCTTTCGGCACTAACTCCTTTTCCGTTGTCAGTAACCTCTAAAAACCATTCTTTTTCATTTTCGGTAACCAAAACAGTAACCAATTTTGCCTCAGCGTGCCTAATTATATTGGTAAGCGATTCCTGCAAAATTCGGTAGGCAGTAATGCTGAAATTTTCTTCAAACTTTCGTTCTTTTATATGCGAAGTAAAATTACAAGGGGTTCCGGTTTTTTTCTCAAAATCATCACATATCCATTCAAGTGCTGCAACAAGCCCTAAATCATCAATAATAGCAGGCCTTAAGTCAGCTGAAATTTTTCTAACTTTTATAATTAGCTCATCACTAAACCGAAGCATTTCTTCTATTCTTGAAACAACTGCTTCATCAGCGTTGTTTTGTTTACGCAAAACCCAACCTATATCCATTTTAAGTACCGTAAGTTGCTGCCCAAGCTCATCATGTATCTCACGAGCTATGGCAGCTCTTTCTTCTTCTCTAACATTTTGTAAATAATTTGAAAGACTTCTCAGTTCTTCATTCTTCTGTAAAATTTCTTGCTCAGCTAATTTTTGTTCGGTAACATCATAAGTTACACCATATAAACCAGTAGCATTACCTTCAGCATTAAACTCAAACTGCATTTTCGAATAAATGTATTTTATAGAACCATCTTTTCGTATAATGCGATAATGAAAATAAGGAGGGCTTAATGTATCGTGCGATTCTTTTATAATTTTTAGTACGCGTTTAAAATCTTCGGGGTGAATAAATGATCGCCAAACCTCATACGGATGCTCGTTTTCTTTTGGCGAAACGCCATAAATTTTACAAGTCTCTTCAGACCAAATGGTTATTTCGTTTGCAAAGTTAATTTCCCAGCTGCCAACATGTGCAATTGCCTGCGCTTGTTTTAATTTAAATTCGTTATCTATAAGTTGTTTATTTATAGCATTTAATCTTTCTTCCGTAATTTTTTGATTTGTAATATCCCAATTAACACCAATCATTCGAAGTGTTTTGCCATTAACATCTTTAAGGGCATGTGCATGTGCTTGAATATAACGTACTTCTCCACTTTTCCATACGATACGAAATGTTGTATTAAAATCTTTAATTCCGGTAATCGCTTTTTGTAATTCGGTTTCTGCATCAGCAATATCGTCTGGGTGAACCATTGTACTCCATGCATCATAAGCCCCACTAAATTCTTCTCTATCCACTTTAAATATTTCATACATTATATTGTCCCAAACTAATTTGTTATTTATTAAATCATAATCCCAGGTTCCAATTTTTGCAGAATCTGTTGCCATTAAATGTCGTGTGGTAAGTTCGTGCAAGGCATTCATTGCTTTTCGGTTCTCTGTAATATTTTTTACAAAACAAGCTGTACCGGCAATTACATTTTCATTAAATATAGGATAAAACGAAACCTCCGACCAAGTTTCTGTTGGTTTCACGTTGTGTTCAATTACAGTAAATGCTTCACCCTCAAAAGCACTTTCATAATACATTTTAAATCGCGCTAATTTCCCCTCATCAAAATTAGTTTCAAGTACATTATCTCCTTGCACAATATTTTTACCAGACAGGTAAGCTATCGCATCGTTGAATGCCTTATTAGCTGTAATTAATTTAAATTCCTTATCAACACTCCACATTAAATCATTCGTATTATTTATAAGTGCTTTTAAATTATTATGGTTAAAAGTGTTTCTTTGCTCCATTATTTTTTTCACGGTAACGTCTCTGTAGTTAGAAATTATGGCACCTACATTTTTATCGTTTAGCAAATTAACTATTGTGCCTTGCACCCATATATAGCCTCCGGTTCTCTTATTTATAAATCTATTTGTACGGTCGTAAACAACACTGGGGTTATTTACTAATTTTTTTAAAACGGCTTTAGATTCTTCTATGTTATCCGGATGCATAACCATAAAAGCAGGCTTACCTTTAATCTCATCCAAAGTAAAGCCTGTTAATTTTTCAAGTGCAGGGTTTACATGTATAATATTTCCATCTTTATCTATTAATGATATGATGTCTTCTGTATTTTCAATTATAGCTCTAAAAAGTTTTTCGTTTTTCTCTAATATTTCCTGTTGATCCTTAAATTGAGCTTTTAAACTCAATGTATATTTTTTATTAGAGCGATAAATGAGAAAAAAAATTAAAATAGCCGAACTAATAATAAAAATAGCTTCTACAAATAATTCTCTACGTAAAGCTACTGCTGTTACATTACTCCTTTCTTCGTAATTCAACGAATCTGATAACATTATCCACAAAATCCCAAAGGTGCAATAAAGTGAACTAATTAATAAGGCAATACGCTTTGGTTGAAGAGTTGAAGTTTGCATAATTGATGGTTAACACTTGCTAAGTTAAGTATCAAATAATCAACAAAGCAACTATTTTGTAATACAATAATTGCAAAGTAAAAATTGTTTAAACTAAGTTGTTATTAAAGGCATAGTATATAAGTTCTGCATTACTTTTTAAATTCATTTTTTCAAGTAATCTGCTACGATATGTGCTAACCGTTGTAATACTTAATGATAACTCAGCTGCGATTTCGGAAAGAGTTTTACCGCTCGCAATTAGCTTCATAACCTGTAACTCCCTATCAGAAACAAGTTCATGTTTTTCCTTGCTGATATCATCATCAAATCTCGAAGCAAGTTGTTGAGCCATTTCATTAGACATATATTTTTTTCCACTAAGTACAATTTTCACTGCATTTATAAAATCTGAATGAAGGCAGTTTTTAGAGATGTAGCCATCTCCTCCTGCTTTAAGCACTCTTAAGCTATACTGATTTTCCGGGTGTATACTTAAAATAAGTACCGGTGTTTTAATAGATTCGGCTCTTAATTGTTTCAAAACTTCAAGTCCTGTTTTATCAGGCATAGATACGTCCATAATAATCAAATCCCACTTTTCAGTTCTCACTTTTTTCTCAACTTCGATTCCGCTAAAAGTTTCAACAATTTTTGATAAAGGAAATTCTTCAATTAAAATTTTTGAGATTCCACGTCTTACTAATTCGTGATCGTCAGCTATCAATATTTTCATCCAGGGCAAATGTAATGCAACACAACGAAATAATAAAGCACAAAAAACAGAGAATTCTTACATGCAAAAAACATTAATTCATATTAAACTTCACTTAGCTTTTCAAACCAAACTCTTTATCCTTAATCTAACATAAAGTTTTTTGTTTTACTATTTTTTCTAACCATAATAGTAGATGCATTATATAACGATTTATATTCATCATCTGTTTTATTTTTTATCGAAAAATTTTCGGGTAAAGCTTTAATTCTATAAAAAACAACATCGGTAGCATTTACACTATCTGTCATACAAAGCATTAACGTAGATGTGCCCGGCGATAAAGACCCATGTTTAAAATAGCACGGTTTAAACTTTTTGCCATTTGTAGATGATTCAATTTCAAATAAAAATTGATTAGAGTTACTTTGAAACAACCAGTATAAGTAAAATTTATTATTTACACTGGTTCCCTGAAATTTTTTTAAAATGCATTCACCTGGTCCCACCAAAATATCAGAATTTAATTTTATGGTTGAACTAATAGTAGTATTTGCTGATTCATGTAAACTACTACATGCTGAGAAGATAAAAACTATGGGCAATAAAATACCCATGAGCAATGCTTTTAAGTATTTAATATTTTTGCTTAAACTATTCAACTGTTTTTGTGTAAAAATATTCTTAATCAAAAGTAACCTTGTAGACCATAATTTTGAGTAGTAAAAAACATATTAGTATTGTAGTAAAATGAATGACAAAAATTGAGTGATCCATTAATTTAAAAAACTACTTTGAAATATAGAAAGTAGATGATGTAGTTAAAAAGGGATACAAGGTTGCAAGTGGTTTTCGGAATATATTTTTTATTTATTGATAACAAGTGTGAAGATGACCAACAAAAAATTGAACTGTTTACATTCACAAATTGAACGTTTAGTTAATCTAAACAGTTATTTACCAACGACGTAATAAAAAATATTTTTAACTAAAAAATTCAGAATTACAACAGAGTGTTAACTTAACTTGGGTATCAGTTTTATATATCTGTCCTATTTATTAAACAACAAAAACTAAACATATGGAAACAAAAAAACTATTTACCAACTATTTCGCTTCAAAGTATAACATCTTCTTTAACTTTAAGCTAATTAACTTATTTTTTTTCACTCTGTTGCTTTTAGTTAATATAAGCAATGCACAAAATAAAATTAGTAAACACACCGAAGAAGAAGAGGATGAAAAAGAAGGCGCGTTAATAAACGGCAGAGTTATGTGTGGTGGCACCGAGCGTTGGTCAGAAAAAGTGCTGATTGATACTGCCGTACACACTATTAATTTCACACCCATTAATTCAACCGTAAACGCTTTGGTAAATATTGTTACACCTACACCAAGTACAAGCATGCCTCGTTATGCAGGAGTAGAAGATAAAACTTATAAAATAACATGTAACATAACGGTGAAAAAAGCTGAAACAGATAACGATTACCATTTGGTTTTAAGTGATGGCACGCATACTTTAATCGGCGAAATTCCCGACCCGGTTTGTTCTGCCGCGGCATCTTCTACGTATGTTAGTCAATATACCGCAGCACGAAATTTTATCGACACCTACATAGGTTCAGGAACATATAGCACCGTTAACATTGCCCCGGTAGAAGTTTATGGGGTAGCTTTTGTAGACCCACCTCACGGACAAACAGGCGCGGCACCAAATAATTTAGAATTGCATCCTATTCTAACTATTGGGTTTGCAGGTACAACAGGTATAAATACAACACCTGAAAAACAAATGAGTGTAAATATATTTCCAAACCCGTTTAAAGAAAACATAACTGTAAACGTTACAACTAAAGCGGCCACATTAAAAAAATGCAGTATTCAGTTTTTTGATATAATGGCTAATAAGGTGGCTGAATTTGATTTACCTGTTAAAGGCAAAAAAGAAATTTCAGAAACAGTAAACACTTCGCAAATAGCCCCCGGCACTTATATTTACCGCATTATAAGCGATGGTAAACCTATTTATGACGGCAGGCTAATTTCTCTTCCTAATAATTAACGCTTCGTTATACAAATGGTGAGGAAGTTTGCTTATGTGGCAGATAAATAAGAAATAGTTTTTTATTAAAAATTAATTTCATTTATTTACGCCATCTATTTTAAATAAACACGTGTTAAAAAAATCCGTCATATTTTTTTTCCTTGTAACTTTTTTGTTTCAGGCATTGGTTTTTAATTTGTGTTTATACTCATTTACTTTATTGGCAAAGTTTGAAATAAATGCTGCAAAAATACAGCAGCTTGAATTTTCTGAGCAAGAGTACGATAAACTAAAGCTAAACGAAACCGAGTTTTTATATAACAATAGTTTATATGATATTGTATCTTCTAAAACCGAAAACGGAACCATTAAATTATTTTGCAAAGCCGATGCTAAAGAAAAAGATTTTCTTGAAAAACTAATCGAGAGCTTTAAAAACAGTAAAACAAAAAAACAAGTTTCATTTTCATTCCTGGCTGAACTTCACAAACCAATTAATTTAAAAACACAACCTCTGTATTGTGCTAACATAAAACATAGTTTTTTTACAACCCATGTTCTAAAAAGCAGCAAAAATAAAACTACTCCTCCACCCAAAGCTTAAACTCCTTTCTGTTTCTCCATTTTTGTTTATCGGCAAAGTCGGTAAACCTTGTCTATTTTTTAAGCATACAATTCATGAAAAAAATAAAAAACTATTTAATAATAACAGGGTGCTTATTTGCAAGCATTTCTTCATTTGCGCAAAATATCTTATCAGGTAAAATAACCGATGCTAAAGATAGCAGCGCGTTAGCTGGTGTTGTAATTTATATCCCCGATTTAAAAATAGCAGGCATTACAAATGCCGAAGGTGAGTATAGCATAAAAAATCTCCCTAAGGGTAGTTTTATTGTGCAACTAAAATTGTTAGGTTATTCTTCGCGTGCGCAAAAAATTGATATAAAAGATGCGGTTACCTTTAATGCCAAACTAACTCTTTCTAACCGAGAAATAGAAGAAATTGTTGTTACAGGTAACTCGCAGGCTACTTCGGCTGCACAAACACCGCAAACAGTTACTGAGGTTAGTAAAGAATATTTAGCCGAAAACTCAGCAACAAATGTTATTGATGCTATTGCTAAAACACCCGGCGTTTCTGCTATGACGGATGGACAAAGTATTTCAAAACCCGTTATACGTGGTTTGGGTTACAATAGGGTGCTAACCTTAAACGATGGCGTAATGCAAGTGGGGCAAACTTGGTTTGATGAGTTTGGTATAGAGGTTGATCCTAATTCGGTTGATAGGGTAGAAATTTTAAAAGGCCCTGCATCGCTTGCTTATGGTTCTGATGCCATTGCAGGTGTAGTTAACCTTATAGCCGAAAAACCATTACCCGAAGGACAAGTAAAAGGAGAAATGGCTACTAATTATCAAACCAATAATGGGTTGGTTAATCAAATGTTTCATTTGGCTGGTACTAAAAATGGCATTTCGTGGAGCGGGCGTATCGATAATATTATGGCGCACGCATATCAAAATGCAGTTGATGGTTATGTACTAAATTCTCAGTTCAGTAATTTTAATGCCGATGGAACTATTGGCATACATCGCAAATGGGGCTACTCGCAAATTCATGCAAGTTATTTTGATATGGCAACCGGCATTGTTGATGGAACAAGAGATTCTGCAACAGGTGTTTTAGAAAGAAACGTTTCTTATCCCGGTTTAAATGGTGGCAATGCAGTCTATGTCATTCCTTCGCATCAGGAGCAAACTTCATACACACCATTGGTAATTAACCAACACATAAGGCACACCAAAGCTGTTTGGGATAATAGCATTGCTGTGGGTAAAGGGCGTATTACAGGTCTGTTTTCGTATCAGTTAAATCAGCGTCAAGAAACCAACGACCCTACTATGGTTAACACGCCTAATATTTATTATCAATCAAACGCTGCTACTTACGATGTGCGTTATGTGGCTCCGCAAATGGGCAACTTTAATTATTCGGCAGGTGTTAATGGCCTTTATCAAAATTCGCAAAGCTTGGGTACTTTAATGCTTATACCTAACTACAATTTGTTTCAAATTGGGGGCTTTGCCATTGCCAGCGAAAAAATTGGTAACCTAACTTTAAGCGGCGGCATACGATACGATACCAGAACATTTAATGGTGTTGACCATTGGGTAGATTCTAACCAAGTGCCTGTAGTGGCTGATAAAATTGGCGGCATACATGAGTTTCAGGGTTTTACTACAAAGTTTAGCGGCATGTCGGGTAGCTTTGGTGCAGTATATAATTTCAAGCATAATTTTTATGCTAAGGTAAATGTAGCACGTGGCTATCGTGCTCCTAACGTATCTGAATGTGCGGCTAATGGCATACACGATGGTACGGTTGTGTGGGAGTTGGGTGATGCTAATCTTAAACCCGAATTTAGTTTAGAAGAAGATTTAGCCATAGGCATGAATGGAAACGATATAAGTTTTGAAGTTGATGTGTTTAATAATAGCATTAACGATTTTATTTATGCCAAAGGTTTAACAAGTAAAAATGGAGGCGATTCGTTAAACAATACATTTCCTTCTGTTAGTATAGGCCCCGCGCCGGTTTATAAATATACGCAAGGCAATGCGCAACTATATGGTGGTGAGGCTATGCTTAATATTCATCCGCGTGTAATTTCATGGCTCGAGTTAAACTCTACACTAAGTGTAGTTCAGGGTGGATTAAAAAATGTAGCCGATTCAGTAAAGGTTCTTCCATTTGTTCCTCCAACAAGAATTACGGTTGATTTGAAATTTAAATTTAAAAAAGTTGGCAAGTCAATTAAAAACGCCTATATAAAAGCAGGCATGTTGGATTGTTTTCAGCAAAATAAAATTTATGAGCAGTATGCAATTTATAATGGCTATAGCCAAACTGGTACTCCGTTTGAGTACGCGGCAAGTAAAAAAGCAACCGAGGGTTATGTATTATTTAATGCAGGCTTAGGTGGCGATATAACAAACAGCACCGGGCAAACAATTTTTAAATTGTATTTTGTTTGCAACAACATGTTTAATACTGTGTATATAGATTATATGAGCCGCTTTAAATATGACCCCGTTAACTACAGCACAGGTAGGGTTGGTGTTTACAACATGGGGCGTAATTTTAGCATTAAACTTATTATACCCATTAACTTTAAAAAATAAATAGGGTAACATATACATAGTTTAAAAACAGTACTTTTAGTAATCTTTTAAACTATGTATATGAAACCTTTTTTAATTCTTCTTTTTATTTTTTTACAAGCTGCTGCATTTAGTCAGCAGCAGGTAAAAGTTTTTGTCGACTATACAAATAGTTATTGTGGTGGCGCAAGACCAACTAACGAAATAATGGCAAAATATAACACGCCCATTAAACTCACTAATTTTAAAATTAAAGTAGTGGGCAAAAAAACAAGCGTAGTTGTTACAGATACCGAAGGTTGTTTTACGCACAAACTAAAACCAGGCAATTATACTATATTTCTTACCGAAGAAAAGAACACAAGTTTATTTACCAATTACGATCCAACTTGTATTAAAATGCTAAAAACACCCTATGCCGAATTGATTATAGAAAAAGGTAAAAATGAGTACAATCTACACTTAAACTTCCCTTGTAACCCTTGCCAGTCCAACAACAAACCTTAAATTTTCTCAATTTAAGGTGTTTTTAAAGTAGTATACTTATTAACACTTTCTTCAGTATTTAAAAAATGAGTAGTTAAAAAGCTTTCTTTTTGACCTAAAATTCACTTTATTGCAGCACAACCAACAACTAACCCATGAAATCATTTTTACAAAAAGCAATCTGCTTAATTTTTGTTAGTGCGTATATAACAACACAAGCACAAACAAAAAGCAAATTAGATTTTGCAAACCCTAACGAAACCTTTTATCAAACCCAAAAAAGGTTAACTAAATATTTTAAAAAGCATCAGCGCGAATTAGATGAAGAACGCAAAGAAAAAGCGGAGGGTAAATTAAAAATAGGTGCTAAAGAAGAGCAAGAATTAGCGGGTTACGAACTTTTTAAACGTTGGGAATCTTTTATGGAACCACGTGTATATCCTTCAGGAGATAAAACACAGGCTTCTCGTGCTTACGAAGAGTTTGTAAAATATCAATCGCAAAATAGCGGCAATCAAAACAGAATCGGTGCCGGTAATCAAACCGCATCTACACAATCAACTACTTGGCAGGCAATAGGGCCTTTTGGTGACCCTACAGGTGGTAACGCAGGGCGTATAAATGCGGTTCGTTTCGACCCTACATCTTCTACAGGCATTTGGATTTGCACCCCCGATGGTGGTTTATGGAATACGGCTAACAGCGGCACTAACTGGTCTACTAATACAGATCAGTTAGGTGTTATAGGAAACTCTGATGTAGTTTTCGATCCAACAAATTCGCAAAACATGTACATGGCATCTGGCGATGGCGATGCGGGTGATTCATACAGCATAGGTGTTTTAAAATCGACTGACGGTGGTAACACTTGGGCTGCTTCTGGTTTAACATGGCCGGTTTCTAATGGAAGAAAAATTTATAAAATGCTTATTAATCCGCAGAATGCAAATGTTTTATTTGCAGCTACCACAGCTGGTTTGTATAGGTCAACCAATGCGGGGGCTACTTGGAGTGTTGTTCAAGCGGGTTCTTTTACTGATATTGAATATAAACCTAATGATACTACAACAGTGTATGGCGTTACAACAACGTTTTATAAATCAACTAATGGGGGAGCATCTTTTACAGCTGTAACAAGTGGTTTAGCTACATCAGGTAATTGTGATAGATTGGCAATTGCAGTTACACCTGCTAATGCGGCTTATGTGTATGTAGTAGGTAGTAGTTCGGCAAACGATGGTTTTTATGCTTTTTATCAGTCAACTAACAGCGGTACTTCATTTACTTCCATGGCAACTACACCAAACTTATTAGGGTGGGTTAGTGCCGGTAACGATACAGGCGGACAAGGTTGGTACACTTTATCTATTGCAGCTTCGCCAACTAATGCAGATGAAGTTGTAGTAGGTGGCGTTAACATTTGGAAAACAACTAATGGTGGTACCAACTGGACTATACTTGCCCAATGGCAAGGCTCAGGTGCACCTTATGTGCACGCAGATATACACGATTTAATTTATAAAAACGGAACTACAATTTATGCGGGAACAGATGGTGGTATTTTTAATACAACAAATGATGGCTCTACTTGGAGTGCCATAAATGGTAATATGAACATTGCCGAAATTTATAAAATCGGGGTTTCTAAAACCACATATAGTTTAGATATAACAGGTCATCAAGATAACGGTACAAATATTTATGGTGGTGGTTGGACCCAAACAATGGGCGGCGATGGCATGGATTGTTTTATTGATTGGAGTAACGACCAAGTTATGTATGGCGAACAGTATCAAGGTTCGTTAAATAGAACAACTAATGGAGGTGGTGCATGGACAGCAATAACTACCGGGCTTACCGGTACAGGTGCATGGGTAACACCTATACACCAAGACCCTGCAACTGCAAACACAATTTATTGCGGTTACTCGCAACTTTTTAAATCAACTAACCAAGGTACCGCTTGGACTCAATTAGGCACTTTAGGTGGTTCAAGCTCTATTGTTGAATTTGCCATTGCACCATCAAATCCTCAAGTTATTTATGTTATACAAGGTAACACATTATATAAAACAACAAATGGCGGTACAGCATGGACTAACGTTACCGGAACTCTACCAACCGGAAGCGCACAACTTACATGGGTTGCTGTAGAAGATAAAGACCCTAATAGTGTATGGGTTACTTTTTCAGGATACAATGCAAGCGATAAAGTTTATAATTCTATAAATGGAGGTACATCTTGGTCTAATTATTCTACCGGTTTACCAAACTTACCAACCAACTGCATTACTTATTGGAATGGTACTAAAGATGGTTTATATGTTGGTTGTGATGTGGGCATTTATTATAGAGATTCTACTACAAGCTCTTGGGCGCCTTATTATACTGGGCTTCCAAATGTATCTGTACGCGACTTAGAAATTTTTTACCCATTAGGTAAATTACGTGCAGCAACTTTTGGTCGCGGCGTTTGGGAAGCTGATTTGTTTAACAACGGTACTTTATCTCCATTGGCAAACTTTACAGCTGATAAAACTTTTATATGCGCAGGCATGACTGTAAACTATACCGATTTATCATCGTTTACACCAACCTCTTGGAGTTGGACTTTTCAAAACGGAACACCGGCCACATCAACATCGCAAAACCCGGCAGTAACATATAGTACACCGGGCACATATAGTGCCTCGCTAACATCAACAAATGCTAACGGTGGCAACACTATGACTAAAACATTATATATCACTGTATCATCAATAAATGTATTGCCATTATCAGAAGGTTTTCAGGGCACAACATTTCCTCCTGCAAATTGGCAAAATTACGATGCCGCAAGCGATGGTAAAATATGGGCACGTAATGCTTCGGTAGGGAGATCAAGTACAGCATCAATGTATTATGATAATTATGATAATGATGCTTCGGGTACACGCGATGAAATGCGTACGCCTAAATACGATTTTTCAGGTCTTACTCAAGCCAAATTATTTTTTGATGTAGCCTATTCTCAATACGATAACACGTATAGTGATAGTTTAGCTATTATGGTTTCAACCGATTGCGGACTAACCTTTACACAACTTTATGCTAAAGGCGGGCAAACATTAGCAACCGCTCCTAATGATACTACCACATTATTTGCACCTACATCAACACAATGGCGTACCGATACCGTTTCGCTAAATGCATATGCAGGTATGAGCAATGTAATGATATCATTTCAGAACAGAGGGCATTATGGACAAGCCATTTATGTAGATAATGTAAATATTTCAGGTGCTAATACAAACAATCCTCCAATAGCTGTTTTTTCAAATACGGTAACTTTGTGTAGCGGGCAAAATAACACCTTTACCGATCAGTCATCTAATATACCAACTTCGTGGAGTTGGACTTTTCAAAACGGAACACCTGCTACTTCAACTGTTCAAAATCCGGTAGTTTCTTATTCAACTTCGGGCACTTATTCGGTTACTTTAATAGCTACTAACGCAGTGGGATCCAGCGCGCCATTAACGCAAACAGTTACCGTAAACACAACACCAACGCTAACAGCTACAACTTCTGCGGCAACTGTTTGTAGAGGACAGCATGCTGTACTTACTGCAAGCGGTGCTACTACATACACATGGTCGCCTGGCACTCATGCAGTAGCATCATATACTGTTACACCAACTTCAACATCAACATATACACTAACAGGTGTAAGCTCTTCGTGTGCAAGCACTACAACTGTTTCTGTAGGAGTTAATCCTTTACCAATAATTACTTTAACAGGCCCATCAGATACCATTTGCACAGTTGGTAATTCAACGGCAATAAATGCATCAGGCGCTACTACTTATAGTTGGAGCCCTGCAGGTAGTTTAAGTAGTGCAACAGGAGCGAGTGTTACCGCAACACCAAGTGTGACTACAACATATACCGTAACCGGTACCGATGCCAATTTATGTACTAATACCACTACACGCACAATAATAGTTAGCACATGTTTAGGTATAAATAATATATCGCAAAGCTCAATACATGTATATCCAAATCCAAACAACGGAGCTTTTGTAATTGATATTCCTCAAGGCAATACAGAGAGTTATGTAGTTGAGGTCAGAAACGCCTTAGGCCAGCTTATTTATACCGAAAAAATACAAACAAGCGGTTCAAAAAATATTAACCTTATAGGAGAGAGTAAAGGAGTTTACTCATTAACCATGCAATCGCAAACAACTAAGCTGGTAAGTAAAATAATTATCGAATAAAATTTTAGTCAAGTAGTAAAATTCTTTTAAAGTATACGCATGAAAAAAATAATAATTGCTTTACATGTTTTAATTGTTACACCATTTTTTGCTCAGCAAGAAATTCGTAACAAAAATGGATCTTATTTTAAACAATGTAAACATTTTGAAATTTCTCGTCCGTTAAGCGAATTGGCTAAAGAACATCCTGCTGTTAAAAAAATAGGCGAACATCACGAGGCTAAAGATGCTGAAAGAAAACGCACATGGAAACATCCATCAACGGTGCCTTTTAGTGAAGATCCAATTGTGCAGAGAGAACAAGGTACACAATCTCCTTTAAGTACTATGGTAAATTTTGATGGTACAAATAGCGCCGGTGGTTACGACCCATTAGACCCTAATGGCATGGTTGGCCCTAATCATTATGTACAGGCTGTAAATAGTAATTACCAAGTGTTTAGTAAAACCGGAACTGCATTAACTGCCTCAATTGATTTAGGTACGCTGTTTCCTAATAGTACTGATGATGGAGACCCTGTTGTTATGTACGATAGGTTTGCTGATAGATGGATAATTACAGAATTTCAATCTACAAACCCACCTAACGGAAATGAGAACGAACTTTTATTTGCTGTATCAAAAACAAACGACCCCACAGGCGCATATTATTTATATACTTTTGAACCTGATGCGGCTGATTATGCCGATTACCCAAAATTTTCTATTTGGTCGGATGGTTATTATGAAACGTGTAATTGCACTAATCAAAAAGTAACGGTTTACGAAAGAGCAAAAATGTTACTTGGCGATCCATCGGCAGGTTTTATTGTTATACCATCTATATCCGATCCAAATACAAGTAACAGTGGTGGTTTCTTTTGTCCGCAAACTTTATATGCTGATGGTCAGTTACCGCCTTATGGTTCTCCTCAGTATTTATTTTATTTTACCGATGATAATTGGGGGGCTGGTTTTTCCGATAAAATTTTTATACAAAAAGTAACTGCTAATTGGACAAACAAAACAGGTACTATGGCTCCTTCAGATACACTTACGCCAAAGGCTTTTAATTCTTATTTCACCGGTGGTACAGAAAAAGATATCTCTCAGCCGGGTACAACTAATAAAGTAGATGCTCTTGATGGTTTTTTCTCGTATAGAATTCCTTACTTGCGTTGGGGTACCTATAATGCGGCTGTAATGTGTTATCCGGTTAACACGGGTAGCAGTACAACTCGTGTAGCAGGTATAAGATGGTATGAGTTACGTCAAGATACCACAACCACCAAATGGAGTATTTTTCAGCAAGGAACTTATTCTCCTTCAGATGGAGTTAGTAGATGGAATCCCGCTATTGCTATGGATGTTAATGGTAGTATTGGTTTAGCTTACTCGGTTTCTGCACCTACTTCTGTTTATCCGGGCACTCGTTATACAGGTAGAACAAAATGCGATAGTAGCGGAATAATGTCGCTCGCCGAAGCAACAGCCATTGCAGGTTCTTCTGCCTGGACAAGTGATAACCGCTGGGGTGATTATTCGCACACTTCGGTTGACCCAAGCGATGGAATTACTTTTTGGCATACCAATCAATATATAGGTTCTGGTCATGCATTAAACACGCGTATATTTTCTTTTCAAATTCCGCCGGGAACATGTACATCTGGCATTAATACAATTACAGTAAATACAATATTAACTGCATATCAATCGGGTAACCAACTAAATATTAAAGCAACAAATCTTCCATCGAATAATAATATGGAAGTTAGTTTATACAGTTTAGAAGGTAGATTGATAAACACTAAAATGGTAAACCCTGCATTAAATGCAACAGAAACTACTATAAATGTATTTGACTTAGCAAAAGGCATATACTATGTAAGAATAGGAAATAATAATTTTCAGCGAGTTATAAAAGTGCCTATTCAATAAAGGTGTTTTTTACTATCCAAGTATGATAGATAAAAAAAATAAACAGCGTTATATATATATAGTAACACTTTGTTTTTTTAGTTTAATTACCTGTAAATCAAAACAACTTGATTTGCCTAAAACAACCAATACAGATACATCTTCCGGTTCCATAAAAACAGAAGGCATAGTTACGCATCAGTATAAATCATCAGGGTGTGAAACTATTATAATGTGTAAACCAACAAATGGTAATGATACTTTATTTTTAATTCCAATGACCCCACTCGAAAAATTTGATGTAGACGGCTTAAAAATATTTTTTAATTACAGAATTTTACGTGTACATAATCCTAAAGGATGCAAACAAGGCATTCCGGCACAAATTTCGAATATTGAAAAAAAGTAACCTTTTATCCCACAACAAGTGAAAATTAATAGATTCTAACTCTAACCCTTTTTAGTATATACAAAAATTATAAACTCGAATCTATTAAACAAGTTTTTGGTTAAAGTCGATATTATATTTTCAAGTACTCCCTTATTTTGTAATAACTACTCTTTTATTTATCACATCTTCATCGCTTATTATAGTCAGGTTATAAACCCCATTAACTAAACTACTGGCATCTACATTTATTTTGCCATTTATATATTGGTTTAGTATTTCTCTACCATCTATATCATGTAGAATATAGCGAACATTCTTCATTGTATTAGATATTTCTATAACAAAGTGCCCGTTGTTAGGATTAGGATAAACACTAATTTCATCATCAATATTAGTTGGTAGTTTAATGGCTGTAGTACAGTTATTATCTACACCAATTGATAAAGTATCCCAATTCATACAATTATTTCCATCGGTTCCGGTAACAGTATATTGAGTGGTTACGTTTGGATAAACTGTATACGTAATAGCTACCGGACCTGATGTCCAAGTATAAGAGCTTGCACCGCTGGCTGTTAATGTAGTTACGGCACCTGCACATACTGTATTTGAGCTTGCAGTAATTGTTACTACAGGAAGAGAATTAACTGTAATTGTTGATGTGGCTGTATTAGTACAATTATTTCCATCTACCCCTGTTACAGTATAATTAGTAGTTACGGTAGGCGAAGCTGTTATACTTGCTCCCGTTGTCGCCGTATTCCATGTATAAGATGTAGCTGCTCCATTAGCAGTTAAAGTAGCCTGACTTCCTGCACATACAGTAGCTGAATTTACACTTACAGTTGGCAACGCATTTACAACTACCGTTAAAGTATATGGAGAAGCTGTACACGCGCCCGAAGACCCACTAACTGTATAAGTAGTTGATGAGCCTGATGGAGTAACCGTAATATTACTGCCGGTGTTTCCATTTACTGTTCCATCACTTGAAGTCCAAGTATAAGAACTTGCTCCCAATCCTGTCAAGGTGGTTGAGCTACCTGATCCACAAACAGCTGTATTTGTTGCAACCGCTGTAACTGTAAGGCTTGTAACCACATTAATAGAAGTTGTGGTTGTACCTATACAACCATTTGCATCAGTGGCTGACACTGAATAAGTTGTACTTAAAACAGGGCTGGCTGTTACTATATCACCTGATGTGCTACTTAAACCTGCACTCCAAGTATAAGAAGTTAATGTGTTTGGAATAGCCATCAAGGTAGCTGTTGCTGTTGGGCAAATAGTTTGAGGCGTAACGGTTAAGTTTGGTAAAGGATTAACCGTTGCATTAATAGTTAAAGTACTGTCGCAACCCTGCACATTGGTAAAGCTTTGAGTATAAATTCCACTTGCTGTATACGTAACTGCATTAACTGTTACAGAAGTACAACCCATCGGATTAATCGTTGCCGTTGTTGGAGTTTTAATAATAGCATTAATAGTAAGTGTACTATCGCAGCCCTGTGCGTTAGTTAAGTTTTGGGTATAAGTTCCACTTGCTGTGTATGTAGTTGCATTTACAGTTACACTATAACAAGCTGCTACCGGATTAATGGTTGCCGTTGTTGAAGTTTTAATAACAGCATTAATTGTAAGTATACTGTCACAACCCTGAACATTGGTTAAGTTTTGCGTATATGTTCCTGATGCTGTATATGTTGTTGCATTTACAGTTACACTATAACAAGCACTCGGATTTATGGTTGCTGTGCTTGGAGTTTTAATAATAGCATTAATTGTAAGTGTACTGTCGCAGCCCTGTGCGTTAGTTAAGCTTTGAGTATATGTTCCTGTTGCAGTATAAGTAACCGCATTAACCGTTACGCTATAACAAGCCGCAGTCGGACTGACAGTTGCTGTGCTTGGAGTTTTAATAATAGCGTTAATGGTAAGTGCACTATCACAGCCCTCAGCGTTAGTTAAGTGCTGCGTATATGTTCCTGTTGCAGTATAAGTAACTGCATTAATCGTAACACTATAACAAGCTGCAATTGGATTAACAGTTGCTGTGCTTGGAGTTTTAATAGTAGCGTTAATGGTAAGCGCACTATCGCAACCCTGCGCATTAGTTAAGTGTTGCGTATATGTTCCTGTGGCAGTATAAGTAACCGCATTAACCGTAACACTATAACAAGCTGCAGTCGGACTAATAGTTGCTGTGCTTGGAGTTTTAACAATAGCGTTAATGGTAAGCGCACTATCACAACCCTGCGCATTAGTTAAGTGTTGCATATATGTTCCTGTCGCGGTATACGTAACTGCATTAACCGTAATATTGTAACAAGCGGCAGTTGGACTTATCGTTGCTGTGGTTGCATTTTTAACTGTTATGGTTGAAACAGCCGTATTTGAACTTAAACAACCTTGTGTGCTTGTTCCAGTTACAGAATAAGAAGTTGTTACCGTAGGTGATGGAGTAATTGTTGCGCCTGTTGCGCTCGTATTCCATGTATAAGAAGTTGCTCCACTCGCAGTTAAAGTAGTTGTGTTCCCTGCACAAACAGTTAATGAATTTACACTTATGGTTGGCACTGCATTTACGGTTACCGTTGATACTGCTGTGTTTGAACCTAAACATCCTGCTGCGCTTGTACCCGTTATAGAATACGTAGCATTAGCAGTTGGTGTTACTACTGCACTACCGCTTGAATAAGTATACGTACTTGCGCCACTTGGTGTCATGGTAAAACTTTGGCCGTTACAAATAGCTCCGCTGTTTACATTAATAGTTGGCGTAGTGTTTACAGTTACCGTTGATACTGCTGTGTTTGAGCTTAAACATCCTTGTGCACTTGTTCCTGTTACAGAATAAGTAGCGTTAGCTGTTGGCGTTACTACAGCACTACCGCTTGAATAAGTATAGGTGCTTGCTCCGCTCGGTGTCATAGTAAAACTTTGTCCGCTACAAATTGTTCCGCTATTTACGTTTATAGTTGGTGTAGCATTTACTGTTAAGGTTAAAGTTTTTGCCGCACTTGGTGAACAACCACTGGCTGTTCCGCTTACCGTATAAACGGTTGTAGTAGTTGGGTTGGCTGTTGGGTTGGCTGTACTGGCTCCTGTTAATGTTGCAGGTGGTGTCCATGTATAAGTACTGGCTCCACTAACTGTAAAAGTTTGTATGCCTCCATTACAAATAGTATACGTGTTAGCTGTTAAAGTTAGCGTGGGTGATGAATTTACATTAACCGTTACCGTTACTGCTGTGGCATTTGTACAACCACTACCATTAGTACCGGTTACACTATAAACAGTTGTTGTAGTTGGACTGGCTGTTGGGTTAGCTGTATTTGCATTGGTTAAACTTGCAGAAGGTGTCCACGTATAAGAACTTGCACCGCTTACTGTAAAGGTTTGTGAACCTCCGTTGCAAATAGTATATACATTACCTGTTAAGCTATATGTTGGTAATGAATTTACGGTTACTGTACTTGTTGTTTTATTTACACAGTTATTAGCATCGGTACCCGTAACAGTATAATTAGTTGTTACTGTTGGCGATGGGGTAATTGTTGCACCTGTTGCACTTGTATTCCATGTATAAGAAGTTGCGCCTATTGCTGTTAAAGTAGCTGTGTTACCTATACAAACTGTTGATGAGTTTACACTTATAGTTGGTAACGCATTTACAGTTACAGTTGCAACTGCTGTATTAGAACCCAAACAACCTTGTGTGCTTGTTCCTGTTACAGAGTATGATGCTGTTGCTGTCGGACTAACTACCGAACTTCCATTTGAATAAGTATATGTACTTGCACCATTTGGTGTGATGGTAAAACTTTGCCCGTTACAGATAGCACCGCTGTTTACACTTATAGTTGGTAAAGCGTTTACGGTTACTGTTGATACTGCCGTGTTAGAACCCAGGCAACCTGCTGCGCTCGTCCCGGTTACAGAATATGTAGCATTAGCAGTTGGTGTTACAACAGCGCTTCCGTTTGAATAGGTATATGTACTTGCTCCACTTGGCGTCATAGTAAAGCTTTGCCCGTTACAGATAGCACCACTGTTTACAAAAATAGTTGGTACTGCATTTACGGTTACTGTTGCAACCGCAGTATTTGAACCCAAGCAACCTGCTGCGCTCGTTCCGGTTACAGAATATGTAGCATTAGCAGTTGGTGTTACCACCGCACTTCCACTTGAGTACGTATACGTACTTGCACCACTTGGTGTCATCGTAAAGCTTTGTCCGTTACAGATAGCACCACTGTTTACACTTATTATTGGTTTAGCATTTACCGTTACTGTTGCAACCGCAGTAT
>Ga0210394_10001949_pt1 | contig 30345 bp, 22 predicted proteins | sample IncBWC12MmetaG_FD_160121 | JGI IMG/M metagenome (GOLD analysis project Ga0210394, IMG submission 160121) | Forest soil microbial communities from Barre Woods Harvard Forest LTER site, Petersham, Massachusetts, United States - Inc-BW-C-12-M | ecosystem: Environmental > Terrestrial > Soil >... | reverse complement strand
GCGTCGATCCCGTGCGACACCGCAGAACCAAACTCCAAGTCGTGAAAGCGGACCCCGCTCTGCGTCAGGCGCCCAGCCAACTGCAGCGGGCAGGAAAAAGCGCGGGACTCCGTTCGGGATGACGAGTCGTTCGCTCTTTGTCCGCTCCGCCACGCTCCGCCTTCCCTTCAGCCACTCTGGGTCCGACGCTCCCGCGGCAATGGCGGCACGCCCCTCACCTCAGCGCCGCGACCCGTCCATCATCGCCACAAAATCGTCGAACAAATAGCGCGCGTCGTGGGGGCCCGGCGATGCTTCTGGATGGTACTGCACGCTAAACAGCGGCAACGAACGGTGCCGCATGCCCTCGTTGGTATGATCGTTCAGGTTCACGTGCGTGATTTCGACCTCGCTTGCGGGCAACGAATCCGGGTCCACGCAAAAGCCGTGATTCTGCGCGGTGATCTCCACTTTCTCGGTGCGCAAATTCTTCACCGGATGATTCGATCCATGATGGCCAAACTTTAATTTGAACGTACGCCCGCCGAGCGCGAGGCCGCAAAGCTGATGTCCCAGGCAAATCCCGAAAATCGGCACGCGCCCCAGCAGCTTGCGAATATTCTCCACGGCGTAATCAACGGGCTCCGGATCCCCGGGCCCATTCGACAAAAACACGCCGTCCGGTTTCAGCGCCAGCACGTCCGCAGCAGAAGTGCGCGCCGGCACTACGGTAACTTCGCAACCGTGATCCACCAGTAGCCGCAAGATATTCTGCTTGATGCCGAAATCGTAAGCGACGACTCTATGGCGCACGCGCCCCTCAGGGGTCAGAGCCCCTGCGATTTTCTGCGGCTGCCTGTCGGAGCTAAAGCTCCGGTCCCCTGAGCCACCTGCCGGCGCAGCCAGATCAATCGAGCCTTGCGTCCAGCCATAGGAACTCGCGCAAGTCACACGCCCTGCCAATTCCAGCCCTGCCATCGTAGGCAGCGCCCGCGCCTCGGCCACCAATCTCTGGGCCGACGTCCCGTCCGTTGAGACCACTCCGCGCAGTGCTCCCACGTCGCGCAAATGCCGCACGAGCGCGCGCGTATCCAAATCCCAAATCACCGGCACGCCATGACGCTCCAAATATTGTTGCGCCGATTCGCTCGACCGCCAGTTCGAAGCCAGCGGCGAAAATTCGCGCACGATCAGGGCTTCGATGTAGGGCTTGGCGGATTCTTCGTCTTCCAGATTCGCGCCGACATTTCCAATGTGCGGATAAGTAAGACACACGATCTGCCCGGAATAACTGGGGTCGGTGAAAACTTCCTGGTAGCCAGTGAGAGAGGTATTAAAAACGACTTCGCCGCCGCGCCGGGTGCGCGCACCCGCGGCACGGCCGCTAAATATTCGTCCGTCTTCCAGCGCGAGGGTCGCGCGAGCTGCGGGGTGCTCCGTCAGTGTATCCTCCAGAAGTGTTCATCGCGATGCCGCGTTCACCGTGTAGGAAGAAGACAGCGAGCCGAAATGATCCACCGGCCAGTACGCGAAAACCGCTTTACCGTAAATGTATGGGCGGCTGACGGGCCCGAACACGCGCGAATCATTCGAGCTGTCGCGGTGATCGCCCATCACAAAATAATTTCCATCCGGAATCTGCACGGGACCATAACTCGAACCGTCCAGATAGCTCGGCGGTACGTACGGTTCCGTCAGCTCCTTGCCGTTCACATACAAATGACTGGCGCGCAACTCGATCGTTTCGCCCGGCAACCCGATCACGCGCTTGATAAACGATTTCGAATGGTCCAGAGGATACCAGAAAACCACCACGTCGCCGCGTTCGATTGGCTCGAAACGGTAGACAAATTTGTTGATGAAGATCCGCTCCTGATCGCTCAGCAGCGGCGCCATGCTGGTGCCTTCCACTTTTACGGGTTGATACAAAAAGATGATGATGACCAGCGCCAGACCCAGCGCTACGGCCAGATCGCGCGTCCAACTGCGCAATTCCTGCCGCAAACGCGGTAAGGTGGAGTTGTTCTGCGGCTCTTGCGGCTCGGGCTGAGTGGTGTCCGGCATTCGGCTCTCAAATATTTATAACACGGCAAGATAGCGCGCGCCAAGCGTGTGCGTTTTGCATTGTTGAGATGCGAGGCGTGCGCGATCGGTTGCAAAATCAACTGCCAATGCACCACCGATGAACGCAGCGGAACACTGCTAAACCAAGATCGTATATATACGCGGTTCCGTTTCAGGTTTTCGCTGCGTGCTTTGCGCCTCTGCGCTGCGCCTTGCTTCACGCATCCAGCGCAAAATGCAAAATCGCCAGCGACGCCAGCACTGCCGTCTCCGTCCGCAAAACCAGTTCCCCCAGCGACGCCTCCCGAAAGCCCGCGTCACGCGCCACCGCGAGCTCGGAATCCGTCCAACCGCCCTCAGGCCCAATCGAGATCTGGGCAGACTGTGCCGTAACATCGCGCAACACGTCATGGATCGGCGGCGCGTCGCTGCGCTCCGAGAGCAAAATCTTGCAAGCCGCGCTCGAAGCCCGGTAAGCCTTTTCCAGTGTAGTGGCCTGCGTGATTTTCGGCGGCCGCAAACGCCGCGATTGTTGCGCCGATTCCAGCACAATCCTCCCCCAGCGCGCGTGGCGCTTGGCGGCTGCTGCGACCAGCGCCCGGTCCGTGCGCGCAGCAATCAACGGGGTGATTTCGTTCACGCCCAACTCCGTAGCCTTCTCCAGGCACCACTCGAAGCGATCGAACCTCACCAACGCGATCAGCAAATGAAGATGCAGCCCAGATTCCCGCGCCTCAATCGGCTCCACCAGCGAAAAGTCCACACGATTATCACCGCGCTTCAGCAACCCGACGCGCTCGACGCGCGCCAGCCACACTCGCTCCCCGTCGCTCAGTTCATAAAGCTGTCCCGGCTCAGCCCGCAGCACACGCCCCAGATGCTCGGCAGTCTCGCCGCGCACCGTAGCCGTAGCCTCCTCGAATTTATCAACGAAGAATCGCCGCCGCATCGCTGGGATTGTATCGTGGCGAGGGAAGAATCAGGCAACTACAAACCAATTAATACGCAGCGGCCCCGAACGGCAGAACTCTCAGGCCAATTCCTTGGCGACACCGGGATCCGCGCCTTCCACTTCGGTCTGCAGGTGCCTGCACTGTCAGATCGAACGTGAACCATTCGGCAGAAAGGGCTAAATGCTGGCGCAGAAACAAAAACCTCATAAAAGCCCGGAGGAACATCGTCAGAATGCGCGCCCAATTTGTCAGTCTCAAGCCGTAGGTCTTCACTTGCTCCGACATTCGATGCAAGGCCAACGTCCGAACCACTCAGATCCCAATGAATTATCACTCTAGCGCCAGAAATTACTGCTCCTTCTGAATCCGTTACCGTTCCCGAAAGCTTGCGGTTTTTCGAAGGCGGTGCTGACAGAGACGGCCGAATCAATGAGGTGCAAAGCAGAGCCCGAAGAAAGGTCCGCCTGGGCTCTCCTACAGTCAGCGCAGAATTGCAGACGACACGAGGATGCTACCTACCCGAAGATGTCCTTCACCTTATCGAAGAACGTGGAATTGCGCTCCGCTGGCTTGTTCTCCACTTTCAGCGTCTGTCCCAGCTGCTCCAGCAGCCGCCGCTGGTCGCGCGACACCTTCGCCGGGATCACGACGCGGATGCTGATGTACAAATCGCCGCGCCCGCCGTGCGGATTGGGCAGGCCCTTGCCTTTCTTGCGGAAAATCTGGCCGGACTGCGTGCCTTCGGGAATTTCCAGTTCTTCTTCACCCTTCAACGTCGCGACTTTGATCTTGTCGCCCAGCGTCGCTTGCGAAAAACTGATGGGAATTTCGCAGATCAGATCAGACCCGCGCCGCTCGAAGAAGGCGTGCTCTTTCACTTCCAGAAAAATATACAGGTCGCCCGGCCCGCCGCCGTTGGTCCCGGGTTCTCCCTGGCCCGTCATGCGCAGCCGCGTCCCGGAATCCACACCGGCCGGCACGCCCACTTCCAGCGTGCGTTCGCGCTCGATGCGGCCCACGCCGCGGCAGCTTGCGCAAGCATCCTTGATAGTCTGGCCCGCTCCCTGGCACGCCGGGCAAGTTCGCGTAATGGAAAAAAATCCCTGCGAGTAGGCCATCTGCCCGCGCCCGCCGCACGTGACGCAAGTGGACATGCCCGTGCCCGGTTTCGCGCCCGTGCCTTTACAGGCTTCGCAAAGTTCGTGCCGCGTCAGTTGAATCTTGCTGGTGATGCCCGCCGCAGCCTCTTCGAAACTGAGCGACATGTCGTAACGCAAATCAGCGCCACGCTGCCCGCGAGCCCCGCCACGTCCGCCGCGCCTTCGCCCGCCGCCCAGCACTTCATCGAAGCCGAAAAGATCGCCGAGAATATCCTGAAATTCCTCGAAGATCGTCGAATTGAAGCCGGTATCGAAGCCGCGATTGCCCAGGCCAGCTGCCCCGTAGCGGTCATACACCGATCGCTTCTGCTCATCCGAAAGGACGGCATAGGCCTCGGAAGCCGCACGAAAGTTGTGCTCGGCCTCTTCTTTTTTCTCGGGATTGCGATCCGGATGCCACTTCAGCGCCGCCTTGCGGTAGGCGGATTTAATCTGGTCGGGCGTAGCGTCGCGCGCCACGCCCAGAACTTCGTAAAAATCATTGCCGTTGCTGGCCGCCATCGTTCTTCTGTCTCCGCGTCAGTGAATTGTTAAAAACTAATTTCCTGCGAGAACCCCAAAACCCGTACTTCAGCGCCTAAACAGCTTGCGAAAAAATATGCAACTGGTCGTTCCGAGGACGAATTTTGCCCGAGGAATCTGCTTTTTCCTTGGCATCGGCAGCAAAAGCAGATCCTTCACCCCGTTCTCGCGGGTTCGGGATGACACCTACTACACTTTTTCCGGAAACTGCAAAGCCTCGACCTACCAACACTCCCGATTTCTTTGAGAAACGCGTCAACCTGCCAATCGAACATGCTCTCGGCGTCAATATTGCCGCAGCGCTTGCGCGCGCTAGTTCGAGGGTGCCGACGCCACACGCACCATCGCCGGCCGCAGCACGCGATCGTGGAACATATAGCCCTTTTGCATTTCGCCAACCACAGTGCCTTCCGGCTGGTCCGCCGTCGGCACATTTTCAATCGCGTGATGAAGGTGCGGATCAAACGGCTTGCCCACCGCTTCGATCGGCTGCAATCCCTGCTTCGTCAATACACTCCAAAGTTGCGTGCGGATCAGTTCGAAGCCTTTGCGGTATTCGGCGCTGGCCGAGCCGTCCTGCCCCGCGAGCGCGCGATCGAAAGCATCCAGCACCGGCAGCACCTGCTCGACCAGTACTTCCGCGCCGCGATGCCGCTCTTGCTGCCTTTCGCGCTCGACGCGCTTGCGGTAGTTGTCAAAATCCGCCTGGCGCCGTACCAGGGTGTTCTGCAAATCCTGTTTCTCGGCGACCAGCTTCTGAATCTGTTCGACGGCCGAAGCATCCCCGGCAGGCAAGGACTCCGGCGCCGCCTGATTCGCCGCGGATTCCTCCGCCGGACCGGCGGCAGCCGTGAAACCCTGATCTGAAAAATCTCTATCTTTATGTTGTTTGTGTGACGCCAAGGAATTCAGCTCCCCTCTTGCTCTTCGGAGAAAAATTGCGCCATGAACGCTACCGCCGTGATGACTCGTTCGTAGTGCATGCGCATCGGCGCCAGGATTCCCAGAGTTCCCTGCACCTGATCTTTAGATGAGTACGACGCGGAAACGATGGCAAGATGTTTTCCCGCATTGGAAATCTTGTCCAGACCCAGCTCTACGTGCACCGGCTCGGGCGATTCGATACAGCCGCTCAGTAGCGCGATCAAGCGATCCTTCTCTTCAATGGCCTCGAGCAGCTCGCGCAACTGCTCGGGGTTCGTAAAATCCGGCGACGACGCGATCTGCGCGGCGCCATCCACATAAATCTTGCGGTCGGCCACGTCGCCCAGCACGCTCGGGTCGCACAGAATCAGAGCGGTGCCCGCCAGTTGCCCGTACTGCTCGCGGTCCTGTTCCAATTGCTTGCGTAGATCGGCGCGCATGGCCTCCAGCGTCCAACCGATATAGTGCCGGTTCAAATATTCCGACGTGCGATCCAGTTCCTCCTGCAGGAATGGCCGCTCCGGACGAATCAATTTGTCGCGCGTCACTCCCCCGCCGGAAATCAGGATCACCAGAACGCGCCCATCCGGCAGCAGGAGAAAACGCAAATGCTCGACGACGCTGCGCGCCAGCGGCGGCGCGATGAAAATTCCCAGCCCGCGCGAAACCGCGGCCAGCACGTGACTCGCGCGCTCCATCACCGCCTCGGGAGTCTGCGCGGCCGCAAGCTCGCGGCGAATCCACAGCAAGTCCGCGGGACTCGCGGTGGCCTGCGCGGCCACCTGCTCCACAAAAAAACGATACGCCGCGGCGGTCGGCACGCGGCCCGCCGAAGTGTGCGGCTGGAACAGCAAGCCGGCGTCTTCCAGGTCCGCCATCACATTGCGCACCGTGGCCGAACTGAGCGGCTCGATATGCCGGTGGACAATGCTGCGCGAAGAGACCGGCTCACCCGTCTCGATGTAGGCGCGCACCACGTCCGTCAAAATTTGCTGGTGGCGTTTCTGTTGTAAAACCGTTGGACTCATGAGTTTCCGCCGAAAAAGAGCCGGCAATCATAGCTGCAGGTGTGCCGCAACACTACCATCCTGTTTTTAGTGTAGACGCTGCGCCGCACCCCGTCAACTTGACCCCCAATCGCAGTCGCGGAATACGCACATCCTATAGATGGCGATCCGGGAGGTTGACGTTGTAGCGGCAGTTCCGCAAAGCGGAACCGCCGCCGGAACCTCACGTACTATCGAACGTGCGCAAGCGCGTATCAGATCAACCGCCTGGTATCCCCGCCTAGAAGATTTGTACGTCGATCTCCGCGAAACGAAACTTGCGCGTCCTGAGCCTCGTATCATATTGTGTACGGGCCGTTGCCCCTGGTGAACACCCCTCAGAGCGTACTTCGTGTGGGAGGATGGATGAGATTGACGAAAGTGTTTTTGCTCGCTGTGGCGCTGGCAATATTCTGCGGCCCCATTTTTTCTCAAGCGACCGCGCCAAGCCATCCAGCGAACGCCGTGGCCGGAACATTAGCGAGGGTGAATACCCCACTCTCCACACGCCTGGTCGCCTATCAGATCGAAGCCAAGCTCGATCCCACCAAGCACACCATCGCCGCAAGCGAAACTCTCACCTACCGCAACATGACCGGACAGCCGCAGCAAACCTTCCCCTTCCACCTCTACCTGAACGCGTTTCAGCCGCAATCCACCTTCATGACCGAAGTCCGCCTCGCCGGAACGCGCGGCAACGGCCCGGATTCCGAATGGGATCCGAAACATTTCGGCGCGATCACCGTGGATAACCTGGAAGTCGAAGGCGCGGGCGATCTAACGAACAAAATCGAATTCATTCAGCCCGACGATCACAACACGGACGATCACACCGTCTTTCAAGTGACGCTGCCGAAACCAGTCGCCCCGGGCGCTTCCGTGCAATTCCACATGGTCTTTCACGACGTGCTCCCCAAAGTGGTCGAGCGCACCGGCTACGCCCACGATTTCGATATGGTCGGCCAGTGGTTCCCCAAAGTCGGCGTCTGGTGGAAGAATGCCTGGAACTGCCATCAATTTCACGCCAGCACTGAATTTTTCGCGGACTTCGGCACCTTCGACGTGAAGATCACCGTCCCGCAAAATGAAATCGTCGGCGCCGGCGGAGATCTCCTGTCGAGCGCCGACAATTCCGACGGTACCAAAACGCTCACTTATCATTCCGAAGACGTCCACGATTTTTCCTGGACCGCCAGCCCCAGCTTCACCGTCGTCGAAGATTCCTGGAACGGCAGCCAGTACAGCCAGGACCCCGTAAAGATTCACTTGCTGATGTCGCCCGGCCATATGGCTTCGGCGCCGCGCTACCTGAAAGTGCTGAAGGGCTCGCTGCAGCTCTTCGACCAGTGGTACGGCCCCTACCCCTACGATCGCATCACCGTCGTGGACCCGCCGCACGGCGGCAGCGACGCCGGCGGCATGGAATATCCCACTCTGATTACCGCCGCCACCTCCACGCACATGCCCGAGGGACTGCTGGTGCCTGAATTCGTCACGGAGCACGAGTTCGGCCACCAATATTGGTACGGCATGGTGGCCACCAACGAATTCGAAGATGCCTGGCTCGACGAAGGAATCAACAGCTACAGCGAAGTGAAAGTTATGGAAGCGCTCTACGGCCACAACACTTCGTTCCTAAATTTTCCGTTCGCGCAACTGAGCGAAACCGAGGAGCAACGCTACTCGTATTTGTCCCTGCCGGATATGGACCCGATTTCACGCTTCGCCTGGAAATTCATTTCCAGCGATTCCTACGGCGACATCACCTACGGGAAGACGGCCACGGTGCTGATCACGCTGGAAAAAATAATCGGCGAAGAGACTCTGCGCCAGGCGTTGCACACTTACTTCATGCGTTACCGCTTCACGCATCCCACCGGCGAAGATTTTCTGAAAACAATAGAGGAAGTTTCCGGAAAAGACCTGCACTGGTATTTCAATCAGGCAATCTACGGCACGCAAGTGCTGGATTATTCGCTCGCGGATGCCCATTCCGATCCGTTGAAGTGGTGGGACACTCCCGCGCACGGCGCGAAAGCCAGCGAAAAAGACCAAGTCTACCGCACCTACGTCAGCGTCGCGCGCAAGGGCGATTTCATTTTCCCGGTGGACGTGGATATTAAATTCGACGATGGCTCGACCGCCGTCGAGCACTGGAACGGTGAGGATCGCTGGGTGCGCTACCAGTACGATCGCAAGGCCAAAATCCAATCCGCGCAAATTGACGCGCACAACCAGATCACCCTGGATCGCGACCCCTTCAACAACAGTTTCATGAAAGAGCCGGACGCGCGCGCGGTTCACAAGCTCAGAAACATCTGGGTCTTCGCCAGCGAATGGCTCTCGCAATTGCTGGCATGGCTCACCTGACGATAGCGAAGGAGCAACGCGAATGGTTGCAGCGAATCGAGGAACTTTTTCTTCAGGCGCCGCACTGGTGTGGAAATGGCAGCGCCTGGTCTGGTGGACTTTCCTTGTCTGCCTGATCTTCGGCTTCTTCTCCACGCAAGAAATGACCGAGCACGCATCAGCAGCGCTGAATCACAGCATGGACGCGCAACGTCTGGTGAATGGGTTCGATGTCGGCGCGATCGGCGGGCTGCTACAACTCCCGGATTCGCCCCTGGCGATTCAAGGACACAACGTCGTCCATTTCTCGATGCTGTTCGTGGTCTTCATGCTTTTCGCGACGGGCGGCATCCTCGCCGCCTACGTGCTCGACGAAAAACCCACCACTACAGCCTTCTGCGAGGCGGCCGGCCACCATTTCTGGCGTTTTTTCCGCCTGCTGATTTACCTTGCCATCGTGCTGCTGCCCATCGCGGGGATCGCCGCGTTCAGCAGTTCGATGTACTCCCACATTAACGAGCAATCCATTTCTCCCTACCCCGCCGACCATTTCGTCGAAGCGGCTGCCGTCGTGATCCTGCTGCTGTTGGTTATCGTGCGCTTGTGGTTTGACATGACCCAGGTGATCGCGGTCGCCGACGACGAAAAGAAAATGCATCGCGCCCTCCGTCGCGCGCTCGGATTGCTGCGCCGCAATTTTTTCTCGCTGTTCTGGCTCTACTTGCGCGTCAGCATCATCGCCTGGGTGGTCTTCGCGATCGGCCTACGCGTCTGGATGTTCTACCTGAACCCACAATCGAACGTCGCCGCGTTCCTGCTCGGCCAGTTCATGATTTTGATTTGGATTGGCACGCGCCTCTGGCAAAGGGCCAGCGAAGCAATCTGGTATCGCAACTACCAGGCGAATCAGGTCCCGGAACCAGCGTGGTCTCCGTCGCCGGCCCCGATGTACGTACCCGTCGCCGCGGAACCTCAAGCCTGAGAGCGCGTCCATCGCTGCGCGCGCTTTTGGGTTCCTGCAGCGCTAGCTACTCGCGACCCAGGAGGCTCTCATGCGCATCCTGCGCTTCGCAGCCACGATCGCTCGGGCCACTCTTGCGGGAGTCATCGAGAACGGCATCCCGAACTCCCGGCGCGTGGTCGTCGAAGATGCCGGGCACCTCATGTACCTCGAGAAGCCGGACGAGTTCAGCCACATCGTGCTCGCCTTCCTGCAAGCAAACCAAAATTGAAATCGCTGATTTCGTTGCCGACCGATGCCTGTCGCCGGTAAATGGGCGCGCCGGCTAGGGTTTTGACTCTGCAGCGGCGCACTTCCGTGCGGCATCGCTGGCGCGGCGCAGAACGACGGCGGTCGGAAGACCGCCGCTAGGAAAACCGTTGGTCGTCCCGAACCGGCAACATCACGCTCGCCGGAACTTCCGGTCGCACCCCGTCACCTTGCAGCCGATCGAGTAGTAAACTGATCACCGCCACAGGGAGGCAGGTCTTGTCCCAGCCACGCGCCGAATACTCACAACGCCTCGCAGCCCGCCTGCAAACCGTCGCCGCGAAAGACGCTCTGCACAAACGCATCGGAAACGCGAAGCTGGCCGTCGTTGTCGCCGCGATCGTCCTCTTGTGGCTCTCGCTCGAAGACCAAATGATATCCACATACTGGCTGGCGATGCCGATTGTGATGTACCTCGCCTTGGCGCTCGCACACGAATTCACTCTGCGCGCGCTAGCACACGCTCGCACCGCCGTCGCATTTTACAAGCGCGGCCTTGCGCGCCTCGAAGACCGCTGGACGGGAACCGGCGCATCCGGCGAGCGCTTCCGCAATCCCAAGCACGTCTACGCCGATGATCTCGACATCTTCGGCACTGGCTGCCTGTTCGAACTTCTCTCGACTGCGCGGCTTCCTATGGGCGAAGAACGCCTCGCGCAATGGCTCAGTGCTACGTCGCCAGTGCCGGAAATTCACGACAGACACAAGGTCATTGTCGAGCTGCGCGACAAATTGGACTTGCGCGAGGAACTCGCGCTGCTGGGCGAAGACTTGAAGGTCCGCCTCGATCCGCGCTCACTTGAAAACTGGGCGGAAGCGCAACCGCTGCTTCCCGCAGGACCATGGCGAATTGTCGCCGCACTGCTGGCAATTTCCGCCGCAGCCACCGCGATACACTTACTGGCGACGCTAAGGCTCTGGCCCCTGGCGATCGTGCTGGCGCTCGAAGTGCTCGTCCTGCTCTGGCTGCGCGTGCGCGCCGAAAAAGTGCTTTCGGCTCTAGCGTGCAACGCCGAGGGCCTGGGCCTGTTCGCAGACGTTCTGCGCCGCCTCGAACGCGAACCATTCGCTTCTGCGCGCTTGCAAGGTTTTGCGATCGAACTCAAAGACGGCCCGCAAACCGCCTCGCAGTCCGTGCGGCAGCTCGCGAATATCGTATATTGGATTGACGCGCGCGAAGATTTGCTTGGTCGACTTCTCGAATTGCCCATGCTTTACACCGTGCAGTGCGCCTTCGCGGCGGAAGCATGGCGCAAGCGATATGGCCGAAAGCTCGGCGCCTGGGTGGATCTGGCGGCGGAAATGGAAGCGCTGCTATCGCTCGCTTGCTACTCGTACGAGCATCCGGATGATCCGTTCCCGGAATTTGTCGCAGAAATCCCCAGCGCGCCGGCCGTTTTTCTCGGCGAAGAACTGGGCCACCCCTTGATTCCGTCCGCAGAGTGCGTGCGCAATACCGTGCGGATCGATCCGCAAACGCGCGTGCTGCTGGTCAGCGGCTCAAACATGTCCGGAAAAAGCACATTCTTGCGTACCGCAGGAATCAACGCGGTGCTCGCGCTCGCCGGTGCGCCGATTCGCGGCAAGTCGCTGCGCATGACGCCCATCCTGGTCGGGACCAGCATCCGCCGCGTGGACTCGCTGCAGGAACATCGTTCCAGTTTCTACACGGAAATCCTGCGCATTCGCGATGTGTTCGAATTAACGGGAGGTGCGGCGCGCGCGCTGTTCCTATTCGACGAGCTGCTGGAAGGAACGAACTCGAACGATCGCCGCATCGGCGCGGAAGGTTTGCTGCGCGCGCTACTCGAGCGCGGCGCGCTGGGCATCATCACCACGCACGACCTCGCGCTGACGGAAATCGCGCAAGTATTGCCCAACGCAGTGCGCAACGTCCATTTTCAGGACTACGTCGAGGAAGGAAAGATGCGTTTCGATCACAAATTACGCGACGGAGTAGTGGCCAAAAGCAATGCGTTGGAATTGATGCGCCTGATCGGGCTGAAATTGTAGCAGCAAGATTTTGCACTCGTAGCGGCGGTCCCGCAAGGCGGGACCGCGGGTTTTGCCCTGGTCCCAACTCCGCTTAGGCGTTATCAATCTGCGCGCGCTGCAACCGGTCGGAGTAATCAATGTAAATCGTTTTCCACTCCGAATAGAAATCCAGCGCCGCTTCGCCCGATTCACGATGCCCGTTGCCGGTATTCTTGATCCCGCCAAACGGCAAATGCGTTTCCGCGCCAATCGTAGGAGCATTCACATAAACAATCCCGGTCTGTAAATCGCGTTGCGCGCGAAACGCGTTATTCACGTTGCGCGTGTAAATCGCCGCGGACAATCCGTACGGCACGTCGTTCGCAATATCCAGCGCTTCGTCGAAATCCTCGAACGGAATTACCGCCACCACCGGCCCGAATATTTCTTCCTGCGCAATGCGCATCTTCGGGGCGCAATCGGTGAACACGGTCGGCTCGTGGAACCAGCCGCGCGCGTAGGCACCGCTTTCCAGCCGATGCCCGCCGGTTGCGAGCTTCGCCGTTTCGTCCTTGCCGATCTGCACGTATTTCAGGACGGTTTTCAGCTGCTGCTCGTTGATGCACGGCCCCATGTCCGTCGCAGGATCCAGGCCGTCGCCAACTTTCAGCGCCTTCACACGCGCTACGAATTTTTCGACGAATTCGCCATACACTTTCTTGTGCACCGCCACGCGGCTCGCGGCCGTGCACCGCTGCCCGCTGGTCCCAAACCCGCCCCACACCGCGCCGTCCACTGCCAGATCCAAATTTGCATCGTCCATGACGATGATGATGTTCTTGCCGCCCATTTCCAGGTGGCATTTCTTGAAACTCGGCGCGCATGCCTGGCTGACGATGCGGCCAACTTCCGTAGAGCCGGTGAAACTGACGAGGTTAATATCCTTGTGATTCAGCAGCGGCGCGCCAGCTTCCGGCCCGTCGCCGAACACCACGTTCATCACTCCGCGCGGCAGTCCGGCTTCGCTGAGCGCCTGCATCAAATTATAAGTAGAGAGCGGCGTATCTTCGGCCGGCTTGATCACCACCGTATTTCCGGTCACCAGCGCCGGCATCGCTTTCCAGGAAGGAATCGCCATCGGAAAATTCCAAGGACAAATCAATCCTGCCACTCCTACCGGCGTGCGCACCGACATCGCGAACTTGTTCGGTAACTCCGACGGCGTGGTTTGCCCGAACTGGCGCCTTCCCTCCCCGGCCATCAGGTAGGTCATGTCAATCGCTTCTTGCACATCGCCGCGCGTCTCCGCCAGCACCTTGCCCATTTCGCGCGTCATGTCGCGCGAATAATCTTCCTTGCGCTCGATCAGAATTTCCGCCGCGCGATACAAAATTTCAGCGCGCTTGGGCGCGGGTGTGAGCCGCCATTTTTCGTAAGCACCTTTCGCGGCGTCGATCGCCAGGTTCACGTCCTCTTGGGTGGACGCCGGGAACATCCCCACCAACTCCCCAGTACTCGCAGGATTGCGATTCTCGATGGCCTTGCCGCTGCGGGCCTCGATCCACTCACCATTGATGAAGTTCTTGAAAACCTTGGGCCTAGCTGGCGTCGCCATGCGCATTCCTCCCTAATAGCAATCGTCCACCGCAATTTTTTCGGTATCGGCCTTTGATGCCGCGCGATTTCCGGAAGATTCAGGGTAGCAAGCAGCCAAGCTCCCCGTCAACGCAGAGGGCAGCGATGAAACTGCTGAGTCGAGTAAGTCGGGCGCCAATTCGTGCCCGGTCGCAAATCATGAGTCACTAAACACTTCTCAGGGCTCACGAATCACGCCCTAACCCCCGCCCCTCCCATACTTTGCCTCCTGTTCGCCCCCGGGCGCAACTTTCCACCGCCCGGCGTGTTTCACTATCAGACGCCACCGAAGGTATTCGGGAGGCGTCGGAAGGCTGCACCTCTTAGAATGGTTTTACGGGCTCAGAAGGGGCCTAAAAATGAAACATCTGGTCAAATATCTGATGGTTTTTGCAGTACTTGGAACTGCCTTGGCCCTCGCGCCGAACGCTAGCGCTCAGCGCGTCGCCGTCGGAGTAGGCATCGGTCCGGGATATGTCGGTCCGGCTCCTGTCTGCGCCTACGGTTACTATGGGTATTACCCTTACGCCTGTGCGCCTTACGGGTACTACGGTCCTAGCTACTTCTCCGGTGGCTTGTTCATCGGCGCAGGCCCGTGGTTCCACGGCGGGTTCTACGGACGCCCAGGTTGGGGCGGACGTGGTTTTGGTCCGGGAAACGGCTGGCGCGGTGGTGACAACGGTTGGCGCGGTGGCAACGTCGGACGTGGATCAGTCGGTGGCGGTTTCCACGGCGGCGCGCCCAGTGGCGGCTTCCACGGTAGCGCTGGAGTACACGGCGGTGGCGGAGGCTCGCACGGTGGTGGCGGCGGTCACGGCGGCGGACATCGGTAAACCGCAGCCGAGTGGCAGTAAAGGCTCGGCCCTACAGGAACGATTGGTAAGCTTCACCGTAACTGGATCGCTCGAACAACAGTAAGCACGACACAACGCCCATCCTTCCCAAAGCTCCTCCCGGGAAGGATGGGCGTTTTTGTTTCTCCCGACTCGAACCTACAATTCCTGCTGTACATCTTTCCGACCCCGCTTCCTGAGGCCTGCGTTCGATCGTATTTCGCCGGCGCGTTACGGCTGGCGTAACACGTACTTCCTGATACCGACGGAGTGTGATCGTCAGCGTTGGTGACAGGTGGACCAGCCAGTCCGCTGCCGGAGAGCGCGTCAGGACCTTCACTGGAATTGATCGCTCCGCCCGCCTGAAGCTCGATCGTCCCGAGGCCGCGACTTCCCTTCAAGATCTGGCCGCATTGCCCGGCAATCGCTTTGAGGCGCTGCCAGGCGGACGCAAGGGTCGGCACAGCATCCCCAGCAGCGACCTGTGGCGGATTTGCATCGAGTGGCCCGGCCGCGCTCCGGGGCCGTCGAACGTCGCGATTGTTGACTATCGCTAGCAGGTCCGAGATGGCCGTCACCGCAATTCATCCCGGCGAACACTTGGCCGAGGAACTAGACGCGTCAGGTATGAGCGCTGCCGAACTGGCGCGCAAGCTCCGTGTGTCGAGCAATCGCGTGACGCAAATCTTGAACCGAACGCGCAGCATTACCGCTAACACCGCCCTGCGCCTCGCTCATTTCTTTGGCACCAGCGCGCGGTTCCGGCTTAACCTCCTGAGGCTTTGCGATCTGCGTCTCGCCGAAGAAAAGGCGGGAAGTTTCATCAAGGCACTGCCCACGCTGAACCGCCCAGAGTCCGCAATCGCATAACGGCCAGCCAACCGAACGCTCGCTTTGCGGCCCGAAATTTCCCGGTTTGATACAACTATGTCGGCGGATCGCGGACAGCAGCGTCAGCGCATCATTCCATTCGACGCGCAGGCCGATACAGGCCCGGGTGCGCCATCCTTCGCTTTTCGAAGGGCGGGTCTTTTGACTTTCTCCCTTCAGCACTGCCGTTGCTTGTTACGGACGAAGCGGCGCGAAAACACGGGGCGCGGCGCCGAATGCACGTATTCTGGGCGGAGAGCGAGCTGCGCTCAGGCTGATGTGCGCAGACAGTGATGTCGCGAGCTGGTGACTTGCGCTCTGCCTGCGACGACTGCATTTCCGAATCGAATTGGGAATCGAGGAGTGAGAGGTCATGAGCAAACTTTGGGAGAAGATTTCGACGATGGGGCAGAACGCGGCGCCCGAAAAGCCGGAAGTAAAGGAAAACATCGCGCAGCCGGGCGACCAGGTGATGCACCGCGCCTCGGGCGCGCACGGCGTGGTGACGGCCGTTGAAACCATTGGCAACGTACTCACCCTCTCGGTCGAATGCGCCGATGGACGGATGCTGCGCGGGCTGGATCGCAAGGAGTTTGCTTTTGCCGGTGAGGCGGGGTACACGACGCCACCGGTGCGAACAGCTGCCACGGCTCCGGCTCACGCAGTGGAACCGATGCCGAAGATCGAGGGAGAGATTTCGAGCGAGTCCATCCTGGAAAAACTGAGCTGAGACGGTTTTGCGTGGCTGTACCGCCGAGCGAGTGTTGTGTGCATGGATTCAAATTGAAAACCCCACACTTCGAAAAACGAATCGTGGGGCACCCAATGGCAGTGATTCGACCCTCGGTCAACTCAATGCGCGAGAGGCAAAAAATGGGGCACCTCTTGAATCGAAGGCTAGCAGCCCCGTCAAAACCGCGTGATTCCGGTCGCGGCGATGACGTGTCCAGGGCTTAGGAGATGTGCGCGAGGGTTAGGTCTTCGATGATCTGAAAGAGGCGGTCGGGCTGGATGGGTTTTGCGATGTAGGCATCCATGCCGATGGCGATGCAGCGTTCTTCGTCGCCTTGCATGGCGTTGGCAGTCATGGCAACGATTAGCATGTGGGCGCTGGTTGTTTTCTCGCGCTCGCGGATGGCGGCAGTGGCCTCGAAGCCATCCATCTCGGGCATCTGGATGTCCATCAGCACCAGGTCCCATCTTTGCTTTTCGATGATGGCGAGCGCTTCGCGGCCATTGGCAGCGACCGTGACGTGATGTCCACGTTTTTCGAGCAAGCGCACCGCGAGCCGCTGGTTTACCAGATTGTCTTCCGCCAGAAGAATGCGCAGGCGGCGGCTTTCACGCAAGGAATGGCGAGTAATCAGCGCGGGGTCCGCTCGGTGCGCTGGTGCTTTTCCTAGAACGCCAACGATGGCGTCCAACAATTCGGAATTTTTCACAGGTTTCGTCAGATACGCGGCAATGCCAACCTCGCGGCAGCGTTCAGCGTCACCGCGCATCCCGGCGGAACTCAACATGAGTATAGAGACCGAATGCGAATCAAGCTGCTGCTTGATGCGCGAGGCGAGTTCGAACCCGTCCGTTTCCGGCATCTGGGCATCGGTGATGATGAGCCGGAAGGCGCTTCCGCAGGCGCGGGCACTTTCCAGCAGGGCCAGGGCAGTCAGTGCACCGTCCGCAGCCATGGGCCTCATCTTCCAATTTGCAAGAACTCTCAGAAGGATTTGACGATTTGTGGCATTGTCGTCCACAACGAGCACGGGGACATTTTCAAGGGTGCGCAGATTCACTGGCAGCTGCTTCGGCGCAGGGTGGCTCTGGATGCGCATGCCGACTGTGAATTGAAAGCGGCTGCCTTTGCCGACTTCGCTCTCCACCCAGATTCTGCCACCCATGAGTCGCACGATCTCCGAGGAAATCGCCAGGCCCAGGCCGGTTCCGCCGAATTTCCGAGTCATCGAGCCATCCGCTTGTTTGAAAGCCTCGAAGATCTGAGTTTGCTTGTCGAGAGGGATGCCAATGCCCGAATCCGAGACGGTGAAGTGAAGCTGAACGTCTTTCTCGGTACGTGAACCAACGTCGACGGACACAATTACCTCGCCTCGTTCCGTAAACTTGAGGGCATTACCCGCCAGATTTATGACGACCTGGCGCAAGCGGCTGGGGTCTCCCATCAGGGCATCCGGCACGTCCGGGTGAACGTCGGAGGCGAGTTCGATCCCTTTCTGGCCGGCTTGCAAGCCAAGAGTTTTCATGGCGTCGCCCAGGCAGTCGCGCAGGTCGAAATCAATTGCCTCGATATCCATCATCCCGGCGTTGATCTTGGAATAATCGAGGATGTCGTTGAGGAGGATTAGCAACGAATCCGCAGAGGTCTTCGCCAGTGTGAGGTACTCCCGTTGTTCGGAATTCAGTTCGGTATCGAGAACGAGTTCGGTCATGCCGAGGATTCCGTTCATCGGAGTGCGAATCTCGTGACTCATGTTCGCCAGGAAACTGCTTTTCGCGCGGTCCGCGGCCTCAGCGGCTTCTTTCGCCGCGTGCAAAGAGAGCTCCGTCTGTTTTCTCTCTGCAATTTCCTTTTCGAGATCCACGTTGGCGGCAGCGAGTTCCTGCGTGCGTAGAGCGACTTTTTGTTCCAGCACTGCGTTTAAGCTGCTGACTTGCTTCTCGGCTTTCTCGCGGCTGTCAATTTCCTTGGTCATTAGGCGTGTTACAAAAAAACCGATGACTCCGCAGAGGCTTGCCGCCAGGAGGATAAGGGCTAACACCGCCCTGTGAGCGTTCGCATAATGACTCCTCGATTCGATCGCGGCTTCGTCGATCCGTTGACCCTGGAATTGCAGGAAGCGGTTCCAAGCTTCGTGGTATTGGATGAGCAGCGGAAGCGTCTGCTCGACCATGCAGGTTCGCGCCTCATCGTAGCGGTGCTCGTCGTTGAGCAGATGCAGCGCTTGCTGGTAGCTGGCGACGTACGGGATTCGAGTCGCGCCGACAGCATCGAGCAATTCGCGTTCTTTCCCGGGTTCAATCCCCTGTGCTTGAATCTGGTTCATGAGAGAAGAGATCTTCTGGGTGTTCTCGGCTCGCTGTTTGAGCAGAGGTGGAATCCGGCCGGGGTCGCCAATCAGGAACACCTCCATGGTGATTCGGCTGTTTAAGTTCGAATAGTTCAAAGCCGCGCGGCAGAGTTGGACTTTGGTCCATCGTTTCGTGACGAGTTCTTCCAGGTCCGCGTGAATGCGGCCCATGCGGCTGAGGCCGAGCCAGCCAAGTCCGAGCAAGACGCAAACCAGGAAGCCGAACGAGATGGTTAGCGTCAGAACGATTGACCGTCTATTCATCTCTGAGATCCCCGACTGTGTGCAGGCTTCTGCACCAGAGTGCCCGGGCCTGAGCGAGTCGTGCGAAGCCCGACGAACTTATCGGCCGATTTTTGGGCGAAGAACGCCGCAACATTCCTGGGGCCTTGGGCGCGATCCCAATTCAGATCAACACAGAGAGGTTCGTAAGACTTTAGCGCCGGATTGAAGCTCAAACGTAAGAACGGCTCCGGAAGTACAGAGCCTCTTCAGAAGGGTAATTCGATGTTGCGCTAGTTGGAGTTGACAAGTCAATCAGGCGGCAGCGGGCAGGCTCGCAAGAGTTACGGGATGGCGTCGGTGCGCCGTCGGCTGGGCTATCGTTGCTGTGGCCGCGCGTTTGAGCGGCGCTTGGAATACGCCAAGCAGGAGACTGGTGTTCGCAGCAATGCCCGGCAGTGTTGGGTGGGCCAGCACCACGATGCACGAATCACGAACCAAGGGCCGAGGGGTTTAGCGCAGAGTTGCAGAGTGCGCAGAGAAAACCGAAGAGCACAGGATTCGCTGTGCCACGCTACAGCATCCAGCCGCCGGTTACGTTGATGACCTGGCCGGTGATGTAGTCGGCGGTGTCGGAGGCAAAGAACTTTACGGCGGCAGTTACGTCTTCGGCGGAGGGAGGGCGGCCCATGGGCGAGCGGGCGTCGCGGATGCGGCGGGCTTCGTCGGCGGTTAGTTCGCGTTCGTCAATGTTGGACGGGTTGATGACGTTGACCGTGATGCCGCTTTTGGCTTCTTCGATGGCGAGCGAACGGGAGAAGGAAACGACCGCGGCTTTCGCGGCAGCATAAGCGGAGATCGTTCCCTGCCCGAAGGCGCGTTCGGCGCCGACGGCGCCGAGATTGATGATGCGTCCCCAGTGCTGGCGGCGCATGGCGGGCAGCGCAGCTTTGCTGGCGTGGAAGGCGCTGTAGAGATTGGAGGCGATCACTTTTTGCCATTCGTCGGCGGAAGTATCGGCGACCAGCTTCCAGTTAAATTCACCAACGTTGTTGACCAGGATGTCGAGGCGGCCGAAGCGCTCCAGCACAGCGTCCAGGAGGAACTGAACTTTTTCTGGGTCGGTGGCGTCAGCTTCGACCGCGAAACATTCCGCGCCTTGGGCTTGCAGCGCGCGGAGAGTGGTCTGCGCGGCGGTCTTGTTGGCGCGGTAGGAGATGGCGATGCGGACGCCTTCTTGGGCTAGTCCTTGGGCGATGCCCTTGCCGATGCCTCGACTGCCGCCGGTGATGAGCGCGGTGCGATTGCGAAGTGGCACGCTGGCTCCTGGGGTTTAGGGTGCGGTAAGTATAATGAATTTTTTGAGATTTCGGCAGGTGAGTCAGCCAAAAAAGATTGGGCCTAGAGACACGGAGAAGACCGTGGGGCAAAAACAGCAAGTCCAAGGCGCCACGGATGAAGACAGATGAACGCAGATACAGGCGAGGCGAAGAGGAAAGATTTAACGCAGAGGGCACAGAGCCCGGAGCGCAGAGGGCAAAGCCGCCCGCCCAAAAAGCAGGCGGCCGCGACAGAATCAAAACAGGTCCCGGGACTAACCCATGCGGGCGACGACTACGGTGATGTCGTCGGCTTGTTCGGCTGTGCCGGCCCATTGTTCGGCGGCGGCGATCAGATTTTCGGCGATCGGCTGCGGGTGCAGGCTGCGCTGGCGAAGGACTTCGTCCCTCAGGCGGTGGACGCCGAATTCTTCGCCGTAGACATTTTCGGGTTCGGTTAGGCCGTCGCTGAAGGCTACGAAGAGGCTTCCCGGCTCGACTTTGATTGTGCCTTGAGTGAACTTGCAGTCCTCGATCAGGCCTACAACGGTGCCGCCGTCGCTTAACTCCTGCACGTTTGTGCCATTCACGAAAAACGGGGCTAGATGGCCGGCGTTTGTGTAGGTGAGCGTGCGCGCGGCGACGTCGTACACGGCGTAGAAGAATGTGGCGTAGCGATCGTCGGAAGTGTTGCGGAAGAGGTGGCGGTTGAGGCGCGAGACTAGCTCGGCGGTGCCGGTGAGGCCGTCGAAACCGGCGTGACTGCGCAGTGTGGCTTGCAGGCTGGCCATCAGCAGCGCGGCGAAGATGCCTTTGCCGCTGATATCGGCGAGGGCGATGCCAACGGTGTTGTTGCCCGTGCGGATGAAGTCGTAATAATCGCCGCTGACCACGCGCGCCGGGCGGCAGATGGCGGCGAGTTCCAGGCCCGGGAGCGTGGGCAGCACTTGCGGGAAAAGCTGCGACTGAACTTCGCGGGCGATGACAATTTCGTTTTCGAGTTTTTGACGCTTGCTCTGCTCTTCGATCAGCTCGGCGATGGAGCTCGTCATTTCGTTGAAGGATTCGCCGAGTGCGCCGAGTTGGTCGCGTTGATGGACGCGCACGCGCTGGGTGAAATCGCCGCGACGGACGTGGAGGGTGGCTTTGTATAGATCGTCCACGGAAGTGGTGATGGTGCGCGTAAGAACGAATCCGGTGGCCAGGCCGGCGATACCGAGGAGCAGAAAAATTACGGCAGCGGCAATAAGCAGAATTTCAAGGACCGGGCCGACGTCGCCGACGGAAGTGAACAGGCGACGGCTGAGGGCGCTGGCGCGTATGCCGAAGGAAGCGAAGACGGCGGCGGGCGCGTCGGGAGGCTGCGGCCCGACATGGGCGAGTTCGATGGTGGAGACGCCGTTGATGCGGACGTCGGCCCAATTTTTCGGCGGGCCTAGAGTGCGGCGGCGGCTGGCGATTTGTTCGCCGGGGATGAAAACGTGGCCGTTGAAATTGAGCGAAATGCTGGGAGGATTTTGATCGCCGCCTGGACGGAGCGGGATTATGGCTATGGGGCCGAATTCGGAGGCGAAGCTATCAAGGAATGCGGAATTGAGCGGCGTGGCTACGACCAGGCTGAAGGGGCCTGCTGGGCCGTTTTTGCTGACGGCGGCGGCGATCCAGATTTTTCCATCAATTTCGACCAGGCCGGCGAAGTGTTGGCCGTCTTCGGATCGAGATTCGATGAGGCGCTGGCCGCGATTGGGGAAGACGCGGAGGTCGGGCCACTCGCGGCGTTCTGCTTCGATGAGATTGGCGACGCCGGGACGCGCGAGGACGGCTTCGTTCGCGGGCGAAGCGCCGTGCGAGGCTTCCATTTCTACCGCGCCGGCTAGGGCGTCGGCGTCTGCGGCGATGGTGCTGATGCGCTCTTGCAGATCGTCGTGGAAGAGGTGCGCGCCTAGCTGGAGGTAGAGGCCGTAGGTGGCCAGGCCGGCCATGGAGAGGAGCAGGATTACGGGAACTACGCCGATGAAAACGTAGGTGACGATTAGGCGATTGCGCAGAGTCCACATGAAGCGGTTGCGCAGCCAGGGGATTACGCGGACGAAGAGGTAGACCGTTGAGAGGAACGCCAGGAAACCGAGCAAGCCGGCGAACGGAATCGCGGGGCGGAAAGCGAGCGCCACGCGGACCAGTGCGTAAAGAATGATGATTGCGAGCGCGATTAGGTCCAGCGGCGAAGTGTGCCGCACGAAGATGATGAGTCGGCGAAGGGAGAGTCGGTTCACTTTGGTTCGCGTCGAGCGTTAGAAGGATAGCCGAGGCCGGGCGGTTAGGGAAGGTGGCGGGGCGCGGCGACGATGCGCGGAGGCGGGGGAGGCAAGCCTCACCTGGCGCGAATTGCGATGCGGCTACGTTGGTGGCGAAAACGGCGGCAAGCCGCCGCACTCCCCATGCATCGCGTCACGCGGCAACCTTGGACGTTGTTGGGTCGAAAGCGTTGCGAGACGGGGCACGCTTTCCCGCTGCGGCTGTGCAGCAGCCAGCCCCCTGCCACACGTTGCAGGGAATCACTCGTGTGCGGTGTGCTGGAAAAAAGTAGAGATCCCTCGCTACGCTCGCGATGGCACGCGGAGTAAATTGTGCGCAGGCGACGGCACAACGAAAAACGATTCAGGCCGAAGCCGACCGCTACTGGGCGCTGCGATCGTTTTGTTGGACGCGGCTGTGGTGGCGGCTGTAGCCGAAATAGACTACCAGGCCGATTACTAGCCAGATGATCAGGCGGGCCCAGTTGACCCAGCCGAGTTTGTACATCATGTAGCCGTTGAAGAGAATGCCGAGGATGGGGACGAACGGAACCCAGGGCGTGCGGAAGGGGCGCGGCTGGTCGGGATTGGTTTTGCGCAGAACCATCACCGAAATGCAGACGATGATGAAGGCGAAGATGGTGCCAATGTTGACCATTTCTCCGATGATGTTGATCGGAGTGATGCTGCCGATGATCGCGGCGATGAGGCCGACAAGAATCGTGTTCTTGTACGGCGTGCGGAATTTGGGGTGAATCGCGGCGAAGAATTTGCGCGGCAGCAGCCCGTCGTTGGCCATGGAATACAGGACGCGGGTCTGGCCGAGCAGCATAACGAGCATGACACTAGTAAGACCGGCCAGCGCGCCGGCGGTGATCAGGTAGGAAGCTTTGGTCAAGCCGCGATCGAGAAAGGCAACGGCGAGCGGCGCTTCGATATTGATTTCTTTCCAGGGCACCATGCCGGTGAGGACCGCGGCGACCAGGATGTAGAGGAGGGTGCACATAACGAGCGAGGCGATCAAGCCGATGGGCAGGTCGCGTTGCGGATTCTTGGCTTCCTGCGCGGTGGTGGAAACAGCGTCGAAACCGATGTAGGCAAAAAATATGTACGCGGCACCTCTGCCGATTCCACTGAATCCCATGGGCGCGAAGCCCGCCCAATCGTGGCCCCAGTTGGCGGGGTTGACGTAGCGCATGCCGAGAAGGATGACGAAGAGCACGACGGCGACTTTGATGATGACGATGGTGGCGTTGAAGGAGGCGCTCTCCTTGATGCCGATAACCAGGACGGCGGTGATGATCAGGGCGATCAGAAACGCCGGAAGATTGAATCCGATCTCGACGCCAAACAAAACGGGCGCTGCCACCAGATCGTGGGCACGTGTGAGCAGCTCGGGAGGCTGCGCTGCGATGATGTCTCCCACTCGCGTGAGGAAGGCCTGGGTGCCGATGACGAGGGAGGGATCCGAAGCGTGCGCCATCTGGCGAGCGATGATGTTTTCCGCGGTGACCAGGGCGGTCCAGTGGTCGTAGGCGAGCCAAAGCGGCATCTTCAGATTGAATATCTTGAGAAATTCGATGAAGTGATTCGACCAGCCCGAGGAAACGGTGCTCGCGCCCATGGCGTATTCCAGAGTCAAATCCCAGCCGATGATCCATGCGATCAACTCGCCGAGCGCGGCGTATGCGTAGGTGTAAGCGCTGCCCGCAAGCGGAATCAGGGCGGCAAATTCGGCGTAGCACAATCCCGCGAAGGCGCAACCCAACCCGGAGATAACGAAAGAAAGCACCAACCCGGGTCCGGCATAATGCGCGCCGAGGCCGGAGAGCACGAAGATTCCCGCGCCGATTACCGCGCCGACGCCCAAGGCCGTGAGAGAGACGGGGCCGAGGGTGCGCTTCAGGGTGTGCTCGCCTGTGGCTTTCGCTTCGTTGAGCAGCCAGTCCATTGGCTTCTTCTTGAACAGCGGATTGCTCATGCGGTACGTCCTCCGGGATCGCGGTGCTTCAGCAGAAAGTCAAAGCCACCACAGATGAACACTTAGCAAGACAGATAAAGGCATTGCTATTTCAATTGCCATACTGCCTTCGCCTGCGACTGATTGACGCCGGTGCAAGGTAACACAGCGGCGCTCGGTAGCAACTGCGAAATCGGCGCCGTTGAATCCCGGCATGAATCGCGCTGCCCGGCGATTCATAAGCGCAACGTCAAAAGCGCCCGGCTGCAGCTGGGCGCTAGCACGTCAAAACCTTGGCACTGATTCGCTGCTGCTGCGTGCCGCGATCGCCCGCGCGGCAACGCCTAGATAGTCGCGGGCGCGTTGCGCTGGGTCTGGCGCCTTTAGCAGGTCGCTGATTACGGCCACCGAATCGGCGCCGGCGCCGAAGACTTCACCGGCGGACTCTATCGTGATGCCGCCAATTGCTACAAGAGGTTTCCGCGTTCGTTTTCGGGCTGCGCGTATTAGGTCCAGGCCGACTACGGGGTCGGGATTTTTTTTTGTGGCGGTCCGGTAGATTGGGCCCACGGCTATATAGTCCGCCGAAGTGCGGTCGGCGGCGCGTAATTGCTCGAGATTGTGTGTCGAAATTCCAACCCACTGGGGGGCGGGACAGATGGCGCGGGCTTTCTCTACGGGGAGGTCGTCTTGCCCCACGTGGACGCCTGCGGCGGCTACGATGCTGGCAATGTCGGGGCGGTCGTTGACCATGATTTTGACGTCAGCAGGAGCGGCGGCGATTAGGGCGCTTGCGAATTCCAGGAACGCGCGCGGCGGGAGGTGTTTGGCGCGGAGTTGGATTAGTTGCACGCCGGCGACCACGAGTTTTCGCGTGAAGGACACGAGTGCTTCGGTGGGTTGCGCGGGTGTGGCGTCGAGGATGGCATATAGAGCGGGAAACAAGTGAGTCTCCGTTCCTTTGCATACGCGTGAAGACGGGCGCTAGCGAATCAACACCAACGTCAACAGCGACTTTAAAGCAGCTTCGGCGGCGATTGCTTCTACTTGGCTGCTACCGCCAGGGCACGGTCCAGGAAATGGGTGTCGAATTTGCCGGCTATGAAGTCAGGATCGGCCAGGATTTTTTTGTGCAGCGGAATCGTGGTTTTTATGCCTTCGACCACGAAGCCGTCCAGGGCGCAATTCATTCTGGCTATGGCTTCGGCGCGGTCGTTGCCGTGGGCGATTATCTTGGCGATCAGCGAATCATAATAGGGCGGGATGACCGCGTCGGAGTAGCTGGCGGTGTCCACACGAATGCCGGGGCCGCCGGGAACGCGGAAGGCGGTGATGCGTCCGGCGGAGGGGACGAAAGTTTCCGGATCCTCGGCATTGACGCGGCATTCGATGGCGTGGCCGCGAAATTCGATGGGGCCGAGAATGTCGGTAAGTTTTTCGCCAGCGGCTACGCGGATTTGCGATTTCACCAGGTCCACGCCGGTGACCATTTCGGTGACGGGATGCTCGACCTGAATGCGCGCGTTCATTTCGATGAAGTAGAGGTCGCCGGATTCTTCGCGGAGAAATTCGACGGTGCCGGCACTGGAGTAGCCGAGTTTTTTCAGCGCATCCACGACTTGTTTGCCAATGCGCTTGCGCGTGGCGGCGTCCATCGCTACCGAGGGCGATTCCTCGAGAACTTTCTGGTGGCGACGCTGCAGCGAGCATTCGCGTTCGCCGAGATGGACGACGTTGCCATGCTTGTCGCCGAGAACTTGAAACTCGATGTGGCGCGGATGCTCGATGAGCTTTTCGATGTAGACGTTGGGGCTGCCGAAGGCTTGCTGAGCTTCGGCTTTGGCGGTCTGAAACAGGGGGACCAGCTCGCGGGCGTTGCGCACGATGCGCATGCCGCGTCCGCCGCCGCCTTCGGCGGCTTTGATCATCACGGGATAGCCGATTTCGGCGGCAATTTTTTTGGCGGCGTCTTCATCGGGCACGACGCCGGCGCTGCCTGGAATTATGGGGAGACCGGCGGCGGCCATGGCTTCGCGAGCTTTGTCTTTTTCGCCCATCAGGCGGATGGCGTCCGGCGCGGGGCCGATGAAGGTGATGTGCGAGGCTTCGCAGACTTCGGCGAAGTTGGCGTTCTCGGAGAGGAAGCCGTAGCCGGGGTGAATGGCGTCGACGTTCGCGATTTCGGCTGCGCTGATGACCTGCGGGATGTTCAGGTAACTTTCGCTGCTGCGCGGCGGTCCGATGCAGATCGCCTCGTCGGCGAAGCGGACGTGCAGGGAGTTGCGGTCGGCCTCGGAGTAAACCGCGACGGTTTTGACGCCGAGTTCACGGCAGGCGGAAAGGATGCGTAGGGCGATTTCGCCGCGATTGGCGATCAGGATTTTTCGGAACATTGCGCTCGAAATTGAATGATTTATCAGTCAAAAACGGGGCGGGTCTCCGCCCCGCCCTTGCAAAATCTGTGCCAGGTGCTGCTGGAGCGGGCACGGCCTGCCGTGCCGATCGAAATTCAAAAGCAACTTCAAAGACGCCCGCCTTAAAAACAGACGCCCGCTACAACTTCAAGATCAAATGCAAAGACCCAGAGCCGGCGAGACGCCGGCGCCAGGAATTCAACGGCTCTTTTATTTTTTCCGGTGGGGGCGGATGCCAAATAGGGCTTCGCCATATTCTACCGGGTGACCGTTTTCGACGAAGATGCGGATTACTTCGCCGGCTGCATCGGATTCGATTTCGTTCATTAATTTCATGGCTTCGATGATGCAGAGGACCTGGCCGGTTTCTACTTTCGAGCCGATGGTGACGAAGGGATCGGCATCGGGGCCGGCGGCGACGTAGAAGGTGCCGACAATCGGCGACTTCACGATGTGCAGGTCTTCGGCGCGCATGGCGTCGGCGGCTGGCTCGCGTTGTGCGGCGGCAGGGGCGGCGGACGCAGCGGCGGCCGCATGGCTCGTGTGCGGCGCAGAGGATGCGACGACGATTTCTGGCGCGTGGCCCGGCGAAAAGGCGTACGCGGGCGAAGACGGTTTCTTCAGCCGGATGCGGAAGCCCTGGCGCTCGTATTCAAATTCCTCGAGCCCATGCTTGCGCATGAACTCCAGTAGCTTTTCGATTTCGGGGAGGTCCACGCCGTGAGCGGGCGAACTGGATGCTGCTTTGGGAGTCGTTTTTTTCGCCATTTAGAGGTCTAGAAATTCCCGGGAAGCGCTGGTCAGAACTTCCGCGCCCTGCGCGGTTACCAGCACTTCATCTTCGATGCGAATGCCGCCGAGGCGTTCCAGGTAGACGCCCGGCTCAACGGTTACGACCATGCCTACTTCGAGCAAGGTTTCCTCTCCACGGCCCAGCCGGGGCATCTCGTGAATTTCGAGGCCAAGGCCGTGCCCGGTGCTGTGTGTGAAGTAGCGTTCCAGGTCCACGCGCTTGAAAACTTTGCGCGCTGTAGCGTCCACGGTCGCGGCCGAAACTCCGGGCCGGATCGCGGCTATCGCGGCTGCCTGGGCCTCAAGAACTGCGTTGTAGAGCGAGCGCACTCTCACCGAAGGCCGCCCCAGGAAGACGGTACGAGTCATGTCGCTACAGTAGTCGCGCAGTATAGCACCCTGGTCAAGGACGACCAACTCGTTTTTCCTGAGGAGCTTGGGTGTGGGGCGAGCGTGCGGCCAGGCGGAGCGCGGGCCGGAGGCGACGATGGTTTCAAACGATGGGCCGCTGGCACCTTCCAGCTTCATCGAGCGTTCGATTTCGGCGGCGACGGCCAGCTCGGAGATGCCGGGCTGGACGTGGCGGACCGAGGCGGTCCAAACATCGCTGATGAGGCGAGCGGACTGGCGCATGCGGGTGAGCTCGTCGGAATCCTTAACGGCGCGCAGGCGTTCGATCAGGTCTGGCGCGGTGAGCCAGCGGACACGCGCGCCCGCAGCGAGCTGGAGCGAGGTCTTCTGGGCCACGGTGAGCTGCGCGGGCGCAAAGGCGAGGCGCATAGTGCCGCGGCGCGCTTTCAGGGCTTCTCCTACGGCCCGGATCAAGCCGTGGGGGGCGACGACGGTCCCGGCGTCGTAAACCTCCTGGCGGGCTTGCAGGGTGTACCGGCTGTCCGTGAATAGAGTGGCGCGAGAGGCATCGACGAGCAGGATTGCGGCGCTGCCGGTGAAGCCGCAGAGATAGCGGATGTTGGGGAGATGGGTGACGAGCAAAGCGTCGGCGTTGAGAGCGGAAAATGAAAGCCGGAGCCGATGGATCCGGCTCCGGGCTGATTTCGCGTGCACAGTTTTTTGGGCCACGTCCTGCGTGCGAACCCCTCTCTTCCCCGCTACGGCTAGCCCGGCAGAATGCGCGGGGTTAGGAAGAACAGAAGTTCCTGGGCCGTGGAGCTGACGGTCGTATGCTTGAACAGGTTGCCGATCACCGGCAAGCTGCCGAGCACCGGGACCGTTTGAATGTCGGTGCGCTGCTGGGTGACGATCACGCCGCCGATAACCATGGTGGCGCCATCGGCGACCAGGACTTTGGAGGTGGCTTCCTGCGTGTCAATGGCCGGAATGCCTTCGACGCGCGGGATGGAAGAGTCAATCTGGTCGTTCTTGACGTCCACGTCCATGTAGATGGTGCCCTCCGAGGTGATCTGGGGGGTGACGTCGAGTTCGAGCACCGCGTCCACGAACTGGACGGAAACGGTGTTGTTGACGATCGTCTGTACCGGGATCTTGGTACCTTGCTTGACGATTGATTTCTGGTTGTTCTGCGCGACGATTTTCGGCTTGGAGATGAGCTTGCCAACGCCGCGATCTTCTGCCGCGGTGATCACCATATCGAGCGCGAAATTGGCGTTCGCGAACGAGTAGCTGAAGCCGCTGGTCGGAGTGGCCGCGCCCAGGTTGGTGAGCAACGGTACGGAGCCGGAAGTAAGCGGTGGGGTGCCTACAGCGAACGGCGGAGCCGGAGTGTGAATAACCGGGCTGGTGCCGACGCTGGATGCGCCACCGATGGTGCTGCCGTGAGCGCCGAGTCCGAGACCGAACTGGGTGCCGATTTCGCGAGAGAAGGAACGGTTAGCCGCGACGACGCGCGCTTCGATTTCCACTTGCTGCGATTTACGGTCGAGCTGGCGCAGGAGGTTATCGAGCACCGGCAGAACCGTCGGAATGTCGCGGATGATCAAAGTGTTGGAGCGGCTATCGGCCAGGATGTCGCCGCGCGAAGACAGGAACTTCTTCAGCGTGGGAACCATGTCCGAGGCCTTGGCGTAGCTGAGGACGCGCGTGGTGGTCACTACGTCGGCGGACTCGGCCTGAGCCTTGGCGAGATCGCGGTTCTGTTCTGCTTCGTGTTTCAGCGTTTCCTTGGTGGCGATGCGCAGAACGTTGCCGTCGAGCTGTTTATCGAGATCGTTGTTCTTGAGAACGATGTCCAGGGCCTGATCCCACGGTACGTCGTCGAGCACGATCGTGAGGCTGCCCTTCACCGCAGGGTCAACGACTACGTTCAGGCCGCTGATTTCGTGAATCAGGCGGAAGAAGTCGCGCAAGTCAACGTCCTTCAAGTTGACGGAGATGGGCTCGCCGGAATAGTGCCCGGTGGGAGCGGGCGTGGGCGCCTGTTGCGCTGCCGCCGAAGTTGCCGGAGCGGCGGGCGCGGGAGCCGTGTTGCTGTCGCTCGTTTCAGTGTAGCCCGTGTTCGCGGCAACCTGCTTGGGAGCGGCGGCTTCGGGCTGGTGCACAGGCGCAACCGGCACGGCCAGGGCCGCGGAGGTTTGCGTCAAAGCTACGGGAAGAGCGGACACGGGCGCCGGGATATTTTCCGGAGCGCTTCTGGGAACTAACGGGGCGCTGATCGCCTGGGTGGTGGTGACATCGGAAGGCTCGCTGTGCGCAGCCGGAGCAGAG